>JGI20151J14362_10001064_pt1 | contig 19935 bp, 11 predicted proteins | sample COG_01_FD_14362 | JGI IMG/M metagenome (IMG submission 14362)
AAGGCCGCCACGACCCGACAGGCGCGACGGCCGCGGCAGGTACCCGGTGCCCGCCTCGGCTTGGAACCCCACCCGCCTGGCGCACGACCTTCGCAGCCTCGTCCGCCTGGTCAAGCAGCTCGACGAGGAGAAAGGGATGGAGAGCGCTTGGACGGAGGATGACGACGTCAAGGCCGTCCTCGACGCGCCGGACCCGACCCCGACGCACGGCAGGGAACCCGCACGAAAGCGCACGAACGACAAGGCTGACGGCGACGCCGAGATGGAGGCTGAGGAGGCGCCCGCGGAGGAGACGATCGAGGGCGACGGCACCGGCGGCGTCGACCAGGACGCCCTCGCCGAGGCGGTTGACGTTCGCATCGTCTACCTCTGGCGCGTGCACGGCGTGGACTACTACGCCCGCCAGGAGCTCACCGTGCTGGACTACATCTCCGCGCCTCCCACGGCTCGCCACGACGCGGACGCCGGCTGCCTCATGCGCGCCGCCAAGCCCTCCGACCCGGCGGATTGGGAAGACGGCGCGGATGACGACGGCAAGGAAGCCGACGGCAAGGATGAGGACGACGCCGCCAAGGACACCGACGGCGAGAAGCCCGCCGACGGCGCCCCCGACTCCTCCGGCAAGCCCCAACGNAAACGGAGGACCGCGGCGGAGACTTGGGCGTTTCACACCGACCGCTGGTGCGTGGACCGCGTGACCCGCGGCGACCCCGAGGAGGCGCGACTGGGCAAGACCCGCGCCGACCGCGACCTCAACGCGTGGATGGACTCGTGCATCGTGAAGCACGACGATAACAGGTACGGGTGCACGCTCAGCGCCAAGCTGTTCGTCTCGCCGGAGTTTGTCCTGAAGCACATCAAGAACAAGCAAGCCGCGGCGGTTGACGCGCAGCTGGAGAAGATCTACGACAAGATCTACGCGGATAACTACCTCGCGGCGGCAAAGAAGGAGGACCAGGATCGAAAGCGCCAGAAGAGGCAAGATCGCGACGAGCGCTCCCGCGAGGGGGGCGGCGGACGCGGCGGGAGGGGTGCCGATCGAGGCGGCCGAGGCGGCCGGGGCCCCCGCGAGCGGAACCAGTTCCAGCGACCGCAGATCAGCGTGATGCAGGCTGCGCCCGGCATGATGCTGGTGCCGGCGGAGGGAGCGGGTCCTAACGGTCCGTTCGTGCAGGTTCCCGCGCCGGAGACGGGCGGGGATGCCCCCGAGGGCGGGCAGCAGCAGGTGGTCGTCGTGGCCGAGGGCAAGGGTGGCAAGGTGTATCAGGATATCGACGCGCCCAAGTCCAACCGAGTCGTCTTGGATTATGGTGACATCTAACACTGTTCTAGGAGGACATTTATACGAGATGACATGACAAATACAAGCACATCAGTGAATGAGGGCGCCGGAGAAACGGACCCCGCGTCGAACGTCCGCGGGCCCACCGCCCGTTCGGAATCTTGTCAACGCAGCGCCGCCCACGTATATAGACGCGAATCCGATCATCCCCCAGACGAGGACGTTGAGAAACGAAAGGAAACCGACGAACTCGCCCCAGCTTCCATCCTCCTTCGAGAATACGAGCATCGTGGTGATTATCCCGGCGCACATAGATCCAACGACCGGAATGGACGCAAGCATCCAAACCACCATGGCCAGATGAAAGCCGAAGTGCATGAAGAACTTCATGTACACCGCCGACGTGAACAGGCCCGACTGCCGTCTTTTACCCGCGTTGTAGAGAACCCGATACCACGTCTGAAACGATATCGGAACTCCCGCGACGGCGAAGAGGCACGCGAAGAACCAGTCCCCGATGCCCGCCCCGAGGCCCGACCAGAAGATCAGCGTCATGACCACGGCGTTGAGGGTATATCCGAAGGCGGTCCCTAACCAGGTCATGTACGCCGTCTGGACCATCGCTCGGTTCTCTTCCGCGATTTCGGCGCGAATATCATGGTAGAGCACAGGGCGGCACGAGGGCCAGTTGGGTCGGCGCTCGATGGTGGCGGATATCTCATCGTAAGCGTCTTCTCGTATGCGCAACTCAGCCTCTTTTTTGTCGAGTTCACGCCTTTTGCTATCCAGCACCGCATCGTCGATCGTGCCCTCGCCGAGCACTCCCGTCTCGTCCTCGAGGTGGACATGCGACGAGAACGCGGCGACGTTACCGCCGCCGAAGCTGAACAACCCGGAGAGGTTCCCAGGGGGTGCGTATGGGTCCCTCGGCTTTTCCTCCTCCTCCCGCTGCCTCGGCCTCGGAGAGACAGGAGCTCCNCGNGGGACGACGTCGTACACGTTNGCGGCCGTGAGGGAAGGATCGGCGAAAGGATTGACATCCTCCTCATCCTCCTTGACCAGTACCGTGAGATGCGAGCCTTCGCCGCTCGTTGAGGACGACATCGCTTCCGGGGCGCGTCTTGAAGTGACGTCAGGTCCCATAAATTTTCCGCGTCACTTCAGTTTTTTTTTCAAGGTCGTATTACAAGCAGCAAAGCAAAATTTTACTCGGGCTTTGGCGCAGCCTCGATCGCGCGGAGGCACTCCGCCACGGTCGCACCCTCCTCCATCGCCCTGGTGAGCGCGTCGAAGGCTTTCTCGTGTCGCTTCAACATACCCGCCGACTGCCACACCGCCCACCTGGTCAGCTGCTGCTGCGCCTGCGCGCTCAGCTTGGGGTCGGCTCTGTTGAGGAGGCGCTGCAAATCCCTGAGATCACCCTCCTGTCCCCTCACGTCCTCGAACGCCATAGCCTCCGCCGCCACGCCCGCCATGGACATGCACGCCAGGGGGAGCATCGTCTGCTCGCTGATGGAGATGTTCCCGTCCACCTTCCTCTCCAGCTTAGCCTGCTGGAAATCGACGTGAGCCGTGCCCAACCCGAGGGAGTACCCCGCCACGGGGGTGCCGAGCATGTATCCCACCAGGAAGTGCGCCGCCTCGTGCCTCGCGATGCGGTTGCGGTACTCCGGGGAGATGCGCGCGAACCGGTCGATGGCCACCACGAGTAAGCCCGGCGCCGTGGAACCGACGGCTAAGACGGCGAGTGAGATCCCGCCGATGAGGTAGGAGCCGAACGCGCCCCAGTCGCCGGGCAGGGTGACGCCGACGATGAGCGCCAGGAGGGATGTTGACATGGTGACGCCGACGATGAAGTTGAAGTCGTTGGTGTTGTTGGGTGCGCCGATCTGGTCGGAGTTCTTGACGCCGACTTGGTTCAGTTCGTTTGGGAAGACGTTCTTGCGAGTCAGCTCGGGGTAGCAGTCCCACCGGTTGGTCTCGCCCGCAGCCTTCATTCCGTTGAGCACCGCGCGCACGGTACCCGTGGCGTTCTCGGCGGCTTCACCGCGCTCGGACGGTGGCAGTTGAGAGATGGCGTCGAGCTCGGCGGCGAGCTTGGCGTAGCCCTCGGTGGCGGAGATGGGCGCGACGTCGGGCACGGCGTTTGACTCGACGTCGGGAGCCGCGACCTCCTCGGTCTTAGCCTCCACGACGACCTCCTCCTCTTCCTCCTTCTCGGCTGTGATGCCGAGGATGGCATCGAGGTTGGAGGAGGTACCCTCCGCGTTGACGCGCACCGAGCGGCCACCGAGCGTCGTCGTAGTGCTGGTGCCGAAACGCTTAGAGACGACGGCACGAGCGCGCCTCTGACGCGATTGAACAGCCTTCCCGGCGACGCGGGCGGTGTTCGCGGTCCTCGCGATGCTCACGGAGTTCATGTCGGAGTTGTGTGTCGGGTTCCGAGCGGTCGACGCGTGGTGCGTGGCGCGACGTTCAGTGGCTTCCGTGTGGCTCACATCGGATGCGAGTGGCTGTTTTCCCTTCGCTCTCATTAAGCCACGTCACCAACTCAAAAAACGAAAAAATAACTCAAGAACGATGGGTTTCGCCTCCCGTTAAATCCGGACACCAACGTTTGAGGCCACTTTCCATCTAAAAAGTTAGATGGACAGCTCGCCGCGTCGAGTGACCACGTTCACTTCACTCACGAGCGCACTCAGCCGCACAAGTCAAGTCAGAGAACATGCAGGTCATCACCTCCCAACGCGTCATCGCCCCCACCCGCGCGGCGCTCGCGGCCAAGCCCGCGCGCACCCTCCGCCGCGCGTCCGGCGCCGTCGCCCCCACCAAGAGGGCCGATCGCGCTCTTATCCTGTCCACGCGCGCCATGGCCGAGGAGGGCGCCGCCGACGACGACTTCGAAAACCGCCTCGGCGCGCTCCGCGGCAAGCGCTCCAAGCGCTCCGCGGAGGACGTCGCCGCCAAGACGGCCCTCAAGGATCCCGAGCCCGTCAAGAAGGCCCCCCCTTCCGGCCAGAGGCGCAAGGGCGTCGCCGATTTCACCACCGTCGGTTCCGTGGACGAGCCCGCGGGTGCCAACTGGGGAAGCGAGACCGTGGTGTACGAGGGTCCCCCCGCGCGCGGTGAGATCATCGCCAACGTCGCCATGTCCTGGACCCTCGTCTGGATCCCCCTCACCATCTCCGCGATCGGTCGCGGGCTGTGGTCGAGCTACAAGGTCACCGACAAGCGCGTCAGCGTGATGTCCACCTCCCCGCTGAGGACGGAGAGGATCGACGTGCCGCTCGGGGAGATCGTCGACGTCATCGCCATCGGACGCGGTGTCGGGCTTTGGGGAGACATGGTCATCACGCTCAAGAACGGCGAGAAGGTGGAGCTTCGCAGCATGCCGGAGTTCAAGGACATTGAGAAGCACATCAAGGAGAACATGGGCACCGCGGATCCGGAGTTTCTCCTCGAGCGTTGAGCCAAGCTCCGAGACAGTCACCAAACCTATAACAAAAGATTAGCGCAGCATTTGATATGAATTGATCCGTAAATGACATTCGTGAAACAAACGCGCGCTGCGTCGTCCCGTCCACAACGTCGTCAGTCCGAGTCGCCGTAGTCGGAATCGTCGTCGGAATTGTCGTCGTCTTCCTCGTCGTCTTCGTCCTCCTCGAAAGCCGCCGCGGTCTCCTTCCACGCCGCCGCCTCCTCCGCCTTCTTCGCCTTGCTCCTCTTCTCCCGGCCGAGCCTATCCATCTCCCGTGTCTTAGCCTCCGCGAGGATGTGGGTGAAGTTCCTCCGTTCGTCGAGGTTGAGAGTCTTGGACCACAGGGTGCTGAGCAGCGCGTTGACGTTCTTCGGGGATAGCCGCGGGTACGCCTCCAAAATATTGCGGCGGACGACGTTGCAGAACAACTGGTTAGGGGTGAGGTCGCTGTAGGGATCGAGCCGGAACACCTTGTCAGCCTCATCCTCAGCCTCCTCTTCAGCCTCCCACGCCATCTTGTCCAGCTTCGCCCTGTCCGCCGCGGCCTTCTCCCGTCTCTTCGCCTCCTCCTCCGCCTCGTGCTCCATTCGCTCGCGCTCCCTTCGCTCCCTCTCCTCGGGATCTTCTTCCTCCTCTTCTTCTTCTTCCTCTTCCTCGTCGGACTCCGCCACCGGCTCGTCGGATTCGGACGCGGGATCGGACTCCGAGTCGGGCTCCGCCGCCGCGCGCTTCGCGGTATCGGCGGGGTCATTGAGGATGGCCGCCGCCGCCGCCGCGGCGCCCCGCATCGGCCGCGCGAATGTCGTCGTCTTCTTCCCCGCGTCGTCGCTGTCTTCCTCGAGGTTGGCCCTCGCATCCGCGGCCAGAACCTCCAGCCAGGCGGGGGAATCGGAACGGTCGGTGAGGGTCTCGATGCTGACGTGCCGCCGGCGCCTCTTTCGCCTCCTGCCGTCGTTGGGGACTATGCCGAGCTCCTCCTCGTAATCGGAGCCGTCATCGGAGCCGTCGGCGTCGTCGTCGTCGGAAGATTCAGGGGACTCGGAGAGCACCGCGGCCTTTGCGGACCGCTTGAGCCTGCTCCTCGGACTCTTCGATGGACTCGTAGCCGGGTCGGTGTCGACGGGCTTGGTCGAAATCGGCTTGATCGGGCTCGAGATGCGGGCGCTGGTTTGACGCGCGAGGGTGACCTGCGCCGAGTTCGCCCGGTTCTTTTCCCAGCGCCGCCAGTACGTCTCGTCCTCGCTGTCGTCGTCGGTACCCAGGCCGTCGTCGGATCTTGGGCTCTCCTGCGCGGTGCTGACGGGGGGAGTGACATCCCTGGTGGTCGTTCCGTCCCTGTTTTTCTCGTCGAGCGCCCGGTCCGCCTCGCTGTAGTTGACCAGCGTTCTGGTTCGAAGATCGTGCGAGCCCTCGTAGTCGTGGCCCTCGTAGTCGTGGCGCGCGGCCGCGTGTCTCGTCGGTCTGTCCGTGATGGCGTCGTTCAGCTCCCGGTCGAAGGCGCGCTCGTCGTAGTTGACCTTCTTCCTCGCCCGCTTACCCCTACCGGACGCTCGCACCTCCATATCGTACACACGGAGCCTCGCTTCCTCCCTCAAGATCGCATGCTCCCTGTCCGCTACGGCCTTCAGGCGCCTGTTCTCGTGCCTCTCCTCCTCCAGCCGCCTCTCCTCCTTGAGCTTCGCCTGCTTCCTCGCCTCGCGCTCGCGGTCCTGCTTCACGAGCTCTTGCGACACCGCCCAAATCGAGGCGACGCGTTTCAGAACCTCAGCCAGGCGAAGCTGGTCCGACGAGCCAATCGCCTTCTCCACCGACGGCAAGGACCCGCTCGAGGGCACCACGTCGACAGGCTTCGGCAGTCCGCAGACATCGATGCCTCGGAGCGCCTCGGACAGGGTCGCCATCTGCGCGGGTGTCGTGGCGATGCACTCCCAGGATCCCGCGGTGGGCGGCGGGGGCATGGGAAAGGGATCCGGCGGCTCGTACTCGGGCTCAGCGTGCACGGACTGGGGCGTTTGCTGCACACCAAGCTGGAAGTATGCCCTGAGTTCAGTGAGTTGTGCTGGGGCTTCGACCTGGTTGTGCTGGGGCTCGGTCGGCGTGGCGGCCATCTGGGTCTTCATCTTGTAAATCAAATTCTCGTCGTCCGTGCTGAGACCGGTGATGAGCCCGGCTTTGTTCACGAGCGACATCCGACTGTTGACACCGTGGGTTTTCATCTCCAAAATCATGGTGGCGAACTCGTGCGGCGATGCGCCGAGAAAGCCTGAGGCTTGACTGCTGAGTACCCTGAATAGGTTGAGCTGCCGCCTGAGGCGATCGGTCTGATACTCGACGAACAAGGGCTGCTGCGTAAGCATATCATTGCGCTCTCGCACTTCGGCGAAGTTCCCCTGTTTCATCTGGAGGTAAGCCCACGTCTGCCATTTCGCGTGGGCCAACTGGTTCGGTGTGTACCCAACGTCAAGCTTGAAGGTGTCACCGATCAGAATTAAGGCGTCATCGAAAGTTTTCAGTACCTCGTGGTACTTAAGGAAGCAGATTTGCAACGTCGAAGGGTATTGGTTCATATTCGCTGATTCATTCAAATCAGCGAATGATCGGCGAAGGGTATCCAACTGGTTCATATGTGGAAGACATATCCCCGACACGATCCCCCACCAGTTGTTCTCATTCACCCTGACGTGACCGCCCAAGCGGGATACCTCGTGCCAAAGCTTGTAAATGTCGATATGCAATCTGCGCTTTATGGGAAGGAGCGGGTTCAACGGGTTGGGCTGGTCAAAAAAGAGCAGCCCTGGGTCGATGGCTGGATTGATCTTGAGAACTTGCATCCGGAAAAGTGCCAGTGTTCGCCGAAATTGCTCTTGGTGCACCTTCAGTATGGAAGTATGGATCTTCACTGTGGAAGTATGGACTGTACGTGGACTCCGAGGGACCGGTCCCGGGTGCTCTTCTTCCGCTTCCGCCGTCGTAAGATCGATCACCTCGGAGTCGTTCATCGCCGCGGGTTGATCGGCGGCCGCTTCCACCTGCTTCCACCCGGTCATACGCTCTTGTTTGTCAGCCTTCTCAGCCCGCCGGCGCTTCCACGCGCGGAAACTCGCCTGGATGCATTCGGCGGCGGACCTCTTGACTTCGTCTAAAAGCCTCTCGATTTCGTCTCGCGCGGACTTGCGGCGCAACCAGGCACGAGCGGCTGTCTGTATGCGACGTGCCGCGGCGTCCTCCCGCTCAGCCTTTTCTCGCTCGACTTTCTCTCGCTCGGCCCTCTCCTCCTCAGCCTTCTCCCGCTCGGCTCTTTTTAGCTCGTTCTGCACCGCCGATTCCTTCGCAGCCTGTATGCGCGCCTGTCCATCGCACACGGGGCAAAACCAGTCGCCGCCGGGGATGACGCTGACGCCCATACACCTCGCGTGTCCGCCGTTGATGCACCCGTCGCAGAGCAGGAACCTATAGTCGATCTCCCGCGCGTCGTATTCCTTGCGGCCGCACTGCATGCACGGGAGATGCGAGAAGTCATTGCCCTCGTTGTCGACGCTCGCGAGCTGTTCCGCCCACGTTCCGGCGTCTTTGTCGTAGTACGGCGGGTGCGCGGCGGGGAGGGGAATAATTCACGCTATCCGTCTCGTGGTACGTGGGCTGGCCGGCTCGATAGAGCGTATCGGTTCGGAACCAGTACTGGTTCCCGCCGACGTCGGCGCCGACGGGAGTCGGGCGGAACTTGCCCGGGGGTTCCTGTGAACAAAACACACACGCCGTCAATCTAATTGCCCGTACGAGAATAAAAAGAAACTCACCTTCAAGCCCATCTCGTAGGCGTTGTCGTGGGGACCGAGGTGGTCGGCACCGATCATGAGACGCAGCTCGCACAGACCCCAGAGCGTCATCAGTCGTTGGCACGGGGTCATCTCGTCGACGTACCAACGCTCGGCGACCTCGTTCTCGTCGGGTTCGTGACGCAGATCGTGGTCGTACCTTTGCGCGTCGGTGAGATTCCTCCATAGGACGCGGAGGTGCCACTCGAACTCCTTACCGACGATACCGGGGCGCCTAGCCTTGACCTCGGGCCTGACCGCCTTGACGAACGAGTTGAATGACTTACCGTGTTTCTTCCGAGGCGCCCCATCCGGAAGGTCCTCGCGGACGGGTGGCGCGAACGGTGGCTTGGACGCCTCGTCGGATCTCTTCCCCGTCAACGTGCGCCACCACTCGCATATCACCCGGTTCGTCACCCACGCCCACGAGTTATCCTTGACCATCAGGCCGTTGTCTTTGTCGGATGCTTTCAGGCGCCTCCGCCTGAACAAGTCCCCGCGGTCCACGCGGAAGCCGCACCCGTTGAGCAAGTCCACCTGCGTGTTCACGACTAATCCCCAGAGCTTCGGATCAGAGCACGGATCCACCAACGCGTTCTCCAGGTCCGCCGCCTCGAATCGCGTCTCCTCGCTGAAAACATCGGATCCGAACACGCTGAAGAAGTCGAGCACGACGGCGAGCTGCCAGTACTGCCTCAGCGTCTCCACCTCGGCCTCGACGTCCTCGGGGGTGGCCTCCCTCAGGAGCTTCTGAGGGTCGAGCGCGGCGGCTCGAGCCTCACGACGCGCGCGGCGCCTCTCGATCGGCATGTCGTCCTCGTCCTCGTCGGAATCGAACGCCTCCTCCTCCTCGATCGCCGCATCCTCCTCCCCGATCTCCGCATCCTCCTCCTGCTCACCCCCGGCGACACCCGCATCCTCCTCCGGCTCCTTCTTCGCCGGCGCATCTCTCTCGCCGTTCACCTCGGGGTGGACGGCGGGCATGGAGGGTACCATCCTGAAGTCGTCCGCATCCTCCGAGACGTCGTCTTCATCGTCGCTGCTATCCAAAACTATGACATCCCTCATACTCCCCATGTCGGCACCAAACTAAACCCGCTTACGTCGCAAGCAGGCGCGCATCTTCCGCAGCTGTTTCGAGCAATCCGGGGTATCGGCCTCTTTGCCGGTGTGGTTGATGACGAGGTGCGCGCAGCGGGAGAATTCGGCGGCGGCGTCGGGGCACACTACTCTTCCCTGTGGAATGGAGGTGCGGGAAATGGTGAGTCGGGTGAGTCGGGTGGATCGCGGACGAGATCGCGGCGGGGCGCTTTTGAAAATACAAAATCGCGGTGCCCAACCGTCGTGAGCCGAGATGACGATCGGCGCGCGCGACGTAACAACGACGGTGCACGGCGCCTGTGCGATGGCCACCGGGGACGAAACACGAACCAACGCAACGTCGGGTTCCGATCGCGCGATACGCACCTTGCAGAGGTCGAGATCCTGCGCGAGCCTGTCGCAGGTCTCCTCGGAGTTGGCACCGACGCACTGCCTCAGCGCGCTCGCTCGCGTCGCGCACTTCGACCCGGCGGTTCGGCGCTCCTCCGGGGTCGCGCGACCGCCGAGGAGCCAGCCGAGCATCGAGCGGGGGCGGACGCGGTCGTCGTGTCCGAACACTCGGTCGGGCGACGAGTCGTGAAAAAGATCCCGAAGATCCTGCGCAGGTGCGGTCGTGTACACTCCGCGCGTCTCTCCGCGGTCGTGAGGTTCGCGATGAACAGAGCTCTTCAAGCGGACCGCGTTTTTTGGAGCCAGTGCGGGAGTGCGGTTCGGAAGTGCGGGAGAGCTTTTCCATGGTTGACACCGGTTCGGGATTTGATGACTGGGCCACTGTTAACCGCGACTCGACCGTTTATTTCGCCCAAGCACTGAAAAACGTGGTGAGGGCAACTCGTACTTTACAAAGTGAGAATCGTTGATTTCCTAGTCAGCGTCTTTCGACTCCCCCGTTTTACCGCACAGCGTATTATGCGAAAACTCTGGTTTTGGGAGTGAACATTTACACGATTTCATTGGCGCAGAGGATACCAAAAAGTCAGATCCGCCAATGAAACGTCCCTAAAACCCCCAAACCACCACTCACCGCGTGTAAATTGGGTCCATTCGCGCCTTCGAATCACGTCGACGTCCCCGCAGACTTTCCGTGGTTCTCAGCGCTCGGTGTCAAAAGATAGCCTCGTCACGCGGAACGCCCCGTGCCAGAAATCGACGCGCGCCTCTCGACACCGTCGACGAAACCCGCGTCACGCAGCCGACAGACCTCGTCGACTGCCTTATCCGACCTCCCGGATCTCCAGCGTCCCGCGTCCGTCTCACCCGGACGCCGCCGCGCCCGCGCAACCGCCTCATCTTTTCCGTCGACCCGGAACCAGCTTCCGGCTGCATTCACGCACGGCTACTTGCAAGATGCTCGCCGCCAACGTCGCGACGACACCCGCGCGCCTCTCCGCGCGCCGCGGGACCGTCGTGGGCAATCGTAGCGCGTCGCTCGCCGCGGCGCGCTCGCCCGTTTTGACCCGCGCGCCCCGCTCGCGCGCGCTCATCGTTCAGTCTAGTGCCGCTGACTGGCCGGTCCAGGCCCCAGCCTTGGTTCAGGGTCCTCCGGGCCTCGCGGTTCCTCAGAACAACCAGGTGGCGCACCACCACGGCAGCGGAAGCCTGGAGCGCGAGCGCATGGAGATCATGGAGAAGGCGAACACGCTCGCGAACATCGACGTCAACGACCCCAAATCGTTGGANGCTATCGGGTCCAAGGTGCTGTGCAGGGTCCAGTTCAGGATTGGGTACCAGACCAAGGTTGGCGAAGATCTGTTCATCGTGGGTTCGCACAGGCAGATGGGGGAGTGGAACCAGCACCAGGCGCTGCCCCTGCAGTGGAGCGACGGGGGTAACTGGTACACCGATTTGGAGCTTCCCGCCGGCGGCGTCGTGTTCTACAAGTACGTGGTGAAGCAGGCGGACGGTGAGTACAGGTGGCAGGAGGGCGCCAACAACCTCCTGGTGCTGCCCGACGAGTGGGACATTCCGAAGGATGCCATGTTCGTGGTGGACGACAACTTCAGCGGCCTCAGCAGGAGCAGCCAGAACATGCTGGCGTCCAAGGTCATCTCCTACGAGAAGGAGATCGTGCAGCTCCGTCTGGAGACGGTCAAGGCGAAGGAGATGACCAAGGCGTCGCTGAAGGAGCTCCTGCTGACCAGGGAGGAGCTGGAAGATGCCAACCAGAAACTGGACCACTACGAAAGAAACGTCGCCACCGTCATCGCGTCCATGCAGCACCAGCAGGACGAGGTGAACGGGGCGAACTCGCGCTGAGGTGGTGGGGGGGTTTATTAGGGGATCGATTCTTTGTTTTTTCAGGAGCGCCGGCGGTGGAGACGCCGCCCGCGCCTTGTCCTTTGTAATACTGCAAGACGCAAATCATTGTCACTCTCCGAGTTTTTTGTCTTGCTTGAGAACTCTTTTTCACCTTGAATTCACGATCTCGGCTCAAACCCACGCCACGCCGTTCGGGACCATGCCGTCCGGGATGCGGAAGGGTTTCTTCCAGCGCGCCGGCGAGCGCCAGGAGAAGCTCATCAAACAGTACGAGGAGCACATGCGCACGGCGGCCAAGTGCGACGACTGCGGCAAGGTCCGCACGCCCCCACCCGAGCTGTTCAAGTTTGACGACGTGCACGACCCGGACTGGTACATACGCGAGCTCGCCGAGGAGGAGACGGAGCGGGAGCGACGGAGGGAGGCGGGCGAGACGGTGAGCGACGACGAGGATCAGGTGTGCCCCGGGTGCGAGGCGGAGAAGAGGGGCGAGAAGGGTGTGCCGCACCTGAGCGACCACTTCAACGTGCCCCCGAACAAGCCCGAGGAGAAGGCTGCGGGCAGGTTCGACTTTAACAAGATCGGCGAGATGCGCCCGGAGTGGAAGCCCGCGTTCGAGCAGCTCGTGAGGGACCTGACGAACCTTCGCCAATACCAGGGCGAGCTCCGGGAGGAGGAGAAGGCCGAGATCGAGAAGGCACAGAAGGACTGGCCGAAGGAGAAGCGCGAGCAATGGCGTAGAGACATGAAAAAACAGGCTGACGAGTTGATGGCCATCAACTTCGGCGACGACACGGAGGGACGGGAGCCGTTCAAGCACCCGGAGACGGGGAAGACCGTCAACCCCGCGGACCTGGACGGTATCGGCCAGTTCCTGAAGACGATGTACTCGGAGGACGTGCCCGAGCCCTTTCGGTGGCCCTCCGGCGACTTCGGTTACATGTGAGAGTCAAGTAAGACTGGCGTGACGTAGCTTCAAAATTAAAAAAACTTCGCGGCGGGACCCGAGTATCCCCTAAGCGTCGAGGCCCGAATATCGAACCCTTCCTGGTGGGACATCAATCATCCGCTAAGGTTATCGTACGTAAATCGCTTAGAGGAAATCCATGAAGGCGTCGTCGTCCTCCTCGGGTTCGTCGTCGCCGAAGTCGAGGGCGGTGAACATCATGTCCGCCTTGCCGCCGGGCACGACGAGGCCCTTGAACGTCTGCTTGCCCTTGAGGAGCTTGTTGAGGGCGAAGGTCTGCATGTCGCCGAGCTGCTGCTCGTTGCCGTTCTTCTCGCACTTGACGTAGAAGGTGCCCTCGACCTTCTGCGTGGCGGGGTCCTCCACCGTGAACTCGGTGGTCTCCTCCCACTCCGGGTCGAGGCCGATGCCAACCTTGGTGGTGTAGGTCTGCTCGCCCATCTTGACGTTCACCCAGCAGCGGGGGCGCTCGATGTTGTAGAACTTGACATCGAGCTTCTTGATGTTGCACGCGGTGAGGTGAATGCTGTCGAGTCGAGAGAGGAGGGGGAGACGGCGTCGTCAGCGGAGTGAATCTCGGGGGATAGGGCCAAACGCGAGGGGAAATTGGGATCCGCGGCCTGGTGGGACGCGCTGTGAGGTGGCGCGCGCGCGAGGTACGGCGCAGGCTAGACGGAGTATATCGGAGACGTACCGAAGGGTAGGCATCTTTGGTTTTTGGCGTCTGTGTGGCCGGCTGCGCGGACGAAAGAGGGCGATCGAGAAGTCGGCTCTCGCCTCTTCGATCAATCGAAAAGCGGCGGCCAAAGCCGAGAGGTGGTGCGATGGACGGTTCGAGATTCATCAAACGAGCAGCTATGGGCATTCGGTCTGACCAGGTTTTGGCTCAATTCGGTCGGTTGAACAAACGTAAATAGACCGCCATCGTGAGTTAATTTAACAAGAAGTGTCCGACCAATTATTGGACGAGACTCGCACCAACTCGCACCAACAAGAGCCCGTGTTGTGAAGCTCCGTCGCCCTTTTACATAGCGCAGCAGTCGTTCGTTGGCTAACGTTCGACTAGCAAGATGGTGAGTGCACGCCCCCGAGCACGTCCTGGACACCGTGTCGACCCGCTTCGACGCCGCGTTCGCCCGGACCCTCCGCGGATCTGGGCGAATCCGGCTGAACGATTCGGCGACGCGCGGGTTTTTCACCCTCAACGGGGCGCAGGCAGGGTTTTGGACCCCGCCCCGGCGCCCCCTCCGGGGCGGTCGCGACGCGAGATCGTCCGCTCGTGGCACCCCGGCGGGTCCGCGACCTTCGATTCACGTCTGTCCGCGAGTTCCCGGCGTTTTCGCGGCGTGCGCGAGCGCGAAGGTGGCGTCGCCGGACCCATCCTCCGGCGACTCGATCCCGCCTTGCGCACCGCGATGCCGGCTTTTTTTACGACCTCCGCGGTCTCCGTCTCCCGGGCCACCCCGCTGACCTCCGCCCTTCCCCTTCCCCCACGTTAGGTTCAGCAATGTGACATTGATCTCCTCCACCCCCCCGCGGCTCTGGAGGCCCAAAGGCACAAGCTCAAGCGCGTCGTGCAGAGCCCCAACTCGTTCTTCATGGACGTCAAGTGCCAGGTGCGTCTCTCAGAACCCTAAAAACATTTTTTTCCGGCTCGACGTGTCGCGCAGCCGGAGCCGGGCTCCCGCGACGGCCGCGAGACTCGGCCGCGCCGCCCGAATACATCGCGATCGTCGCGATCGCCGTGTCACGAACCCCGAAGCTGACCTCCCGCCTCCCGTCCCTTCCCTCCACCACCAACAGGGTTGCTTCAACATCACCACCGTCTTCTCCCACAGCCAGACCGTGGTGCTCTGCGGCTCCTGCTCCGCGGTGCTCTGCCAGCCCACCGGCGGCAAGGCGCGCCTCACGGAGGGGTGCAGCTTCAGGCGCAAGGGCGATTAAGCGGAACGAGCGTTAGCGCTCGCGAGCTTAGTCTAAGAGTTAACTGGGGGGTATTTTAGGGGTTGGCGCCGAACGCGGCGGTGTTGCGAGGGTGACTGATTGATTAGAATCGTCCCTCGCAGGCGCCGCGCGTGCTGTGCGTTTGCCCTCGAAAACACGCGGCGGATTCCTCTCTCTGCGGAGTGAGAGAGGCACTGGTAGAGGAAGAGAGTAATACAGACTCTATCTCGAAAACATCGCGTCTCGTTCGTCTCGTCAAGCCACTATCGAAGGGGACGCGAAGACACATCTCGCTCGATACAGTTTAAATCGGGTTTCTTGAGAAAACGTCTGTCCCGCTTTCGGGTGATACTGTTTTTCATTAATCTCGCCTCTCACTCGCCTCTCACTTGCTCCCGTTGGCCTTGACGCCCGCCTCCGCCCCCGATATACCCCCGCCCTTCGTCTGTACCTCCGCCCGCGTCACCGCCTCCTTCTTCTTCGCGCTCTTGAGCTTGTTGTAGTTGTACATGCCGACGGCTAAGAACGCGACGACGTATCCGAGGTAGTTGAGAAACGTCACCGTGTTCCCAAACATGTGCTGCGACGCGAAGATGAGCATCCAGTCCTTGATGACTCCCGCGATGTTCATCGTCAACGCGCTGGTCTTACCGATGAGCAGGAAAACCGCCAGGTTCAACGCGAACGCCGCCAGCGCGTTCAGGAGGAGCATCCCGTAGTCGATCTCCAGGTGGACATCCGCCAGGATCTCCGGCAGTTCCACCGCGATGAAGGGCATGGCCAGGCAGCGGCGCACGCGGGTGAGACGTAGTACAGGGATTGGATCGGGTTCATCGCGTACCCCTGGCGCGTGATCAGCACCTGCACCAGCATCAGGCGGAGCGCCTCGAACACCAACGCGCTGAGCTGCTCGACGACGCCGATGTATATAAAGTCCAACTCTCCGTACGCCGCGATGGCGACTCCGATTGCGATGATGAACATGTTGAACGACGTGGTTCGTGTCAGCTTCTCCATGCCGAACGCGACGCCGCACACGTACACCAGCCCGGGCATCAGCGCCTTGGTCATCTGTATGAACGACACCGAGAGGTGGAGGTACGCGGAGTTTGACAGCCAGAGCGACGCCGCGTACAGCGCTCCGATGGGGACCACTCTGTTGACGTACTCCTTCCGCGGCATGTTCAGTGACTTGGTGGCGCCCACGACTTTGACCATGATGGTGGCCACGGTGGTGCAGAACACCATGTGCCACAAGGTCAGGGCTATCGGGTACTTGAACCCGGAGTACGCCAGGATGTACTGCGATGGATGAGATGATGACGGGACGTTCAGTATGAGAGGGTAAGTGTCGGTGTTCGGTGGCGGTGATGTAGGGGTGATGTGGTCGCACCTTGTTGAACAAAATCACGCCCATGGAGATTGTCATCCAGATGGTGACGTAGAAGTACGCCTTCATCCCCTGCTGCCACGCGGTGAGCGGCCTCGCCATGGTGTCTTATCGACGTCCCGTCGGATTCTTCGGTTGTCAGATTCGGGGCGCGGGGCGCCGAGTTTCACGTGCCCTCTCCGCGCGCGCGGGTGCCGTGCGTGCCGCGGGGGTATCGATGCGGGGTTGGACGCAGACCTCGCGGGTACGTGTAGACGACGTCGCCAGGTATGTCGCCGCGTGGATCCGGCCGAGGCGAGCGTCGCGCAGTGACGGGACGGCACGATGGGTGGTGGCACTACTACGACAACTTTGCCCTACACTCGGGTGTTGAAAAAGTGGATGCCTCGTTTACACGCCTGCACGCCTCGTTTATTAACGCTCCTTTCCGGGACTCAATTTTCGATTGGGGGAACGTCTCCCAGTTCACCGGAGCGCCCCGAGCGTTCCGCCCAGCCGCGATGTCGGAAGCTGACGGCGTACCCGACGTCACGGATCCATCAGATATGTCCGAGGAGGCGGCGGCGGTCAAGATCCAGGCGATGCAGCGCGGCAAGCAGGCTCGCCGGGAACACGAAGAATTGAAGAGGGTGCAGACCGCGTTCGTGGCTTTCGACACCGACGGGAGCGGCTCGCTGGAGATTGCCGAACTCTACGACGTGCTCAGAGAGGTGGGCGTGGACATCGACAAGGACACCTTCGCGGACTACCAGCTCGCGCTGATGGAGGACTACGACGCGGACAACTCCGGCACGCTGGACTTTCGCGAGTTCCGCAAGTTTTACGACCAAGTACTCGCAAACGAGAGCACCCGGAAGGCGTACGCGCGCGAGCTCGACGCGGCGGTGAAAGGTCTCGTGTCGAGCGCGCTCACCAACGTCATCGAACGCCAGGAGATGGAAGGCGCCGCGCTCAAGATACAGGCCGTGCACAGGGGCAAGCAGGCGCGCAAGGAACTCCAGGAGCAGAGAGAGATGGAGTCAGCCGCCGTGAAGATCCAGGCTGTGCACAGAGGGAAGAAAGCGAGAGCGCTGTACGAGCAGGAGAAGGCTGAGCTCAACTCGGCGGCGCTCAAGATCCAGGCCGTGCACCGCGGTAAACAGGCGCGGAGTCAGATCGCCAAGGCTAAGTGGTCAGAGGAGGAGTCGAGGAAAGCGCGGCTGGCGTTTTGGAAATTCGACGAGGACCAGAGCGGCCAACTCGAGGTTCCCGAGCTCCGCGGCGTTCTCAGCTCGCTGGGTTTAACGATTCCCGAACAGGACTTCGCGACGTACGCGGCGGAGATCATGGCCGAGTTCGACACCGACGGCAACGGCACGCTGGACTACAAGGAGTTTGAGCAGTTTTGGCTGAAATGCCTCGCGTCCGAGGAGCTCAAGGCGCAGTACGCGGCTAAGGTTGAGCGCGCGTGCGGCAAGGTTGTCGCGGGGGCCCTCGCCAACCTGTACGCGAAAGAGACGGAAGAACTCGCGGAACAGGAGGAGCTGTCCGCGGCGGCGGTCAAGATCCAGGCTGTCCAGCGCGGCAAACAGGCTAGGAAGGAACAGGAGGAGCTCTTCAAGGTGCACGCGGCGTTTAAGAAGTTCGACGCGGACAAGTCGGGGAGCCTGGAGATACCCGAGCTGTACGACGTGCTGACTGAGATTGGNGTGGAACTGCCGCGNGAACACTTCGACGAGTACGTCGACGCGCTGATGGACGACTACGACACCGACAACTCCGGCACGCTCGATTTCCGCGAGTTNCGTAAGTTTTACGACCAGGTGCTCGCAAATGAAAACACCAAGGCTGAGTACGCCAAGGAGCTCGAATCNGCGGTGAGCGGTCTGGTGTCCGGCGCGATTGCCAATCTGTACAAGCGCGAAGAAGAGGAAGAGATGAGCGCAGCCGCGCTCAAGATCCAGGCGGTTCACCGCGGNAAACAGGCGCGCAAGCAGCTGCAGGAGCAGAAGGAGATGGAGTCAGCCGCGCTCAAGATCCAGGCTGTGCACCGGGGTAAGCAGACCAGACAGAGCGTCGACAAGACGCGGCGCGTCAAGGCTGCTTTCGATATGTTTGACGCCGACGGCAGCGGGGAGCTGGAGATTGACGAGCTGCGCGAGGTGATGACCCACCTGGGTCTGGAGCTGAGCAAGGGTGAGTTTGACCACTACGCGGCTGCGCTGATGGAGGACTACGACACGGACAACTCGGGGAGCCTGGACTTTTGGGAGTTTGAGAAGTTCTACGAGCAGTGTCTGGCGAGTGATGACTTACGGGCGGCGTACGCGAACGAGCTGGACGCGGCGGTGAAGGGCGTGGTATCGGGAGCGCTGAGCAACATCTTGGAGCAACACGAGATGGAAAATGCGGCGCTGAAAATTCAGGCTGTCCATCGCGGCAAACAGGCGCGCAAGGAACTCCAGGAGCAGAGGGAGATGGAGGCTGCCGCCGTGAAGATCCAGGCTGTGCACAGGGGTAAGATGACGCGCAAGAATCTGGTCAAGCCACCGCCTCGTGCGTCGGAGGCGCCCCCCACGCCGGAGCCAGTCGCGATGTCCGAGGAGGAGGAGCTGTCCGCGGCGGCGGTCAAGATCCAGGCTGTCCAGCGCGGCAAGAAGGCTAGGAAGGAACAGGAGGAGCTCTTCAAGGTGCACGCGGCGTTTAAAAAGTTCGACACTGACAAGTCGGGGAGCCTGGAGATACCCGAGCTGTACGATGTCCTGCAAGAGATTGGAGTCAACCTCGACCAGGACACTTTTGACGAATACGTCGAAGCGCTGATGGACGATTACGATGAAGATAACTCGGGCACGCTGGACTTCCGCGAGTTCCGCAAGTTTTACGACCAGGTACTCGCCAACGAGAGCACCAAGGCTGCGTACGCCAATGAGCTCGAATCAGCGGTGAGCGGTCTGGTGTCCGGCGCGATCACCAACCTCTTCGATCGGGCTGAGCGCGAGGAGCAGGAGAACGCCGCGCTCAAGATACAGGCGATGCACAGGGGTAAGAAGGCCCGCGAGCAACTCCGCAAGGACAGGGACGAGGAGGAGGCTGCCGCGCTCAAGATTCAAGCCATGCACCGGGGTCGTAAGACGAGGCAGACGCTGTCGCGGCAGAAAGAGGCGGAGGCGGAGGAGGAGGAGCTCACCGCCGCGGCGCTCAAAATTCAGGCTGTTCACCGGGGTCGCAAAACCAGGATGGAGCTGCTCAAACAGAAGCAGGAGGAGGAAGAGGAACTCACCGCGGCGGCTCTGAAGATCCAGGCCGTGCACAGGGGAAGGAAGACGCGGATGGACCTCGTCAAGGAACGCCAGGAGAAGGAGGAGTTGGAAGCCGCGGCTCTGAAGATTCAGGCTGTGCACAGGGGTCGCAAGACTCGCATGGAACTTCTCAAAGAAAAACAGGAACAGGAGGAGCTCGAGGCTGCTGCGCTTAAGATCCAGGCGGTGCACAGAGGTCGCAAGACCAGGATGGACATCCTCAGGGAGAAGCAAGAGAAGGAGGAGCTCGAGGCTGCGGCTCTGAAGATCCAGGCTGTCCACCGCGGCAGAAAGACCAGGATGGACCTCCTCAAGGAGAAGCAGGAGAGGGAGGAACAAGAGGAGATGGAGGCTGCCGCGCTCAAGATCCAGGCTGTCCACAGGGGCAAGAAGACCCGGATGGACCTCCTCAAGGAAA
>JGI20151J14362_10001092_pt1 | contig 19723 bp, 20 predicted proteins | sample COG_01_FD_14362 | JGI IMG/M metagenome (IMG submission 14362)
CCAGATCGTAAGCGCGAGAAACTCTTCATTACGAAGAGGAAGAAGAAGTTTAAGAAGACAAAGATGACCTCAATACTCGCGGACACCCGAGACGCAAATAACTCCAACGCGCTCGGTCTCAAACCTTTCTTCAAAGGCAAAGTGGAAGCGTTAGAAATCGCCGTAAGGGACGGGACGCAAAATCTTCGACGTTTGGAAGCGCAAAGAAACGAGTTAAACTCGAGAGGTTTGTGTTCGTCTTTTCATCGTCAGCGCGCGTGATACTCGCGCTCGTTTATCTTTGGTGTCGCTTTTCGACGCGCGTTTTGTTGTTTTTGATCTTTGTCTTCTTCTTTGTGCGCGCGTGTGTCTGTTTGTAAACGTCTGTAAACGTTTGGATGGGGATGGGATGATGTTTGAAAGATCCACCAGAGAGGCGAAAAGGAGCGCGAAACGAGACGAGACGACATTTCGCGATGAACACCCGTTTAAGAAGAACAAACGCTGACCTAATTTGAAAACTACTCTGTCGTTTCTTTATTATCACGACAGTTCGAGCGTTGAAAGAGGAACTCTCTTTGCTCCAAGAACCCGGGTCGTACATCGGCGAAGTCGTGAAAGTGATGGGGAAGACGAAGGTTTTGGTGAAAGCGCATCCGGACGGGAAGTACGTGGTGGATTTCGACAGGTCCATCGATTTAGCAAAGTTGACGCCGGGGGTGAGAGTCGCATTGAAGAACGATTCGTACGCGTTGCATTACATATTGCCGTCGATGATTGATCCTTTGGTGTCGCTGATGAAGGTGGAGAAGGTGCCGGACTCGACGTTTGATATGATTGGAGGGTTAGATCAGCAAGTGAAAGAGATAAAAGAAGTCGTGGAGTTACCGATTAAGCACCCGGAGTTGTTCGATTCGCTAGGCATCGCGCAACCGAAAGGGGTCATTTTGTACGGTCCGCCCGGGACGGGGAAAACGTTGCTCGCGAGAGCCGTCGCGCACCACACGGATTGTTGTTTTATTCGCGTCAGTGGTTCCGAATTGGTGCAGAAATATATCGGCGAAGGCGCGAGGATGGTTCGAGAACTCTTCGTCATGGCTCGCGAAAACGAACCGGCGATTTTGTTCATGGACGAAGTCGATTCTATCGGTTCGGCTCGAGGCGGCGGCGGCGGATCCGGCGGCGATTCGGAAGTTCAAAGAACTATGTTGGAACTCTTGAATCAATTAGATGGCTTCGAGGCGTCGAACAAAATCAAAGTCATCATGGCAACGAATAGATTGGACATATTAGACCCGGCGTTACTTCGCCCAGGGAGAATCGATCGTAAAATCGAGTTCCCGAATCCAACCGAAGAATCTCGCGTGGACATTTTGAAAATTCACTCGAGGAAAATGAACTTAGTCAGAGGCATCGATTTGAAATCGATCGCGAGTAAAATGGGAGGGGCGTCCGGGGCGGAGAGTAAAGCGGTGTGCACGGAAGCTGGGATGTACGCGCTGAGAGAGAGGAGAGTGCACGTGACGCAGGAAGATTTCGAGATGGCGGTGAGTAAAGTGATGACCAAAGATACCGATAAAAACATCTCGATCAAGAAGCTCACTTTGTAGTAGATACATTTTGCAATAAATAAAAAACACACGTATTAGTATGATAAAACAACACGCATTCTCTCCCTCTCTCTCTTTTATTAACTTTTCTCTCTTAAACTCTCTTAAAATATTACTTATTTGACGCTTTTTTCGTACGCCTCCCATCCGGCTTTTCGATACTCGCTCGCCGCTTTCGCTGGATCTTGCGCTTTATAAATACCTCTCCCGACGATGATCACGTCCGAGCCGTTGTTGCAGATTACATTCATCGGAGTGTTGTATTGTTGGCCCATGCTATCGCCGCCAACTTGTAACTGCACCCCTGGCGTCATGTTGATCAAGCCTTTAGACCATTCGACTTTCCAGGCGTTTGGGTTCGTCGCGATGAAACCCATGACAAAATCTTTGTGGTCTTTGGCCATTTGGATGGCGGCTTCGGTGTACGCGCCGTTCGCCATGGTACCTTTAGAACTCATTTCTGCGAGGAGAAGTAACCCTCTTTTCTTGGGTAAACCGACAGATTTTAACCCGTCGATGATCCCGGATCCCGGCACGATGTGCGCGTTGGTCACGTGCGACCAGTCGGCGATTTTATGCACGCCGGAGGAGTACTGCCCGACGACCGTGTTGCCGATATCGGCGAATTTACGATCTTCAAAGATGAGAAAGTCGTGCTTTTTCGCGATCGCTTGTAACTTTTCGCCGAAATCTTCCGTGAAATCCGGGTACAAATCGCAGTGCGTTTTTAACATGCAAATTTCCGGGCCTAACGTTTCCGCGAGTTCGAGCAATTCCTTCGCCGTGTCCACGTCCGCGGCAACGCACAAGTTCGACTTCTTCTTCTCCATCAAGTGGAACATATCTTTCGCGCACTGGTTGGAAGCAATCTTCGCTCTCTCCGCGTACGTTTCTCTTTTCGTCTTTTCTTCCTTGGGCTTGTCGCCTCCGGTTTGGTTCGCCGCGATGAACTGTTGCACCTCCTCCACCAACTCCTTGCTCATTTTCCCTTCCTTCTCTAAAACTTTCAACACTCTGCTCAACGGCAAAACCGCGTGCAATTTCAACCCGTTCTTCTTCAACGTCTGCTCCCCACCTTGCTCTCGATCGATCAAAACCACCACGTCCGTCGTCTTCAACCCGACGTGTTGCAACGGATGCACCGTCTCCATCACCGACATCCCGCTCGTCACTAAATCCTCAACCAATAAACACGTCTGCCCTTTCTCAAACGCACCCTCGATCGCCTTCTTCGTCCCGTAATCTTTCACCTCTTTCCTTCGCATGAGCATCGGACAATCGTGGTTCAAAGACATGCACGTAGCAATCGGAAGCGCCGTGTACGGAACCCCGCACATGTTGTCAAACTTCGCTCCATTATTCGATAAAACGTCCCACATGCACTCCGCCACCGCGGTTAACACGTCCGGATACGATACAATCACGCGTAAATCGATGTATATCGGCGATTGGAGGCCGGATTTTAACGTAAACGAGCCGAATTTTACCGCTTCAATCTAGATTTTTATGATGAGAGATTTTTTGAAGAGAAAATTTTTGTCAATTTTGAACCTTTTTTTGGTCTGTCGTTTGGAGAAAAAAGAAAGAGACGAACAACACGGAGACGAAACCCGCCAGCCGGCTGCTTTTCCTTTTCCCGCGCTTCCCGTTTGGGAGGACCACCGCCGTTTGAAAAGACCGCGCGGCGAATAACACCGACGATCTTCGAGACGCGCGCCTTCAAAAGACGACGCGACACGGAGACGACTTTTACCCGGGAAAAATCTTTCAAAATGTTTGAAAATTCGAACGCAAAAAGCATGCGACGGACGAGACGATCGAGAGCGTAAGAATACCTCGTGTAATCGCAAAACCAACGCGTCGATGCGTTCGTCCATCGTTTTAACGTTGTTTTTATCGCTGCCAGTGCTCGAAGGGACGCACGAGCGGGTCATTTTGTTATTCGAGTTCCCCATTCTCGAGTTTGTGTGATGATTTTTCTGAGGTTTCGTGTGCTTGTTTTTTCTCTTCTTGTAGTATTTTCTGGTGTGCGTATGTATGCGCGGGGCGTGTTATTACATTAAGTTTTATTCTGATTCTGATTCTGTCACGTCGTGTAACTCGCCGTTTTCGTATCGCCAACCATATGGTAATGGACAGTCGTTGTCGAGGAGGTATTGTACACAGTCGGTGTGGTTGTTCTCGTGCGCTTCTCGAACGGCCTGAGAGTCCCAAGGCCATTTGGCGGTTTCGTGTAAGTACTTCAAACAGTCTAAGTGACCTCTCTGGGCCGCAAACCGACACGCCAATACGCTATATTGATCATACTTACGCTCAACAAGATATTCGAGTATGTGGAGATGGCCATTTGCAGCCGCCCAAGCGGCAGTTTCTGAACCCCAAGGCGCTTTGACTTCTTCGCGTAAGTATTTGAGGCACTCGAGATGACCGTTTTTGGCAGCATTTGCACACGCAAACTCTTTGACAGGACACTTATTTGCAACGCAATACTTTACCATTTCCAGATTGCCTTGGTCTGCGGCCATATTAATCGTCCCTACATTCCACTCACACTTTTTCTCCTCTCGCGCCCACTTGAGCAACTCGAGTTTATTCGTGAGAGCAACTCTCCAGCAGAAATATGGTTCGTTCATGAAGTAATCATCCCACGGATAATGCTTCCACGCTACTTCCAAAGTCGATATCGACATCATCTCTTCAATATGAAACCCTTTTTTCAACTCCACCTCGCGAGATGATCTCTTAATCAACTTTCTCGTCTCCGTATTCACCTCGTACAAGAATTTCACATCCGTCCTATTCAATCTCGGTAAAATATGTTTCTCCACGATGTCTCTGCACTCGCCGCCGTCCAACAGAGCGGTTTCCCTGAACAATCGCCACAGCATCGTCGGTTTCCTCTCGACCTCGAGCAGGACTTTCTCGAGCTCTTTTCTCGCGTTTTCCAATCGCTCGTGCTCCTCTTCTGTCATGTAGTCCGAACAACATAATTCGGAATTTTGCATCATCATTCTTTCTTAATCAAATGTATACGTTTTGAATGCCATTTTCATCGCAACAAAAGAAATCGCCCCGCAAACAAACGCGTTTTAAAGAGAGAGAGTGTGTGTGTGTGCGAGTGTCGCGTTTGTTTATGCACAACAACAACAACAACAACTACTTAAAGCAGTCCAAAATTGTATCGATTTTCCCTCTAAAATTGCCAGAAAAAAAGCGTGTTAAAATTTAGGGTGTACAACCCTAATACTCGNAATGGGCATTCCCTCCTCTACAAAAATTTTATCCGAGAAAGCGCGCGCGGAAACCCACACACTTCCCCCGCGCGCGAATACCAAAACGATGTCGTTTTCATTGCACTGCTCGACTTCAACCCAATCCTCGAGAGTTTCGACGTCCTCTTTGACGTCCAACGCGACGAGTAAGAGAGTTGTTCAGAGAAAGGCGTTTCGCGTTCGCGCTGCCGATGCCGGTACGTGTTGATTCTTCTTTTTTTCTCTGTAACGCGCGCGCGCCGCATCGCGATGATGAAGATAGATGCGACCAAAGACGCCAGGAAATCTCGTCAAATATACATCCAACAAACGTTTCTGCGCGAGATTTTATCGTTTTATCGGTCGTTCTGTGCTGCTTTATCATCGAGCAGCGCTCTTGCCGTCGTCGGGTCGAATTCCGGTGAAAACCTGAAAGGAGGATAAAGAGGGCTGCTCTGCTTGTGTAGTAGAAAATACGCGCGAGACGAAGAGTTCTCTCTTCAAAGAGTGGCTCTCTTTTCTTTGTTCCCCAGTGCGACGCGCGATGATGACGTTTTCATTATTACACATCTCTTTTGTGTTTGCTGACTTGTGTTCCTTCTCTCTCTCTCTCGTTTACGTCAACAACAATTCACAGCCGCCGCGCCGGTCGCCGCGTCAAAGATTAGAATCCGCTTAAAATCCTTCGAAACGACGCACATGCAAGCCGCGTGCGACAAAATCATAGAAGCTGCGACGGCTACGGAAGCGCGAATCAAAGGTCCGATCCCGTTGCCGACGAAGAGACGCATTTATTGCGTTTTACGTTCGCCGCACGTGAACAAGGATTCGCGAGAGCACTTTGAAACGAGAACGCACAACAGAGTGATTGACGTGTACGAGCCGACCGCGCAAACGATTGACGCGTTGATGGGGTTAGAGTTACCAGCGGGGGTTGACATTCGCGTGAAATTGTAAAGTGTTTTTGTTTAACACCACCACTTTGTTGTTGTTCGTAGTATACATGCGTACAATTTTAGCTGATTTTTATATATACGTAGTAGAAAAAACTTTCTTATTATCAAATTAATGGTACAACCGAGCACAATCCACGACGCGCGTTTGTAGGCGGACGACGACGTATGCTGTGAGACGTATACGACCCCGACGACGGTTTTTTTCAATGGAAATCTTCCTCCATTTCCATGTACTCGTCCACGCTCATCGCTTTGCTCATTCTATTATTATTATCTGCCGCCGCTGCTGCTGGTAATGGTGGTTGTCTATTTTCCTCGTTTTCCTCGTCGCCGCCGTCTTTTCGTGCCTCGTAATTGTTACTCCCGAACGAACCTCCACCCGATGACGGGGTCTCTCTCGCTTTCTCTACGATTCTCGTCAGCAACTCTCTATCCATGGGTTCAAATTTTGAAGCGTGCAAGGATGCACTCACATCATCGTTTTCAAACAACTCGCTCGGTAAATTCACGTTGAACCATTCGTCTTTTTTGATATCCTCCATGGTTAACCGTTTCGCGACGTCGACCTGGAATATGCCGGCTAACAGTTCTCTGCACTTTTCCGACAACGCGACTTTCGACGGGAATCCGTACTCGCCGTTTAATATCCTCTTCACGGTTTTTCGAAAATTCTTCGGGTCTGTCTTATCTTCGAACGGATATCGTCCGCACAACATGACGTACAGAGTGACACCGCACGACCACACGTCCGCGGCTCTCCCATCGTATTGACCTTGTCGTTTGAGAACTTCGGGCGCGATATACGCCGGCGTCCCGACTGCCGATTTCGGCGCCGAATCAATCAGAGAGTGTTTCGAGTACCCAAAATCGCAAATCTTTAACCTCGGAGTATTATTATGGCTGTTATCGATCAACGCGTTTTCCAATTTCAAATCTCTGTGCGCCACGCCTTTGCTGTGACAATAATCCACGCCGGATATTAACTGTTGAAAGAAATACCGCGCCTCGTCTTCTTGCATCCTACCGTTCGTTAACACCCGATCGAACAACTCCCCACCGCTCGCGTATTCCATCACGATGGCTAAATCCGTCGGCGTTAACAAAACTTCGATGAAACGCACGATGTTCGGATGGTTCAATATCGCGTGGTTATGGATTTCCCTGTTTTCGTTTTACGTTGTTGTTATCATCGTTTGCGCCGAAACAAAGCGAGAAACGCGTTGAATAAAAACAGAATAGAAGCAATAGGTCAGCAATGAAAACAGGCGTCAAAAGGTCTCCTTGGAAAGAGCGAAACATGTTTGGCTTTATATTCTCTCGAACAGAGCGAATGTGCGTCGAATATATCTCAAATCGAGCGCATTAAATAAAGCGCATCCTGTTCTCTCCTCACGCAAACAAACAACTCACTCGGAGAAGGAAACATTCGATCATAAAAAACCAAATCAAAAACAGAAGAAGAATACAACACATACCACATCATTACCTCACCACGTTCTCGTCTAACTTTTTCCCTCTCGGTATGTATTTAATCGCCACTTTTTTCCCTGTTTTTGTTTCGAACATGAGGCGAGCTTGGCCGAAGTTTCCGGTTCCCAGCGGGGGGTGATTTAACACCGGATGGTACTTTTTATCGTGCATCGTCTCGTCCATTTTTATATGCGTATTCAGCGAAGCCGAACGCTGAAAAGACGAATAGAATACAGACTGTTCTGATGTCTTTTGATTGCGCTTTTAAAATTCCTCTCTCTTTCCTCTCTCTCTCTCTCGAATACACGCGTTAATACGTAAGTCTCTCTCTTAATAATGAGGACCTTTTCTTTTCCCCCTATTCCTTTTCTTTTGAATTTTTTCTCAAAAATACGAGTACTTCTCTACCATAAATCACACGTCTAAAGAGCAGAGTGAGACATACAGACACTCACGCGGTAAAGAACGAGAGACGTGGACGTACTGGTACGCGTTCTATAGAGTAGAGAGTGAGAAACATGCCGCTCTCGATAGCGAGGACCTCTTCTGTTCCCCCTGTTATTTCTCTAAAGAGGAGTCCTTTTTTTTGAATTTTTTCGTGTGAAGTGGAGCAAAAAATACGAGTAAGACATACAGACTACTCGAGTACGAACGAGAGACGTATGCATCATTCTTTAAAGAGCAGAGAGTAAGAAATGCGACAGACACTCATTACGAGTACGAACGAGAGACTNATAGACGTTGGAGGTTATNCGAGGCCATTTTTGTAGAGAGCAATTTTAAGTGGGTGGTTTGGTGGACAAAAAAGACAGNTNTTGGAAAATACAGACGAGAGAGCGTTGTGTGATCGCTCGTGTGTACACGCGCANATCTTCTCTCTCTCGCTCTAAATGCTCCTGAAAATTCGTACAAGTATACGTACACACGTTTCTATTCTTCGTGTGAATTTTCAGCTCCAGAATCATCGCGACCGAGCAGATATCAACAGATGTACAAAAGTAACAATAGAGAGGCCATTTTTAGGCCAATGTCTTCATAAAAAGTCTCTCTTTATTACAAGGCGGCGCAAACAAAAGTGAACACATAAAACACGCATCAAACACACTCTCTCTCTCTCTCTCACTACCACGACCAAATAATAAAGACAAAGATACATCGCTCTTTCTCTCTCCGATCTGACTCTAAAACTCTCCAGCGAGCGCACAAAACAGATCAAAACTCGTATCAAATTGCGCGTAAAATCCGATCCAATTTTCGATCATTTCTCTCTCTTTCAACGCGTTGTTTAGAACCACAGAACTGTTACATTCGCACCCAGAAGACTATATAGTACACACATTACACGTCTTGATAAAATGGCGGCAAAAGTCACGAAGAAGACAAAGACTGTTGCAACAAAAGGACAAGATGAAAATCTCAAGAAAATGACAGTCAAAGAGCTCAAAGAACGCTTGAACGCGTACGGCTTGGACGCGACCGGTTTGAAACCAGAACTCTTGAAACGACTGGAAACGTTTTTGACGTCCTCGATGATGCAAACGACGACAAATGGGAGTGGTGGTGATGGTGATGATGGCGAAAACGATTTGAACATTGAAACGTTGCGAGACGAAGCGAAGAAGAAAGCCGAGGACGCCATCGCCAAGTTTGAGATGAAGAACAAGGAAGAAGATGACGAAGATGAAAAGCCTCGCAAACGCGTCATCACGGAGGAAGACCACTTGCCGACAAATGTGGCGGCGGAGGAGGAGAAGAAGAGTGGTAAAAAAAGAGGACGAGGAGGAGGCGCTTTGGCGTCGGCGTCGTCCTCGAGGAGGAGGAAAGTGAGAACGATCAGCGAGTCCGACGAGGAAGAGGAAGAAGACCAAGAGGAAGAAGAAGAAGAAGAAGAAGAAGAAGAAGAAGAAGAAGGGAATGAAAAGAAACGTCGCCGCGATGGTGGTAAATCGAAGAAGAGAAGAGGGAAAAAAGAGTACGAAGACGAAGACGAAGAAAAAGCCGTTGAAGTTGAATACGAATCGACCAAATCTATTCCGTGCGTTGGAAACGAAGGACGAATCATCGGCAAAGGCGGCGCTAAGATTCGCGAGTTGCAAGCGAAGTACGAAGTCGTCATGCAATTGAACAGAGAGAACGGATGCGTGGAAATCATGGGCGATCGAACGAACGTTCTCGAGTGCGAAGTCGAGATTCTGAGAATCATAGAAGAAGGCACGGCGAGGAACGCGGAGAAAGAGAAGCAATTACAAAACCAAGGACGAGGTGGTCAACATCATCAAAGAGGCGAAAGAGGCGGAAGAGGAGAAGAGAAGAGAGGAGGAGGAGACAGAGGAGGAGGAGGACAAGGAAGAGAGGAAATTCCGTGTGCCGGGATGGAAGGTCGTATCATCGGTAAAGGCGGCGAGACGATTCGAAGACTCGAAGCGGATTCCGGCGCGAGAGTGAGAATCAATCGCGAACGGTTAGTGTGCGAGATTTCTGGCGAACCCGGGTGCGTGGAAACGGCCGTTCGGTTGGTGCACGAACTGATGGCGAGCAGCGGCGCGGATAGAGGCGGCGGCGGCGGTCAACAAGGAAGACAACAACAACAAAACGTTTACGGAGGACAAGCTTTCGGGCAACAACAACATCAAATATACGGTCAACCCGCCGCCGCCGCCGCCGCCACCACCACCCAAGTGTATGGCGCAGCCGCTGCCACGTACGGTCAGCCGGCGGCTTCTTCTCACGTCGCCACAGCCGTTGCTCCCGTCTACGGCCAACAACAACAACAACAATATTCGTACGGTACCCAACAACAAGTGTACGGTCAAGCGACGGCGCCCACTTCGTCCGCCGCTCCCGTCTACGGCCAACAAGTGTACGGTCAACAAGTGCAACAAGTCGCCCCGCCCCCGGTAGCGCGTCATCATCCGATTTCCTCCTTACCCCCCGATTGGGAAGAAGTCAACCAAGACGGACAAATTTACTACTGGAACACTCGCACGAATTTGACCCAATACGAGAGACCCGTTTAAAAAGCAAACAAAAGCACCACAAGCGCGCATCATCAATATCATCGTCATCATCATCATCACAACTCAATACTAATCAAATTTTCACGAATCTATTTGAACTACTACTACTAGGTACTACTACTACTACTACTACTACTTCTTCTACTTTTAAATCTACGTCTATAAAAACCACCATCCTCTCTACCTCCTCTTCTCGATATTGTCGTCGTATGAATGCGCGTCTGTAGTCTGCCCTTCGTACACCTCAATATTCTCTGCAAACTCTTTCGGCATGTACGTCCCGTTGCGTCCTCGATATTTACCCTCCACATTCTTCTTCTTCTTCTTCGTATTAGTATTCGTATTCAATAGCGGCGGTTCAATCTCTCGCATCGTTTTCTCTTTCTCGTCGCAATCGACGACCCAGAACAAACCTTCGACTCTTTTACCAGCGTCCCACTCTTCCGCGTTCCCAAGTTTGAAAGCTTCTCGAGCGGATCGAGCGATCGCGTCTCTGGAGTATTGAGCGCGTATGTCCTCTTCTTCTTCTCTTGGTTCTTCTTTTTTCAACAACGCGACGACAATCACGTTACACGGCTGATCGTGAATCGGAATCGTCATGACCGGCCCGATCGACTTTTCCAATCGAGCGCAAACGACGTGAACAAACGCTCTCGCGGTCGAGCCTCTCACGCCGTTGAAACAGTTCATGATGAACATCGACGGCGATCTTTGATTATTATTATTATTGTTTTTCAACTTTTCGCCGCACAAGCGGAAAAACGCTCTCGAGATCAAATGTTCCGGTACGTTTCCGCCGCCGTCAAACGCGTCCATACTTATGATATCTAAACTTCCATTCATAACTTTTGTTTCCAAATACTCGCGAGCGTCGTCGACGACGCATCGAAACGGTATCGCGTTCCCGTTAAAACACGTCCGTTCAATCGCTTCGATGACCACCGGATCGTGTTCCACCGTCTCCATCTCAAACTCATCACTAAAATGCGTTTCCATGAAAAACGGCAACGCGCCAGAACCCATGCCAATCATCAGCATCTTATCCTTTGTTTCATTGTCTTCTTTTCTGTCTTCTTCTTCTTCATCCGAAAAATCCAACCTCCTCTTCGCCGCCGTCGCCGCCGCCATCGCTCGCAAATACTCGTACGCCAAAACTTTCCCGTCCATGATCTCCTCATCAACAACGTACGCTAACCCTTGCTCGACGTCGTTAAACCGAAGCGATCTCCAGTTTGGACCGAATTGAGAGATTGTCACCAGACCGTTCGCTTTCTCGCTTGGTTTCGAGAAGAGGATTTTTCCTTCTGAGTCCTATATAATAAAGTAGTTATAGAGGGAAAAATGTCAACATCACAGAACACATCATCAAAGCACAATAAAGGGCGCACTGTATACTATAAAAACGACTACACATACCGGGTACTCTAAATACGCGCGTTCGCTTCTCTTTTCGAGCTCGTTCGCTTTCGTAAACGCGAGGAGAGGCGTGAAGAAGTTGGAGATGTTTTGCGGGAAATTCATCGCATTTTTAACGACAGTTTTTGATCTTCTCTTCGATGCCATCGCGCTCCGTCGCACGTTCTGCCTTTTCCACGTTCTCGCGAAGAGCAGTGCTCCTTTCTCTCCTCTTTTCGCGAGGGAGGCGAAAACTTTGCTCCGCATCGTCGTCGTCGTCGTCGTCGTCACTGGTCGTCGTTTCAAAGTACTTCTAATGAAGTAAAAAGTGTTCGTTTTTTTCTCGTAACGGCTTTTCTTCTCTCCGCGCATTTACTCACGAGAGTAACTCCATCGACTGCAGACTTTACGCGCGAAGAAAAAGACGAAGACGAGACCACTCGAATTAGTAGCGCTGCACCAGTAGTGCTCGAAACGTTGGCAAACGATGCGTTGGATGCCGCGCGGTTGGTTCCGCGGAAGTACGGATGATCCCGAGTTCTGCGTATGAATTTCTGATCTGAAACAGTTTGACTGCAAATCGCTCTCGCTTTGCGACGAGATCTTTTAGTAAAGGCACGACAACGAACGCCTTTCGCGAAGAGAACGAAAGAGAACGGAAAGAGAGACGCGAAAGCGAACGAGAAAAAGAACGGAAAGAAGAGAGACTCTTTCGCGATGTGATGAAACGGTTTTCTGTTGCGCTTTTGTTGTTCTCCGTGAAAGCATTTCGTTTGGTGTTGGGGGAAAAGGACATGTCACGAATATCCTCATTAAAACGCGCGCTCGAACACTCTTTTCTACCGCTTTGAAACGCGCGAGAAAAAGAACACAAAAAGCAGCGAGAGAGAGAACACCTCGACGACAACATTAGTATTTCATCGAAGTCTTCTGCGTGTGCGTCGAAAGCATCGTTCGTGCTTCATCATCTTCATCCTCTCAAATCAGGGAGGAGGAAAAGGAGGTTCGGGAAATTACGAAGAATATTAAGTTTAGGACAACGAACGATGATGGAGAAGAAAGACGACCAGGAAAGCCAACACCACCGTACGTTTTAAACTGTGCTCTTATTGTATTACTCTAAACTGACACCGTTTTGTCTCGTTATGTAAATATTATCATTAAATAAAGCGTACTACGATGCGGAAACCAAATCGACGAAATGGGAGGCCATGTGGCAAAACGAAGAGAAAAATGGCGAATCGAAACCAAAGTTCGATTGCAATCGAACCGGTACGTTTTGTTTTTAGAGTCAAACGATGATGAACTTATTAACCGTCTCTCTCTTCTTTCTCTCTCTCTCTTCTCTCTCTCCGCGAACACAACGACAACAACAGAACCGGCGTTGGTCCATTTCTTGGCGAAGAATACAACGTTCGTTCCAGAGTTGCAGAAAACGAAAAGCGCGAGAGTGCTCGTCCCCGGATGTGGCCGAGGCTACGCGTTGGAAACGTTCAGTTCGACTTTTTTTGATTCTGAAAATATCGTCGGTTTGGAAGTGTCCGAGACCGCTCGAAACGCGTGCGAAGCGTACCAAAGCGAGAATAAATCGAAAGCGAAGTGCGTCGTGGAGGACTTCTTTACGCACGACGATAAGTACGACGTTATTTACGATTGCACGTTCTTATGCGCGATACAACCTACGCAGAGACACGTGTGGGCTGAACAGATGCGAAATCTCACCAAGAAAGGTTCTCGCGTGATTTCCTTGGTCTTTCCCTTGGGTGATTTCAAAGGCGGTCCGCCTTTCGCGCTTTCCCCCGAGTTGGTCAAATCTCTCCTCCAAAACGATTTCGACGTCGAGGAGTTGATTCAAGTTCCCGAAGACATGTGGGCGAGAGGAAGACCCGAATATTTATACGTCTTCATTCGCAAATGATGATAGATACTGTTAATACTAATAATACTTTAATAGATAGGACGCGTACGCGGTAGAATTTTAATTGTTCAAAACGAGACCTTTTGAAAATACTTCACTTTCTCGTTTTCAACAACACACATCCATCCATCGTCATCATCATCGTCATCATCGAAGCGAACAACAGGAATGTACTACTCTTCTAAACAATATAAACACTTCCTCCCGGTCTTCCTCCTGGCACTTTTCGCCACGCTTTTGAGGCAAATCGAAGCGTACAGATATTACGGTATGTTAAACGCTTATTTTACGAAACGTGTTAAAAATATGACTGATCTTTATTCTAAAACACTTTAGGAGGGTACGCGCGGCCGGCAGTCGTCGTCGCGCGACCGGTCGTCGTCGTCAGACGGGGTCGATGGGGACGGAAATTACTCCAAGAAGATGCCACGCAGTATACGCCGGGCGAGAAGTGCGAGACAATGCTAGGTAATGATTACGAAACTTTATTCTTTTTTTTTCTCTTGTATAGTCTTGGACGTTGCTCTGAAAGTATTACATCTGACGCGCGATGATCTAACATTTTCTTTCATTTACAGAGATCATCAAAACCCGTCCGGGTCTGTCCAAACTCGCCTCCGTGGTCGAGAAACTCCCTCGCATTTCCGCCGCTTTGAACGGCGGCGATGAAAGTCGGGGAAAAACCGTGGACACTTTATTCGCGCCGACGGACAAAGCCATCGAAAACTTCCTCTCGTGGACGCGAGCGCAGAACAAAACGGAAGAGTTTGCGAAGATTTTAGGCAACCAAACCGTCGCCGGGGCGATTGTCGCGTACCACGTGTTACCAGAACTTGTGTATAAATTCGGAACTTTAAAAGCATTTGATCGAAAATTCATCAATACCGCTTTATCGAACGCCGTCTCGGATACCTCCGGCGCGTTTGCGCTTCAAATCGACGAAGAAGGCGGGTCCATTTTCGTCAAAGGTACCGGGTCGGAAGTGAAAGTAATCGGAGCGGATAATTACGCGTGTAATGGAATCATTCACTTAGTCGACGGCGTGTTGTTACCGTTCGATGCGGATGGAGAGTTGAGCGAGAAGCAAAAAGAACGCTTGGAAGACGCCAAGGAAATGTTATCGGAAGCGATCGAAGAAGAAGAAGAAGAAATGGAAGAAGGCGCCTCGCCGGCACCGGCGCCGGATGCGGCGTTATCCATCGGTCTCTTAACTGATCTTGGCGGCTTAGTAGGAGACGCTCCAGCGCCAGCACCATCACCATCGACTATTGCTACTACCGAAGTCGTCGATGATATCAAAATCGTCGATGAACCTCCGCTCCCGGAGACGACAGAAGCCGAGGCGTCGGAGGAAGAGGCCGAAGTCGTCGTCGAAGACGAAGATTTGCTCCAAGCCGAGTTGGACGAAGGTGATTTTAACATCACCACCGGAGCGAAGAACGAAACAACTACGCGCGATTAAATTCGACTCCAGAGCTCGAGCTGCTCCTACTACTACTACTACTACTTCGCGCGTCGCGTCGGATCCACCTTTTGTCAAAGGCACCACATTTTTTTGAAAGAATCACAGACACACCCAAACGCATCATATAAACGGTTCAAAATTGACCACACGTTTCTCCTCACTTCTTTCGCGTTCAAAATTTCCGAATCAATTCTCGTCTCTCATTTTGTCGCGACATCGACGTCACTTTTAACACAACTCTCAAGAAAAAAAACCTAAAATGCTCACCAAAACGATCAAGAAATCCTCCGCGTTTCTCGCGCTCTTCGCGTGTGTCTTTGCACTTCTCCCTCGCTCTTCCGACGCGTTCGGGTATTGGGGTTGGCGCCCCTACGGTTGGGGCTGGGGAGGTTACGGATGGCGTGGTTACGGTAAACATTTTCTTTTTAGATACAAAAATAAAACTGACCGTTTCACACAAAACTAACACTAGGCTGGCGCGGCGGCTACGGATGGCGAGGCGGGTATTGGTGCGTATTATCAGTAGACCAAGAAAAAGACTCATTATATTTAAAACAGGGGCCGCAAGTTATTGCAAGACGAAGCGCCGGCGTGCACGCCGCTCGCAGAGGTTGGTTTTTGTTTCCCGAAAGAGAGTTTAGAGATATTTTTTACGTTTCGTATCGATACGAAATTTCTCGATTTTAAGAAAAATGTATCTCATTTTGCGTCGAACGATGCGAACTCTCGATGACAACATTCTCTCTCTCTCTCTCTCTCCTCTCTTTCTCGGTCGTACTACTGACGCTTATTGCACGTTTCTTTTTCTTTCTTTTAAATACCAGTTCATCGCGTCGCGCCCGGATTTAACCACCATCAACGACATTCTCTCGTTCGCGAAAGTTGTCACCGCCAAGCTGGACAGCGCGCCGTCGGAGTCGGAGCCCAAGACGGTTTTACTCCCGAACGACGACGGCTTCGCCTCTCTNGAGTACTGGAATAACATGACCGCGTACGAAAGAGCGATGAAGCTTCTCAACGAAACGGAGACGACGTCGTTTCTCGGGTACCACATTTTACCAGGCGGCGCTTTTGATAGCGCGACGGTGGCGACTTTGAACGGTCAAACTGTCGACACGTNTCTTTCCAAAGCGGTGATGGACTCGTACCCGGATTCCACCGTCTTGGACGTCGGCGTGGAAGTTCGCGACCCGGACGTCTTCATCAAAGCGAGAGCGTCCGAAGCGAAAGTGGTCGAAGCGGATATCCCGGTTTGCGAAGGTATCGTCCACATTCTCGACGCGCCCTTGTTGCTTTGCGACACCGAAATGGAGTTCACCGACGAAGAGACGACGGTCGTCGAAGCCGCGGTGACGAAGGTTGCGGAGATGCTCGAGAAGTACGAGGAAGGCATGGCCCCGGCACCGGCGCCGATGGAAGACGAAGCGGTGATGCCGATGGAAGCCGTCGCGGAAGAACCGGAAGCCTAAAAAAGGAGAACGCCGAAGTGTGAAGAGAGAGAGAGACAAAACGTACAAGGAGGAAAAACATATAAGTTTTATACACCAACAACAACACAAGTCATTTGAGAGAGACTAAGAGGCGTTCTGCACAAGCGTCGTGCTTTCATTCGTTGTAATCTATAATCCATTTCTAGAATTGCGTCTATAAAAACTACTACTAGTATTCTTCTTCTATTACGGATGCGGCGGCGGCGGTGGTGGCGGTGGCGGTTGAATTTGCTGTTGCATCATTCTCGCGCCCATCGCCATCGGCATCATCGGATTCACGACAACCGGCGGCGGCGGCGGCGGTACGAATTGCGAAATAGGCGGCGGCGGCGGTATCCTTCTCCCCTCGTCTTCCTCTTCCTCCTCGTCCTCCTCTTCCCCAAAATACCCACCACTTAAAATCCGTCTCTCTTTCACCCCCATATCCTCCCCGACGATTTCGCACGTCACCTCTTTCCCTCGTTCCAACATTTTCTCCGCGTGCGCCTTCGCTTTGCGATACTGTTTCTCCATCCCCGGCGGAGCAGGCGGAACGTACGCGTCCTCCATACCTTCCCAATTTTTCACGTAAAACTCCACCGTCCTTTCTTTTTCTGTTTCTTCTTCTAACCCGTGTGGTACTGTCACTTTAACGATCGGTCCGAATGGAATCTGCGCTCGTATCGTTTCTCCGGCTTTCACGCCTAAAGGAAAGGACACTCGAAAGAATCGAAATTTTCGTAATTCTTCTCTCGCGAGCGGTTTTTCATCCGTCGGTGGCCCCGGTATCCCGGTGATCGTTTGGTCTTCTTTCTCGTTCTCTGTTGCGTCTTGTTGTTGAGAATGCTTCGTGATAATCACGCTTTTGTTCTTCTTTTGCAGCTTTTCGAGCGCGAGTTTCCGCTTCGAATCGAGCTGTTTTTTCCGTTCCATTTGCTCCGATTTCGTATTCGTAGTACCATGTTTTCTCTTATTCTTCTTCATCTTTTCATCGTTTTCGAGCGCTTGAAAGTACGCGTCGCGTTGGTTCTTGAGAGAGCTTTTCTCGTTCGTCATGGTGCGTTTATGTGTTGTTGTTTATGTGCGCTAAAGTTGTTGAATAATGAGGAAATTGGTTCGCTTTGGAAACAATCGTCTAAAGGAGCGTTTTCCCCTACAGCGTACTCTCTGTGCATCGCATCCGCTCCGTCGCGTTGATTCTCGAGCTTCAAATTCTCACGGAGCACAAAAACACGCACACGACGTAAAGGTGTACGAATTTTCAGGGGCATTCAAAGCGAGATGCGGGAGATGCGCACGCGCGAGTGATCACAAAATCTGAACCGTTTTTTTTGGTCTGTTTCGGATTGAAATCACATGCGAGAAAAAAAAATCTTCACTTTTTGTTCTTCTTCTTCTTCCTTTTTGAAACGCTTGGTTGTTTAAACGAGGACGTCCGCGAGCAAAAGACGAATGGGGGACGAGAGAGATTCTTTTTTGTTGTTGTGGGATGTGGTCGTGAAGTGCGACGATATTTGTTTCACGCACATCTTGCCGAGATTGAATCGAACTGATCTTAAATTCTTGTACGGGGTGAATACGGAGACGAGAGCTTTGGTGAAGAGATCGTCTCGCGCGGGTGATTTAAAAAAGAAGTTTTGGATTGAAGAGATGTCGTCGATATCGACTTTGGAAGTTGCGTGGGAGCATTATCCGTGGGGCACGTATAACCATGAGCTGGAAGAAGAGATGGACGAAACATATTTCTGCTCTCGAGTTGCTTACACGAATAAACTCGAGTTGCTCAAGTGGGCGAGAGAGGAGAAACAGTGTGAGTGGGATAAATATACGATTATTGCGGCCGCATATCAAGGTAATCTGGAAATGGTAAAGTATTGCGTTGCAAATGAGTGTCCTATCGATGAGTGGGCGTGTACACGTGCTGCCCAAAACGGTCATCTCGAGTGCCTCAAATACTTACGCGAAGAAGTCAAAGCGCCTTGGGATTCGGTAACTGCCTCTTGGGCGGCTCAAAATGGTCATCTCCACATACTCGAATATCTTGTTGAGCGTAAGTTTGATAAATATACGGCATATGCGTGCGAGCATGCAGCCGAGAGCGGCCACTTAGACTGTTTGAAGTACTTGCGCGAAACCGCCAAAGCGCCGTGGGACTCTTGGGCGGTACGAAGAGCGCACGAGAACAACCACCCCGAGTGTCTACAATACCTCCTCGACAACAACTGTCCATTACCATATGGTTGGCGATACGAAAACGGCGAGTTACACGACGTGACAGAATCAGAATCAGAATAAAACGTAATGTAATAACAGAAAGAGAGAGAGAGAGAGAGAGAAAAAGAAAAAGAGATACAAAACGAGCGGTTCGGCGAAAGTACCCTCCCGGGGTTACGGAAACGAAACCTTCGACGGAACGAGAACGAAACATCCAACAGAGGGCGAGATTTGCACGCAACCTCCTAAAACACACACAAAAACATACACACACGCAAAGTATAATCGTAACACAGACAAAACACACACGCACGAGAGATTTACAGACGAGAGTCTCCCCATACTCGTATATACCCTAAATCAGCACCCCATTCCTTCCGTTGGGAGAAAATTCAAAATTTTCTCACTTTTACTCCGCTCTTACGCATAAAAGATGTTTACGACGATCAACGACAAAAGAACCGCCTCGATGACCACCACCAAACGCAAAAGCACGATTCGTGCCTCTCCTTTTCGCACAAAACTGGGCCTCTTTCTCGCGTTTTTAGCGTCTGTTTTACTGGTTTCCACGCGATTGAAAATCGAGAAAATCTTCGTTTCCGCGCTCGAACACGAACGTCATCATCATCAGAGGATGCCGCCACCTGCGCGTCCGCCTCCTCCTCGCCGCGAAGAACGTCATGAAAAGCATCGTCTGAATGATGAGAACCGGAAAAAGAGCGAACGAGAGAGACAGAAACAGAAACCTCCACCACCGCCGCCTCCCGGGCGGATGCACGCCAGGAAGGTGGATCCGCCTCTAAACCCTAATGAGGATGTTGATGCGCAAAAGGAGCAACAGGATCCGATTCCCGCGACGATACCAACGGAGAAGAAAAGAATGACCGCACAGGAGTACGTGGAAGCGAGGAAAGAAATGAAACCGCCTTCTGTTTCGGGGAAACAACAGAAGAACTTTATGAATGAAATGGTATCGAGC
>JGI20151J14362_10001094_pt1 | contig 19703 bp, 14 predicted proteins | sample COG_01_FD_14362 | JGI IMG/M metagenome (IMG submission 14362)
ACACACACACACACGTAAACGTAACGCGCGCGAGACGAGGAGAGGGAAGAGCTTCCACGTTTATATACATAAGAGGTATCTATCATGGTGGCAAAGAAGAAGAAAATTGCAGCTTCAAAACCGGGAGCACCCCCGGCATCATCACCCGTAACGGGAAAGAAGAAGACGATTCACGCGACGACGACGACGACGACGACGGGGGATGATCATCGCGCGCATCGCGCTCAAGAACAACAGCAGAAGCAGCAGAAGCAGCAGCAACAACCGCCACAACAACAACAACAACAACAACAAAGAGTCTCTCGTTTAGGCAAAGCGGTTCAAGATGCGGCGACGATAAAAAAGAAGCCCAAGAACAAGGGGCAACACCAACACCAAGCTAAAAAAAAATCGACTGTAATTCCGATGATGAATCGAATGGATTCTCGAGTGGACCCGTCTCGCATGGGAAAGAATCGGAGCCGAGAAGGGACGTCGGAACGGTTGACGCCTCGAACGCAAAGTCAGAGTCAGCAGAGAATGCCGGCGCCGAGAAGACCGGGGGGGATCGACGCGTCGATGTTGTCTTCGCCGCACCGGGTGACGAGTCCGGAACGCGCGGCGGCGGGGAGAATGCAGTCGCCGGCGGTGGCCGCGCAGAGAGAGAAGGAGTTGCGAGCGCAGATGCAGCAGAAGCGCGAGAGAGAGGAGCGGGAGAAACGGGCGATGCAGCAGCAGCAACAGCAGAGGGAGAAAGCAGAGCAAGAGAAGCAAAAGAAGTTGCAAAGAGAGAGAGAGGCGCAGATGCAAAGGCAACGCGAACAGCAACAACAACGCGAACAGCAACAGCGACAACAACGCGAACAGCAACAGCGACAGCAACAGTTGTTGTTACAGCAGCAGCAGCAGCAACAACAACAACAACAGCAACAACAACAGCAACAGCCCGCACAGCAACAGGAAAGACGCGTGCCGCGACAACCGCTCCCGCGAACGAGAGCGCCGCCGGCTCCTGTACCCAGCAAAGCGGTGCCACGACAACCAGTGGGGAGAGTTGGTGTCTCGGTACCGCCGCCCGAACCTCCGCAACAAGCGGCACAGCCGAGATTGGTAGATAACGTAGTTTTTAGCGAACCTCAACCGACTTCGATACGAGATATAATGGTGAGGAAAGCGAGAGATGAACGAAAAGCAGAAATGCACGCGAGGAAAGAGAAACGAAGACGTGATCAGTTGTTGACGCTCCCGTCGGGTTTGATGTTCGGCGACGGCGTTGGATCGTTGGAGGATGGTGAAAACCAGCCCCAGGCGACTGGCGGGACACCAACCTTAGTGCACTTTGCAGAAGATGCAAACAAAGATCAAAACGGAACCAAAGAAACGCCAGCTGCGGAGAACGGACGAAGAACGCGTCTGAGATCTTCTTCGCTCGGAGCGGCGGCTGGTGAGAAACCGAGTGAGGCTGCTGCACCGTCGGCAAAAGCTCCGAACGTGAAAACGACTGGCGCCGCGGGGCTTTTAAAATCCGCGCTAAAAAAGGTCTCCCAAGTTGCAAACGCCTTAGCCTTGGCGAACGCGCCCACCGCCGCCGCGCAGCAACAACAAGCACAAAATGTGCACACGCCGAGAGTAAAGCTTGGGCCAAATGGTCAAATCGTAGCCGACCAAGCGACGCTCACAGTGCAAGCCTCGCACGAAAATCGAATAAGTGAGAGCGAGTTTACGCGAAAAACAGGAGACAAAATGATGATTAATTCGCAGACGTATGGGAATCGGTCAAAACCGACAAAGTGGACGAGGCAAGAGACGGAGTTGTTTTACAAAGCCATGGAGCAATTCGGTACTGATTTCACTCTCATTCAAAGATTGTTTCCTTCTCGAACGAGAAGGCAAGTAAAGGCGAAATATTTGAAGGAGCAAAACAACAACGACGATCGCATAGAGTCTTGCATGAACAACATGGCCAGAAATAACGAGACGTATCAAAACTTGATCGACGTGTTACAATCGGATACGAATAATCGAGTTGAGGTTGCTGCGGGGAAAGGCGTCGATAGGATCATTCCTGGGGCGAACAACGTCGCCGCTCAAGTGTTGCACGGCGACGCGCCCATGCAAGAGAACGTGCAGAATACTGTTCCTCAAGCCTCCATCTCCGCCGCTACTCCTGCTGCGCATTGATTTTGAGAAGCGCAAATAAAAAAGATTTAGTGCAAACTAAAAGTAGAAAGCAAAATCAAATGTGTATATGAAACAATACACCTAGGTATTTTCATTACTATGATAACATCAAGTCTCTCTCTCTCTCTCTATCGCTTTCGCGTTCCTTTCACTACTATTCCTCGCTGCCGCTGCGTTGCCTTGTTCTGATGGTTTCTAACTTTTTTGCGATCGTATTTACTTATTTTGCGCTCGAATCTCTGCTCGAATTTCCTTCATGGAAGACTCGATTTCGAGCTCAACCGATATCGTCTCTGCCATCGCCAACGAAAGAGGAGCGTTCTTAATCTTAGCAACCTGACCTTTAATCTTCTCCAAAATGGCTTCAAATCCTTCCAAGTAATTTAAAACTTGTTCTTGATAAGCAGCCGCGCGCACTTCCTCCATCGTCGTCGTATCTTCACTTAGTCCTTCTTCTTGATCTTCTTTTTCTCCATAGCGTTGCCCTTCTACGCTAAACTTTTGTAACTTTTCTGACGCTAACCGCTTCAGTCTTTCGGCGCTCTCGTAAACCTGCTTCGGCGTCATCGCGACGGATTCTCTATGTGGCTTCATCACCGTGACTGCCTCTAACGGCGGCGGCATCGAACCGTCTCTTCTCTGCCTTGGCGCCGCCGGCGTTTCCATTAAAATATTCTTCTTCTTCTTCTTCTTCTTCTTCTTCTTCAGCCGCTTCTTCCTCTTCGAAGATTCCACCTTCGGATTCCGGCGAGGAATCGAAACGAGTGTGGTGCGGCTCGGCTACGCGTTGTTGTTGTTGTTGTTGTTGTTGTTGTTGAGGGGGCGTGTTCATGACTTTCCCAGAAACTTTAAACGCTTCTTCTTCTTCTTCTTCTTCTTCAATTTCGCACTCACCATCAATAGGTATCTCAATCATGACCGCTTTTTTCAATTGTTTCTTCCGAACGCTGGGCGACAAAGACGCCTTCGTCTCCGCGCCACCGCTCGTCTTCGTCTTGGACTGTTCTCCCCCAAAACCATCGTCGACATTCTCATCGTTATTCTCATCACCACCTTTACTCCTCGCGCTCCCCATCAAATCCTCCATCAAGCTTTCCACGATGAGCCGATTGGAGACGAATCTTTTGAACTCGTCGCTAAACATCGGACTTCTTTCTTTCAACTGTCTCGTCCCCCACTGGTGAAACCCAACCGATAAGTTTGCGATTCGTTCCAAGTCTAATTTCGAAAATTTCGAGGTGTCGTCTTGCCGAATTTCTTTCATGAGAGTTAAAAGAGCGCGCCAACTGCCGTAGTTTTTCGAGACGACTTCCTCGATGGTCGTGGTTTTTGAGATCGCGAGCTGCGAGAACAAATTGCACGCCTCGATCGTCGCATCTTCGGCAGCCATCTTTACTACAAAAGAGTTTTGATTTGTGTGGGCATAATCTTCCCCCAGAAAAAACAAAGAATTCCTTCCTCAAAAATTTTTTAAAAATTGCAACCCTAAATAATTGTGTTTCAACGGCTTCCAAGGAAAACCTCTCCATAAAAAAAGAGAGATCTGTCGCGACGACGAGAGGAACAACGCGCAGTACTCATGGTGCAACAAGTCGTCGAAAACCCGGACTCCGAGGACTCCGAGGACAAGAAAGACAAGAAAATCATCCCGCTCGACGCGGACGACATCGCTTTGTTGAAAACGTACGGCGTTGGACCGTACGGGACGTTGATAAAAAATCTGGAAACCGATTTGGTGTCCTGCGTGTCTCGCGTGGAAAAGTTGTGCGGGATAAAAGAGTCGGACACTGGGTTGGCGCCACCGTCGAGATGGGATTTAACCGCGGATAAGCAAGCGACGCAAGAGGAGCATCCGTTGCAAGTGGCGAGGTGCACGAAGATAATCAACCCGGGGACGACGGACGCGCAGTACGTCATCAACGTGAAACAGATCGCGAAGTTTGTGGTTGGTTTGGGGCAACACGTGGCGCCGACGGACATCGAGGAAGGGATGCGAGTTGGCGTGGATAGGACAAAATATAGCATACAAATTCCACTTCCGCCGAAGATTGATCCGAGCGTGACGATGATGACGGTGGAGGAGAAACCGGACGTGACGTACGCAGACGTCGGCGGGAATAAAGATCAGATTGAAAAGTTAAGAGAAGTCGTGGAGTTGCCGTTGCTGCATCCGGAGAAGTTCGTTACGCTAGGGATTGACCCCCCGAAAGGGATTTTGTGTTACGGGCCTCCTGGGACTGGGAAGACGTTGTTAGCGAGAGCGGTGGCGAATAGGACGGACGCGTGTTTTATACGCGTGATTGGTTCAGAGTTGGTGCAGAAATACGTCGGCGAAGGCGCGAGGTTGGTTCGAGAGTTGTTTCAAATGGCCAGGAGTAAAAAAGCGTGCTTGATTTTCTTCGACGAAGTCGATGCAATTGGCGGTGCGAGATTTGACGACGGCCAAGGTGGAGATAACGAGGTGCAAAGGACGATGTTGGAAATTGTGAATCAGTTGGACGGGTTCGACGCGAGAGGGAACATTAAAGTTTTAATGGCTACAAACAGACCAGATACGTTAGATCCCGCGTTATTGAGACCGGGTAGATTGGATAGAAAAGTTGAGTTTGGGTTGCCGGATTTAGAAGGTAGGACGCAGATTTTTAAGATTCACACTCGATCGATGGCTGTGGAAAGAGACATTCGATTCGAGTTGTTGAGTCGATTGTGTCCGAACAGCACCGGCGCAGAAATCCACAGCGTCTGCACCGAAGCCGGCATGTTTGCCATTCGACAGAGAAGGAAAACCGTCAGCGAAAAAGATTTCTTAGACGCCGTGAACAAAGTCATCAAAGGCTTCAAAAAGTTTAGCAGTACGGCGAAATACATGCAGTATCAATAAAAAATTCACACATAAACGAACGAAACAAGAGAAGAGAGCGAGAGAGCGAGCGAGAGAGATACGTCGCTTTGGGCCGTAGCGTAAAGTAACACGCACGCACACGCACTATGTAGTACTTTTGTAGCAATTTAATAAAAAGGCGGTGTATAAATTTATATACGCGCACGTACTGTACACACAAGTAAACTTATTGAAACGCTCACAGGAAAGAGAGAGAAAAGAGAGAGGGGAGAGAAAAAGGAAAAAAAACTGCCTCCTCCCACAAAACTCGTCGCACCACAGAAAATTTGAAACGGGGAGATCTGCCTCTTTTGATCATCTCAAAAAAGTCGTAAACGTGCTTTTTCCCCTCTCAGAGCGTATCTTCTCCTTTCAAATACGACTGAATATATCTTTTTTCCAATCTCGTCATACACACACACGCGCGCGTTTACTCTCGCAAGAATCACCCACACCGCGCGCACTTAAACAGTCACGCACAAAGACAACATCTCTGTTCTCTTCGCACACGCAAAACACACCACAAAGTAAAAAAGATGTCCTTCTCTACCACTTTCACCGGCGCGAAAATCGCCCAAAAATCAATCCTCCAAAAGCAATCGGTTGACAAACAAATCTCCGCGAGACGCACGAAAGCGTCCTCGCCGTCCACGCAGAAGAAGGCCCAAATCGCCTCCTTCGGTTCGTTGGCGCCGCCGGATTTGTACCCGGAATTTGGTACCTACCCGGGCGGGGGTAACTCCTTGATTATCCCGTACACGGATGAGAAAAACGCGGAGAGAGAGTTGATCCACGGTCGATGGGCGCAGTTGGGCGTCACCGGCGCCTGGGCCGCCGAGAACGGCACCGGCATTCCGTGGTTTACTGCGGGTACCTTGTGCACTCCGGATGACTGCACGGCCGTCGCGGACAAGTTTCCGGGCGCCGTGGCACCGTTGGCGCCGGAAGGCTCTGGCTACCCGAACTTTTGGGCAGTTTTGGCCATCGAAGTCTTCTTGGTCGGCAACGCCGAGGCGTACAGAACGGGTATCTTTGAAAACCCGTTCCCAGAGTTGGAATTGTCCGTCTCCCCGGGCGGTAGATTCGACCCGTTGGGTTTTGCGGAAGCCGGTGACTTAGAGGAGTTGAAAATCAAGGAGTTGAAGCACTGCAGATTGTCCATGTTCGCGTGGTTGGGCTGCATCTTCCAAGCTTTGGCCACCCAAGAAGGTCCGATCGCCAACTGGCAAGCGCACGTCGCTGATCCGGTGCACGCGAACGTCTTGACCAACGCGGCCAAGGGTTTCAGCTTCTATTAAGTCTTTAATAAAGGCTATACATTTATATACAATTTTTAATTACCAAAACTTTCTACATTCAAAATTTTAGATCTCGTACCTCTCACTTCTTTTTCTTCTTCTTCTTCTTCGTCGTCTTCTACAGCTCGTCGTTCTTGTTCGCACCACCGCCACCAGTGTATTTCTTACTACTCTTGTTGACATTATTGTCGCTATTATTGTTTTCCATGCGCAAATTTCTTCGTTTCTCTACCACAGATGGAGCTAAAATTGCACCAAACATGCTCGGCGTTCTTTTACGTTTCTCTTCGTAGACTTGCTCCAGACCGTCGAAATCTTTAAACAGTTTCGATAATGTTACGTTCGCAGCATCGTAGTTTCCTACTTTTTGTAACAACAAGCCGTTTCTCCATCGAGGCTGCCAATCGTTCGTTCCGTCCGTTATCTCAATCGCTCTTAAATACATTTGCCCAGCTTCGGGGAATTTCCCGTTTGATTCAAAGTAAATCCCAAGCATGAGAGCCGGCATTGCCGCACGTTGAAACTTGGTCAATTTCGCGGTGAGCGTGTCCACAATCTCTCTCGTAACGTCTCTCTCGTTGAACATGTCGTGTGCGGATAATATGAGTTCGACTGGATAAGTTATTGGGTTTAACATGCGCACGCTGGCGAGAGCGAACAACTCGTTTTTACCGTCAATCATAGATTGGAGCATGGAGCCTTTGCGCAAGCGATACTTAAACAACGGTTCGCGAATGTTTACTGGCTTTAAACCGACGTACTTTTCAGCCTCGAGCCAAAAGGCCCAATCTTCATAGCCGAACAACGTCGTTCGCGGGTATCCACCGGGTGTATTATCCCATAAAGACTTCAAAATGACCGCCGAACAGTGGAAGGCGTTGAAGTAGCGCAGATCTTGCGGATCGTATTTTGGTAAATTCCAACTGTACTCCCAGTCGCCAAAGCCTACGAGATCCGCCACGGCTAAGTTGTAATCGTTGTTCGGATCTTCGAGCAAGTCGATGGCTTTTTCAATAAACGTTTCGTCGATCAAATCGTCCGCATCGAGTGGTAAAACGTACTTACCGATTGCACGATCGAAACCAAAGTTCCGCGCGTCTCCTAAACCGCCGTTTTGTTTCTCGTGGACTTGGATTTGGAACAACCGTCCGCCTTTTTGGTTGAACCGATCGACAAGCTGCCTCGCAACTTCGGAAGACCCATCTTTACTTCCATCGTCGATAAGTAACACTTCGATATTTTTATACGTTTGCGAATAGACGCTCGATAAAGTTTCCTCTAAAGTCTCCTTCGCCCCGTTGTAAAACGGAACGACGACGGAGACAAACGGTAAAGCGCCAATCGCACTGTCTTCGATGAATTCTGAAACAATTTCTCTTCTCTCTCGATCCGTCTTCTCGACAAATTCAGCGTACTCGCGTTTCGGACGGATCTGACGTACTTCTTTGCGTTTTTCCGTACACGATCCGGCACCGATGCGAGAGGCTTTCAAGCTATCGAAAACTTGGCACAACTCTGGTTGTTCGGTGATGTCGACTAAAACAGTTCTCGTGGACCACGGTATATCTTCGTCGTTGACATCCGTTCCGTCTTCGATGATTTTCGCTTCAAACACGATCGTCGCGCATTCCATATCCAAATCATCGGTTTCCCATTCTAACTCCAATGGCGCCATTTCAACAAAGACGCTTCGAGCGAGAGCGTTTAAATTTTTAATATCTTTGGGATCTAACGACGGATCAATCGTGTACGATGTATCGATGACAACGTTCTCACCGTCCTCGTATTTGTCGAATTTGTCATAACGCAGAGATAATTGGATTAAGTCGCTCGGATAGACAGATATAACGCGGAAAACGAGCTTGGCGTTTTTACCACCTTCTTCATAATCGACGTTGAGATCAATTTTCTCTCTCGGTATATCTTTTCTGGCATCATCGCTATCGTCGTGCGAAGAGTAACCACTCTTTGACACGCACGGAATTCGACTCGGTGGCGCGTCGTTTACGTATCTCTTTGGCATACGACTCCCACGTCCTAAATATGCCACGTTTCCTCGTCCGCTTGAGTCGTGCAGAAACACTTCCTTGTTGCCTTCCCCATGCATCGTCGTCGTTTCCTCGTCAAACGTCCAAAACGCGACGCAATCTTTAACCATCCAAATCAAAGTTGGATCGTCTAATTTGTTCATATTCGACGCTTCATCAAAAGACGAGGACATTCCGACCACCATCAAGCGTCTCACCTCCGCTGGAGTCAACGCTCGATTCCATATGCTCACGTCATCCAACCTCCCGTCGAATGGATCCCACTCCGCGCCGCCAATCGTCACATGTCCATCGAAATCCAGACCGCTTTCCTCTAAGGGTACCTGCGGACCTGCCGCTCCGTCCACGAACACCGTGATCGCCCTCCCGTCGTACGTCCCGCAGACAAAATGCCACCTGTTTAAGAACAAAACCTTCCCTGCGCTGAAATCTTTATTCTCCTTGCCGATGCCGAACCTCGCAACGCCTTGTGTGTCCGTGTACAAATTCCATCCCCAGTTAATCCACTCGTGACTGACGATTCGATTAAAGCTTTTATGCCTATTCACAAAAACCCACGCGCAGGCGGATATCGTTCGAGACGGTAAACCGCGCACGTCCCTGGCGATGATGTAATCGTCCACGCCATCAAACGCGTAATACGCGCCGGACGGGCCGATACTTTCTCGGCGCAGACTCTCTAATACTACTATCGATGAAGATCTTTCTTCATCGCTTTGTTGTTGTTGATCGCTAGTGTTTCGGTTTACCGTTGTCGTCGAAATAGCTTTCGCTTCGTTCGAAAGAACGACGACGATGATGCACAAGACCAAAATCAACAGACGCGGCGCCGGGCGGCGGCGAAAGCGGCGGTGAAAGCAATCCATCGCGAAAATTTTCTTCTCTCTTAAACTCCTCTCCACTTTCTCTCTCTCTCTCTTTTCTTTTCAATACTTTGGCGGCGGCATCATCGATTGCGGTTGCTGTTGACCCATCAACATCGGTGGCGGCATCAAAGTCGTAGGCGGCATCATTTGCCCACCACCACCACCACCCACACCACCACCACCCATCATCATCCCGGGCATCGCCATCGCATTCGGCGGCATCATAGTCGTAGGCGTCGTCATCGTCGCGTTCGGGTTGGTGTTGAAGTCGGTAAACTGTAAGTAGTAATTCCTCACGTTCGCTTTGTGTTTAAATCCGGAAATGTGTTGTCTTCGAACGGTCGGGGAATCGTGCGTGAGGTACGCGTCGCAGTATTCGCAGTAATATCGCGGCATATCCGTCGTAGATATTCTCTTTTGTTCTCTCTCTCTCTCTCGTTCTTCTTCTTCTTCTTCTTCTTCGTGCTGCTTTATTACTCTTTTACTTATGCGGGTTGTGTTTGGATGGAATATTTGTTGTGAAGAAAGAGATAAAGCGTCTTTTGGGCAGCTTTTTTCTTTTCTTGGTTGGATTGATTTTTGCGATTTTTTCGCCTTTTTGGCAATCGACCCACTTTGCAAAAAACTCTTCTCCTTCTTCTTCAGAATTTACGAGAGGAAGCATTTTCCACATTTACACTCCACAACACACCTTATTGGGTGGACGAGAGAGAGAGGAGAGGACTTCAGAGAGCACGCGACGGGAAAAGTGAAACGAGGGTTTGCGTGTCCTCCGTTGTGCGTTCGAAAGAGAGAGAGAGAGAGAGAAGCTGTACTGCCGCATACTACTACTAGTAGAGATAGAAAATGGGAAAAAACGTGGAACCTCGCTTGTGGATCAACGTGAAAAAAACGAAACGAGGGAAAGTGATACCGTGCATGGAGGAAACGACGGCGCTGATGACGGCGCTGAAGAAAAACAACTTCGACATGAGCAAGTGCATGCGGGAGTCAGATTTGTTGGATAAGTGCACGAGCACGCACGCGAAAACGCCAAAGGTGAAGAATACGATTAACTTTCACTTGCAAAGGCTGGCGAGGATGGCGAAAGTTGCGAGATGAAAGATTTTATAGAGAGGGAGAGAGAGAGATACTAGAGAAATAGAGATAGCGAGACATTAGAAACAAGACGTGTACAACATGCGATATAGGAAACTACTAACTCTTAAGTTTATTATTATTGACAACAGCTTTTGATATAGATTCGATTACGTTTTGGTGGTTCTTTTTATGCTCCTTTTTTCTTTTCTCTCTTCATGTTTTTGTATGTTTATTCGCGCGCAAAAAATTAGTTCTTGAACTCACTGCCGTCGATGGCGTTTTGGAGTCTCGGGTTGGCCCACATTTCAACCTTCTTCGGGATGTTCTCTTCCGGGATGGTCGCGTATTTAGCTAATATTTCGCGGAATCGAGCACCGTCCATAGTTTCTACCTCCAAAAGCTCCTCAACGATTTCGTCCAACGCTTCTCTGTTATCCGAGATGTGCTTGAGCGCCATGACGTACGCCTCGTCCGCGATTCTCTTCACCGCGACGTCGATGTCGTTCTGTAATTTTTCAGACATTGAGTTCTTAGCCATCATTCTCATGATCATGTCGCCAGATTGTTGGTCTTGGACCGCCCACGGTCCGACATCGGACATGCCAAACGCGGTGACCATTTGTTTCGCCATCGAGGAGACTTGTTGCAAGTCACCGCCGGCGCCCGTGGTGACTTCAGCTTCGCCAAAGACAATCTCTTCCGCGGCTCTGCCTCCCAACGCACCGACAACTCTCGCGAAGATTTGTTGTTTGGAAATTAAACTCGGGTCTTCGCCCGGGATGAACCAGGTCAAACCCTTGGCTTGGCCTCTCGGGACGATGGTGACTTTTTGAACCGGGTCGTGACCGGCTTGCAAGGTACCGCAGATGGCGTGGCCAACTTCGTGGTACGCGACCAAAGTCTTCGCTTTACCGTCCGTTAATCGAGTACCTTCCATACCGGCGACGATTCTATCGACGGAGTCATCGATTTCGAGTAAAGTGATGGAGTCCTTGTTTCTTCGACCAGTCAAGATGGCCGCTTCGTTCAACAAGTTGGACAAATCCGCACCAGAGAAGCCCGGGGTTCTCTTGGCGATGGTTTCGATGTCAACTTCACCTTCGAATCTCTTGTTTTTCGCGTGCACTTTCAAGATTTCAATTCTGCCCTTCAAGTCGGGGTTGTCCACAGCGACTTGTCTGTCGAAACGTCCCGGACGCAACAACGCCGGATCAAGAATGTCCGCTCTGTTCGTCGCCGCAACGACAATGACGCCAGTGTTACCTTCGAAACCATCCATTTCCGTCAACAGCTGGTTCAACGTTTGCTCTCTTTCGTCATTACCGCCACCAACGCCGGTACCTCTGGATCGACCGACGGCATCGATTTCATCGACGAAAACGATGCACGGCGCGTTCTCCTTCGCCTTCTTGAACAAATCTCTCACTCTGGACGCACCAACACCGACGAACATTTCAACAAACTCGGAACCGGAGATGGAAAAGAATGGAACACCGGCTTCACCGGCGATCGCTTTGGCGAGCAAAGTCTTACCGGTACCCGGCGGACCGACCAGCAAAACGCCCTTCGGGATCTTCGCGCCGACGGCGGTGAATCGTTCCGGTTTCTTCAAAAACTCGACAACCTCCATGAAATCTTGCTTGGCTTCGTCGACACCGGCAACGTCATCGAACGTGACGCCCGTGTTCGGCTCCATTTGAAACTTGGCTTTGGATTTACCAAACGCCATCGGGTTGTTGCCGCCCATGCCTCCCGGCATGCCCGGTCCGCCGCCGGCGCCACCGGATCGTCTGGTGAGCAGAAACAAACCGCCAACGAGCAACAAAGGAAACGCCAAGTTACCCAACAAGTTCAAGAAGACGCCACCGGTATCTTCGGACTCGCTGTGCGCCGCAAAGTCGACATTCTTTTCTCTGAATTTTTGCAAAAGCTCGCCGGAGGTGCCTGGCAATTGCACTCTGACTCTTTGCACTCTGTTGCCCAATTCCGGCGAAACCGCTTCCACGATCGCGATCGTACCGTTGGCGTACAAATCAACCTTCTTGACTCGGCCCATGTCCAAGTATTCCAAAAATCGAGAGTAGGACATTCTCGACGACGCGACGCCTTGGTCGTCCGCAGCGTTGGCTTGGCCATTGGCACCCAAAGCGGCAAACGCGGCGGAGACGCCGAGCGCGTTCTTGAGCACGTCTCTGCGAGAGTTGGAGACCTCTTCGGAAGCCTGTGGTATAGCAGAGCGAAAGAAGTAGAAACAGAGAGGTCAGCGATGCGAAAAAATACCTCCGAAAGCGAGAAGAGAGGGAGGGAAGAAATTCTCGACGGGATGACGACACACATCTATCCAATGTGGACGTCATCGCCTTCGCGCGTAATCATTTCCATTCGCGCGCCCGTGCGGACCAACGCGACCACAGAAATCCACATTTGCTCCGCGCAAATCGCGACGAAGAAACGCACGAACACATTTCTTCCCAAAAATCAATACTACGAAACCAAAAAGAACATCTGCGCGCGCGCGTACCTCTTCTCTTTTCGCCGCTCTGACAATTGAAGATCGACGACTTTTAAAACTCGTCGATTTCTTCTGTGCGGGCAACTGCGCGATGCGCGCCACGGACGATAACGCGGAGGAGGAACTCATTTATGTAGTTCTTAAGTTTCTTAGTTTACTTTATGCGATAGATTTATGCGATAGGAATGTCGCGTAAATGTATATACTGCGTGTCTTGTGTAAACAACGAGCGCTAGTTTTGTGAAGACTGTACGTAACTACTTGCGTGTCTGACGTGTGCAGAAATTGGTGGCTCTCGATGCTTCAAAGACCAAAAAAACGGATGATTTTTTGGGGGCGGAAACAACAACCAAAACGCATCAAAACAACGACACAGAAACGACTTTGACGACTCTCGAGAGAAGAATGGCCTCGAGCGAAGAAGAAGAGCGTTTGCACGAGTACCCAAATCACCAGAGGAAGAAGAGAACGACGACGACGGGTGGTGGTTCTTCTTCTCAAACGACGACGACGAAAGCGAACGGGAAAACGCTGATTGCGTTCGTCTTTGGGTTCCTGCTCTCGTTCATCCTGTTCCACGCGGACGCGTTCAACCATCGACAGTCGATCGTGAACCGGTGGCGAGGGATTTCGAACGATTTAGTGTTGGAAAGAGAACACTGCCGGCAAGTTTTGGCCGAGCACAAGGACGCTTTGAGCAGCGTGCACGAGGAGTTTGAGAGTTTGAAAGAGAAGCATCAGGAGGCGTCCGGCGCGTTGAAGGAGAAACACGACATGTTGACGCACGCGTCGAGCTTGTTGGAAGAGAAACATCTGGAGTTGGAACATAAGACGACGCAGTTGGAGGTGATGAAAGAGGCTCTGAGCGAAGTGGACGTGGATGGGCATAATGGTGGTGGTAACGGCGTTGAGGACAACCACGAGGAGGAAGAGGAGGACGACGCTTTAAGCGAAGAAGAGCCGGCGGAGCAACCGAGCGGGCGATCCTCGAGAGGCGGCGGTAAGCATAGCAGTAAGCGTAGTAAGCGTGGTGGACACGGTAGCAAAAAGAGCTCGTCGAAACCGCACGGCGGCGAAGAGCACGGGGAAGAGGATTTAGATGAAGGCGCGCACGACGAGGCGGACGATACCGCGTCGGCGGAAGAACCTTTGCAAGAGGAGATGGATGTTTCCACAGAATAATGACAGTTTTCTCTGAATAACTCGAGTACACCTTTCTACTTCTTCTAATTTATAATCTAACGTAATTCTCTCTCTCTCTCTCTCTCTTTCTAAATACCTTTACGAATGCAAGTTACTGTGTAAGAACATAACGCCTGGATTTTGCAGGTAATCGTTCAAATACATCCCATCCAACAAACTGCCGCGACCGCTTTCTTCGCTCAAAACGTCGTAATACGCATCGCTCGCGTCACCAAACTTAAACTTGTTCTTGGAAACTAAATCAAATATCCATTTCTCAAAATCGTGCTCTCCCGTGGCTTCGTTGATCACGCGAACGACTTTGGAGCCGAGAAAGGCGCTCTCTTCCCACCTTCGGATGTACTTCGTCGAGGAAAAATCGGCGAAATCTGGAACATGGTTGGTCATTTTCCCTTTATTCGCGTGTAAAAACAACGGGTCACCGTTTAAGTCGCGATGCAACATTGTATTTCCGAAGATGTTTCCGTTCGAACCGTCTCGAATGCCCACGTGGTCCGGGTCGTGTGGAACGATGGTGAAGTCGTCTTTGAAGTAGCGCATGGCTACGGCGAATACCTCTTTATCACCGATACCCATGAACCCACCGAACAAAGGGTAGAAGATATGATCGAACGCGTTAAAATATAACGCTAAAAACAACGCGTTCCAATGTTTACTCTTATCGACGAGCATTTGGCCGCTCTCGTGCGTAAACTTTGGCCACGAAGGCGCATTTTCGTTCCCAAAAAGGGCCAATCGCGCATCCGGCGCGCTCGAATCTCTCCAGAAGTCTCGCCACAACACCGCCCCGGTTCTTTTATACTCCTCACTGTTGAATAGTTTCGTCTCTGGATCTCTTAACACCAAATTATCCGCGTCAACGCTCAACGCTTCTTTGAACGACGAAAACGTTAGCGCTAAAAGCTTATACGCGAATCGACTCGGTTTGCGTTTTCCTTTACTCGCAAAGTTTAACGCGTCCCCGAGCTCGCTAAACGAGCGAACGATAACGCCTAAATCCCTTAAATCTTCGACATCTTCGCAGGAAGGTAACTCGTTCGCCGGGAACCACAATTCGATTGGTAATCGTGACTTGGCGCGCCGCACGGCGTGTATGGCTATCCAATACGACGTCTTGATGCTATACTTTGACCCACCGACGATGACAATACCTCGTTGATTCTCAAAATACTCCTCGATGTGTGTTTGCATACCACTAATCTCCTCCTCGACGCTCTTCACGTACGCCTCCGTCTTCCCGCGGATCTCTTCCACTTGCGCTTTCGCCAGCCGTTCCCCGGCCAACACGAAATCTCTCTTCAAACTCGCTCGTCTCCTATCACTCGGCAGCGTAAACGAAAACCCATTCGGCATTGTCTTCACGATCACTTTTTTAAACATCGCGTGCATCCGCTTCGTATTCTTCATCGCGTTTTCATAGCCACCCGGTCGCTCCTCGAACACTTTTTTCAAAGGACACTCTTTTACATCCGCGCCGCCGCCGTACTCTTTCCATCGCGGACGCTTCTTACTCGCACCTCTGCTTCCCACAATCTCTTCTCTGCACGCGCTTTGACAATCAATCTCCACCTGGTCGCCGCAATTTCTCAAACCGGCTACTTTATGCCCATCGCACAGACAAAACCCGCTCGTTTTTTCGTCCTCTTTCGCGACGAAACATTTTTTCCCTCCTCTCTGTGGTCGATTGAGAAGAAAATCGAAACCAAATTTGGACGTTTTCCAATCCTCTTTCGCCGAGGCATTTTTATGGCACGCGCGCGTTTCCAAGAACCCGTATTTGGAGTGTGGGCCGCACGAAGCGAGGAATTCGCGGTGAAGGAAGAATGCAGCGAGAATCAGAAGGAGCGGGCGTCTGTTTTGTCCGAGAGATTTCCAAACGATTTGCGTGCGCTGAGTTTTTGAGAAGAAGAAGAAGAAGACCAATCGAGAGAAGAAAGACGCGTTCGAGGAGGAGGATGATTTCGGTTTGACTCTCGGGACGATTGGCATGACGCTGATGTCTTCTTCCTCGTCTTCTTCTTCCTTCCTATCGGTGAGGCGTCATGGTTTCTCGCCCTCTCGGGTTTTGTATTTGGAAAAGCGGTGCTTTTGTGAAGAAGATGATTGTTTCAATATCAACGAAAAGATAGCAAAAGCAAAAGCAGGTGTGTGTGTGTGTATATATATATTACAAAGGTTTTGTACGATGAAGTTAGATTCGCGCGCGTGCATACGCGCGCTTATTGTTTCTCCTTTTGTTTTTCGTCGGAGTGTACCTTCCCGAACGGAATCCCTTTCACGCTCGGGTCGACGTATTCCGCCGCCATATCTTTCACGTCCGGCAAGAAATCTTCCTCCTGACAATTGGCGCCGTCTTCGAAGCACGGGAAGTTCGCAAAATCGTCGTGTTTCATCCCAGTCCATCTTCCAGGAGTTGCCCACGCGACTTCGTCTTCGATGCCTAAACTTTTCTTTCCGCGGACGATGCGGAAAAAGCCCATCTCGCCCCAATATTGGCCCCAACTGTTTCGAACGATCCAATACTTCGTGTTTGTTTTCTTCTCTACGCCCCAACCGACGATGCTGACGATGTGATTGATTTCATAAGACGGGGTGTCGGTATAAATACCTTTAGTATAAGAACGTAAACCGTCGGCATCAATACCAGCCGCCACGGGGCCTCGCGCGTAGAGTTCCTTCATAATCGCCTCTTCCCCCGAAATCGTCCCGTATTCTTTGACCGTCGCGTTTGGAAACGTCGCCAACGGCGCGCAAAAACCACCCAACTGCGAAAAAGTCGAGCACGTCCGGCACGTGTTAATCGCGTTGCACTTGTATCTATCCGTCACGTACCCGCACGAGCCTTCGATCGATTCGTTCGAGCACGCCTCGTAACTCAAACACGTATCGTACGGCACAAAGCCGACGTCGTGTACAAACTGATACGCGCCGGTATGCGAGCCTCCGTGGCACGAGCCGGCAACTTCCGTCCCACAATTCAGAATAAACTGAATCGCCAAGTTCACGTCTTGCATTCGTTTCTTCCCGCTCGCGATTTGGATCCTATCCGCGAGCGCCGACATCGCGCCGTGCGCCCAACACGACCCGCAATACTGCGGTATGTGTTGGTTCAAGCTCTTGCTGAGAAAGTTGTGTCCGGAAACGTTCGACCAGGTGAAAGATTCCGGAAGATCTTCCGAGGAGACGTACGCATCTGGCGTAGTCGAGATAATTTTTTGCTTTTTGTCGTGTCCAGGGAGCACGCGATACTCGTTCACGTGTCCCGCTTTCGTCAGCTTCAAGGCACCTTCCCTCGTGGAAAAGTCGTCGTCATCGGTTTTGATTTTCAAGAAGGATTCATCCGTTCGTGCGTCCACGCTCTCGACCAAAAAGAGGGAGAGAAAGGAACACGTCGCGAAAAGGAACAACAACGCGAGCGTCATCGTCGGCATCGCTTTTAGCGCGCGGTAGTGCGTAAAAGGCATTTTATTCTCGAGTGTGAAGCAGAAGGGTGAGAGAATATAAATGAAGCGAAGTGGATTTTTTTTTGCCCGAAAAACATCTCGAAAAGACACCAAACCACCAGACCTTTAACAGTACGGGGAGTGAGTAGTTATTAGAGGCTACTTTTGCGAAAGTTTTTTTAAGAGAAGACTGGGCGCGTATATTCGATCGAAGACGCCGGAGTGGACGAGTGCGGCGGTCTCGTTGACGTCCTCGAAGACGATTCGCTCGTTGTACCAGGCTTCTGCTCTTCTTCTTCTTCCTTCCAGTCTTTCGCTTTCTTCGTCTTCGCCTTCCCCGTTTAAGACCAAAGCGACAAAGGCCTGCCGATCAAAGTCGAGGAGGAAGGTTTGGTTTATTTTTTCAGCGTCGAGAGATGAAGTCACGTCGCGTGGGCAGCAGTTGCGCAATCGTTTGATCGATTCGTCGAGGTTCATGTACGGGTAGTGTAAGATTTTCGCTTCCGAGTGCGTGACTTCGTTGAAGCGCTGTCGCGAAGAGGGAGATTTTGATATTGGCCGAAATTTGAACCTGTGCGCACCGTTTGAGCGTAATCTATTTCGAGCGACTCGCGCGATTGATTTTCCGTTCGCATAAGCCAGAAAGAAGTTCGGGAGAGATTTGTTACGAACGACTACACCGCCGAGTTTCTTCCACGTTTTCTTATCGGCGTGCGCGTAATTGCATTTGAAAAGCGTCGCGTCGACGAACGGATCTTGCACTCCACCTTTTGTTTCTGGCACCGCTTCATAATTTGGCAACACAATCCCGTCTATATCCCTCGGTTGATATTCTCGTAAAAGTTCACGAATATCTAGGTTTGCTACGCCAGCGGGAAACAACAACTCATCGGTATCGATGTGCGCTATCCAATCCACGTTATCCTCTGTCGCCATCTCAATTGCCATCTCCACATTTTGGGACTGCTTTACGAATAACTCTGCGTTACAGCCTCGCTTACGAATCCAAGGCACCAACCATTGCTCTTTATTACAAAGCAATTTACTTCGAATACTTTCCATTTCAGATTCGCTAAACAATTTCACATTCTGGGAAAAAGCATCGTACTTCTTTGTCCTATCGTCCACGAACACGTAAAAAAGCCCGATTCCTACCTGCTCGTGATAACGCACCCATTGCTCGAATCGTCTTCCGCTCGCGTCTTTGGTCGTCGTCACCACGGCGACGAGTAATCCGTGATGATTTCCGTCGGCTCGTAGCGTGGTCGATCTCGTGCTCTCTCCTCGCGTATTTTTTGACAACCAACACCAGGGAAAAAAAAAGAACAGAGAAAGGAGGAACGAGAACGAGAACAACATCATCGAAGGCGAAAGAAAGTCGCGAACTATTCGTCTCCTTTCTCTCCTCGTTGAGATGTTGTTGAAGATGATGTTGTTGTTATTGTTTGCGGCGCGACGAAGAGACATTCGTGTGAAAGAGAGTTTTAATAAAGAAATATGGATAAGTTTTGTCATTAAAAGTGCATTATTGGGACTTTACGCCGTCGCTCGCGCGCGAGAGAGAGATTTGGTTTTGTACACGCGATGCGAATAGTAAGTAGTCGTCATCGTCTCTATCGTCTCCTTTCTGCAATCGATTTCTATCCGCCCAAATACTACGGGTTATTTTGTGTAAAATAAGTATAAAGTTTCTTTTCCTTTTTCTCCGCTTCGGACCGGGTTCGCGGTCTGCCTCGGAGAAAGGAGATATTGTGATATTACCATTTTATTGTCGGTTTAGACAGTTGCCTCAGACGTTGTACCATATGCTGAAGTGTCTTGTTCTTCCGAAGGAGGCGGTTGTTCTTCATTTGTAGAATTCGGATGTATTGGTATGTGCGACTCATCGTCTTCGTCATCAATAGCGTCATCAATAGCATCTTGCGCCTTTTCGATGTCTGTCATCGATTTGTCGATTTCATCTTGGGCGGCGTCGATTTTCTCGGCCATTCTGGTGAGTTTACCCTCAACGTGATTGACGGCATCTTCCACCTCCTTTTCCGCCTCTTCTTCCGCGCTTGCCGATTCCGCTTCGGCCTGCGCGACGGATTCCGTTTCAGACGGCGCCGGGACTTCCGAATCTCCTGAATCTTCATCTTCAGACGGCACCGGGGCTTCTTCAGACGGCGTCGGGTCTTCCGAATCTCCTGAATCTTCATCTTCAGACGGCACC
>JGI20151J14362_10001110_pt1 | contig 19602 bp, 19 predicted proteins | sample COG_01_FD_14362 | JGI IMG/M metagenome (IMG submission 14362)
TATATTGAAACTACAAAATTTTCTGCAGATCTTTCTAGTTCAATTTTACTAATTGATGAGTTTTTAAGATTTTTCTTAAAGTACTCTCTAACTTTTAAATCTTGAACCAGATTGGTTGAAAAATCTTTACCTTTTGCATACCAATTAGCATTTTGCTTTTTAGAGATTCCTAATCTAAAACCTGTTGGATTTACTTTTTGTCCCATTATTTATCCCCTTCAGCTAATATTATTTCGATATGACAAGTAGGTTTAATAATTCTGTCAGCTCTTCCACGCGCTCTTGGTTTCATTCTTTTTAATCTCATACCTTGATTCACAATAATTGATTTTACTGAAAGCATATCAATGTCAGCATTATTATTATTCTCTGCATTAGCGATAGCGGATTCTAGTAATTTCTTAATTACTGCTGAACCTTTTTGTTTGTTGAAAACTAAAAAGTCCATTGCATCCTGAACGGATTTTCCTCTTATTGCATTGGCAACTAAGCCTGCTTTTTGAGGAGATAATCTAGTTCCTTTTAAGTATGCTCTTGTTTCCATTATTTAGCCTTCCTATCACCTGAGTGCATTTTAAAAGTTCTGGTAATTGCAAACTCACCTAGTTTATGACCAACCATATCTTCATTGATGTAAACCGGTACATGTTGTCTGCCATTATGAACAGATATTGTTAACCCAACCATTGAAGGATTTACCATTGATCTTCTTGACCATGTTTTTATTGGTCGTTTGTCATTAGATGCTAAAGCAGCTTCGACTTTCCTCTCAAGAGATAAGTCTATGAATGGTCCTTTTTTTAGTGATCTTGGCATAATTTACTTCCTACTTCCTCTTCTTCTTATTATGAGGTCATCTGTTCTTTGATTTTTTCTAGTTTTATATCCTTTTGTTGGAACACCCCAAGGAGTGGATGGATGTCTTCCACCTGAAGTTCTACCTTCACCACCACCATGTGGATGGTCAACAGGGTTCATAGCTACACCTCTTACAGTAGGTCTAACTCCTCTCCATCTCTTTGCTCCAGCCTTACCTAAAGATTTTAAATTATTTTCTTGATTAGATACTGTTCCCAGAGTTGCTCTGCATTCCCAAAGAACCTTACGTGTTTCTCCGGACTGAAGTCTTAATGTTGCATAAATGCCTTCTTTAGCAACTAATCGAGCAGATGTTCCTGCACTTCTTGCCATTTGTGCACCCTTTAGGGGTTTAAGCTCTACGCAATGAACATTAGTTCCCAAAGGAATATCTTTAAGTTTCATTGAGTTGCCAACTTTAATTTCACATTTTTCTGCTGAGATAACCTCATCACCAACTTTAATTTTAGCTGGAGCAATAATGTATCTTCTTTCGCCATCTTTATATAAAAGAAGTGCTATATGAGCTGATCTATTAGGGTCATATTCGATTCTTTCTACAACAGCAGGAATATCAAATTTATTTCTTTTGAAATCGATTACCCTGTAATGCTGCTTATGCCCACCACCCTGATGTCTAACTGTTATTCTACCGTTATTATTTCTGCCGCCATTTTTTGACTTAGCTTTTGTTAAAGACTTCAGTGGCTTGCCTTTATATAAATCAGTCTTTATGGCAATAACACCACGTCTGCCTGGACTAGTTGGTTTTGCTTTAATAATAGCCATGATTAATTAACGCCCTCGAACTGAATTTCTGAATCTTTACTTAAAGATACAAATGCTTTTTTATAATCTGATTTTTTATAAAGGCCATTTCTATTTCTTTTTCTTTTGCCTTTAACAATTGAGGTTGTTACTTTGGTAACCTCAACTTTAAATAGTTCTTCAACTGCCTTTTTTATCTCTCTTTTGTTAGCAGTTAGGTCAACCTTAAAGACTATTTGTTTAAGTGATTCACCAACTCTAGCTGACTTTTCAGTAACTATAGGAGATTTAATTAGAGTAAATAGTTTTTCGTTATGCATCAATCCACTCCTCAATTTGTTTAAAGGCATCTGCAGTAACAGCAACTTTATTTGCTTTTAAAAGATTAACTGGATTGATTTCTCTAACTGTAATCACATCAACATTTGGGATGTTTCGAGTAGATAAATATAGGTTCATATCTAATTCATCAATTATTATTAGAACTTTGCTAAGAGAAAATTCATTAAGAAGCGAAGCTATTTCTTTAGTTTTAGGTTTATCAAGAACAGGTTTCTCAATGGCAACTAATCTGCCCTGTCTTAGTAACTCTGAGAATATAGATCTAATGGCAGCTCTATACATTTTTTTATTAATTTTTTTACTGTAATCTCTTGGAGTAGCTGCAAATGTTACACCACCGCCTCTCCATAGAGGACTTCTGATTGTCCCAGCTCTTGCTCTACCAGTACCTTTTTGTCGGAATGGCTTTTTACCACCGCCTCTAACTTCTGATCTAGTTTTTTGTTTAGATGTTCCTTGTCTACCGCCTGCCATAAAGCTTACTACAGCTTGGTGAACTAGAGACTCATTAAAGTCTTTACTGAATGCGCTATCAGATATATTTATATCTTGATTTTTTGTTGATGATAATAATTCTATTTTCATGATTTCTTCAATGCCGGTTTAATTTTCAGTTCAGATCCGTTAAAGCCTGGAACAGCACCTTTAATATAAATGACGCTATTTTCTACATCTAAGTCGACGATTTTTAAACTTTGAACTGTTTTTTGTTCGTTACCCATATGACCTGACATTTTTTTACCTTTCCAAACTCTTCCTGGAGTTTGACATTGTCCAATCGAACCATGAGCTCTATGAGATAAAGAATTACCATGAGTTGCATCCTGCATGGCAAAGTTATGACGCTTAATGACACCAGCGTAACCTTTACCTTTTGATGTTCCTGTAACGTCAACATATTGACCAATTTCAAATACATCTGCAGTTAAGTGTTTGCCAACTTTCATATCTTCAGTAATTTCATCACCGGACCTAAATTCTGCAAGAATTCCAGGTTCAAGATTTATTTTTTTATAAAATTCACTTTTAGATTTATTAACATTATTAGATTTGTTTACTTTTGAGACAACAAACGCATTGTATCCATCTCTTGAAGTAGTTTTTATATCTGCTAAAAAGTTACCACAAACAGAAACTGCAGTAACTGGGACTGACTCACCGTCTTCTAGGAAAAGACGAGTCATTCCAGATTTTTTTCCTATTAAGCCTATGCTCAATTTATTCTCCTTTATACGGGGCTAATACCCTCTATGGCCGCTATCGCGTTAATTAATGGACTAGCCTAAGCTTATTTGAACATCTACCCCAGAGGACAGATCTAATTTCATTAAAGCATCAACTGTTTTATCAGTTGGTTTGACTATATCCATAAGTCTTTTATAAGTAACAATCTCATATTGGTCTCTAGCATCTTTGTCTTTATGCGGTGATTTCAATATAGTTGTTCTTTCTTTTTTAACAGGGAGTGGTATTGGACCATTAATAACAGCACCAGTTTTTTTTACTGTTTCTACTATTAATTTGGCTGAAGCATCTATCAGTCTGTAATCAAAAGCTTTAAGCCTAATTCTGATTGATTGATTCTCCATTTTTATCCTTTATTATCCCTATCTATTTAATTTTAATACTTTTGCTTATTGCAAAAAGTGGCGTATTTTAAGCTTCTAACAGCATAACTGTCAACATTAATCACTAGTTAAATGATCTTAAGTTTTAAGAGTTTTTAAGTCCTTCTGCAATATTGTTTGGAACCTCTCCATACTTTGTAAATTCCATTGTAAATGTTGCTCTACCCTGCGTAGCAGATCTAAGATCTGTTGCATAACCAAACATTTCAGCCAAAGGAACTTCAGATGAAACTTCTTTACCAGAAGTAATATCATCCATACCTAAAATAATTCCTCTTCTTCTATTTAAGTCTCCAACAACATCACCCATATGCTCTTCAGGTGTAACAACTACAACTTTCATAACAGGCTCTAGTAGTGCAGGTCTTGCCTTATTGGCTCCTTCTTTGAGGGCCATTGATCCGGCAATCTTAAAGGCCATCTCATTTGAATCAACATCATGGAAAGAGCCATCATATAAAGTAGCTCTTAATGCTAAAAGTGGATAACCAGCTATAACACCATTTTGCATTTGCTCTTGGATTCCTTTATTTACAGCCGGTATGTATTCTTTAGGGATTACTCCACCAACGATCTTGTCGACGAATTCATATTCATCATCTAATCCTAATGGCTCTAACTTTAACCAAACATGACCATACTGACCCTTACCACCACTTTGCCTTACAAATTTACCCTCAACATCAACAGATTCTTTAATTGTTTCTCTGTAAGCAACTTGTGGTTTACCTATATTAGCCTCAACTGAGAATTCTCTTCTCATTCTATCCACTAATACATCTAAATGAAGTTCACCCATTCCTGAAATAATTGTTTGGCCTGATTCTTCATCACTAGTAACACGGAAAGATGGATCTTCTTGTGCAAGTTTGCCAAGAGCAAGAGACATCTTCTCTTGGTCAGGTTTTGATTTAGGCTCAACAGCTACAGAAATAACTGGCTCTGGGAAGTCCATTCTTTCTAACACAATTGGTTTTGCTGAATCTGATAATGTATCACCTGTAGTAATGTCTTTTAAGCCAATACATGCAGCAATATCACCAGCTCTAACTTCTTTGATTTCTTCTCTATTATTTGAATGCATTTGCACCATTCTTCCGACTCTTTCTTTTTTCTGTTTAGTTGAATTTATAACAGCATCTCCGACTTGAAGAACACCGGAATAAACTCTTATAAAAGTTAAAGTTCCAACAAATGGGTCTGTAGCAATTTTGAACGCAAGCGCAGAAAAAGGCTCGTCATCTGATGATTTTCTTGAATCCTCTTCTTCGTCCTCTTGGCTATTATTAGGAATAACCCCTGTAATAGCTTTAACTTCATCTGGGGCTGGTAAAAATTCAACAACAGCATCAAGCATAGCTTGCACACCTTTGTTTTTGAAAGCAGAGCCACATAAACCAACAATAAGCTCATTAGCCAATGATCTTATTCTTAATCCTTCTTTAACTTGCTCAACTGAAAGATCACCCGATTCAAGATAAGTATCCATTAGCTCTTCATTAGCTTCAGCTGCTGCTTCAAGCATTTCTTCACGAAGCTGGGTACATTTATCAAGAAGATCAGAAGGTATTTCTTTTGAATCAAAAGTTAGGCCTTGATCGTCTTCATTCCAATATATTGCTCGCATATTGATTAGATCTACAACACCTTTGAAATCATCTTCGGCACCAATATTGTATTGAATAGGAATTATGTTTGCTTGTAATCTTGTTTTTATTTGGTCAACCACTCTCTCAAAGTTTGCTCCAGCTCTATCCATTTTGTTAACGAACACAACTCTTGGTACTTCATATCTATTAGCTTGTCTCCAGACAGTTTCTGATTGAGGTTCAACACCAGATGTTCCACAAAACACAACTACTGCACCATCTAAAACTCTTAATGACCTTTCAACTTCAATGGTAAAATCTACGTGACCTGGCGTATCAATAATATTAATTCTATGTTGAGGGAATTGTTGTTCCATTCCACTCCAGAAACATGTTGTTGCTGCTGAAGTAATCGTAATACCTCTTTCTTGCTCTTGTTCCATCCAGTCCATAGTAGCTGCGCCATCATGAACTTCTCCAATTTTATGAGATAGACCAGTGTAAAAAAGAACTCTTTCAGTTGTAGTTGTTTTACCTGCATCTACATGGGCACAGATACCAACGTTACGATATTTATTTAATACTATTTGTCTAGCCATAATTTAATTTTTTTATATGTGATTGATTATTAAAATCTAAAATGAGAGAAGGCTTTATTAGCTTCAGCCATTTTATGAACATCTTCTCTTTTTCTAACAGCTGATCCCTTCTTCTGCGATGCATCCATAAGCTCACCAGCAAGTCTAAGATTCATTGATTTTTCACTTCTTTTTCTTGCAGCATCAACAATCCATCTCATTGCAAGCGCCTGTCTTCTAGATGGTCTAATTTCTATAGGAACTTGATAGTTAGCGCCACCAACTCTTCTTGATTTAACCTCAACAACAGGACTGACTTCTTCAAGTGCTTTCATAAAAATTCCAAGCGGATCTTCTTTTGAAGTTTTCGTTATTTGATCAAAAGCACCATATACAATTTTTTCAGCTACAGATTTTTTACCATCTTTCATGAGATTGTTCATGAATTTAGCAAGTATGACGTCTTTGTACTTTGGATCTGGTAATACTTTTCTTTTTTCGGGACTTCTTCTTCTTGGCATAATTATTTACCTTTTTTGGCTCCATATTTGGATCTTCTTTGTTTTCTGTTAGCAACTCCGGATGTATCTAAAGTTCCTCTTACTGTGTGATATCTAACTCCAGGTAGATCTTTTACTCTTCCACCTCTTATTAAAACCAATGAATGTTCTTGAAGATTATGTCCTTCTCCACCAATATAAGATGTGACCTCAAAACCACTTGTTAATCTAACTCTACAAACTTTCCTTAAAGCTGAGTTAGGTTTTTTAGGAGTTGTTGTATATACACGAGTGCAAACACCTCTTCTTTGAGGACATGCATTCAATGCCGGTACATCTGTCTTTCTAACTTTTGGTTTTCTAGACTTTTTTAATAACTGATTTACTGTTGCCATAATATTTTTTTTTGGTTAGGCCGCGATTCTATAGATTAGATCAATTGCGGTCAACATTATTCCTCCGTTTCTTGAAGTTCTTGTCTTAGTGCTGCTTCGATATCATCTGCAGAAAGAGTTTGTTCATCAAGATCAAATTGTTTTTTATTTTTTAATTTATCATGGAATTCCATACCTGTTCCTGCAGGTATGAGTCTTCCAACTACAACATTTTCTTTTAAGCCTCTCAGATGATCCTTCTTACCAGTAACAGCTGCTTCTGTAAGGACTCTTGTAGTCTCTTGGAAAGATGCCGCTGATATGAATGAATCAGTTGCTAATGATGCTTTGGTAATTCCAAGCAGAACTCTCTCGTATTCAGCTGGAGTATTACCTGCAGATTCTACTTTAGCATTTTCTTCAATTAATTCAGCATAGCTTACTTGATCACCCTGAATAAACTTAGTGTCACCACCATCTACGATTAGTGCCTTTCTTAACATCTGTCTTAGGATAGTTTCAATATGCTTATCATTGATTGACACACCTTGAAGTCTATATACATCTTGAATCTCATTAACAATAAAGTTTGTTAATTCTGGGATGCCTTTTAGTCTTAAAATATCATGAGGACTATAAGGTCCGTCTGAAATAATATCACCTTTAGAAATTCTTTCACCTTCAAAAACTGAAAGGGTTCTGTGCTTTGGAATTAACATTTCTGTATTCTGAGCTTTCTTCGTAGCCCCTTCTGGAGTTATCACAAGCCTTACTTTGCCTTTTGTTTCTTTTCCAAAAGAAATAATACCTGTTTCCTCTGATAGAACAGAGGCATCTTTAGGTTTTCTTGCTTCAAATAAATCAGCTACCCTTGGAAGACCACCTGTTATATCTTTTGTCTTAGAAGCAACTAAAGGCATTCTTGCAATAACCTCACCAGCTGTAAGTTTTTGACCGTCTCTTAAATTGACTAGCCCTCCAGCAGGTAGTGGATATTCTGCAGGAGCATTGAAATCTCCTATTAAAAGAACTTTGCCTTTTGAGTCTACAATCTCAACTTTTGGAGATAAATCTCTACCAGCAGTAGGCCTATCAGAGACTTCTATGATTTCAATACTAGATAATCCAGTAAGCTCATCCATTTGCTCTCTAACGGTTACCCCATCTTCTATATCAATAAATCTAACTTTTCCTGATGCTTCAGCAACAATAGGTCTTGTATAAGGATCCCAAGATGCAACTTTTATTCCAGCTTCAAGATCAGATTCATTTTTAACTTCAAGTGTTGCTCCATAAGGAACTTTATACTGTTCAGTAATTTTTCCACTAGGCTCAGTAATGGTCGCCATTGCATTTCTAGACACAACAACTTCTAACTTATCTTTATTGGTAACTGTTTTCATATCATCAGAAAAAGTTACAACACCCTTGTTTTTATTATAAATTGCATTATCTTCAGAAGAGCTTGAAGCAGCTCCACCAATATGGAAAGTACGCATGGTTAGCTGAGTTCCTGGCTCACCAATAGATTGAGCAGCAACTACACCAACAGCCTCTCCTCTATGCACTAAATGACCTCTTGCTAAATCTCTACCGTAACATTTTGAGCAAACCCCTATTGATGCCTCACATGTCATAGGAGATCTAACTTTTAAAGAAGCAAGATTAAGTGTGTCAATTACATCAACAGCATCTTCATCTANCATAGTGTCTTTTTCAAAAAGAACATTGCCNTCATTATCNAAAATGGGCTCAGCTATAACTCTTCCAAGGATTCTATCAGTTAATGCCTGAATTATTTCACCACCATCAATTATAGATGTTACTGTTATTGATTGGTCAGTACCACAATCTTCAATATTAATAACTGAATCCATAGAAACGTCACAAAGCCTTCTTGTAAGATATCCTGAGTTTGCAGTTTTTAAAGCTGTATCAGCAAGACCTTTCCTGGCTCCGTGAGTAGAAATAAAATACTGTAAAACTGAAAGTCCTTCCCTAAAATTAGCTGTAATAGGAGTTTCAATAATAGAACCATCTGGCTTAGACATTAACCCTCTCATTCCAGAAAGCTGTCTAATCTGCGCCGGTGAACCTCTTGCACCTGAATCTGCATAAATATATACAGAATTAAATGAGGATTGATCTACCTCTTCACCTTCAGGAGTTTTAGCAGTCTCAGTACTAATTTTTTCCATCATAGCTTTAGCTACTTGCTCATTGGCTCTAGACCAAATATCGATAACTTTATTATATCTTTCGCCTCTTGTTACAAGACCTGAATCAAATTGCTTCTCGATAGCTTTTACTTCTTTCTCTGAATCATCAATAATTTTTGCTTTTTGTTCTGGAATAACAAAGTCATTAACACCGATAGATGATCCTGATCTAGTTGAGAAATCAAACCCAAGATACATTAATTGGTCAGCAAAAATAACTGTCTCTTTCAAGCCAGCTTTTCTGTATGAGATATCAACTAATTTTGAAATTAATTTTTTATTAAGAACTTTATTAATGTTTTCAAAACCAACTGCGTTAGGAGTAATTCTCCATATAAGTACTCTACCTACAGTAGTTTCATGTATTTGCTTCTCGCCATCTTTATTAGTAATTCTAACTTTAATTGCAGCATGAATATTAAGGGTTTCAGTTTCATACGCTCTTAAAACCTCATCAGGGTCGCTGAAAACTCTGCCCGCACCATTAGCACTAGCATTATCTCTAGTCATATAATACAAACCTAAAACAACATCTTGTGTTGGATTGATAATCGGTGATCCATCAGCTGGAGATAAAATATTATTTGTAGACATCATTAAAGCTCTTGCTTCTAATTGAGCCTCTAATGTTAGAGGAACATGAACAGCCATTTGGTCGCCATCAAAGTCAGCATTAAAAGCAACACAAACTAAAGGATGAAGTTGAATAGCCTTACCTTCAATTAATTTAGGTTCAAAAGCCTGTAAACCTAGTCTATGCAGAGTTGGAGCTCTATTAAGCATAACTGGATGCTCTCTAATTACATCTTCAAGAACCTCCCATACCTCAGGAGTTTCCCTTTCTACAAGTTTTTTAGCTGCTTTAATTGTAGTCGCTAGCTCTCTTTGCTCTAACTTTCCATAAACAAATGGTTTAAATAGTTCTAAGGCCATTTTTTTAGGTAATCCACATTGATGTAGCTTTAATGTAGGTCCTGAAACAATTACTGATCTACCAGAATAATCAACCCTTTTTCCTAAAAGGTTCTGTCTAAATCTTCCACCTTTACCTTTAATCATATCTGCAAGAGATTTAAGTGGACGTTTATTAGTTCCTGTTATAACCCTTCCTCTTCTTCCATTATCTAGAAGAGCATCAACTGATTCTTGAAGCATTCTTTTTTCATTTCTTACAATGATTTCAGGTGCATTTAACTCTAAGAGTCTTTTTAATCTGTTATTTCTATTAATGACCCTTCTGTATAGATCATTTAAATCTGAAGTAGCAAAACGACCACCTTCAAGTGGTACTAGAGGTCTTAAGTCAGGTGGTAAAACTGGTAAAACATTCATAACCATCCATTCAGGTCTATTTCCTGACTCATTAAATGCTTCTAAAAGCTTAAGTCTTTTTGAAAGTTTTTTTAGCTTTGTTTCGGAGTTAGTTTGAGGAATTTCTTCTCTTATTTCTCGAATTTCTTCATTAATGTCTAATTCTTCAAGAAGAATCTGAACAGACTCTGCACCCATACCTGCTTGAAACTCGTCACCAAATTCTTCATATTTCTCAACCCACTCTTCTTCAGTTAATATCTCTCCTTTTTCAAGAGGAGTTAGTCCTGGATCAGTTACGATGTAGCTTTCAAAATATAAGACCCTTTCAATCTCTCTTAAAGTTGTATTTAAAAGTAGGCCAATTCTTGATGGGAGTGATTTTAAAAACCATATATGAGCTACCGGAGCAGCAAGATCAATATGACCCATTCTTTCTCTTCTAACTTTTGCTAGAGTAACCTCAACTCCACACTTTTCACAAACAACACCTCTGTGCTTCATTCTTTTGTATTTACCACAAATGCATTCGTAATCTTTTATTGGACCAAATATTTTGGAGCAAAATAGTCCATCTCTTTCTGGTTTGAAAGTTCTATAATTTATTGTTTCTGGCTTCTTTACTTCACCAAAAGACCAAGATTTGATTACTTGTGGAGAAGCAAGTCCTGCAGAAATAGTAGTAAAATCATCCTGCCCTGTTTTTAAAGAATTTAATAAGTCTCTCAATTTAATCTCCTAATTTTCTGAATCTAATTCGAGGTTAATTCCAAGTGATTTAATCTCTTTGCTAAGAACATTAAATGACTCAGGGATATCGGCATCCATTTCATAACTTCCATCAACAATATTTTTATACATTTTTGTTCTACCTGAAACGTCATCTGATTTAACAGTTAGCATTTCTTGCAGTGTATAAGACGCACCGTATGCTTCTAAAGCCCAAACTTCCATTTCACCAAATCTTTGTCCACCAAATTGAGCTTTACCACCTAATGGCTGTTGAGTAACCAAGCTATATGAACCAGTTGATCTAGCATGCATTTTGTCGTCAACCAAATGATTCAACTTAATAATATACATATATCCAACTGTTACAGGTCTATCAAACCTTAGATCCTGTTCTTCCATCATATAATGTGAATTGTCCTGATTCTGGGAGATCAGCAAGCTTTAAAAGATCTTTTACCTCACTTTCTTTTGCCCCATCAAAAACAGGAGTAGCTATAGGCAACCCATCTTTAAGATTATGAGCTAACTCCATAATTTCACTATTATTAAATGAATTTATATCTTCTTTATTTGCTGCATTAGCATTATAAAGTTTATCCAAGTAAGTTTTTAACTCAGCCGGTTTAGCATTTTCTTTAAGCATTAAATCAATTTTTTGACCAATACCTTTCGCAGCACAACCCATATGAGTTTCAAGAATTTGTCCAACATTCATCCTTGATGGAACCCCTAGAGGATTTAAAACTATATCTACTGGATTACCATCTTTATCATACGGCATATCTTCAACTGGCATTATCTCTGAAATAACACCCTTGTTTCCATGACGTCCAGCCATTTTGTCACCAGGCTGAATTCTACGCTTGATAGCTAAGTAGACCTTAACAATTTTAATAACACCAGGAGCCAAGTCATGGCCTCTAATGATTTTTGCTTTTTTCTCTTCAAATCTAGACTTGATGTCTTTAGCGTAAGCTTTATAAGATTTCTCGGTATCCTCGATAACATCGTTGATAGAGTCTGTATCTGTTCTTATTGAGAAAAGATCATTAAGTTCTAAAGATTCTAGTTTTTCAGAAGATAATGTTTCACCTTTTTTAATACCATTACCTTTAATAGCTTTTTTACCTTTTAAGAGATCGCATAGTCTAGTTTTTGTTGCTTGTTCAACAACAAAAGCTTCGTCATCTGCATCTTTTTTTGATTGATCAAGATGATCTTGTTCTATAGCCTGAGTTCTTTCGTCTTTTTCAACTCCATCTCTAGTAAATACTTCGACACCGATAACAGTTCCTTTTGAGCTAGATCTTTGTGATGTATCTTTAACATCAGAGGCTTTTTCACCAAAAATTGCTCTTAAAAGTTTTTCTTCAGGAGAAAGCTGAGTCTCTCCTTTTGGAGTTATCTTTCCAACTAAAATGTCACCTGGCTCTACTTCAGCGCCAACATACACTATACCGCAATCATCTAATTTATTAAGAGAGCCTTCGCCTACATTAGGTATATCTGCAGTGATTTCTTCTGAACCAAGCTTTGTATCTCTAGCTACACATACAATTTCTTGAATATGAATAGATGTGAATCTGTCTTCTCTTGCAACTTTTTCAGATATGAGAATTGAATCTTCAAAGTTATAACCATTCCATGGCATGAATGCTATGCGGATATTTTGTCCTAGTGCTAGCTCCCCATTATCTACAGATGGACCATCTGCTAGAACATCACCAGCTTTCACAACATCTCCAACTCTAACAATTGGTCTTTGATTTATACAAGTATTCTGATTGGATCTTGTGTACTTCACAAGATTATATACATCGGATGCTGATTTAGATTTTTTGTCTGTAACTCTAACTACAATCCTTGATGCATCTACATTTTCAACAACACCAGAATTTTTTGCAACGATACAGACTCCTGAATCTCTTGCAACCACTGATTCAAGACCAGTTCCAACTAGAGGTTTTTCAGCTCTAAGCACTGGTACTGCTTGACGCTGCATATTAGAACCCATTAAAGCTCTGTTTGCGTCATCATGCTCTAAGAAAGGAATTAATGATGCTGCAATTGATACAACCTGTTGCGGAGATACATCCATTAGATCAACTCTATCAGATGACATCAACTCAAATTCACTAGCGTGTCTAACAGCAACAAGATCATCAACAAATTTATTTTTATTATCTAGGGCAACATTAGCCTGAGCAATTACATGCTCTGCTTCATCAATAGCAGATAAATACATTATTTCATCTGTAACTGTACCGTTAACAACTTTTCTGTAAGGAGTTTCAATAAAGCCATATTGGTTGGTTCTTGAGTACGAAGCAAAAGAATTAATTAAACCAATATTCGGTCCTTCTGGAGTTTCAATTGGGCACACTCTTCCATAATGGGTAGGATGAACGTCTCTAACCTCAAAACCTGCTCTTTCTCTAGTAAGACCACCTGGTCCTAAAGCAGATACTCTTCTTTTGTGAGTAATTTCAGACAGTGGATTGTTTTGATCCATAAACTGAGATAATTGGCTAGAGCCAAAAAATTCTTTAATGGCTGCAGTAACAGGCTTTGCATTGATTAGATCTTGCGGTCCTAGCTCATCTGCTTCTGCCATACTTAATCTTTCTCTAACAGCTCTTTCGACTCTTATTAGACCAACTCTAAACTGGTTTGCTGTCATTTCTCCAACAGATCTAACTCTTCTATTACCAAGGTGATCAATATCGTCAACAATATCATGACCATCACGAATATTAACAATACCTTTCATTACTTCAATAATGTCTTCTTTGTCTAAAATATTATCATTCTCTTTTGCAGAATCTAACTTCAAGCGTCTATTAAACTTCATTCTTCCAACTTCAGATAAATCATATCTTTCTTCGTTAAAGAACAGATTATTGAATAAAGTTTCTGCTGAATCTTTGGTTGGTGGTTCTCCAGGTCTCATCATTCTGTAGATTTCTACAAGAGCTTCAAGCCTATTTGATGTTGGATCTGCTCTAAGTGTATTAGAGATATATGGCCCTTTATCAAGCTCATTTATAAATAAACAAGTAATTTCTGATACATTATTTTCTTTAAGAGTCTCTAAAACTTCATTATCTATTTCAGTATTGGCAGAATATAAAACTTCGCCTGTCTCTTTGTTAAAAATATCTTTAGATAGAACTTTTCCAACCAAAAACTCTTCAGCAAGTGTAATTTCATTAACATTGGCATTCGATAACTCTTTAATATGCCTAGCAGTAATTCTTTTTCCTGCCTGAACATAAACCTTACTTTTAACTTTTAAATCAACTGGAAGTGTTTCACCTCTCAATCTCTCAGGAATAAGCGCAAGTTTTACAGTGTCTTTTTCAAGAACAAAAGCATCTTCATCATAAAACTCAGAAAGAATTTCTTCAGTGCCCATATCTAATGCTCTAAGCATAATGGTTGCTGGTATTTTTCTTCTTCTATCTATTCTGCTAAATAAAATATCTTTAGGATCGAATTCAAAATCTAACCATGAGCCTCTGTAAGGAATAATTCTAGCTGAATATAATACCTTGCCAGAAGAATGTGTTTTGCCTTTGTCATGATCATAAAATACACCAGGAGACCTATGAAGTTGTGATACCACAACCCTTTCAGTTCCATTAACAACGAATGATGCATCTGAAGTCATTAATGGGACTTCGCCCATGAAAACTTCCCCTTCTTTTATATCCTTAACTTCTTTGAAGTTTGTTTCTCTATCATAAAGAACTAACTTTACTTTTATTCTGAGCGGAGCAGAGTAGGATAAGCCCTGAACTAAACACTCTTGAACATCATAAGTGTTTTTACCCAATTCATATGAAACATATTCAAGAGCAGCATTTCCTGAAACACTTTTAATAGGGAACAAGGACTGGAATACATCTTCAAGTCCCTGTTTTTTCCTAGCATCAGGAGCCACATCAGCTTGTAAAAATTCAGAATAAGATTTAGTTTGAGTTTCAATAAGATTAGGAAGTTCCATAACCTTGGAGAAAGTTCCAAAGTTTTTTCTTATTCTTTTCTTTTCTGTATAGCTGTATGACATAAATGCGCCCTTTTATTTATTATTTATATGTTTAATGGTTTATTTAAGTTCTGCAGTTGCTCCAGCCTCAGTAAGCTGAGTTAACATTGCTTCTGCATCATCTTTACTAGCACCTTCTTTAACTGTACTAGGTGCGCCATCTACCATATCTTTTGCTTCTTTTAATCCAAGACCAGTTATAGCTCTTACAGCTTTAATAACTTGTACTTTTTGATCGCCTGCTGCATTTAATACAACATCAAAAGCATCTTTTTCTTCAGCTGCTTCTGCGTCTCCGCCTGCTGCCGCTGCTGGTGCTGCTGCAACTGCTGCTGCTGCTGTCACACCAAACTTTTCTTCGATATCAGAAATAAGATCTACAAGATCCATTACTGACATCTCTTCTATAGCTTTTAAAATATCCTCTTTACTAGTTGCCATTCTAATTCTCCTTATAATTTAGGCTTCTGCCTTTTTTTTGTCTTGAACTGCTGTTAAAACTCTAGCTAATTTACTTGGCACTTCATTTAACAAAGTAGCAAATTTACTAACTGGAGCCTGCAACACATTTGCAATGAGGCCATAAGCCTCAACTTTAGATGGAAGGCTAGCAAGAATATCTATTTGGCCTCCATCAAGTAACTGCCCTTCAACTACCAAAGCTTTGATTTCTAAATTATCAAAATTCTTTGCATATGTTTTAAGCAATTTAGCCGCTGCACCTGGTTCTTCAAAAGAAAAAGCAAATAAAGATGGTCCAACAAGCACTTCATCTGAACAACCAAAATCAGTTCCCTCAAATGCTAATTTAGCAAGCGAGTTCTTGATTATTTGAATATGTATACCAGACTGAGTAGCCTTTTGCCTCACTTCAGAAAGCTCAGTAACCTTTAGGCCCCTTGCATCTGAAATAACTAAAGATGATGCATTCGATGCAACTTCCTTAACTTCACCAACTATTCTTTCTTTTTCACTTTTTGATAACGCCACAGCAATTCTCCTGTTTAAGCCTCTCGGCCATTCGGCGACAAATTGCAAAATTACAATTTGAACACCACCTACGTAGGAAATTAAGTCTCGCGACACCTACGGTCTTTGACGGCTGCGTAAACGCAACTATCTAGCTATATAATTTCTTATAAAGCTAAAACTTATACCAGCTCTGATGAGTTTATTTTTATACCAGGTCCCATAGTGCTACTTAAAGCAATATTACCTATATAAACTCCCTTTGCAGATGCTGGCTTTAATTTTTTTAATTCTTCTAATAATGCAGTTGCATTGGATTGTATCTTTTCAAGATCAAAAGAAACCTTACCAATACTTCCATGAATGATTCCATTTTTATCTGTTCTGAATCTTACTTGACCAGCTTTTACATTATTAATAGCAGTAGCAACATCATCTGAAACCGTGCCAGTTTTAGGGTTAGGCATTAAACCCTTTGGCCCCAATACTTGTCCAAGCTTTCCAACAACTTTCATAGCTGCATTTGTTGAAATAACAACATCAACTGAAATCTCTTCTTTAGAGAATTTCTCAGCAAGGTCTTCCATTCCAATATATTCAGCACCTGCTGCTTTGGCTGCTTCAGCTTGATCTCCGTCTGCAAAAACAGCAACGGTAACTTGCTTTCCTAAACTGTTAGGAAGAGTAACCGCGCCTCTGACATTTTGATCAGATTTATTTGGGTCTACACCAAGTCTGATTGCAATATCAACAGACTCTTCAAATTTACTAGATTTAACAGATTTTAATATTTCTAAAGCATCTGCCATAGAATATGTCATCTCAGGATCAACTTTTTCAAGAATAATTTTTTGTTTATTTGTTACTTTGCTCATAGATCTACCTCAACTCCCATACTTCTTGCTGTACCAGCAATGATTAGAACAGCAGCATCAATATCATTGGAATTTAAGTCTGGTTCTTTTTGTTTTGCTATGTCTTCTAATTGTGCTCTTGTTAATTTACCAACCTTTTCTCTGTTAGGCTCTCCACTTCCTTTTGGAATACCTAAGGTTTTTCTTATCAAGACAGCAGCTGGGGGTGTTTTAACAATAAATGTAAAAGATTTATCTTCATATACAGTAATAACAACTGGAAGAGGCATACCTTTTTCAGCACTCTGAGTTTCAGCATTAAATGCATTACAGAAATCCATTATATTTACGCCAACTTGACCCAAAGCTGGTCCAACAGGAGGGCTAGGATTAGCTCCACCAGCAGGAATCTGTAATTTAAGGATATTTGCTACTTTTTTTGCCATTATGTTTTCTCTATTTGAATGAACTCAAGATCGACAGGTGTTGCTCTTCCAAGTATTTGGACTGAAACTTTTACCATGTTTCTCTCATAATCTACATTTTCTACAACACCATTAAAGTCATTGAAAGGCCCATCACAGACTCTGACAACCTCACCAGGCTCATAAATTGTTTTAGGAGCCGGAGCATCTTCACCGACTTCAATTCTATTGATAATGCTATTAACATCTTCTTCTGAAATTGGCAGAGGTCTATCTTTAGTCCCCCCAACAAAGCCTGAAACCCTAGGAGTTGATTGAACTAGTTGCCAAGAATCATCCTCAAGTAACATTTCAATTAAAATGTATCCTGGAAAAAATTTTCTTTCAGTAGTTTTTTTTGTGCCACCTTTCAATTCAACAATTTGTTCTGTAGGTATTAAAATTTCACCAAATTTTTCAGACAAGCCGTTTAGCTCTATCTTTTCTTCTAAAGCTATTTTCACTTTTTGCTCATATCCTGAGTAAGCTTGTATTACGTACCAATCCATATATTTAACCTAATACCAATTTCGTTAAGAATGTTAATAATGATTCTAAGCCCCAAAAAAATAAGCAAAGAACTACAATTGAACTGAATACTACTAAAAATGTTTGAGTTGTTTCTAATCTTGTAGGCCAAACAACCTTTCTTATTTCTGTTCTAGACTCACGCATTAACTTGATTGCATTGGATCCAAAATTAGTAATAGAAAGAACTCCAAGACCAATAATAAATAAAAATACAACTCCAAGTACTCTATATAAAAAAGCTATCTCTACAAAATAGCTGTTTCCAACAACAGCTGCTGCAAATACGGAAAGAGCAATAAACCACTTTAGTCTATCTACTGATTTCGAAGCTACTACTTTAGTCATATATTTCCTATTTAGGCTGCCATTTTAATTTGGCAGGCCAGGAGGGTCTCGAACCCACAACCCCCGGTTTTGGAGACCGGTACTCTACCAATTGAGCTACTGGCCTAAAACACATTTTCATATTCTTCAGAGACAAGTAAGCCGAGACACAAAGGCCTCGGCTAATAAGTCAATTTTTACTCAATAATTTTTGATACTACGCCAGCACCCACAGTTCTGCCGCCTTCTCTAATTGCAAATTTTAGACCTTCGTCCATAGCAATAGGAGCAATAAGTTCAATATTCATTTTAATATTATCGCCCGGCATAACCATTTCAACTCCACTTGGAAGTTCGCATGCACCTGTGACATCAGTTGTTCTGAAATAGAACTGAGGTCTATAGTTATTCATAAATGGAGTATGTCTTCCACCTTCATCTTTGCTTAGTACATAGATTTCAGCCTCAAATTTTGTGTGAGGAGAAATAGCTCCAGGCTTAGATAAAACCTGCCCTCTTTCTACAGCATCTCTTTCAACACCTCTTAATAGAACTCCACAGTTTTCTCCAGCTCTACCTTCATCAAGGGATTTTCTAAACATTTCAACACCTGTACAAGTAGTAGAGGTTGTGTCCTTAATTCCAATAATTTCAAGTGCATCACCAGTGTTAACAATACCAGTTTCGATTCTTCCTGTTACAACTGTTCCTCTTCCAGAAATTGTAAACACGTCTTCAATAGGCATTAAGAAAGCACCATCTACTGGTCTTTCAGGCTCTGGTACATAACTATCTAGAGTTTCAATCAATTTTGTTACTGAAGGAACACCTATTTCAGATGAATCACCTTCTAAAGCTTTTAATGCACTACCAACGATTATTGGAGTGTCATCACCTGGGAAATCATATTCATTTAACAGCTCTCTAATTTCCATCTCAACAAGCTCTATCATTTCTGGATCATCATTTTGATCTGCTTTATTCATGTATACAACGATATATGGAACTCCAACCTGTCTACATAATAGAATGTGCTCTCTTGTTTGTGGCATAGGACCATCAGCAGCACTTACTACTAATATAGCTCCGTCCATCTGAGCAGCACCAGTAATCATATTTTTTACATAGTCTGCGTGACCTGGACAATCAACGTGAGCATAATGACGAGCAGTTGATACATACTCAACGTGAGAAGTAGCAATAGTTATTCCTCTTTCTCTTTCTTCTGGAGCGTTATCAATATTTGCAAAGTCAACAGCGTCTCCACCGAAAACCTCTGCAGCTACTTTAGTTAATGCAGCTGTAAGCGTAGTTTTACCATGATCAACGTGACCAACTGTCCCAACGTTTACGTGGGGTAGCGTTCTTTCGAATTTTTCTCTTGCCATTTTTATATGCCTCTCTGAAATAATTATTTTATTAAAATGGAGCTCATAACCGGACTTGAACCGGTGACCTCTTACTTACCAAGCAAGTGCTCTACCACTGAGCTATATGAGCCCGAATATGTAGC
>JGI20151J14362_10001115_pt1 | contig 19564 bp, 12 predicted proteins | sample COG_01_FD_14362 | JGI IMG/M metagenome (IMG submission 14362)
CGTCGTCGTCCGCCGATGCCCCGGGTATAAACGCTCCAAGGGTCGTCGCCGCCGGACGCTCCTGCCAATCCAGCGTCGCGCGGTGATACTCTGGTCGCTCCGGGTCCAGCTTCAAATCCGAAGATACCACCGCGTGGATGCGCCGAAGCCTCGGATCACGCCAGCCCATCATCCGCCGCAACGACGGGACCACGACCAGGTGGAACGTGACCGCCGCGCTGACCGGGTTCCCGGGCAGGGCGAACACGAGCATCTTTTTCCCTCGGGCGTCGTTTTTCAATCTCACCTCGGCGAACGTCAGCGGCTTCCCCGGCTTCATCATCACCCTCCCGAAGTGAACCTCCCCCTCGATGCCACCTCCGTGCGTTCCCAGCAGAACCTCCTTGAGGTAATCCCTGTCACCCTCGGACACACCTCCGGACGTCACGAGAACGTCGCAACCATCCGCGTGCGCCCGAGCCACCGTCGCCGCGAGAGCGCCGGGTTCATCCGGAGCTCGGCCGAGGTCCAGGATGTCGTCAACCCCCGATGTTTTGGCCAGCGCCGCGAGCATCGGGCGGTTCGCGTCGTATATCCTGCCGGACGAAGCCTCGGGCTCCACCTCCCCAGCCTCGGCGAGCTCATCGCCGGTGGAGAGCAGCGCCAGCTTTGGTTTACGGTGGACGCGAATCATACCCCCGCCCGCCGCCGCGACGACGCCAACCTCGTGCGGACCCACCAGCGACCCGGCGGGCACGAGGGTCTCCCCTACCTTGATATCGAACCCGACGGGTCGAACCCACTTGCCGGCGTCCACCTCGGCGTCGATCGAGACGACGCTCCCGTCCACTCCGCAATCCTCGGATGGGACCACGGCATCCGCGCCGGTGGGAAGCGGTGCGCCGGTGGTGATGTACGCGCACTGTCCGGGTTGGACGGAGGTGTCCCCGGCGCCTCGCATGGGCGCACCCGCCCGCGACGCACCTATCAAGGCGAGCACGCCCGGACAGTCCTCACCGCGCACCGCGTACCCGTCCATGACTGACGCGGCGAACGGCGGGTGCGGACGCGGGGCGACGAAATTCTCGGCGACGACGCGACCGACGGCGTCGACGAACGCGACGTTTTCGTGGGGCAACGGATGCGCGCGGCTGATCACCCTGTCCACCGCCTCGTTCATGTTGATCATCGGGTACTTGTGCGCCATGGCGAAGTGGACTTTCCGGCCGCTACCCCGCCCCGGGGCGCTTCGGTCTGTGGGTGCGCGATTGGGCACCAAAAGTACGAAAAGCGCGTTGACGTCATCTCACAATCGTTATCCACACCACGCGATACCAACAGGCGATAACAATGGCCCAGTCCCTCCTCGCGCCCCGCGCGCTCGTATCCACGCGCTTCACTCCGTGCACCATGAAGCCCAATCGCCGCAGAGCCGCCGTCTCCGTTCGCGCGGGCGGGGATCCGCCGTCCATCTACGGTAGTCCCGGAAGCCGCACGCAGATCGTAGAATGGTTGGCGCTCGAGGTTGGCCAGGACATCAAGAACGTGAATCTGAACCGTGCGATCATGTCCTCGCCCGAGTACCGCTCCGTGCATCCTTTCGGCAAGATTCCCGGGTGCAAGGCTGCGGACGGCACGGGTATCTTCGAGTCTGGAGCCATCATGCTTTACATAGCCGATCTGGCAGGCTCTCTGCCCACCCCCGAGGCGAGGGGCGAGGCCGCCGCGTGGGTCATCTGGGCGAACGCCACCATGTGGCCGGCGCTGGAGGCGAGCAGGGGCAAGTGCAACCTTGACAACGTGTTCGGGCCCGTGGATGCGATCCTGGCCGATCAAGGCGTGGCTCCTGGGCTCGGAGCTCTCCGTCGCCGACGTCGCCGTCGCGTCGTACATCAAGTACGGCCAGCTGTTCTTTCGCATGGACATCGGCGCGTTTCCCAACGTGGTCAGGTACATGGAACAGGTTGAGCAGAGGGAGGCGTTCCAGTCGACCGTCATGGGAGGTTAAACGTACCGCGGGGGTACGGAGAGAGTCGGACTATTAATGCTATCACCGTGGACTCTAAACGCGAAACGGCTCAATCCTCGGAATGATCCCTCTGAACCCCCTCGTCTTCGCCCTCAGCCGCCGCCGCACTCGGCCTGAACACCTGCATCTCCCTGTGCGCGTTCTTCATGAAGTCCTCCGTCATCTCAGTCACGGGAGCGAACGCCATTCGACCGGATGTCTCGAGCGACGACCACCGCTCGGCAGTACTGGTCGTGATATCGCCGACTCCCGCGCGGCAGAGCCCCCAGTGTCCGCGAGCTATTTCACCCAGCAGTTGCGCCCTCGACCACCTCGCGTCGCCCCAGAACGCAAACACACGACCGCCCTCTCCATCCATGGGCTCAAGGTTATCCGGCTTGACGCTCTTCCCCTCTCCGTTTCTCAGTCGAATCATCCATCGTCCAGACTCGGAGTCGTAGCGCAGCGCGAGTCCCACCTCGCCGTTGAGGTCCGCCCTCGCCTGTAGATTTCGCAGTCGCACCGTCTGTCCACCGCACACGTCTCCCTGCGCGTCATCACGTCGCGCGGCTCTGGTGTGAGCGAGCATCATCGCGTTCACGAGGGTGGACATGTTCAACGCGGCCCTCATAACGCTGTCGTTGCCTGCTTCCTCGGTCAACGTCTTGCTCACCACGGTCCAGCCACGCTTCATGCCGCCTGGTACGACACACCACATGATGTCGTCGCTCTCACACGGACCACCGATGAAGTGTTCAACCTTGACGCGGCGCACGCCGGAATACTTCTTCATGACCTCCTCCGTCGCCCTGAACTGCGCCATGTGCATCTCGAGCTTCAACGCGTTCATCGGTTCGTCAAACGGGCCAAACTCCTCCGGATCCTCGAACGTTTCCATCCACTCCGCCAGGTCGGACCCCGCGCCGTTGGTTCTGTCGTTGAGAGCGTCCAAGTGCCGCCCAGCCGAGGGAGGGAGCTGCACGGGTCTACACATGTTCACCGCCGTGACGTGGTCCTCGCCGCAGTCCGGCTCCGTCTCGGACTCGAGCACAAACACAGCGGGAGCCTTGAGCGCCGCGAGCGTGGCCTTTATCCCCTCGACGTCCCCTTCCTTCACCTCCTCGAACGACCCTACCCCACCCATTATCGTGTGTTTCTTGCCCCCAATCTCCAGCGATATCCCGTCGTATCCCGGCTGCTCCGCCTCAGACTGGAACCTCTGGCGGACCCGGTCGAGGCTGGAATCCGTTCGTACCGGCAGCGATATCTTCCCGTCGTCCTCTCTCACGTCCACGATGAGATACACGCCCTTGATCCAGTGCGGGTACCCCGTCATCAACCGCTGTATCGGGTGCATCGTCTCAAGTTGCCTCTCGAGCTCCTCCGAGAAGACTCGGTGTGAACCGATGACGCAACCCTCCGATATGAGCGCGGCTATCTCCGCGCCGGTGAAGCTCTGCATGAGCTCGTGCCTGGTGGGAGGGGGAATGTTGAACTCCGCAGCGCACACGTTGCACTTGTGATACCGCACGTCGTCCTCGTAGAACGCGGGGTGGGTCGGCTGCGATACCATGACCATCCGCTGCCACCTCCTCAGACAGTGCAGATGAACAAAGCGCTGCCCCCCCGCGCAAGCGCATATGTCCTTCAGCAGGTCGCCCTCGTCGGAGCCGTCGAAGCAGTATCGGCAAAGCGCCTCATCCTCGTCGTCATCATCGACCTTCTCCATGTTCGCGCGCGCAACCGTGACGGTCGACACCGCGCGCGGACACTGAGTCCTCCGAGGGAAAGCTGACGGGGCAAGATATTTCGGGCTTGTTATTTTTCAGCGTTCGCGCCAACTGGCATTTCGGTCGGGGTCCTCCCATACCTGAACGCGCGACGCGAGGCGGGTTCACGATGACGGTCGGCCACATATGTCCCGACGCGCAGGATGACATCACGAATCGCGCCTACGCCAGGGTCGGCCTCCTCGGCAACCCCAGCGACGGGTACTTCGGCAAGTGCATCTCGGTCTCGGTTCAAAACTTCTTCGCCGAGGTTACGCTGACGCCCAATCAGCAGATCTTCAGCTCCCGCGTGACCATCGAGCCCGGGCCGAGCGATTCGACCGTGTTCGAGAGCCTGGATACGTTGGCTGCGCGCACCACCAAGAGCGGCTACTACGGCGGCGCGCGCCTGCTTCGCGCCCTGTGCTTCAAGTTCCACGAGCATTGCGTCAAGAATGAATACAAGCTCTCCGAGCGGGGCTTCACGCTCGAGTACGACTCCAACATCCCGACCCAGGCTGGTCTCAGCGGGTCCAGCGCGATCATCGTCGCCGGACTGAAGTGCCTCATGCAATATTACAGCGTCTACATTCCACTGGAGGAGCAACCCGCGCTCGTGCTCTCGTGCGAGCACGATCTGGGCATCAACGCGGGGCTGCAGGACAGGGTCATTCAGTGCTACGAGGGCGTCGTGTACATGGACTTCTCGGACGAGGAGATGGTTCGAACCCAGGGCAAGGGGGTGTACACTCGACTGCCCGAATCGTGCCTGCCGTCGCTGCACATAGTGTACGACGATAACCCGAGCGACAGCGGCAAGGTGCACGCGGACGTGAAGCAGCGATGGGAGCGAGGCGACGAGGACGTGAGGTCTAAGATGTCCAGAGTCGCGGAGCTCGCCGAGCGCGGGTACCGGGTTCTCTCCTCGTTGGGCACCGATAAGCAGACGGGCGAGCCCACGATCGAGCTCGGGATGTTGATGAACGCCAACTTCAACCTGAGGAAGGAGATGTTCGGCGCCGAGGCTCTGGGCGCGAGGAACGTCGAGATGATCGACACCGCCCGCGGCGCGGGTTCGTTCGCCAAGTTCACCGGGAGCGGCGGCGCGGCGGTGGTGCTGTGCGCGACGAAGAGCGAGGAGGAGCGAGCGGCGATGTACGCGGACTGCGAGGCGAAGGGATTTAAGGTGTGCCCGCTAGTGGTAAACCCAGGGAAACCTTCGGGACGGGCCGCCTAGAGTAATGTGCGAGAACTTGTCATGCGATTCTGTATCTTCGTCTTAGATTGCACATGTCCACGCTCTATGCCTACGGGTTGTCCACGTCCGCGGTCTCGTAATCGAAATAATCAAGCCGCATGGTCCGTCGCCACGACGCCAGCAGCTTGTCATCGTCTGGTTTCAGCCCAACAACAGACGGCCGCGATTTCATCCCGTCGATCCATCGACCCAGCGAGCCGCTCGGACCCATGTCCCTCAACTCCACGCCCTGAAACTCCCTCATCGCGAGCTCGTATCGCTCTGCGAACGGCCATAGCGCCAAGTCTGCGAGCGTCACCTCGGCACCCATGAGATATGGGCCACCGTTGGATTCGATGATGCTTTCGATCCGTTCGCACTCCGCCGCCATCCTGTCCGCCTGCCTGGCACCCGGTGCGCCCCTGCTGAAACCCCATCCACCCCCGACGAACTGAAGCCCCGCACTGATGAACGTGCCGTCGAATGATTCGATCAGCCTTTGCATCTCCACCTCGCTGCCCTCCGGGGTCAGGCTCGCCGCTCCCTCAAACTCATCTTCGAGGAAGTAAATCAGATCGAGGCTCTCCGTCTTCACCTCTCCGTCGAGCTGTATCGCCGGCACGAGTCCACGTCTGTTCAGGTCCAGGTACCACCGCGGCTTGTTTGATAGATCGATATGCTCGCGTTTGTGAGGTATCGCTTTCTCAGCTAGGCACAGGCTCACCCTGTGCGCGTACGGACAGAGCGAGTGCGTGTAGAAGATTAGGTCCCGATCGGAAGTTCCCATGGCCACCACTGGTCTCGGGCCGACGCGACGAACGACCGAGGATTTAACGCCTCGGAGGGCAGCTGCGCCGTCTTGACGACACCGATGAAGGCGTATCGAGGACGACGTCGATGTCGATGCGAACATCGCCCCGAGAGTTGCGGCCGTGTGTGACGACGCCCGCGACTCGAGAAATGGGGGATAGGGTGCCCACCGAAAAAGCGCAAGAATCACTCATCTCAGCGCGCAGCCACCTCGAAGGTGTCCCGCCGCAGAGATGAGGGCAGCCGCCTCGACGCTCGCGCGTGCCTTTTCGAACTCGCGTTGGGTCGCGAAACGCTCGCATCGCGTGCGAAATCTCGTCAGGTCATCCTCATCGACTAGCGCCCCACCGACGCCCCTTCTTCGGCGAATCCCTCGCGAGCGCCCCGCCGACGGACCGACGTATAGCTTCGACCTCGATACCGCGAAGGTCGCGCAGCTTCGCTTCCTGGCCTTCCACGGATGCGGTACGAGGTATACGGTGCTGTATCGTGAGTACGCCAAGCCCGACGACCAAACGAAGGGCGGTGTCGGGCGAAGAGGTCGGAATCGTGCGGCGAAGGAGGTGAGCGATGACATTGGCTTTGACGCCGGTGAACTCGAGTCCACGGGAGAGAAAGACGGAGCGGGTTGGCGTGTGCGCCTCGCAGACGCGCGAGAGATTACCCTGAATGCGCTCGACGAGATTGCTCCGCGAGAAATGGCACTCGCCGCGCTCTTCGACGATGACCTCGGCGACGCGCGTCTGTACCGTCGGGGCGAGGAACGATGGTCGGCGTCGACGGCTGCGCCGATGTGGCCGGAACGACTCCTCGCATCCCTGGACGAGGGTGGCGGAGGCGTGTACGGTGCGAACGCGGTGACGTGCGTTGACGGGTCGTACTTCCTTGAGCTGATGGAGCTGAGCGCGTTCCCTACGCCGGTCCTTTTCCCGCACGGAGCGTGGCGGCTCCCTGGCGTCGGTCCAACCGTGGATGGTAACTTCCGGAACCTGGCCTCAGCCGCTGACGGAGTGGACGCGACAGGCGCACTCAGCGCTCTCGTCAACGACGGTGCCGGACCCGATGCGATCGGCCGACTTACTGGTGAGGTGCCGGGCAGGGGACGCGTGCAGCTTGGGGTTGACGGAGGACGGGCAGGGGTCGGGTCCGCCTTTGCGGCAGTCACCGACAACGAGGTCACGGTGACGTTCCCCGAGGGTCCTCTTGGTCTCGGTTTCGCGCCTTTGGACTGGGAGCAAAAAGTGGGCGCGCAGGTGTGGGCTATTGATGACGATTCAGCCGCAGCGGAGGCTGGCGTGGTGCCTGGGATGGTGTTCACGCACGTGAACGGTGAAAGCGTCCAAGGTTGGACGTTTGATGAAATCGACGGTAAATTTGACGGGCCCAGGCCACTGGAGGTCAAGTTCAACACCAAGGTGCGCGGCGCGGAGAGGCTTTACGCGGTGGAGATGATCGCGGAGGAAGTGACAGAGGCTTTGATGCGGCGTAACGATCCGGAGATGGAATCGTTCGATTTCGAGGAGCCTGGAGCTGTGTTCGATGAATCCACCGCCGCGGTCATCTGGAGGGAGGAACCTTCGACGATATTTTTCGGGGATGCCGGATCGGCGACTGTCGTGCACCACGACATTATTGGACAGGTCGAACTCTGTCACGTGCTATCGGGATCCAAACTCATCGCAGCGACACCATGGGGCAAACAAAGCGAGGAGTTGTTGCGCAAGGCTGGTGCTCGTGGGCTGCTGTCCGACGGTACAGACGACGATGAAGTGGAGGACGGCGCCGTGTTGAGCGCACCCGTCCACAGGTCCCTCACTCCCGATGAAATCGACCTGCTGGCGCAGGATGATCTCGCCGTGGTGCTCGCGAGACCAGGTGACTGCGTCGTTTTCTCATCCGCATGTGCGCACTTCGCGACGAACGGAGCAAAAGAGCCCTGCGCGGCTGTGTTCCACGGCATCCTGACCCCGGCTTCAACCCACGTGCTCGCGTCCCATCCGGAGCGTCTCGATCCGTTCTCGGATGAGGAGATTGACGAGGACGGGTTCGATGGGCATCTCACTGGTCGGGCCGTTCTCGAGGAGCTCTTACCGGACGGCAAGGACATGATAGCTGATTACTCCGCGGTTGACAAGATTGACAGCGCGAGGGCACAGGAAACCGGTGAGACGGGATGGAGGATGAACCGAAGGATGCGCGGGAAGAAAGGTGACGCGGCGGCGAAGCGAAGGTTCGCCGAAACTGTCCTGAAGATGGATGCAGCCCGTGATGTGAGCAAGGCGCCGGTGACGTGGAAGGGCGCCGACAAAACAGTGTTCTACGTTGAATGATCGCTAATTCCATGACTCTATTACAATCTATCAGACGCGCTTGTACCGGATGTAGTACCTATCGTTTTGCCTTCCGTTCTTCCACATTTCGTCAAAGTAGCTTCCCCCGTATCCTTCGGGCACCCCGCTCTTGAACGCCTTCCCGCCGGGTTCCGTGGACTTGAAGAGTCCCGGGACCTTACTCAATTCCCTGCACATCCTCATCGCGTAGTTCGGGTCGTCGGTGACGAGAGTGAGGTGACCAACGCCCGGTTTCAACGACCGGTGCGCGTCGCGCAGAAACGCTTGGTCGACGAGGCACTGCAAGCTGCCCACCCACTCAGGGGGATCCGGGTAGTTGACGTACACCTCCGTCAGTGAACCGCTCGCAACGTGCGCGCCCATCATCTCGTGTGCCATGCCGCACAGCAGAGCGACGTTATCCAGTCTTCGACGCACGGCTTTTGCCCAAGTCATCCTGATCCTGTTTCGACGCATCTCCAACGCGAGCCAGTTTGCTTTACCCTCGTCCCGCTGCGCTCGCTCCGTGACCCAGTCGCCGTGGCCGCTGCAAACCTCTAATCGCACGGGTAGGTCGTTTCCAAACACCTCCTTGAAATTAAGAGGCTTCTTCGCATCCTCGATACCCTCGACTATGAGAACCGGTGAGGATTCGCTCTCCGGCCCTCGATTGACAACCTCGGCAACCTCCTTGACGAAATCATCGCCCAAGGCGAGGAATTTCTCAACCTCATCAACTTGACGAAGCGCGTCGCTGTTGCGCAACTTGAGGAACTGCTGGACACTCTTGCTCGCTTCTTCTTGTTGTTGCTGTTGTTGCTGCCTTTTGTCTTTCTTGTTACCCTTGCCTTGTTCGTTGTCGTTACCCGCCTTTGGCTCGTCGCTGTCGCTGCCGTATCCTCCGGACCCGAACAATTCACCCGCGCCGTCGTCTTCAACCGTCCCCGCACCGTTGTCCTTAACCGCCTGACGGGCAGCCTCGCACGCGGACCTCGCCTTCTCTATGTCACCCGTCAGACTGGACACCGTCGCGAGCGCTGCGTGCGCCTGGGGCGGAATCTCGAGATACTCCCGGTCGAAGTCGTCAACCACGGCCCACGCTCCATTCGCATCCATCGCCGCGCACCGAGCCTTGAGAAGGTACTCGAACGAAGCCACGTCGGGTGTGACGTTCGCATCTCGCATGGCGGCGAAGCACTCGTCCGCCACTTTCGGATCCGCGTGGCGCACGCAGTTGCGAAGGAGCGTCGAGAAGGTCCGAACGTTGGGAGCTACGCACTCGACGCCGGCGCGGGACTGAGCCGTCATGTCGCGCACCGTCCTCGCCGCCTCCGCGAGCAACCCGTCCTGCGCGAGACCTTTGACGAGCACGGTGTACGTCACCTCGTTGGGTTCCACACCGGCGGCGATCATGTCGTCCCAAACCTTTCTCGCCCTGTCCAGCTCGCCGACGCGAACGCACGCGTTGAGAAGGTTCGTGTAGCTGTACACCGTCGGCGACAGGCCCGCGTCACCGATGCGCCTGAAAGCCTCCTCAGCGAACCCCATCTGCTTGTCGTTGCCGAAATCTTTGATGATGCGGTTGAAGAACTTGATCTCCTTGGTCTTAACCGCGCGCTTGAGCAGTGTCTGCGCGTCCCTCGAGCGCTTGCGGTTGCTCTTCATGGTCCTCGCCATCCCTTCATCGAGAGCGGCGAGAGAGCTGTAGGGGACGGGCTCGACTTCGTCACCGGTCTTGGCGGGTTCCACGCCGGGCTTCTCCTCGAGCTCTTCCTCCACGACTTCTTCGGAGACGGGAGGATCATCGGGCTCGTCCACAGCCTCAATCGCGGGCGTCTCTCTGGCCTTCTCCGCCCCCTTCTCGTCCGATTTCTCGTCGGCGGCGGTCGCGCCGGTCCCGTCGCCATCTGGGAAATACCTGGCGACACGACGCTTGAACTTGGCGCTCGTAGGCGACGGTGCCTCGAACGAGGACCGATCGAGCACCCTGAGTCGTTTCATGTCTCGCGAGATGTCGACTCGAACCCTCGCGTGGGTTCGGTCGCGCGCGAGGAGCGACTGGCGACCGCCGCTTTTTTCTTCGCTTTTCAGGTTCTCTGTTGGGTCATTCTCGCATTCTCGCCGACGCAACCAGCCATGGCGCACGTTTCGACCATCATATCGCGTACCTCAATCACGGCGCCGCTGCGCGCGTCGCCCCATCGCCCAACGGGTGCCGGCTCGCGCCGTGCGGCCGTCACGGTGCGCGCGGGCAAGGGCAAGGGCGCCCAGTACCGTCGCGGCGCCGATGACCCGTACGCCAAGGAGAAGAACAAGGATAAGGTGGAGAAGCAGACCAAGGCGGCGCAGAGCGCGGAAGATGGTCCCCTTAACTCCGTGTTCACGAAGGAGGAAGCCAAGGAGGAGTATTTCCTGTTCGTGCGTAAGATGAAGGTGGACGGGTCCGCCGTGCCCACATCCGCCGCCTCCGCCGACGCCGATAAGAAATCCATCGAAGACGACGGAGAGTACTCGAGCGCCAACATCGGCGCCATGCTGGGCATGAAGGGCCCGGACAAGGATGGGTCTGAGTCCAAAATTTCCAGCCTCGGTAGCTGGCTGCCGTTGGGCGACGTTTCGATCGAGGCTGGAGGGGATCTGGACGTCGTGGTGGCGGAGCGCAGGAGGATGCTGGTCAAGTTTGCAAAGGTGAAGCACCTGAAGCTCCTCCCGGTGTGCGCGGATGAGAAGCTTGAGATTGGCGTGCGAGTGCAGCGAGGGCCGCCCCGTGGCGACGACCCGACCGCTGTGTTCCCGGTGGCGACTGACGCTAAGCACGAGGAGCTGGTCTGGGACCACGAGACCATGGGCGAGGAAGGGAGCGTTCGCGCGGAGCTTCGGCTGATGCAATCGCTGCCGAGCCTCCACAAGGGCAAGAAGAGCGAGATGCTCTCCTCGGCGATGGATATGATCAAGAGGCAGCAGGAGCAGGCTGCGGCGATTAAGGCGGCTCAAGAGAATTCCGCGGATGAGGCGTAATGGGACACGATGCGAGATATATAATTAGGAGTCCTCCATAGCCAGGGGTCGCGAGAGTGTTAATAACAAGAGCAAGCGTCTCGACAATGAATCGAATCGTGAGTGTTACAACGAGAGTATAGGATTACACACAGTTCGTCTATGGTGACAGTGATTTCGCGACATCTCACTGCTTCCACCACGAGATGAGCCCTAACCCATCCGCGTTGATATCGGCCATGACCACCATCGGCGCGAAAGTCCCATCCGGCGTCGCCCCTTCCAGCGCGGTTCTCTCCACCAGCTCATCCGACGTCCTCGGCTGGTCCGGGAACTTTATACCCTGCACGCGGATCCTGACCGGCTCCTCCAGGTCCATGAACATCTTCGCATCCTCGTACATCCACACCCACAGTTGCTCGTCCTCATCGAACACCGAGGGCTCCTGCATAAGGTGCTCGGGGACGAAGATGTCGCTGAAAAACCCTATGTCGACGTAGAGCCCCGTCTTGTCGGCCCTCTTCAGCGTGCCCTCGAGAATCTCACCGTTGAAAGGACGGAAAACAACCACGCGAAACTCCACCTTGAAGTGTGCGCTCCCCTCACCAGGGTACACTGTCCCACCCTCGATGCTGACGATCTCATACAGCGTGATGACGAGGCCGAGGTCCTTGATGACTTTGTCTATGTACAGCGATTCGATCTCCTGGGTGATGGCCTCCAGCCGAGGCTTACCGAGGTTCTCGGGGAGGATCTTGACGTTCGCATCTTCGAGCCTAGATATCTGAAACATCGCTAAGATCGCTCCGGACCCACTCGCGCCCACGCGTACGGCTCCGAGCGCCCAGTGTTGTGAGCGAGGGGCGGGGGCGATTTCTCGCTTTTTTGTGGTTCGGGCGCGCCAAAAATAACGGTCTCACAACTTAGACTGGACCCTCTGACTACTCCCGGGTGAACTGACGTCCACGACCACCTTCCCTATGCTCTTTCCACCCTGCAAGTGCGCGACTGCGTCGTTCACCGCCTCCATGCCGGCGAACGGCGTCGGGTCGATCTCCCCCCTGAGCTGGCCCTTCTGCATCAACCTGAACAGACCGTGCAGGTGTCGTTTGAAGTGAGCCGCGTACTGCGGCAGGAAGAATCCGCGCAAGCTCGCACTCTTCCACAGCAGCTTCTCCGGCAGTCCCGGGTGATTGCTCGGAACCCACGCGCTGTTCGCATCGGATCCACCGGACGTGTATTGACTCATCATCCCGATGATGATGCAGACACCTTTTGGAGCGAGCGCGTCCATCGCAGCCGCAAACATCTCCCCACCGACCGATTCGTACACGACATCGACACCCCGCTTGAACTCTTTCCTCAGGACGTCTCGGACCTTCTCCTTGCGGTAGTTGATGACCCGATCAACACCGAGATCGGTGAGCATCTTAGCCTTGGCATCACCCCCGCACGTGGCGACAACACGATGTCCCGCGAGCTTTGCGAGCTGAACCGCGATTTGCCCCGTCCCTCCCGCCGCCGCCGTGACCAAAACCGTCTTTGGTTTCCCCTTAGTAGAGCCCCCACGCACGGCGTCATCAAGCGGGATACCACCCGTCATTTCAAGAGCGAGACTCGCGGTCAGACCCGAGGTGAGCATGACGAGCGCCCTGGCAGAAGCCTCGGGCACCGGCATCACCAAATCCGCTCTCTCGACGGCGTACTCGCTGAATCCTCCGTAAGTGAGCGTCGCGACGGGCTGACCCGGTCGCAGCTGGACTCCGGTTCCCACTGCCGCCACCACACCGACCGATTCAAACCCCGCGTCGAAAGGAAGCTTCGACGCAGCCTGTTTCGCGCCCCCGAAGTATCTCCCCGCAGAGAAATTGACATCCGACGCGTTCACGCCGGTGTATCGGCGCTCGATCAGCACCTCGCCGGCTGCGGGGCGCGGCATAGGAGCGGTCACGATCTTGGTCGCCGCGGCAAAGTCCGCCGAGAGCATGTGTACCACCACCTTGCGGAACGTCGACGGCAGGGGCGCCGGAGCGGGATACCTCGCGAACGCATCTGACTCCGCCTCGACCGAGTTCGTTCTGACGCGTTTCCAAAACTTTGGGTTTGGCGTCGGGACGTACGCGACGAACCCCCCGTTCTTGTCCCCTCGGTTCATCACCGCGAGTGCCGCACCAGCCTTGGTCTGATCACGCACGAGCTCCATCGCGGCATCCACCACCTGGTCCACGGTCAGCAGCTCGCCGCCCGTCTGCGCGAGGAGCGCCTTGGCCCCAACCTCGCCGATGGCCTGAAACTGCCCTTGCACGAGGGCGGTGTCGGTGAACTGCGGGCAGAGCGCGTTGACCCTCACGCCGTGCGTCTTATGGAGATGCGCGAGGGATTGCGAGTACAGAACCACCGCCGCTTTCGTGGCGGAGTACACGGGAGCCTGAGGCATGGGAAAGATACCACCCGCGGATGCCACGTTGACCACGACGCGGTCCGAGGCGGTTGTTTTGGCAGAACCCATCTTGCCCCTCATGGCGTCAACCGCGAGCCTCGTCCCTTGGATGACAGCGTTGAGGTTCACGTCGACGACCGAGTGCCACTTGGCGCGCTCGCCGATACCCGCGTTGTTGAAGCACGCGTGAAGATCGCCAAACTCGCGGACGTGCGCCCGGAACGCCCGCTCCAGATCCGCAGCGTTGGCCACGTCGGCACTGATCAGCCGGGTGACGCACTTCGGGTTCGCGGCGGATACCAGCGCGCTGGTCTCGGCGAGACCATCGTTGGACAGGTCCACCATGGTGATTCCCGATGCTCCCTCCCGGGCGAGGCGCACGCACAAGCCCCGGCCGATGCCCTGGTGAAGACGAGATGATGATGAGGCGAAAGTCAGAAAGGATAACCACGCAGATCCGTCGTGCAGTGGTGGAGAACGCGGGAGCGGGTGGACACGATGACGGAGGGGCGACGCACCGAGCCCGCGCCGGTGACTAAAGCCGATTTGCCGTTCATCAACATCGTAAGAGGAGCGCGTCCAGTCGCGCCTTCCTCGTGTGCGTTGACACGGTCGGCACCGAAGAGGATAACACATCATGCTTCCTCGGTGGGAGCGGCGGAGGAGCCGAGGAGACCGAAAGCGCGACCGTTTTTCTCAGGATCGGTCTTTCGCCAACGCCAGAGGCGGCGAGGCACTTCTGCACGCGCGACCGGAGGCCAGTGTTGACCCGACGCGCCAATCATGGACGGCGATGTAAAGGACATGACGTTCAGCGACGCGATGTTCCCGCAGATCGTCACCCCGACCGAAGAGGGCGAGGACCCGACGGTCATGACTGGCGATTTCGCCACCGACACCCAACCCCGCCCCGGGAGGAACGCTTTCGGCGAGAAGCCGCGATGGAGCCGGGAGGCGCCCGGTGGCATCGATCGCGCGATCGATAGTCCCGCGGCGCACGTCCTGTTCGAACCGTCCAGGCTCCACGAGGCGGCTTGCAAGGGTTTCATCGAGGAGGTGACCTGGCTGCTGGATTCCGCNCCCGCTGAGCAGAGATGCACGGTGGACGACCTCGACCCCGGCGGCAGAACCCCNTTGCACTTCGCCGCGGGGTTCGGCCANGTGGACATCGTCAAGCTGTTGTTGGACCGTAAATGNAAGCTGGAGATCCGGGACATGTGGATGAAGGCTCCGGTGGATTGGGCGATCCAGACCCAGCAACACGAGATCGTCGAGATGATGCGCATCGAGGCGGTCAAACAGAAAATCTCAGGAGGGAAAGGCGAGATTGCGCCGCTGAAGACCAAGTGCGAGGCCACCACCGGCAAGACGTTGGAGGAGGTGGACGCGTACATGACCAACTGGGAATCGGAGGTCTATGACAAGCTCGACAAGCAGTACAGGTAGAAAAGCCGGGCACGCGGGCACCGTGAAGACGGCGCCCCCCCCGCCCGTGAGAGTAACGCTCGTCCTCGTTGAAATCCGATGTCTCCGATCAGCCCGGCTCGTCAACACCTTGGACCCTTCGTCTGCTCCCTCTTCTTGTTTGAAAACCAGATCCGCACAACGGGGCACGCGACGACCTAGCAGTCCGGACAGGCGGAAGATGGATCCTCCGATGGAAGAGGGTCTCGACAATGAGACAGAGGTCACGTTCGTGAAGGAATCACCCGAGGTCGACGGGCTCGTGCAGCAAATCAAGGACGCGCTCGAGGAGGGAGATCGTGGAGCAGACGGCACCTCGACTCCGATCGCCAAAACCGTGTTCCACAAGATCCAGGAGATCGTGGAGCGGTACCAGGAGTATCCGACGCTCCTGGACCAGCACCTNGAGCGATGGATCCTTCCCCTGACCTCGGTGATCCGTCGCGAAGCCTACAAGGGTTCCGAGGCTGACATGGTTCTCGTCCAGCGCGCGTCAAGGGCGCTCCACGCGCTCGCATCCGTCCGCGGATACAAAACCGTGGTCAAGTTTTTCCCGCACGAGGCGAAGGACTTCGAGCCAGTGGTCGGCTTGCTGGTGCGATCGCACGACGTCGGCTCGCTGGCGACGAACATGGAGGAGGCGGACGAGCTCGGCTCCGCGTGGGAGACGCGCGCGACACTGATCCTGTGGCTCTCCATCCTGGTGCTCATTCCTTTCGACCTCGTCACCGTCGACTCTCAGGTGACGACCAACACGGGCGACGACGGCGCGGCGATGGCCAAGGGTGGCGGGCAGCAAGAGGCGCCACCGGTCGTGCTCAGGATCATCGCGCTGTGCCAGGACTCATACCTGCGCGACCCGGGGATCGTGCGAGACCGAGCCGCGTTCCTACTCGCCAAGCTCTTGACTCGACCGGACATGCCGCTCGCGCTGCAGAAGTTTTTGGGGTGGGCGACTGACGCGCTCGGGGGGCAATCGGAGTACACGGAACAGGAGAAGATGTTCATCGTACCCGGTGTCGCGCGCGCACTGGCGGCGATATTCAAGCTCGGCAAACGGGCGGAGCTTCTGGAGGTTGCGGAGAGGTTGTGGGCGGACGCGAGGGACCTCGCGGACTCACCCGCCGCGAAGGCTTCGACGTTGACCCGCAAGCTGGCGTGCAAGCTGACGCAGAGGATAGGTCTCCTGTTCTTGAAGCCGAGGGTGGTGTCTTGGAGGTACGACCGAGGCGCGAGGTCGCTGGAAGATAACCTGAAACGGGCGTTGGTCATCAGCCAAGGCGGGGACGCAGACGCCGAGGATAGGAAAACGGCTGAGGAGCAGAAAGTAGCGCAGGAAGAGGAGGAAGAGGAGGACTGGGATATCCCGGAGGAGATCGAAGAGGTCATCGAGGCTTTGCTGACCGCTCTGCGCGATAAGGACACCGTGGTGCGCTGGTCCGCGGCTAAGGGTCTGGGAAGGGTCACCGCTCGCCTTCCCGCGGAGCTCGGCGATGAGGTGGTGGGTTCAATCTTGGAGTGCTTCGCGCCGACTGAGAACGACAACACCTGGCACGGCGCGTGCTTGGCACTGGCGGAACTGTCCCGTCGTGGACTCCTCCTCCCCGTCCGTCTACCGGATGCGGTCCCGAACGTGGCATCCGCCCTCGCGTACGATGTGCGAAGAGGACCCCACTCGGTCGGCGCGCACGTTCGAGACGCGGCTTCCTACGTGTGCTGGGCGTTTGCCCGCGCGTACGCGCCGGAAATTCTCGCACCTCACGCCGACGCACTCGCGCCTTCCCTGCTGATCGCCGCGTGCTTCGACAGGGAGGTTAATTGCAGGCGCGCCGCTGCCGCCGCGTTCCAAGAGTCCGTCGGTCGTCTCGGCGCGTTTCCGCACGGCATCGACATCGTCCAAGTGGCGGACTACTTCGCGCTTGGATCGAGGACCAAGGCGTACACCGTCGTTGCCGATCACATCTGCGGTTACGACGAGTACAGACGCAGGATGTTGAACCATCTGTGCGATGTGAAGCTGATTCATTGGGAGCGCGCCACCAGAGAGCTCGCGGCGAGGGCGATTTCCATCATCGGCCGCAGGGACCCGGAGTGGATCCGGGAGGTTGCGCTGCCCGTGTTGTTGGACCGGTCACTTTCAACGAACCTCGAAGCGAGGCACGGCGCTTGCGTGGGTGCGGCGGAGGCTTTGATCGCACTTAAAAATGCGGGCGAGCCTTGCGTCGAGGGTGAAATCGCGACCAAGGTCACCGGCCTGGTGGCTGCGATCGAGAAGGCTCGCCTGTATCGAGGCAAGGGTGGCGAGGTTATGCGCGCGGCCGTGAGCAAGTACGTGCAGTGCCTGGCGTCTGTCGCTCAGCCGTTGGACAAGGGATCGGGACCAGCGACGGGCCCGAAGTCGCTGCGATCCACACTTCTCGCCTCGCTAGAGGAGAATCTCAAGCATCCCACGGTCGACATTCGTGACTCTGCGGTTGCGGCGATGAGGGAGTTTGCGGCTTCTTACATGGTCGGATCCAACCCAGCCGCGGGTGCCAAGAGGCTGATCGTGAAGCTCGCGACGACCCTGAGGGAGGACCCGAACCCGGCGGCGAGGAGAGGTGCGGCGCTCGCGCTCGGCGTGATGCCGCGTGAGATGCTCTTCTCCTCCGTGCCAGGGTTCACCGCCGACGTTGATGAGAACACCGAGGAGGGTTCCGCACCCGTCGAGCCTGAGATGATCCCCGCGTGGCGCATGGCTCTCGAAGCTCTCAAGGCGGCGTCGATCCCCGAAGAGGACGTCGAGGCGAGGGACGCAGATGCACGCGTGTGCGCGACGAAGGGGATGGCGGGAGTCCTGTCGCAGATGGCGACCAATCTGATTGAGGATGACTACGCGGCGACGTCGCAAGCCGCTTCGGAGGTCATCTCGTCTCTGCTTACGTGCATGGAGGATTACTGCACGGATAATCGAGGTGATGTCGGCTCCTGGGTGCGTGAGGCTGCGATGGAGGCGCTTCCTGGTGCCATCGCAGCTTTGCAGGCGTCAGGAATTGAGCTCGTGACGGGCAGGTGCACGACGATTGTCTCGGCGCTGCTCAAGCAGTGCGCCGAGAAGATTGATCGCACGAGGGCGTCGGCGGCGACGTCTCTGTGCGCGGTGCTCCGCGGCCGTGAGTCCGCTAAGCTCGAGCCATTGCCGGACGTACCCGGGTCTGAGATGTTGTTGAAGGCGGCGCCTAAGGAGGAGAGACTAGCCGCGTCTTGGGCCGTTCCCATCAGTGCGTACACGGCGTTGACCCCATTAATTGTCTCGGGTAGGTCGGATCCACTCGCGGCGTACAGGGCAGATCTCATCGAGGGGATCGTGGTTTCCGCCGGTGGTGTCGGTGACAGCCTCGGCAAGGCTTCGGGTGGTGCGCTCGTTGCCACTCTCAAGGGTGACCCAGCGCTGCAGGAAACCGTGGCGAACGAGCTGGTGGACCTGTTGACTCGCCGCCGAGGCGCGGACAGGGTCACCGTGCCACTGCTCCGCATCTTGGACTTGCTCTTTTCGTCCGGGGCGCTCGCCTCCGTCGCTCCCGCGTATCCGAACCCGCCCGGTGCATTTGCGTACGAGCTCGCCGAAAGTCTCCGCGCCGAGCTCAAGGGGTCCCGGGACGTTGCCAAACTCTGCCACGGTGTTCAGGCGCTCTCGCACGTCGCCGCGCTCGGACCCGACGCGGCAAACTCGGACCGGTGCGCGAGAACGTGCGCGCTGCAGGGTACCCTCGCGCTGATTGTTAGCAGGTACCCTCGAGTCCGTAGGGTCGCGTCAGAGGCTCTGTACGTCTTGCTGCTCGGCTTGGACGAGGAGGACGCCGGCGAGGGGATCGAGGCGGCGATTGAGCTGTTGTCTGACACGAGGTGGGACGCGGAGCTCACCGCGGTCAAACCCGAGCGGAACAAATTGTATCCGCTCCTGGGTCTGGAGGCTCCCGCGGCGGCGCTCGAGGCGGCGAAGGGACCGGGGGTCAAGGTCAAGGTGGTGGACGAGAACGAGTCATACGCGGCGCTCGTTGGGAGCGCTGGGTATTGAGGAAGACCAAGGAGGCGAACAAGAAGACGTACGAGGATCTTCGCAGACAGGGACTCATCTAATATACAACTCGAGACAGTTACCTTCTCTGTAGCTTGCAAGTTAACTCACGGGATTGCCGTGTTGGTCAGGACTGCTGACAGGCGAAGAGTGCACCTTCTCGGAAAGAGGTTACACTTTGGTGGGAGCGATGTCGCTGTTGACGTCGCTCTACTACCGAAGCGTCCATCGCCGCGCCAGAACCCGCGGTGACACCACACCGCCGCGCCAGTGACGCGGAGTGTTCTTCTTCCCACGTTTTAACGAAGTTTCGAAAACTTCCCGAAATTCCTCAGAGTGCCGAGCGCGGGGCTCGCGGCGACCCCGGAGGTTCGTTCAATGCCGCCCTCCAAGCGGCGCAAGACGTCTACCGTGTCGCAGCCGGCATCCGGAAACGCGAGCGCCGACGAGCGAGCCCTGCGTTCCGCGAGCGC
>JGI20151J14362_10001124_pt1 | contig 19492 bp, 6 predicted proteins | sample COG_01_FD_14362 | JGI IMG/M metagenome (IMG submission 14362)
CGGTGCACGCCACTGTGGTCACCGCCGACGTCGCGGGCTCCTTACTCGGCGTCATGAAGGGCGTCTTCACACCCGCGCTGCAGTCGAAAGAACAATGGCCAGAGAGCATCCGTAAGGACTTCGCGGGGGGCATACACCGGTACATGGCGCAGCTCACCGAGCAGACGCACGAACTGCGGGGAACCACCAAACTGTACGTCCCATCCGAAGGGTACGAACAGAGCGACCCGGACGCCGCCGCCAACTCGAAGGACCTGGTGCAGAGGCTCGAATCAACCGTCATACATTGGACTCGCAAAATACGGGAAGTGATCGACGCGGATAACCAGTCACCCGACGAGTCCTTGGGACCACTCGCGGAGATTGCGTTCTGGCGCAGGCGCGGCGACGACATGTCGGGGCTACGGGACCAGCTCACGGACCCGAAGCTGTTGGCCACCGTGCGAGTGCTGGAGAGCGCAAAATCGGCGTATCTACCCGCGTTTTTGGCGTTGGGCGACGCGGTGGAGAGGGAAGCGGAAGCCGCGTCTGATAACGCCAAGTTCCTCTCCGCGCTGCAGGAACCGTGTGAGGCGCTCGCGGCGGCGCACGCGAAAGACGTCGCGCCGTTGTTACCGCCCATATTACAAATCGTTCGGATGATTTGGAACAACGCGGGACACTACGCGACTCCGGAACTGACTTATGGGTTACTTCGAAAGATCTCCGCCGAGGTGATTAACCGGTGCTCCACAGACGTCCACGTGAGCGACGTGCTGGACGGTACCAACCTGTCGAGTTGCCAGGACACACTGCGGGACTCCATCGCGGCTGGTGAGGCGTGGAAGGCTGTGTACGAGTCCACGAAGAGCGCCGTGGACCGAAAAGCGGGTGACGACGCGTCTCGTCGGTGGGATTTCCGGGAGGCTTCGCTGTTCGCGCAGATCGACGCGTTCGTGCAGAGGTGTAAGGACCTGATGGAGGTGTGCGAGGCGCAGGAACAGTTCGCGGGTAAGAGCGGGGTACCCCCGCCGGTGTTTGCTGGGACCAAAGGCCCGGAGATTGCGCAGACGATGTCGGAGATTGAAAACGACTTTGTCGAGCTGGTGGATTCGCTGCGCGGTCTCGATTACCACCTCATGGACATCAAGGCGACTTCCTGGCACGACGATTACAACCAGTTCAAGGAAGGGGTCAAGGACCTGGACCAGCGCACGATCACGATGTACACGTCCGCCTTGGCGGCGGCGTCCGGGCTGGAAGGTAAGACGGAGACGCTGGAGGCACTGAACCAGATGGCGCGGCGGGTGGGCGTGAAGCGACACGTCGAGAAGCAAACCGTGGAGCTCTATTCCGCGTATACCAAAGAGCTGGTTTCCGTCCGGAAACAGTTCGATTCGCAACGTATGGACCCGCCGGTACACGCGAGCATGCCGAGGCACGCGGGCGGCGCGATGTGGGCCAAGCAGCTGCACGACAGGCTGTCCAAGCCGTGGTCCAAGTTGGAGGTGGCGTGCAAGTTGTTCCCGGCGGTGGCTGAGCTCGACGAGCTCAAGGCGAGCTTCGAGCAGGCGCTGCCCGCGATTGAAAAGTACATCAAGACGACGCACGAGCAGTGGAGCGAGTACGTGGAGGCGAGGATCGAGCCGACGATCGCGCAGAGGCTCGACGCCAGGCTCCTGGCCGCCGAGGAGGACGGCGGCATCTCCATGAACTTTGACAAGGAGCTCATGGGCCTCTTCACCGAAGTCGGCCTGTGGGAGCGTCTGCAGAAACAGGCGCCCTACAAGTGCGCCGAGCTCGCGTCGCAGCGCGAGAAGTACAGGCTCCTGCGCGAGAACGTCCTGCAGGTGGTGTCGGATTACAACGGGATCCTCGGCATGCTCGACGGCAACGAGCGCGCTCTCTTCGCCGACCGCATCCGATACCTCGACAAGAAAATCGCCCCCGGGTTGCAAAAAGTCTCCTGGACATCCTCGAAATCGATCCAGGACATGTTCATGGCGGACGCCGGTAAGTTCTGCGCCGAGGTGAACAAAGCCGTGACGCTGTACAAGGACACCGTGCGGAAGGTGCGCGCTAACCTGGCGCTGGTGGCTGAGACGCCGGTTATCAAAATCGTTCGAAAGAAAATTTACGCCGACGGAGAGTTCGCGGCGGCGCAAAAAACGCACCGGGAGGAGACGTTACAACGTTTCAAGGAGTTACACGAGGAGATGCGCGTGGCGCTCGGGCGGTGCTTCGCGCGGACGTTCGCGCAGGACAGCGAGGATGTCCAGCGCGAGTGGCGTCGCTTCACGCGCGAGCTCGACGAGGATTTGCGAGAGTCGCTTCGAGTCGCGGTGAAGAAGTCGTTGCAGCAGCTCGCCAAGGCGTTCAACGGTGACAAGCGCACCGAGGTGATACCCATGTTCTCATCGGCGAACATGCTCAAGGACGACAAGGCGTGTAAGCTCGCGCCCGACACGCAAGGTATCTTCGACATGGTACACGAGGTGTGCAGGGAGCTCATCGGCGTGGTTAAAGATGTCCCGCGGCTGGGCCCGGATGACACGGAAGACGGCGATGACCTACCCACGTTCTACGACGTCATCTCCGACGATGAAGACGCCGCGCTCAAGCAGATCATCGCCATCGACAACGGCCTCGGCAAAATCGTCGACCCAGTCGCGACGTTCGTGGCGAGGTGGGAGGCGTCCTACAGGCACGTGTGGGAGACGGACAAGGACCAGTTCATCGTTCGCTACCGCAAAGCCAACAAGCCGCTCGTCGATTTCGAGGCGGACATCGAACGGTACCGCGCGCTCGCCGAGCAGGTGACGCGCGAGGACGGCGTCGCTAACTTGCTCTTCCTCCGCGTCGACAGCGCGCCGCTTAAATCCTCTTTGAAAACGCACTGCGAGGAGTGGGTCAAGCGCTTCACGCGGTTGCTCGCAGAAACCGCGGATGACGAACTCGAAGCTTTGAAGAAACATTTCGAAAGCAACACCGAGACGCTCGTCACCGCGCCAACCAACCTCGACGAACTCGCCGCCAAGGTGAACACGCACGCCAAGATCATGGAGACGAAGGAGGAGACACACGCGCGGTTCGCACCGTTGCGCGCCATCTACGCGTCGTTGCAACGCATGGACGCGCCGCCGACGCCGTCGAAACTCGCGCAGCTGGAAGCCCTCGACGACACTTGGATGACCTTCGTCAACATGCTCTCCAAGACAGCCGCGGACCTGGACGACGCGAAGGAGACGTTCCAGGAGAAACTCGGGCGCACCGTGGACAAGTTCGTGCAGGACGTGTGCGACCACAGGGACGCGTTCATCGCGGAGGCGCCAAAGAAGATCGACACGCCAAACACGAAGCTTTCGCTCGACGCCGCCAAAACTTTCCTCCAACGAACCGCCGAGAAATCCGCGGGGTTCCGCGCGAAAGAAGAGGAGCTCAAGGGCGGCATGGACATATTCGCNATGTCCCGCCCGCCCCTCAAGGAGCTGCTCGAGGTGGAGAAGGACACGGCGCTGTTGAACGACCTATGGGCGATTTGCGAGGAATGGATCGGCGTTTACGACGGATTGAAAGACGGCGAATTCAAAGATCTGGACGTCGAGGTCATGGAGAACATGGCCGTGGGGATCGGTAAGAAGCTGCAGAAGATCGGGCGCGAGGTGAACGACTGGGTGACGTGGTCGTCCATGAAATCCGTCGTCGACAGCTTCAAGAAGACGATGCCGCTCATCACGGATCTGCGCAATCCCGCGATTCGGCAGCGGCACTGGGAGCAACTCATGGAGGAGTGCGGTGCCAAGTTCGACCCGCACGGTACCGACTTTACGCTCGGCAAGGTGACCGACCTCGGCCTCTCCAACCACGACGAGTTCATCGGGGAGATGTCCACGAACGCCACGAAGGAGCTCGCGATCGAGACCACCTTGGGCGACATCGGCGAGACGTGGGTGGGGCTCGAGCTCGACATGGTTCAGTTCCGCGAGGGCAAGGAGGTTTACAAGCTTCGCTCCACCGACGACGTGTTCGCCGCGCTCGAGGATAACATCGTCACGCTGTCCACGATGAAGGCTTCCAAGTACTTCGTCGTCTTTGAGCAGCCGATCATCGCGTGGGAGCAGAAGCTCGCGCTTGTGTCCGAGGTTATCGAGATTGTCTCCAAGGTTCAGACGTCGTGGATGTACCTCGAGAACATCTTCGTGGGATCGGAGGATATCCGCAAGCAGCTCCCGCAGGAGAGCATCATGTTCGACAGCGTCAACGACTCGTTCGCCAAGTACATGCTCGAGATGAAGACGCTCGCGAACGTCATCAAGGCGTGCACGGGGTCGCAGCCCGATCCAACCCCGGGCGTCGACAACGCCATGCTCGACAGGTTCGCCGACATGGACGAAAAGTTGGAAAAAATCCAAAAGAGCCTGGAGAACTACCTCGAGAAGAAGCGCCAGCAGTTCCCCCGCTTCTACTTCATCTCCAGCGACGACTTACTGGAGATCTTGGGCCAGGCCAAGAACCCGCCGAACGTGCAACCGCACTTCAAGGGTATGTTCGAGGGCATCAAGAAGCTCGAGATGACCAAGCCCGGGACCGACGGGCGGAAAACTTTCGCGTCAATCGCCATGCACTCCCCCGACGGCGAAACCATCCCGTTCAACGAACCGGTCATCACCGACGGACGCCCGGAGGAGTGGCTCAACGACGTCGAGGGCGCGATGTACGCCGCGTGCAAGAAGTCGCTGTACGATACGCTGACGCACAGCAAAGGGATGAAGAAAGAGGCTTGGGTCCGCGAATTTCCGGGCCAGATGATCATCAGCGCGGGCTGCATGGTGTGGACCACCGAATGCGAAAAGGCGCTATCCGACCCGGACACCGCCAAGACAGCCGTGCGCACCCTAAAGAAGAAGTGGGTCAGCTACCTGTCCAAGCTCGTCACCCTCACACGGTCCAAGCTCGACAAGGTGAACAGGAAAAAAGTCGTCGCTTTGATCACCATCGAGGTTCACGCCCGCGACTCAATCGACAAACTCGCCAAATGCGGTTGCAAAGCCCCGACGGATTTCGAGTGGGTCTCGCAACTCCGGTTCTACTGGGACCAGGAACAGGACGACTGCGTGGTCAAGCAGGTGCTCTCCGTGTTTTCGTACGGGTACGAGTACCAGGGCAACAACGGGCGGCTGGTGGTGACGCCGCTGACGGATAGGTGTTACATGACTCTGGGAGCCGCGCTGTTCACCCGCCGCGGCGGTAACCCGCTCGGACCCGCGGGTACCGGCAAGACGGAGACCGTGAAGGACTTCGGCAAGGCACTCGCACGGTACGTCATCGTCTTCAACTGCTCCGACGGCGTCGATTACAAGATGACGGCGAAGATGTTTAGCGGGTTGGCGCAAACCGGCGCTTGGGCGTGCCTCGACGAGTTCAACCGCATCACGGTTGAGGTGCTGTCGGTGGTGGCGACGCAGATTGGCGTCATCATGTCCGCGGTCAAGGCCCGGGCGGAGACCTTCTTCTTCGAGGGGCAGACTATTCGGCTGATTCCGTCGTGCGGGGTTTTCGTCACGATGAACCCGGGTTACGCCGGCCGAGCGGAGCTTCCGGATAACTTGAAGGCTATCGTGAGACCGGTTTCGATGATGGTGCCCGACTTTTCGCTCATCGCCGAGATCATGATGTTCGCGGAAGGTTTCTCCAGTGCGAAACCGTTGGCGAAGAAGATGGTCGCGATCATGGAACTGTCGCAGCAGCAGCTGTCGAAGCAGGACCACTACGATTACACCCTTCGTTCGTTTGTGATTCCGATTTCCAGGGCGGCTGGCGCATTTAAGCGAATCGACCCCGACGGTAGCGAGGAGGCTATCTTATACCGCACGATGCAGGACCTGATCATGCCCAAGCTGGTGTACATGGACCTCCCGCTGTTCCGCGCGCTGCTCGGTGACCTGTTCCCGGGTGTCGAGCTCCCGGAGGAGACTGGGAGTGACTTGAAGTCGATGCTGGAGCGCAAGTGCGGAGAGATGGGGCTGCAAGTGGTGGACGATTGGATCACCAAGATTATCCAGATTTTCGACTGCAAGGTTGCCAGGCACGGTAACATGATCGTGGGGCGAACCGGCGCGGGTAAGTCCGCGGCGTGGAAGGTGCTCAAGGCTGCCATGGAACAGCTGTGCGAGGATGGCAAGGGTGAGGGTGAGTTTCAAAAGGTTGAGGTGTACACCATCAACCCGCTGGCGCTTTCAAACGACGAAATATACGGATGCTTCGAGTCCAACGAATGGCGCGACGGCATCCTCGCGCGGGTCATGCGCGACATCTGTAAAGACGAATCCCCGAACCAGAAGTGGACCCTGTTCGACGGCCCGGTCGACACGCTGTGGATCGAGTCGATGAACACCCTCCTGGACGATAACAAGCTCCTCACGCTGCTCTCCGGCGAACGTATCATGATGGCGCCGCAGGTGTCCATCCTCTTCGAGGTTGAGGACCTGTCCCAGGCGTCACCGGCGACGGTATCGCGCGCGGGTATGATCTACCTGAACACCGAAGATCTCGGCTGGTGGCCCTTCGTCAAGTCCTGGCTTCAGCAGCCGCAGTACGCCGAGGACGCCATCCTGGCGCAGACGCTGACGGCTATGTTCGAGAAGTACATGGAAGAGAGCCTCGAGTACCGCCGGTTGCAGCTCAAGGAGGGAGTGGATACCGACAGGCTCGCATCCGTCCGGCAGTTCTGCGCGCTGTTCGACGCGCACAAGGATGCCGAGCACGGCATCGACCCGAGCCTCTACCCAAACCTCGAGGATGAGCCCGAGGCGTACGTCGCCATCGTCGAGCTCACGTTTTTGTTCTGCCTCATCTGGTCCGTGGGCGCCTCTCTGGATGACGATTCGCGCAAGAAATTCGACGTTTTCCTCCGCGAGAACGACACCAGGTGGCCGCACGAGCAGACCGTGTACGAGTACTTCGTGGACCCCAAGGCACGGGAGTGGGTGCTGTGGGAGAAGCAGCTCACCACGTACAGGCCCCCGCCGGAGATGCCTTTTTTCAAAATTATGGTCCCGACTGTTGACACTTTGCGTTCAAAGACGATCGCGCTGACGCTGTCGGGGATCGGGCGGCACGTGCTCATCGTGGGTAACGTGGGCGTGGGTAAGACGATGGTGGCGCAGTCATGCCTCGAGTCCCTTCCCGAGAGTAAGAGCTCCATGATCATCAACTTTTCCGCGCAGACCAGCAGCAACTCGCTGCAAAACACGATCGAAGGCCGCCTCGAGAAGCGCAGCAAAGGCGTGTTTGCGCCCAGCGGCGGTAAGAAGATGGTCGTGTACGTCGACGACTTCAACATGCCGCAAAAGTCGGTCTTCGGGTTCATGCCGCCGCTCGAGCTGCTCAAGCTGTGGGTGGATAACGGATTCTGGTACGACAGAGAGAAGCAGGAGGTTAAGACCATCAAGGACATCCAGCTCATGGCGTCGATGGCGCCGCCGGGCGGTGGGCGCAACGCGTTCTCGCAGCGCATCATGTCCGTCTTCTCCGTGCTGAACATGACAAACCCGTCCGACCAGCAGCTGCACCGCATCTACAGCACCCTGCTCAACGATAAGCTGTCGCAATTCGACGACTCGATCAAGCCGCTGGGCGATCCGATCACGAAAGCCACCATCGAGCTCTACTTCAACATCGCCGAGGAGCTCCTGCCGACGCCGGCGAAGTCCCACTACCTGTTCAACACGCGAGACCTCGCCAAGGTGATCCAAGGGACCATGCAAGCGACCCGGCAGTACTACGACAGCAGGGAGACCATGCTCCAGCTGTGGGTGCACGAGTGCTTCCGCATCTTCGGCGACCGGATGTGGGACATGAACGACAAGGCTTGGCTCAAGAAGCAGCTCGACCAGAAGCTGAACCAAAACCTGATGAGCGGGTGGGACGCACTCTTCGGCGAGGCTGACAAGTTTCCCTTCTACGGCGAGTGCCCGCCGTTCGTCTCGTTNCTTCGAAGCAACGCGGAACACCCGCCTTACGANATNGTCACCGACACCAAAAAATTGAAGGATATGCTCACCGAAAAACTCGANGACTACGCCATGGAACCCGGGTACTCCGCCATGGACCTGGTGCTCTTCAANGATGCGCTGCTGCACGTCTGCCGCATTCACCGCGTGTTGATGCAACCGCGGGGTAACGCGCTTTTGGTCGGAGTCGGNGGTAGCGGACGCAAGTCTCTGGCCAGGCTGGCCACCTACGTCGCGGATCTGAAGTGCTTCAGCATCGAGATCACCAAGAACTACCGGCAAACGGAGTTCAGGGAGGACCTCAAGAGCCTGTTCAGGCAAGCCGGCGTCGCGGACAAGCCCACGGTGTTCCTGTTTGACGAGACGCAGATTGTGGTTGAGACGTTCCTCGAGGACATCAACAACGTGCTCACCTCTGGCGAGGTTCCCAACCTGTTCTCCAAGGATGAACTCGGCGGCGTGTGCGAGGACGTCCGCGCGAGCGCCAAGAAGGACGGCGTCAAGGCTGACACCCAGGACCAGCTCTACGCCTACTTTTTATCGCGGGTCATCAGGAATCTGCACATCGTGCTGTGCATGTCGCCAATCGGCGAGGGCTTCCGAGAGCGCTGCAGGATGTTTCCGGGCCTGGTCAACTGCTGCACAATCGACTGGTTCACGGAGTGGCCCGCGGACGCCCTCCGCGAGGTGGCCATGAAGCAGATGGAGGAGGAGAAAGGCATGAGCCCGGAGGTGAAGGACAGCCTGTGCTCCGTGTTTGCTCTCATTCATTCGTCGACGGCGGCGAAATCGACCGAGATGCTCGCGGCGTTGAAGCGCAAAAATTACGTCACCCCGACCAACTATCTCGAGTTTGTGCGCGGATACCGCACTTTACTCGTCGAGAAGACGAAGGAGATTGGCGGTAAGCGCGATAAGCTCCGGGGTGGTTTGACCAAGCTCGACGAGACGGGCGTGCAGGTTGAGGAGATGTCCGTCATCGCCGAGGAGAAGCGCGTGTCGGTGGCGCAGGCCAAGGTTGACTGCGAGGAGCTCCTCGTGGTCATCGTGCAGGACAAGCGCGCGGCTGACGAACAGGAACGGCTCGTGAAGGCTGACGCCGAGAAGATCGGCGAGGAGGCCAAGGAGGCGAACGCCATCGCGGCGGATTGCGAACACGGCCTGGCGCTGGCCTTGCCCGCGCTCGAGGCTGCCTCCGCCGCTCTCAACGTCCTGACCAAAAAAGACATGTCCGAGATGAAGGCTTACGCGAAACCTCCCGCGATGGTCGCGCTCTGCCTCGAGGGCGTGATGACCGTGCTCAAGAAGACGCCGACGTGGGAACAGGCGAAGAAGGAGCTCGGCAAGCCTGATTTCCTCAACACGCTGATGAACTACGACAAGGACAAGTACCTGAACGACGAGCTGCTCAAGAAGATTAAGAAATTTGTCGACAACCCGGATTACGAGCCGGAGAACATCGGCAAGGTTTCCGGAGCGGCGAAAGGTCTGTGCCAGTGGGTGCACGCCATGTACGTGTACGGCGGGGTCAACAAGGATGTCGCGCCCAAGAAGAAGAAGCTCGAGAACGCCAAGAAGGCTCTCGAGAAGAAACANAAGGCGCTCGCCGCCGCCGAGGAAAAACTCCAAGCCGTCCTCGACAAAGTCAAGGCTNTGCAGGACAAGTACGAGGAATCCATCGGGAACAAAAAGGCNCTAGAGGATGAATTCGAGGACCTGTCGCAGAAGCTCGCGCGCGCCGAGACCCTGGTCAGCGGCTTGGCGGGCGAGAAGGTTCGATGGGAGGAATCCATCGTAAAGTACGAAGCTGAAATCGCGTGCCTCCCCGGCGACGTCGTCATCGCCGCCGCCTTCATGTCCTACGCCGGCCCGTTCCCTTCCGACTACCGCGAGGCGCTCGTCAAGAACACGTGGCTTCCCGAGGTGAAGAAGCTGGAGATCCCGGCGTCCGACGAGTTTGATTTCGCGCTCTTCCTCGCGGATCCCAGCGACGTTCGAGACTGGAACATAAACGAGTTACCCGCCGACCAGTTTAGCACCGAGAACGGCGTGGTGGTGACCCGCGGCCGCCGATGGCCTTTGCTCATCGACCCGCAAGGCCAAGGTAACAAGTGGATCAAGAACACGGAGAAACCCAACGGGTTGGTCACCGTCACGTTGAACATGTCGGACATGGTTCGCAAGATGGAAAACGCGATTCAATTCGGCGACCCGGTGCTGATCCAGGACGTCGGCGAAGAGATCGATCCAATCTTGGAACCCGTGCTGTCCAAGAGCTTCATCAAGAAGGGCAACTCGCTGTGCATCAAGCTCGGGGACAAAGAGGTTGACTACTCCCCAGACTTTAGGCTGTACCTCACGTCGAAGCTGTCAAACCCGCACTACACCCCCGAGGTTTCCACCAAGGTGACAATCGTCAACTTCGTGGTCAAGGAGCAAGGGCTGGAGGACCAGCTGCTCAACGTCGTCGTCGAGAAGGAACGGTTCGACCTTCACGAGCAGAGCGTGACGTTAGTGCGCAAGGTTGCGGAAGGTAAGCGGACCATCTTGGAACTCGAAGATACCCTCCTGGACCTCCTATCCAACGCCGACGGCTCACTCCTCGACAACGTCGAGCTCATCAACACCTTGGTCAAATCCAAGACGACCTCCGACGAGGTGACGGAATCGTTGAAAATCGCGGAAGCCACCGGCAAGGAAATCACCGAAGCGTCCGCGCTCTACAGACCGGTGTCCATACGCGCGGCTATCCTGTACTTTGTCCTCTACGACCTCGCCACCGTGGATCCCATGTATCAGTTCTCGCTCGACGCGTACAAGGACCTGTTCTTGCTGTCAATCGAAAAGGCTCCTAAATCGTCAAAGGAGGAGCCCAAGGAAGCGTTGGAGGAGCGCATCGAGTTCCTGAACAGCTACCACACGTACGCCGTGTACAAGTACACGAGCAGAGGTCTCTTCGAGGCGCACAAGCTGCTGCTCTCGCTGCAGATGTGCGTGCGGATCTTACAGTCTGATAACCAGGTGGACATCAACGAGTGGCAGTTCTTCCTCCGAGGCGGGATGGTGCTGGACAGGTCGGACCAGCCCCCGAACCCGGCGCCGGAGTGGATCTCCGAGCTAGCATGGGACAACGTGGTGGAGCTGGAGCAGCAGGTGCCGCACTTCATCGGCGTCACTAAATCGTTCGAAGAAAACCCGGGCGAATGGGAAGACTGGTACAGAAACGCGGAACCGGAGAACCCGCGCAGTGCCGCGTTACCCGGGGAGTGGGAACCGAAGTGCAACGAGCTTCAGCGCATGTTACTCGTCCGGTGCCTACGCATGGACAGGGTGGAGAAGGCGGCGACGTCCTACGTGGCGAATTCGCTTGGCCGGAAATACGTTGAGCCTCCGGTGTTGGACCTCCAAGAGTGCTACGGTGATTCCACCCCGGGCGCGCCGCTCATCTTCGTGCTGTCGCCCGGTGTCGACCCAACCGCGAACCTCGCGCAACTCGCGGCTACGAAGGTTGGCGCCGACAAGTTGCACTCGGTGGCGCTCGGGCAAGGCCAGGCGCCGGTGGCGACCAAGCTCATCAAAGAGGCGTGCGTGGAGGGCAACTGGGTGTTCCTCGCGAACTGCCACCTGATGCTGACGTGGCTCCCCGAGCTGCAGAAGATCATCGAGCGCTTCGAGGACGAGACGCCGCACGCGGACTTCAGGCTCTGGCTCTCCTCCAACCCGACGCCGCACTTCCCGCTGGCCATCTTACAGCGCGGGCTGAAGATGACCACGGAACCGCCCAAGGGTCTCCGAGCCAACCTTTCTCGTCTGTACCAAACCTGCGTCACGCAGGAGTCCTTCGACGAGTGCGTCAGTCAGAAGAAGTACGGCAAGTTGCTATTCGCGCTCACCTACTTCCACGCCGTCATGCTGGAGCGGAGGAAGTTTCGGACGCTGGGGATTAACATCCCGTACGACTTCAACGACACCGACTACTCAGTGTCGGACGACGTTTTGAAAGCGTACTTGGACGCCTACGAGGAAACACCCTGGGACGCCCTCAAGTACCTCATCTCCGAAGCAAACTACGGCGGACGCGTCACCGATGAGATCGACCGACGGGTCCTGGCGGGGTACCTGAACCAGTTCTTCTGCGAAGACGCGTTGAACACGCCGCGGTACCCGCTGTCCAGCCTGGAGGAGTATTACATACCAACGGAGTCCGGGCTCGACGTGTATCGGGATTACATCGGGACGCTTCCGCAGCAGGACAAACCTGAGGCGTTCGGGCAACACCCCAACGCGGACATCTCGTACATGATCACGGACTCGACCATCACGCTCGAGTCGTGCCTCGCGCTGCAGCCCAAGAGTGGCGGCGCCGGCGCGGGCGGCGCTAAGATTGAGGACGTCGTCTCGGGCATCATCGACGATATGCTCTCGCAAACACCGCAGCCGTTTAACCACGAGAAGCTCATGAAGGACAAGGCGGACGACCCGTCGCCTTTACACGTGACGCTGTTCCAGGAGGTTGAGCGCTACAACATCTTGCTCAACAACATGCTCAGCACCCTTCACACGCTGAAGAAGGGAATAAAAGGTCTCGTGGTGATGTCGGCGGATCTCGATTCAATCTTTGAGTCTCTCGCCAACAACAAGGTGCCCGCCATCTACCTCAAGGCGTACCCGTCCCTGCGACCGCTCGGCTCGTGGACGCGCGACTTACTCATGCGCCTCGAGCAGATCGACGGGTGGATCGAGAACGGCTACCCGAGGGTGTACTGGCTCGCGGGGTTCACCTACCCTTCGTGCTTCCTCACCGCCGTGCTGCAAACGACTGCTCGCAAAAACGCAATTCCGATCGATACCCTCTCCTTCGAGTACAGCGTCATGGACGCGCCCGAGGAGAAGATCGGACCGAATCCAAAAGAGGGCGTCTACATCAAGGACATGTACCTCGAGGGCGCGGGGTGGAACTTCGACGACCAGTGCCTGTGCGAGCCCAACCCGATGGAGCTCATCGTGAACATGCCAATCGTTCATTTCAAGCCATCCGACGCCAAGAAGAAGCGGAACCCGGCGGAGCTGTACCAGTGCCCGCTGTACATGTACCCTGTGCGCACGGGTTCGCGCGAGCGTCCGTCGTTCATGGTGTTCGTGGATCTCAAGGCTGGCGACGGGGACTCGGACTTTTGGGTCAAACGCGGCACCGCGCTCCTGCTGGCGCTGGCGACTTAAATTAAAGGGAATATTTAGAACACACTCATTATTAGCTCGGAGCCGGTGGATCATTCAACCGCTCCGCATGTAACATCATCATCAAACGTAGATCATCATTCACAAGTCGTCGTCGCTATCGCATCAATCCCCGAGGCTGTTCATCCACGCCAGCTTGACATCGTCGTAGTCCTCGGCGCTGAGAATCCCCCGATCAAACAGAGCCTTGGCCCGCTCCAGGCCTTTGTCGGTCGGCGCCGGCTTCGGCGCCGGTTTTTCAGCAGTCGCGGGAGCGGGAGCGGGAAGCGCGGCTCTCACCACCGCGACTGTCTTGTCCCCAGTCACCTCCTTCCCGTGCACGTGCTCGTCCACCCACGCCTTGATTTTCTCCTTGAGGAAGCTCTTGTGGTGGCGAAAGTTGAACTTGATGGGAAGTTCGTTCTCGAGCCTTCGCATCACGTCGTTGACGGTGGTCTTGGTCAGGTCCTCCTCGCGAAGGATCCCGTCGAGCGCCTGGATAATTTCCGGGCCCGCGTCCCCCTCATCGCTCGCCTCCTCCATCTTGACGGGAATCAGCGGCGAATCGTCGTCTTCTTCGGAGTCGAACGAACTTCGATGAGCTCGGTGGCCGCCGGCGCCCGCCCTCGCCCGATCGAGGAACCTGTCCCTGAGGCGGCCTTCGTTCTCATCTGCCGGGTCGGGGTCGGTATCCCCTCCGCCCGCTTTCTTCTTCCTCCAGAGCTCGCCCAACCGCTTGCCGACCTGCGCGAACGTCATCGCGGGGTCGGCGGCGAGAAGCTCGGGCCGCGTCGCCTTGCAAAACTCAATGTATCGGTTCTTTGGGTTCTTCCCGCGCACCCTGGGCTCGAGTTCGGCGCCCGGTTCGAGGTTAAGCTCCTGTCTCAGCTCGTTGTCGCTCATGTCCTCGGTGTCGCCGTCGCTCACGACCACGTGGTGCGGGTAGCCATCCGGATCGTAAGGCTCGAAGCCACCCAGGACGCACACAGCGCTCTGACCGGAATCGTAGTGCCGTTTGAAAATCGTAAACAACGGCGCCGACGCGGGTAACTCGTCGGGCCCAACCTTCGATACGTCGACGTCCTCGAGCTGACGCTTGTGCTTCCGGATGTAGTCCACGAGCTTGTCCCAGCCGTTCAGTACGCCGGCGACGTCCTTGAGGAGGACCCACCTGTGGTGTTCCGCGGCGCGCATGTGCGGAGACTTTGGGGTTGGGATGAGGTACCGAATCTGTACCTCGGCGCGGCGCCACGTGTAGACGCCGTTGCCCTGATCTGTGATCCTGTGCGCGACGATCGGGTTGTGCAGGCCGGATAATGCAGTCTTGATGTGCTCGAGCATGACCGGGCCCAGGCTGCCCGCCGCCGACTCGTGGCGCGGTGGAACATCAGCGGGGTCAGCGGGCGGGGCGAAGTTGGTGGGCTTGACGTGCTCCCAACCCCTGCGGCGGACTTCGGCGTCGTAGACGAGGGCCGCCTCTCGGGCTGTGGCGTAGCTGCCGAGGCCGATGTCCAAACTTTTGCCGGCGCCGGGGATTTGCATGACGGCTCCCCAGGGCTTTGCACGTTGAACGCAGCCTGTGAACAAAGCATGACGTCAGTATCATTGCCCATACGGAAATAAAATAAACTCACCAGGTTTGACGACGGCTCCCTGCCACCGAACGCCGAAGAAAGTGGATTTACCGACTGATCGCACGACTCTCCCGCCGTCGAGCAAGTCTGAAGACGTCCTCCGTCCTTGCCAACGGGATTCCTGCTTGCGGGGCTTACCTCGCGTGGTCACGGCGAGCTGTAACGGCTTTCCTCGTGGGGCAGTCAGGGAGGCGACCTTCTTCTCTTTTCCCTTCGGGGCGGGCAGCGCCGGCGGCGGACTCTTCCTCTTCCGTTGGGGCTTCCTCTCCATGACGTAATCGGTCGTGAACCGCTGGACGGGCTTCCGCGTTCGCTTGACAATCTCGTGAATCGCCCGAGGATCCAAGGAGTCGTCTTCGCCGTCGCTGTCTGTTCCCATCACAGCCTCGGGCACCGCGACGGGCTCCGGAGTCGGCTCCGGCTCTGGCTCCGGCTCTGGAGTCGCTTTCCACTCGGCACCCGCGATCAGGATACCCACGAGCGCCTCCCACGGCGTATCGAGCGAAAAGTTGCGCCGCGTTCCCGGCTTGACCCCAGGGCCGAAGAACTCGAGCCTTCGAGCGAGGCACTCATGCGCGGCGGCGGCGCCCCAGCGAGTCGGGAAGTGAAATGCGAAGTGGTGCTTCCCGCCGCTCGCGTCTTGAATCTTCGCTTCGAAGCAGTCCGGTCTGTCGGGGTTGGCCAGCGTGCTGAACCCCGTGTATCCTCTTGACCTAACCCTAAACTGTCGCACAGCCTGCATCGGGTCCGCCAGCGAAAGAATGCCTCGCGCGAGGGCCCAGGTTTCGGGAGAGACTTGCGCCTTCCTGTCGTGGTCGGCGGCGAGAATCAGCAGCAGCTCCTCGAACGTCATGCCGTCCTCGTCGTCGTCCTCGTCGAACATCACGTCGAACACCTCGCCCTAGTGCTCGTCCTCAACGTGAACGCAAGCGACCTTCCCGAGGTCCTTCTGCGGACCTACGTTTCCCGGGATGGTGTAGGCACGCGAGACGCGAAGGCCGAGGAGGGACTGCGTGGGTGACTGCGTGGGCTGGTGGGGGAGGCGGCGGCTGACCGGTGCGAACTTGCGCGCGTGGATCGTCGGAGTCTGCCGCTTCGCGGATCCGGGCCGCGTGGGGACCCCTTGCTTCTGCGGCGGCGTGAAGAGCGCGTCGCTCGTGGCGCGGATGGCTTTGCGCGCCGCTTTCTGCGGCGGAGGCGGCGCGGGCGTCACCTCTTGTTCTTCTTGGCCCGCACAAACCTGCGCGACGAGTGTCTCGACGCGTGCCGCGTTCTCCGCCGACGTATCGGCGACGGCACCGGCCATGGGCGACGGCGGGGGCGAGCTCGGATCGTCGCGATCGTGCCACATCTTCACGATCTCTCTCCACGTGCACGGCAGCTCTGGCGTCGGGACCATGGCGACCCTCGCTGTGTGTGCGGCCCGTCCGATATTTTTTATTTCGTGATTTCCGATGCGACCGAGCTACACGTGTTTCGAGTTAGTGTAAGCTCAGTCCACAAGACGACGCGCGCCGACATGTCGTCGCAAACGCCGTGGGCAAACCTGGTGGAGGGCCTCGAGCGCCTGCTCAGCCTGCGCGCGGGTACCCCGAACTTTGATCCGGACGTCTACGCCCGTACCAAGCGCATGATAGTCGATACTGCGACTCGAGTTTCGGCTGCGGAGACGGCTAAGATCAATAAAATGGAATCCGAGCTGAAGGAGCTCAAAGGGGAACTGATGGAGATGCGCAATGCCCTCGCGGACACCAAGCAAGAGCTGCAGGAGCTGCGCCAACTGAACGAAGCGGCGTTGCGCTAGCCACGCGGCCGCGATACGAGCGATACGACGCGAAGCTATCTCGCAATAAAAACGCAAACCTCCGAGTTTGTCTAATAACGATTTTGCCTCTGCTGCCCCCCGCCGCCACCGTTCTGCGGAGCCAACCCTTCGAACGGGCTCAGCCCGTAGTTGTTCGTCACCCCGTCGTCCGCCCCTTTCGCCACGAGAAAATCACCCAGCTCGCTGTGGCCCATCGCCAGCGCGAAGTGCAACGCGGTGTTACCCTCCAAGTTTTGCAAATTCAAACCCGCGAATCGCTTCACGAGGTGCCGAGACAANCGCTTGTGACCCGCCGCGCANGACGCCATCAACAACGTGTTACCGCTCTGGTCCACCAGGTCCACGTCCACGGCCCGTGTGTCGATCAGGTCCATGACCTCGTCATCGGCGTTNTCNGCGANGAGGTGGAAGACCCNTCTTAGTCGNTCCTCGGCGACGCCNTGGTCGGCGGCGGCGGCGGCGAGGCTGGACGTTTGGGCACCCGGTTTCGAGTTGTCCGGGTGACTGGATGCTCATACCCGCCATCTGCGCCTGCATCTGCGTCTGGTACATCCGCATCTGTGTCTGCATCTGCGCCTGCATCATCATCATCTGCTGCATCTGCATCTGTTGCATCTGCGGCGCCATCATCCCCGCCATCATCCCGCCGAAGCCCGGCATCGGCATCATTCCCGGGGATCCCATCGGTATCCCTGGCGATCCCATCATCATCCCTGGCGAGCCCATCGCAGCCATCGGCGACCCGTGCGCGGCGCCCACAGGTGACCCGAGCGCCTCGCCCGTTATCCCCCCGCTCTTGGTTCGCCTCGGGTCCGACGCCCGTGTGAGCTCCGACTCCCTCTGCAGACTGTGCCGCGCGGTGAGCCTGCTCGACCCGCGCCGTTCACCGGTGGTCTCGAAACCCCGCACTTGTCTCCGTCCACCCCCGGGCGAATCCCCGACCAGCCACTTATCCCCACCCCTGTCTGCTAGCCCCGACGTGTCCACGCTCCACGAGTGGCGCAGCGGCCGGTCGGGCTCCGAGCTCGCGTTGCGTCTCAGCGCTTCGGCTCGTTTTTTCAGCGTCTCGGGATCCGCCCCCGATCGATTGAAACCCTTCGTCAGCTTTTGGAGGTACCGCTCCTTCTGAAGTCGCCGTCGTTCCTGTCGCCTCGACGCGGAGTCTAACAGCCCACCGCCGTGCGGGGAAGGTACGTCCCCCTCGGAGCCGTAAGGGCTGAACGAACCGTGTGAACCGATGGACGCCCTCTGCGAGTGCAGCGTTTGAGGCGTACCGAGAATGGAACTCGGCGCCATCGACGGTCCCGCGCCTTCCTCGTCGCTTGAATCCGCGAGCTCGTCCACGTCGTCGTCGCTCGAGTGCCTCGTCGCCGCCTTGAGCACCTCCTCAGCCTTGGACATCCGGCGCGTCGTGTCCGGCGTGGCATGTCCGCCCTCGCCCCATCCGCGCGAAGGCGTAGAACTCTTTTGCGAAGATCCCGACCCCTGAGATAATGATGACGCTTGACGCGAGAGCCGGAATGAATGCCGCTCTGATGGCGCGACGAGCGGCGACGGCGGCGAGAGCGCGCCCATCGCCATGTGCGAAGACGCGGGCGCCCGCGCGGAGCGCTGGGGCGTGCCAGCTCCATCGGCGTCATGGCCGGTGTCTTCGACGGAGATGTCCAGCGCCGGGTCCGCGAATGAATCATCGTTCACGAGTGAGTCGTCGTTGTTGGGCATGTCGAGCGCCACGTCATCTGCCTGACCCGGTCCCACGCGTTCATTCGCGCCGTCGTTACCCGCGGATGCGAACCCCGCGTCTTCTTCTTCCTCGTCATTGTCCTCGTCGATGGCGTCGCGGAAGAGCGTCAACGGCGTCGGCTCGTCGTCCTCGTCGAGGATTCGGTGTTCGTGATGTGAATCACGCGTGGCGTCGTCGTCTCCTCCCATCGCGAGCTCCCAGGCTTCGTTGAGCATCGTCCCGGGCGACAGGGGCGTCGCCATCGCGTCTTCTTCTTGAAGTAGCACCTGATTGACCGCGTTAAGGGTCTTGAGCCTACGCGGCGCCCTGGGTAAACCCCGGTCGATGCCGGTGTCCGTGTCCGCGCCCGAGACGAACTCTCCGTCCGTCCCTGACGCCTCCCCATTTGCGCCCGTCCCTCCCGGCCCCGCGATGCCACCCCGCGCCGATACTTGTACTCCCGCGTCGTCGCCCGACACGAAGGCATCGGAGTCCTCCACGGTTTCGTTCGCGGTGCGGTCCAGGGCACCGGGCGGCTCGTCGGAGTTGTCGAGTGGGCCCAAAGGTCGTTGTTTCGAGTCGTCGAGCGGGGCTTTGGATGATGCGGGCCCGCGCGAGGATCCCGGGCCCGTGGCGCGCCCCCGGCCGTCGTCCTCGGCCTCGTCCGCGGATACGAAGAACGACTCCTCGTCCGCCATGCCGAACCACACACCGCGGGCCGAGGGACGCCGCCCCACACCTGCGCGTGCGTCTCCCCTCTGTCGCCCCTCGANTGATGNNGTCGCAGNGCAACGGCCATGGGGGGCTATTTCNGGGCAAATAAGGCAAATATTTGCACAGCTGTGTCNGTCACANGNTGATTGTATAAGTGGTTAACCCGATTTGACTATTTGCCGTACCGTGAACAAGAAGAAAGGTCCAAGAAAAACGCCGAACGCCTTCGAAAAAACCAAAAAGGAAGATGCGATCGTCAGATCATCNCGACGCGATCTGCACAGGGAGAGAGAGAGAGAAGATGGCCGAGGGAGGAGAGGGCGTGAAGGTGGCGGAGATCAAGGATCTCACGCGCATCGAACGCATCGGCGCGCACAGCCACATCCGC
>JGI20151J14362_10001129_pt1 | contig 19466 bp, 6 predicted proteins | sample COG_01_FD_14362 | JGI IMG/M metagenome (IMG submission 14362)
CGCGCACTCGTTTTTCCTTTTGAGCGTTTCGCCTCCTTTTTGGACTTCACTTGAAAGACCCATCACACATCTACGAAAAACATCATGGAGCACCAACTGGAATCGATGCACCTGTCCTCCTCTTCTTCTGGAGTGAAAGAGGACGACGAAACGAAAAAGGGACGAGGAGATACCGACGATGGCGATGGTAAAAACGCCGCGACGACGACGGTTTCGACGACGACGACGACGCCGAATCCCAAAACCGATTTGACGAACACGAATGAAATCGATTCGAACTCGGATGAAAACCAAGAGAGCGACGACGAGGACGAGGACGTGTTCGAAGACGCGACGACGCCTCCGGATGAAGATAATAATACTAATAGTAACGGTAACGATGATAGCGCGAGGAGTAGTACGAGTGGTGGTGGAAACAACGCGTTGTTTGACAACACTAATACTAATACGAGGAGTGGCTTATACAACAAGGACGACGAAGAAGAAGACGAAGGAGAAAACGAATCAGACGGTGAAAACGACTCGGAACGCATGCGGGAGGAAGACTTTTCGGAACTCTTGCAATACGTCAAAGTCGCGGTTGCGGACGAGAATCCGCTGGAAAAGTACGAAAAGTTAGGATCGACGTTGTGGCAACTGAGCAACGACGCTTTAGAGCAGTTGGCGAACAGAGAGGAGATTGAGAGTCAGCAAGGAGGAGGAGGCGCGTCGTCGTCGGACGGCGGCGTGAGATCGATTTTTGGCATCGTAAACGAAGAAGACGAAGAAGAAGATGACGAATTGAACGAGAGTAAAGATGGGTTGAATTTGCACGATTTACCCAAGTGCGTTCAATTGGCGGCGAAGGAGTTGTCGGTGTTTGCAAAAGCGTTGACGATTGATCCGGGGATGGCGTATAGACCGGGGAGTTCGAAAACGCGCGAGATTATTCCGGGAGAGACGACGATGCGAGCGATTGGGAGTCATCGCGTTGGAGCAGCAGAGATTATTGCGATGATGCTACAGTTGGGATGTTTGGAAATTGATGAGAAGATGGCGCATTTGAAATTGGAGGAAACGAACGACGACAAGAAACCGATGACTTTAGAAACGTTGGCGATTATGTTGTTCGAATACCCGTGGTCGTCCGCGTTTCACGCGGCGGCATCGAGAGCTATTTTAGCCGCGTTATCGAGTCCTCACGAAAAGCTTTGGATACCGTTGGTCGTGTGCGCGAGAGATGAAGGCTCGGGGGATGTGTATAAGAATTCATTGCCGACAAAGGTGGCGGAGACTATGGACGAAGCTTTGCTGTGTGAACGCTTGAGCAAAAGAAAAGGAAACGTTGGATCCGCGGTAGTGTTGGCGAACGCTTTGAGAGAGTTTGGGGAAGCCACGGATGAAGAGCGGAGCGAGATGCGAAGACATTTGAATAACAATCCGAAATGGTTGGAAGCGAATAAAGACGGCGGGAGTTTGGATCGTTTGAACGAGGAGCAAGTTGGCGGATTGTGCGGTCCAAAACCGAGTCGTTCGCAATTTTTAGAAACGAATTTGGGAGGCGGAGGCAACGTGATTAGCAGTCACGAGTTACTTCGCATGCTCCAACATATTTCATTAGGCGGCGGTGGAAACTAAATGTGAATCTCAGTGGTTACTTTTATATAGATTGATTGATATTTCTTTCAAATCGCGTCAAGTTTTTTTATCAGCGAAAGCTCATCAAAGGCGACAAGGGCGAGCGTATAGTTTCCAAACGCCTCGCTTCCGGTCCTAATTCTTTAGCCGCTCTCGGGCTAAAGAATCCAACCGCCATAGTTGGTATAGTATCGCAGCAATTTTCATCGCCTACAGGTGCTATTGTAATTTTTCTAACCGGCGTCATCGCTTGATGTTCTTCGGCTCTTAGTAATTCGAGTAAATCTCGTTCGTATCCTTCCGGATCGTCGATTGGCGTTTCAAAAGTTCTCACTGTTTCCATTCGCCGTTTCTTATTTGTCGAAATCGCGTACGTAGCTTTCAAACGCGAGCTTTGTGGCGTCTTTGCAGTTGTTGTTGCTGTTTTCATCGCTGGAGATTTCTGTTGCGGCTGCGCCGGTTCGTCGTTCGGGTTGATGGAAAAGAAATAGTTCGCGATTGGAGTCAAGACGCGCTTCACCGCACTTCCAATCGGTGGTGCTAATGGCGTTGGTTGCAGATGGTTATATTTCTTACTGCCCACCAGTGACGCCGTCTTTGGCGTTTTCATTCTGGTGTTTGCCTCTTTTTGTTCTTCTTCGTCATCGTCGTCCTCTTCGTAACGCGCGCGTTTCCTCGTTTTTGTTATCTTTCTTCCTTCCTCTTTCGTATTCTCTAACGACGACGACCGCGAAGAAAAGGATATTTCCGCGAAGCGTTTCATAAACACCTCACCGTCGATGCTTTTTGTCGCATCTCTAATCGCTAATACTATCGCTTCACAGTCGACGTCGCTCGTCCTTCTCGCATCGAGTTCATCTTGAACAAAGCTCAACGTCGTCAAGCTAAACGCCACGAGCATCTCCGAGCAGCATCCCGAAGCTAAAGGAGACGAAGAACTCGTCGTCGCCCGTTGTTGCTGTTGCTGCTGTTGTTGTTGTTGCTGTTTCTGCGTCCACAAGTGAAACAAGAGCGCATCGAACACCTTCTTCACCACCTCATCCGGCAACACCCCGATAAACGCGCACAGAAACCACCGCGGGCAAAAAAACGTCACCGAGAAGCCGTTCGCGGACAACGTTTCGTGTAATCGAGGGAAGAGACGTTTCGTTTTCTCGTCCAAAACTTTCAAATCTCTCTTTAACGCGAACCAATCAGCGTTTTCCTCGCTTTTCTTCTTCTCGCTGATGAAATAATACCCGGTCAAAACGTGTTCGATGAACGTTTTGCTCAAAGAATAACACTCCGCTTCGCTCGCTGACGATGTGGGCATCTGCATCATCATCGTCTGTTGTTTCAAAAGAAACCCAACCAGAAAGTTCATGCCTTGCGTGTACCCTTTCACGGCATCAGATGCGCTCAGAGCTTGTAAAATGCGTCTCAGAGGAGGAATCATTCGTCCGTTGTGAACGAAATCCTTGTCGTTCGGAAAGGTTCGGGTGACGTCTAATTCTATTTGTTTCAACGACTGTGCCACGCTCGTATCGTTCTTTCGTATCATCAAATCTTCTGAGAGCGCTTCGTACGATTTTGAAGACGATTCAGACGACGATATGTTGTGGTTGTGATGATGACTCCATCGCATCCAGTTTTCCCACGACGTCTTCGCATCATCCGGAGCTGTATCTGCCGTTGTTGCCGGTAGTATCGCTTTCATTCTTTTACTGAAGATGATGAATTTTTTTTTTCTTCGATGAAGAGTTCGTCCCCCTCCTCATTTTTTTCTCGCTCTAATATCGTACTGTTACAACGTGCTACTACTACAACGACGAACGTTTAGGAGGCTCTTCTTCTTTTTTTTGAAGTCCCCACCCCAAGTGGACGTCGCCGAGTCTTCCCGTGGGACCTTTGAGAAGGACGGAATTGGTAACCACGGCGACCGAGGAGAACGCCATCATCGCGCCTGAAAAACTCGGGTTGAGACTGATGCCGTATTCCGGAAGAAAAGCGCCGGCGGCGAGAGGAATACCGACGGCGTTATACGCTAACGCCCATCCTAAATTTTGCCGTATTTTTGCTAAAGCGGCGCGACCGAGTTCCACGGCGTCCGCCGAGGCGGCGATTTCGTTCTTCTCTGAAACTAAAACGACGCCGGAGGCAGCCGCGGCGGCTTCGAGACCGCCGGAGGCAGCAATACCGACGTCCGCGGTGACTAATCCTGGGGCGTCGTTGATGCCGTCGCCAATCATGGCCACCGTTTTCCCGGAGCTTTTTAATTTCTCGATGATGGCTGCTTTATCGCTCGGCGAGAGATTGCCGCGAGCGGACGCGAAGAGGGGAGTAGCGCTCAGTTCTCGAACCGCCGCATCGACGGCTGCTTGGCGATCGCCCGATAAAACGTGCACTTCGCAGTTCAACTCATTTTTGAATCTTTGAATCGTTTCGATGGCATCCGGTCGCATTTCGTCTTTCAATTGGAAGAGCGCGAGTATACCTTTTGATGTAGTACCCACGGCGGCAAACGAAGCGCCACTGCTACTTTCCGTTTCTTCTTCTGTTTCTTTTGACACAAGGTTTAATTCGGATCGAACCCAGCTCGGCGTGCCTACGAAACATCTCTCGTCGTCAAGCAGAGCAGAAACGCCAAAGCCAGGGGATGTTTTCTCCTCCGAACGCTTCTTAAACGAAGAAGAGGAAGATGCGTCGAGTTTGCCGATTTCATCGCCGCAAAACGCAGCGATGGCCTTCGCGAGCGGATGAGAACTTTCGGACTCAACCGCCATTGCGATGCGCAAAGCGTTTAATCTTCTCTCTTCCTCGTTACTTCCATCTTCTTCATTAGTAAATACTTTCATTTCAGTTACTTTTGGTTTCCCAACGGTCAGCGTCCCAGTCTTATCGAACACGACGCAATCCACTTTTGCCATTTGCTCCAAGACGTCGCCCCCTCGCAATAAAATACCTCTCCTGGCTGCTAAACTCGTTGCCACTAACACCGCCGTCGGTGTTGCTAAGCCTAAAGCGCACGGGCACGCGACGACTAAAACGTTCGTTGCCAATTTTGTCGGCGCGAGCCACCAGGGAATACCCGCGGCGTTCGAACCGACCGCCTCCATCAACGCTCCGGGGAAAAACGTCTCGCCAAATCCAGCCCAAAAGAAAAAAGTCGCCAACGAAATCCCCATGACGGAATACACAAACGGTCCGGCGATGGCGTCGGCGATGCGTTGCGTTGGCGCTGGCCTGCTTTGCGCATCTTCGACAGTCTTTTGAATTCCAGCAACGATAGATTCATCGCCGTTTTTCAAGGACATGATCGAAAGTGGGCCTTCGTGAACGACGCATCCAGCGCTCACTTTCGATTTCCTAAATTTGGGGACGAAAATCGGTTCTCCCGTCAAAGAAGCTTCGTCGACCGATGCGGCACCAGAAACGACCACGCCGTCGCATGGAATAGTTTCGCCTGGGAACACTCGGACGACATCGCCGGGTGTGATTGATTCTCGATCGACGAAAGCATACATAACATCATCGGTTTCGATATCGTTTACTTTGCCCTCATCTTTTTCATCACTTAATACTGCGTTTAAATCCAACTTCTTGGAATCGTTTTGCGTGATTTCCATTCTCGCCTCGGCCGGCAGCAAGTTCGATAAGCTCGCTAAATCGCTCCCGGCTCTCGCTCTCGCGCTTGATTCGAGCGCCCTTCCTAATAAAATAAACGCCAACAACAAAACCGGCTCTTCAAAAAAATCATTCGTTCGCATGCCGTATTCGTTCAGCACCGGATGCAAAGCGTTTGCTCCGCTCAACGTAAACGCGGCTAAAGCGCCCACACCGACTAATGAATTCATCGTCGGACTTCCATTCTTAAACGCGACAAATCCGTCCGACAATATCTGCCTCCCCGGACCGAGCAAAGCAGCGCTCGCAATCGCCGCTCCAATCCACGGGTTCGCCAAACTCGTCACCGCATCTCCGTGCGCGTATTCGTGCAATCCCAACTGGTGGAGATGGTGCGAAACGTGCGTTCCTAAACACGCAATCGTTAATCCCCACGCCAAGTATAAGTCTTTCGTCGTCCGTTCCTTTTCCTCGAGTCGCTTTTGTTGACTCTCGAGCGCCATCTGCACTCCGGCCTTGCCTTTCTCGCGAACGCGCATCGTAAACCCTTTCTTTGCAATCAAATCAATCGCTAACTTTTCTCTTTCTGCTGCTACTTCTTTTTCTTCTGTTCCATCTTCTGCATACGTAATCGCTGCTGTATTCGTGACTAGATTCACCGCGCAGCTCTTGACGAAATCTTGCGAGTTCAACGTCTTCGCAACGTTCGCCGAACATCCGCCGCACCGCATACCTTCGATCGAATACAGTTTGGTTTTCGTCGCGGCCGCCGATGACGACGCTTCCATTTTGCCAACTTCTTCGGCAGTGGAGGTCGTGGCAGGAGGCGTGGAAGTGCTCAACGCCGCCAAGCGCGTCGTCGTCGTCGCGCTCGTCGTCCCTCTTTGCAGAGCGAAGTTGCGCTTTTGCACCATCTCTCCCCGCGAAAAGCAGACTGCTTCGACTGCTCGAGAATACCCTCGGGTCATCATCGCCTTCGTCCTCGCGCTCGATCGCGCGAACGATGCAAAAACAGGAGTCGTCGTAATCGTCGTCGTCGTCCTCTTCCTCGCGAGGAGGAGGAGAAACGGGGAAGCGAAAGAAGAATTATCATCTCCAATTGCGGATGAAAGAAGACGTCTCCCGAGCGCGGCGCTCGGGAGACGTCGTCGTCGCAAGAACGTAGTAGTCGTCATTGGGGCGTTTCTTCCGTTGAAATGAATGACGACGCGACCACCAAGAGTGGAGTAACCTGATGTGCTTTTGAGCATGTCGTCCTTCGAAAGAGAGTGGTCTTTTTGTGCGCAAAAATATGACGACGATACGAGGGAGAGAAAGAGAGAAATCTTTTCTCAGAGGGACTCTTCCCGCGCGAAGCAGAAGGCGGAGAATACGCGCGACACGCGCGACGAATGTAGGTGGTATTTCAACGGGCAAACTGTGTGTACTCTAAAAAACAAATCATAAATTAAAAACCGCTAGTTACTTTTGCACGAGCGCGTGGGAATGGTCGTTATTATGGATCCTCCCTATATATTAGTATTCGTGCGTAGTAGGCGTTATTGCTCCTCTTGTCTTCTCTCGACGAATCCGACGACTTGGTCGGCTACCATCCACGTGATCGCCTGACCAGGTGGAATGCGCATTAACCTCGGCAACAAACCCTTCCACATGGCAAAGATACCCTCTTCTCTGAAAATAACCACCCCGGCGTGTAAGAAACCTTTATACTTGGCCTCGGTGCCGGGCGGCGCTTTCGCTTGCGCCATCAAACGCGTCTTCATGACGTCAAACGGCCCAGTGGCTATGGGGCCAAAGGTTGCGGCTAATCCACCGCTAACTAGGGATTGCGCGGGATGCAATACCATCCCGTCCCCATCGTGCTTTCCCCACAAAGTTTTATCCACCTGCGCTTTCGCCGTGAACAAACACATCTGATTGGTCCCGTTTCTCGCGATGGTCGGACCGACGCCTGACCACAAACCTTTCACACCTTCCTCCGCAATAATCGTTTTCGCGCAATGAAACGTGCCTTTATACTTTAACTTTGATGCATCTAATCCTTTTTGTTGCTGCAATCGAATTTTAACCACTTCAAACGGAGTCACGATCATCACCGCTTCGCACACGCCGGCGCCGAAACCGGCCAACATCCTGCGTTGCGTGCTCAAGTACCCATTTTCGTCTCTCAAACCGGCTTGAAACGTCGCGTTCGTGCCCATTCGCAGCATATACTTAAAGCATAAGTGCGTCGCAAATGGGGTTAATCCTTTCCACAGCGCCTTCGTGCCTTCGTTCGCTTGTATTTGCTTGAAACAGTCCGCGATGCCTTTGTATTGTCCAGTCTTATCGAGTTGTAAACGCGTTTTTACCACGTCCACGGGTTGAAGACAGCACGCCTGTTTTAAGATAACACACACATTATTAATGAAGGAAAGAAAGAAACGCAGGTGAGTCGTGAATAAAGATACGCCTAAGGCGAGATACATAGACAGAGAGCAAAAGGAGTTCACGCGTCGCCTCTTCTTTTCCATTTTTGAAATCGTATCGTCGTTTACAAAAAGCAACTCTTCTCCCGAAGACCACGACGAGAGGACAACTAAACCTACCTCGATGATACCCCCGAACGACCCGGAAACAGCTTTTATGGCCGGACTGACGCCTATTGTTTTCCCAGCCGCTGCTACCGCCGCCGCACCCGTCGTCGTCGTCGCCCCGGAATTTTCCTTCGCCGATGGGATAAATAAATCAAAAGAAGAAGAAGAAGAATACGACGTCGACGCCGGGAACGAGGAGGACCCGACGCAGGCCGAAGACGCGAGCTCGCGGAGAGAGTGATGAGACATCTCTTTTCTTCGTCTCCCTCTTTCTGTGATGATGATGAATACTACTACTGCGCGTGCCGTGAGATATATCTATAGAGAGAGTAGGGAAAAAACAGAAAGAGAGAGCCCTCTGCTGCACCGGGAAATGATACGCCACGTGATAAAAGAGGCTGTGCTCTGCTGGCGTGGGCCAAATCAAAGTCGTCCAAAATCCGAGTAAAATCAAACGCACAGCAGCCGAAGAAGAGAGCTTTTGTCGTCCGTCAGAAAAGAGCGTGTTCACTTTCGGATTTTTTCGCCACAAAATTTCAAACTCTTCTTCGCTCTCTCTTGCACGCAACACAACGCGCGCAATTCATATTAAATAGATACATAAGAGGGAGAGATGGGACCACCAGGAGAACACCAAAAACCATCGAAACGCGGGGGCGATGGAGGAGGAGGCAGCGGGGGTGATCATCGTCTTCATCATCAGCATCGCGGGGAGGAAGATGATGGTTCGTCGTCGGTGCGAAATCTCGTTCGTACCATTCGCGAGGAGTTGTTGGTGTTGCACCGAGAACAACAACAACAACAACAACAAAAAGGAGGAGCTAACGCGAGCGATGAGAACAACAGCGAGAGAAGAACAAAGAGCGCGCTCGAAAAGCTCGCGGAGACGCACTTTCGCGGAGGTGTTTTTGGTGGTACGTCGTCGTCGTCTTTCTTTTTATGTTCTTCGATGCATTGTTTCTCTCTCTCTCTCTTTCTCTCTTGTTTTCAAAAATACTCACTTTCGCCGCATCGAAAACCTCTCTCTTTCTCTTTAGGCCCCGAAACGTCCTCCGCGTCAGCGATGACCTCTTCATCTTCTCGCGTTCACGACGAGTCGTTAACAGTGGAAGTACTCCGAGTGTTGCGAGATGCGATACAAAAACGGCCAAACTTGTTCAAACGCGGAGACACGTTTTCGTCGTCGGCGGCGGCGACGGTGTTTTTGCGCGTGTTTCCTTTGACGTGCGCAGTATCGTCTTCTTTGGAAACGAAAAGAGTAGCGTTGGAGTTGGCGTCCAAATTGATGCAATTCATTGCCGTGGACGATAGGGAAGGGTGGATTGCTTTATGCTTAGGGGCGTCGAGGGCGGTAGAAGATGCGAGAGAGGGGTTAATTTTACAGCGAGAAAGATTGACGGCGACGGAGGCGAGTTCTTCATATTATAATAACAACAACAATACGAACGTGGCGGAGTACGTCGCTTCGTCTTTTGCGGCTATAGTGGAACATTTTGAGATGAAGATTATAGATGCTGATTTTGAAGGAAAGGAAAATAGCAGTGATGTCACCGTTAAGAAGAAGAAGAGTGCGGAAGCGCTGCGCAATGAAGAGTTTCTCTCTGGTTTGAAACGCTCGGCGTGTATATCTTTGGACCTTTCGAAAGGCGTCTCTGCGATGCATCTCTTTGTCAACGCAGCTTTGCAAGTCGTTTCCTATACATTCAAGGTATCGCCGCAAATTGCGAGCACGATGATCACGCCACAAACTATCGATGCGATTGTAGATTTGAGCGCATATGCCGGTTCATATGAAGTTCGTTCGAACGCGTTGAAGTGCGCAAAGTCGATTTCCGTAGAATTTTACGAAAATATCGGTCGCGAAGATTTTGCAATTGCAGTTACGCTGAATGTTTTACACTATTTTGATCCCAATGATGAGCATACTAGTAATCTCGACGTTGTGCGAATGTGTCTTCAAACTTTGCAGCAGCAGCAGAGTAGTAATACTAGTAGCGTAGTAGATCAGAAACCGTCCTCGCACACAATCGTCGACAACGTCGCGAGGCTCGTGGAAGCGCTCACAAAGTGCATCACCGTCTGCCAATCTCGAGAGGTGAGAGAAATTTTACTCGAGGCTCTTTTACTCGTCGCCACTTGCGCTGATAAAGAAGAAAAACGAGTGAGCTCGCTCAGACGAAGGAGAAGCGAAAACAAAAAACGAAGGAATCATCAACAACAACAAGTCTCGTCTTCAGCGTCGGATACAATCGGTGTGTTATGCTCGAGAGCGTGTGCGTCCATTATGCATTGCGCGGTCACTAGAGATGGTTCGATGCCTTTCTCTGGAATACTTGCAATTGCCATGCGAGCGCCACATCAATCAGGAAAAATAGGAAGAAACAACAATGTCGGCAGAAAACAAAGTGGGAAGGAATTTAGCGACGAAGATACCGATTTTGAAGACCAAGCATTTTTTAGAGAAGAAGCAGCAGGGAATATCGCAAATTTGGATGTTATAGACGAAGAAAAGCAGCGTCAAATAGCAGCTGCGAAATGGACTGAGTCATGCGTGATATCAATGCTAGAACAGCTCGGCTTACCGCGAAAGAACACAGATCCAGATTCTCCCGGAGTGTGGATTCCAGACGCACGCGTCCAGGCAGAAACGACAAGTTTCAATAGCGGTGCGAACGATATAAAAACGCTCGAAAGGATTGGTGCCATTGTAACCCTTGCTAAATCAGCTGCAATGTCTGATTCAGCCGATGAAGCGAGAGCGTGTTCTGAGAAATTCATCTCGACGTGGTTGCAATGGTTCGGAAAAAATAAGAATCCAAGAGATAAAAGTTCGAGCGCAGCAGTTGCGAGTAATAGAGATAGCGTCGACATCGAAACTGTAGCTCTCGCGAGAGAAAAATTCTGCGCATTCACGATGCTTTGCGATGCTGCAACAGCTTTACTTCTCGCTGCGACGACAAAGAAGCGACGAAACGATGACGAAGATAAGTCCAATCAAAACATGGATGTGAGCACCACCCGAGGATCGCTGATAAATGATGACGATTTCTCGCTGCTCAATGTGCATGATATTACTCCAGACGTCGTGTTATGGCCGTACACAAGGTACGTGAAAGATCCGCACGTCAGCTGGGTTCTGCTGAACGCGAGCAAGTTCACGGACAATAGCAAAGAACGACGCCACGCTAGGGCACTTCTTGATAGTACGACAAAGTCTAAGATTGCATCCGTAGCGCTAGCGATCACTTTCATCGCGACGACTGAAAAGTCGAGTGGAACAATAGTTTCTGCTGAACTTGCAAAGCGCGTGTTGCAGCGCGCCGTTGTAGACGAAGACGAACGAGTGAAGTCAACGGTTGTCATGGCTTTACCGTTCGCCAAATTTTTTGCAGAGAGATTTTCACCCTCGAGTCAAGCTTTAGGGGAATTGACGAAGAAAGCGATTGATATGACTCGCGAAGAAGCGAATAAAGGTGTATCTGACGCTGCAGAACGGTATGAAATTCTAGCAGCAAAAGCTATCGCGGCGATGGCGATTGGTGTTAATTACGACCTCGGATCTCTCGCAGTTGCCCTATCTCTGAGCGACACTTTGATAGAGAAAAGTAACGAAAACAACAATAGTAACTCCAGAACGGCTTATAAAAGCTACGAAGTTGATCTCGAGCGTTTGCGTAATTCCTTGACGTCTAAAGCTATCTCAGCCGTTCGACTTGCTTCGGAAAAAAAGTATGAAGACTTGGAATGCATTTGCGAGTCCATTCATTCGGTTGTGAATATCAACCTAGTGAGCGCTTCAGAAACTCGGCGCAAGATTCTGAACGCCTTGTTTGCGAGAGTATCGCAGCAAGATAGGGGATCGACAGAGTCGCGAGAAAATCACTACTTTCAGAACAATGTCTTCCGTATCGCATCTTCCGATATGGTTCACCATCAGCCATCCAAATCCAAGACGCCATCGAGGGGTCGAACGTCGCGTGCAAAAGCAATGAGTGAACTCGAAGTACAAAAAATGCCTTTCTTGCGAGATGAGCTCGAAAAATTATGCATCGAAGAATACTCTGAAATTTTTTCAAATTTTCTCGTCTGCGACGACTGTCCTGAAATTAATGAGGCAGAAGATGGCACAGAAGAGGCGAAGAAGCAACGCATGGCTGCTTGGAGGAACAATAATGTCGATAAGAAGTGGGAAGCGGATGCAATCAAAGTTGCGGTTTCCTCCTTACGAAGAGTTTTAGAGACCTCGTTAACGTGCGGTCCAGATTTTCTCGATCGAAGACGTCGAAAAGAAAAGGAAACTTTTGCTCTATTTGGGACCAATAAATTGATTGGATACGCGTGGCGATTAGCACATCACGAGAGCCCAAGCGTAAGAAAAGCTGTCCTTGATGCAACGCGTATATTTTCTCGGCGTGAAATTCTCCTCGAAGATGCTCTCGTAAACGGGGAGATCGATCTTTCGACGTTTTCCTTTCGAGCGATGAAAATGATGGCGGAAAATCTGAACAGCTTGAATTTGCGCAGGCAATCGAGTTTGAATGTAGCTTTACTTTGGGGCGGTGCGCCGTCAGCCATGAATCAAAATCCAATCCACAAAATCGAGATTGAGGCGTCTTTAAAATTGCTCCGACATCTGAAAATCGTCGTGGACGAAGCGCCGACGGACACTGCACGAGAGCTTTCTTTGCGTGTTTTTTCGACCGCTGCTATGACCGTTCCAGCAAGACGGGACGCGTTGACGATTGAAGCTATGTTCTGCGTAAAACATATCGTTCCAAACTCTGGGGAAAGTTTACTCACGGCATCGACTGCTGCTCTTCTTTTGCACACTCTGGCAAAGAAACGTGATATTCGACCAAAGGAGCTTTTGTTAGGAGACGCTCAAATTGCAGAAGGTATCGGATGTATTATCCCTAATAATAAAGAAATGTTGCGTACTCTTTGTGAGGCAGTCGTAGAGTGCTCAGAACGAGAGTTACTCGATGCTCTTTTACCTGCGGCGTTCCCGACACTAGTACGTAAAAGGGATATCAAGACGTTGGGGGCGTACGCGAAAGAGCTTCGAGGAGAGAAATCTGTCAAGTCTATAGTGACTGAATTCGCATACGTCGTCATTGCTGATTTTCTTTCAGCTCGAGATAATGAAGCACTAAAGAAGAATGCAATCGAGTTTCTCGAAGAGCAGACAGGTTTAGAAATAGAAACTCTGATTGCGGATAATGCGTTGTATCTCATTAGGTGTTTGATCAAATCCGCGGGCGCTAATGAGAAAGTACCAGAACCGGTGGTTTGCGCGAAAGAGTTGAAAACTATGCTCCACGATATTGGCCGTTTGGCACTAGGTGATGAGCAATTCACCACCTTACCAGATTTCTTGCGAGCTCACTTCACCGCTGTGGAAATGCTCATGTACGAACCAGATGAGAAGAGAAACGAAGTGATCCATCGCAGATTTCTGAAATCGCTCGCGATCATGGTCATTTTAATCCAAGATCATTTGCCTCAATTTGCACCAAAAGTCATGGCGCACTTTTCAGCCGCGCTTGAGCGCAAAAGTTTGCGCAAAGATGCTCTCAGAGCGTGGTTGATATTTGTGCAAGTGATTGCGAAGCACAGCAACGAGTACTTATCGAGAATCGCCGGTCAAATTGTGGTCACGATGTTACCGTATTTACAGAATAGCGATCAGGAAAATCAAAACAGCACTGAATTCGATGAAGGAAACGGAGATGCATCGAAAAAAATATCGAGCACTGCGAACTCTGCGACGACAGACGCTAATCTAGCGGCAGCTGTTCTTGATGAGCTCGTATTGAAGGCTATTTTACCAAAGCCGATTTTGGCTTCGCTGCCTCTTTTGCCCAGACTGGAAAGACTGCGAGACTCGAACACGAAACTTGACGACGCCAGAAGATCTAATTTACTCGAAGATAGTTTAGGAATTCGACTACAAGCGTTGACGAACTCTTTGTCCCAAACAGAAAGTGCGGCGGTCCGAGAGACTGCGCTGGTGGAAATATATCGCGCATTAAGCAACCACGAGAACACAGATGAATTGAATGCTCTCGTGAAAGGCTCGAGCGAAGGTGCAACCGCCGATTCGGTCGTAGGTAATCTCGGATTTGCGCTGTTGAAGTCTTTTTCGCACGATTATTCATCTACAGGCAGTGCAAAAAACGAGCAAGCCAGAGTACGCTCGCAAAGAATGGCGGCAAAATGCCTGGGCGAGCTCGGTGCTATCGATCCCGGTCGTTTAGGAATTACCACCGAATCTGTTGACTTGCATTTGGATACCAGACCTACAGAAGTTTCTCAAACTCTGCTCGTAGACCATTTAGCTCGTATGGTTCGCGGTGCTACCGATGCTATCATGCTCGACGCCACGGCATTCTGCGCACAAAAAGTCCTCATAACGAGCGAGTGTAGACCGGCTGAAATTGAAGAAGCCGCAACATTTTTGTACAATCAGCGTAATAACTACGCTATGGATACCACTATATTACCGGAAGGATCAACAAAGGACGGGGCTAAATTCTGGTCGGAGTTACCCGAGGAAGCGAGAACCACGTTGGCTCCATATCTTACGACGATTTACACCTCAAGTAGTAACAAGCAACTCCCTTCGACGCGTCCGATATATGGAACGTCTTCTTCAGTCAACTCATTCTCGAAATGGATTCAGCAGTGGTGCCGCGTATTAGCCATAGAAGCTCGCGGTCCGTGTGCGGATTTATTCGAGAATTGTTTGGGAGTGTTTCGACACGATACACGCCTGACGCTGTATTTGCTTCCGCACATGGTTTTAGATGCTCTGACTGGGCAAACCAAAGAAGAGTACGCCAATACGAACGAAGATACCCCCATTGTCATCGATAATGATGATGGAGATGAAACCGCGCGAATGCGAAGACTTTCCATCGAGCTCGAAATTTTAGCCGTGTTGAGAGACGCCGCTGGTATAGTAGTTTCGGAGAATGAGCAGCACGTGGTAAATACGAGCAGAGGTGAAATATCCCCAAATGATGTTGTTGCATTTTCGGCGTTGCGCTCGCAAAGGGGAAGAGACAACGCGCTCAACAGTAAGTCGTCTGCATCAGGAGGCTCTGGTGGTATCGCGGAATTGGCGGCACAAGCAATATTCCACTTGCTTGACCAGCTCGAAACGTGGGTTGCGAATGTACGTATCTCTAGTACGAGACGTCATTCATATGGCGCAAATGCCATGCACAAAAATGCGCACTTTGTTCAGGAGTTCCTGGAGAATATTCCTAAAACGCTACTTGCAAAAGCGGCGCAGAACTGTGGCGCTTCAGTTCGTGCTCTCAGGTACTTTGAAGACCATTGTCGTGCTCAGGGTGCGGTATCCAATCCTGCATCGGCGAATTTTGCGAAGACAAAGCTCGACATGGCAGACGGCGACGTCTCATTCTTAGCCTCGGTATATCAGGGCCTGGCTGAACCGGACCAGTTGTTGGCGTTGCCCAGATTTCGCGCGCAACCAAAAGTGGAAGATGAGCTTTTACGACACGAGGAAGCTGGGGAATGGGAGGAGGCACTGATTCACTACGAATCTGAGCTTTCAAAGAAGACGCCAAAATCATCATCTTCAAGTGATACTTTATCGCCTGCAGAATGGGGAAGGCTTCGTTGTTTAAAAGGTCTTGGGCATTTACGAACGGTGCAAAGAGATTCGGAAACTCTGCTTGCGGCGCGTCGCTTCTCAAGAAATCGCAAAGAAACAGCAGCGCTGGCAGAATCTGGAGCAAACGCCGCGTGGCGATTGGGCCGATGGGATGATTTGGAGAGTTTATTAACAAAGTTAGATAACGAGAACGCGAGAAGAGGTGGTGGAATGCACTCATATGATGGTACTGTCACAACGACGGCGTCGTTAGAACACGTCATCGGATCTTCTCGCAAACGAATTCGGAGCACTGCGGGTGGAGGAATTCTCTCTTCGCGATTACATCGTCATCAAGCGGTGAATGTATTTAACGATGACGACGACGTGTCTGGATTATTGACGAATCTGTCCTCGTCTGCGTTTAATCCAAAAGCTCCTGCGGATGGTGATGCCGCTATTGGACGCATAATGCTCGCCTTGACGCGAAATAATAACCGAAATGGAGTAAACAATTGCGATGAAGTAGGTTTTCGCCGTGCGATGAAATCTGCGCGCGATGCCGTCTTGGCACCATTAGCTGCAGCAGCGATGGAAGGGAGTTGGCAAAGAGCGCACCCGAGTTTGGTGCGGCTTCATTTGTTGCAGGAGTGCGCAGCTGGCTTTGAAGCTGTCAAGTCTTTCCGCGAAGAGACGGGTAGAATGCAAGTTGAACTTGCTCGACACAACGAAATCCCCGCTTCTAGTAAGGGTAACACTAATAACGCATCGAGAAGTCGATTAGCCGATACAAGAACAACCGCGAATCGATTTCGAATATCTCGAGAGTCCAAATCGGGTATTCCTGTGGTCACTCAAACTGTACTCAACGCGTGGGATGCGCGCTTAGAGAGAGTACCTGCTACGATTCAGACGCGAGAGCCGATCTTAGCTTTGCGACGGTGCATCTACGGTTTACTTCACGCTGCACCTGCGCAAGCGAACGCGTGGTTGGCGCAAGCGCGAGCATGTCGAACAGCTGGTCACCATGGCGCCGCGCAGCTTGCACTCTTAGAGGCTAGAAATTCTATGCAACAAGTTGAAAGTGGTGCGAGTGAACGAACGACGATTGGAAACAACGTTCGATTAGCCTTGGAGCAAGCAAAGTTACTCTGGGCGGAAGGCAAGCAACACAAAGCAGTCAGCGAAATTCAAGAAGTTCTCGGTTTCACCGATGAAAACAACAACAGCTCTCGTTCGGGAGGTAGTACGACGACCATAACTGAGGACATACTGGCCGAAGGTGATGAAGACGCCAAGATCTTGGCAAAAGCGACGCTTAAGCTCGCTCGTTGGGCTGCGGTCACCGGTCAAAAGCAAAAAAATGAAATTCTCGAACTGTACAAGCGCGCAAAGACGCACTACGGATCGAGAGAAAAGGCTCACTTTCACCTCGCGAGGTATTTGGACGAGCTACTCAAAGATGCACAAAGGAGAGAAGCGGTATTGGCGATGAGTGGGATTGGCAGCGTTTCGGCCGCCCAGAATTTGAACACGTCCTCGCGAAGTCGACGAGCGAATAATCAGGGTGGCGGTCGCGCAGGTTCAAACGCTCTCGCGAATAGTAGAGAAGTGACCTCCAGTTACGATTTGATCACGGAAGCTGCGAAAGCTTACGGAGCATCCGCAAAAAATGGACATCGCCACGTGTATGCCTCCATACCGAGAATGTTGACGTTATGGTTCGATGCCGGAGACAACTACGAGAGAATGCACGCAACTTATACTTCGACAACGTCTGCAACGACGCAGCATCAGATGCAGAAGGAACTTCAGCGCGCCAAGAAGTGTTGTGAAGACATTACGCTCATCGTCAAGACTTACAGCAACGCGTTTCCTTTGTATAAATGGCTCGTCGCTTTACCGCAGCTCACCTCTCGCTTGACCCACAAAAATGAAGACGTGTTACACGTCGTCCAGACGTTAGTTTCGCGACTGTTCCGCGCGTACTCGGATCAAACGTTGTGGCAACTCGCACCAATGTTGCGTTCGCGTGATGATTATCGGAAACGATCTGCTTTACAAGTATTACAAAAAGCGATTCGCGAAGAGAGCAGCCATCGCGAGCAAATCGCCGCTTTTCAAGCTATGGGCGACCACCTCGTCAAGCTGTGCGCGTTTCAACCGAAAGCACCGACAGAGCCTAGACAACGTCAAGCGAAGAGTTTTTCGCTTGAGAAAGAATTCCCGGGTTTATGTGCAATGTTACCGTCGCAAATTATGATTCCAATTCAATTATCCTTGACGGCGGCGCTCCCGCCGAAAGATTCAAATCCTACGGACCATACACCGTTTCCTGCCGCAACGCCAAGTTTTTACGGTTTCGTCGACGACGTGCAACTGTTGCAATCTTTGCAAAAGCCGAAAAAACTAACCGTCATCGGTGACGATGGTTTGGAATACTCCTTTTTGTGTAAACCAAAGGACGATTTGCGAAAAGATTTAAGAATGATGGAATTTTGTGCGGTTCTGAACCGTTTGTTATCTCGCGACGAACAAAGTCGCAAGAGACGATTATATTTGCGCACTTTCTCCGTTATTCCATTGTCTGAGGACTGTGGTATCATCGAATGGGTCCCGAACACGACCGGTTTGCGTCACGTGATGCAAAACTTATACGTTCGCGAAGGTATATTCGGACGTCACACGCACAACGACATCAAAGAAATCTACGAAAGGTGGAAAGGACGATCGCCACTCGGGTACGGGAAGGAGGTGTTACAAAAATTCCCACCCGTTTTCCACAAATGGTTCCTTGACACTTGGAAAGATCCATCGAAGTGGTTCGCCGCTCGCAAGGCATTTGCGCACACATCTGCGGTCTGGTCGATGGTCGGCCACATCGTCGGTTTGGGAGATCGGCACGCGGAAAACGTCTTGTTGGATGCGACAACTGGTGATTGTGTCCACGTGGACTTTTCGTGTTTGTTCGACAAAGGTTTAGAGTTGGAAACGCCGGAAGTTGTTCCTTTTCGATTGACGCAAAACATGATTGATGGTTTAGGCGTTGGAGGCTACGAAGGCGCCTTTGAACGCGTCTGTGAAATTACTTTAGACGTGTTACGAAATCATCGCGAGGCGTTGATGTCTGTGTTAGAAACGTTCGTACATGATCCACTCGTTGAGTGGACTCGCGGGAAGAGTAGCAGTAACCAAAGTAATACGAATGTGGTTTCGCAACGAAAAGCAAAAGAGGCTCTGGAAAATATCGGGGCGAGATTAGAAGGCGTCGTCGTTGGTGTCGGCGCGGCGCCGAGTTTACCTTTGAGCACGAGCGGTCAAGTCCGGCGTTTGATCGAGGAAGCTACGAGTCTCGTCAATTTAGCTTCTATGTATATCTGGTGGATGTGCTTCTTCTGATTGAAGAAAAAGTAATTATTTACGTTCGAATTCAAACGCGTAAAAATGCTGTTGTGCGATACAATTTTAGTAGGTATATTAAAAGTGGAATTCAATAATATTTAGCGTCTCTTTCTCCAGTCGTCCGAAAAGTCATCCTCGTCGATGGATTTGTTCTGGTCTCTTTCCCACTCGTCTCTTTCGTATTCATCGTATCTAGATTGATCCGCGGCGTTGAAGAACCCACTCACCACGTTCACGACAAACGCCAACATGAACAGCTGAAAGATGAAACCGCCCCCACCAAAGAAGCCAAACGGCATGCCGTACCCGAAACCAAACGGCATACCGAACCCAAACGGAGAAAACATCGGCACTGGCATTGGCATCACCGTCGGTCCGTAACCCGCGCGCGGCGGCGGTCCTCGTCTGTATTGCCCACCACCTCTCGGCGCAGACCTGTACGATCTTCCGCCTCCTCCTCTCATACCTCCGCCGCCTCTCCCAGCCACTTGCGTGATTTCATTCGCAAAAGTGGAAGCCTCCGCAGGCTGATTCAACACCGAGCAATCCGCGACCGCTAACGACGTCGCCACGAGCGTCGCCAACGCGAAAGACGCCGCTTTCTTCTCCCATTTCTGTTCTTCTGTTTCTTGTTTTCGTTGCTGCTC
>JGI20151J14362_10001131_pt1 | contig 19452 bp, 28 predicted proteins | sample COG_01_FD_14362 | JGI IMG/M metagenome (IMG submission 14362)
ACTCTGGACCGTAAACTTCAGTGACACGCCCTCGTGGGAGACCACCAACACCAAGCGCTAAGTCTAGGGCGATTGATCCTGTTGAAATAGTCTCTACCTCCATTGAGGCGTTGTCACCGAGGCGCATGATTGCGCCTTCCCCAAACTGTTTTTCAATCTGGCCCAGTGCGTCTTCAAGAAGTTTAGATTTGTCCATAAGCGTATTGTACGCTTTCGCTGGTCTTGAGTCAAGGGTGCTGGTACGATATTTGTATGAGTAAACGTGGTCCGAAGCGGATGGTAACTCAAGCTGTTCGTTTGGGTGAGTATGGGAAAACTAAGTGGCACATCGAACTTGACTGTGGGCATTCTGTGGAAAGTTCCCGGAAGCCCAAGATCAATGAAGATCGTCTGTGCTGTAAAACATGTGGTGATCCGCCTGCGCCGCTGACTCTTATGGAGGTACTGTCTGATGACAGGGAAGAGCGTGACTTTTTCGATCCTTACGAGCCTATGGATGAATTAAAGACCAAAGCCACACTTGCGTCTAAGGTTGGAGTCCCCTTGGATCAAGTGGAGATCGTCAACGGGACTGCTACTATCTTTTTAGATGCTCAGCAAGTGAAGAGGTTGAAGTCCTCTTAATGTGTTCGGCGTTTACTTGCAGTTAATAAAGTTTTCTCGGTGTCTACGATAGTGCATTAGTGGTTCGTATATGTGGGATACGGTTGCTCCGAGTTCGCACATTCCATCCCATAGCGCCCAGTCCTCACATGCGGCGTTACCAACTGCGTGGACAGAATGACGCTTGTAGCCTACTGCTTGCCCAAGAGCGGTTCTGTACATCATTGAGCCATGATGACCATCCCACCGCCAGTATACGTCGCCATGTCTAATTACGTCTGGAAGGTTGGCGTCTCGGTGTCCCATTTTGTGCTCGCCCGTCACCATCATGTAGTACGTAACAATGTCGGTGTCTTGTTCTAGCAGGGTTTCTACAGCGTCTGATCGGAGCCAGTTGTCGGCCCCCAAGAACATTGTGTACTCTGTGTCTACTTTCATGAGCATGTCTTGAAAATTGTCTACTGTTCCTAAGTTTTCAGGGCGCAGGGTGTATTCAACTTCCGGGTAAATGTTAGGTAGATGCCCACAATCCCCCGCAGCGTCGTCTACAAAAAGAATCTTTTCGGGCTGAACAGTTTGAGATAGTAAACTCTCAATGCAGTGAGCCGCTAGGTGCCCGTAGTGATATGACGCAACTACAACAGTTAGCATTATGGTATCCTTTCAGGGTCGATGTGTGTCACGACTTGTCCATTAATAAGGTAGTCAGGGTAGTCTATCACACTTTGTGCTTTGCAGAAACCGTTCATGTATGTCATTCTTGGGCTGTCGGAAACGTTGGCTTCACTGCCATGCACAATTTTTACCGACCATATTAAGACATCACCTTTGTTTGCGGTGTACTTGGTTCCAGCTAGATTTCCTCGCTCAAACGTTCTCAAGTCTGATGGTGCATCAAACTTTGACCAGAGATGTGATTCCTCTATAAACTCTACTGCGCCGTTGTCTTCCGTTATATCGTCTACAGCGATGATAGTTTGTAAATAATCAGTTTCAACGGTCTGAGCAAACTGTGAACTTTCTCGGAAGATGGTGTCTCTGTGCCACGCAAACGTGTCCATGTCTCCGGCTTCTCTAAAATACACTTGGTTATTAATTTGCTTAACATTGTTACCTAACAGTTCCTTGACTATTGAAATAATTCTAGTGTCAGTACGGATATTGTTTAAGTATGGGTTTGCTAGCGCAGGGAAAAAGATCAAAGACTTTTTATTGTAAGCCTGCTCGCTTGGGACATGGGGGTAGCCGGATAGTTTTATTTCGTCGTCTGAAACACAGTAAGCCGCCTGCTTGATAGAGTCGCACTCAGCAGTGGTAAATACGGCAGGGATTCTAACAATCCCTTTTTGCTGCAACTCGGTAAGCCTAGGTGAATGGTACATAGTCGCTATAAATCTTGTATTGGGCGTCGTGCGCAAACTCGTTCCTGACACCTTGCGTGGCAGAGTAGGCTTTTTCGTATCCTGCTTGTTTTACTAGCTCTACAACCCGGTCGTCGTAGTTACCATAGGGGTAACGTAAGTATTTTGTTTGGAACGGCGAGGTAATTTCTTGAATAACTTCTCTATCAGAAAGAGTGGTAAGGTCTCGGTGCGACCACGTGTGCCAACCAATCTCAAATTCGTACAAGCCACATAATTGCTTCACTTCGGGAAGCGTACAGTAGGCTTCTAATTTTGGGACATGCTCTAAATCAAACTGGTTGTTACCGCCCATGAAATTCCCCATGACAAACATAATTCCAGATTTATGTTCCAGAATGTCTTGATTCTCGTAAACGTTTCGATACACTCCGTCAAAACCGATAGGTTCCTGACACGCCAAGATAGCTTCTCGGGTGTGATAATTAGAGTGGGCCTCATTGCCAATGTTATGCGCTAGTCTCATTTGTACTCCCATACTTTCATCACGTGCTCGTACTCTCTGTAAAGAATTTCGTACTCTACGACAAGCCTGCCGTAGTTGTATGGTTTCAACCAATCTTTAATCCCTGCAACGAACACTAGGGTGTTGTGGGATTCGGAGGATGCGCTTCTGATCAGACTGTCGATGGCTTTATGATCGTATTGCGTATACAAAACACCTGTTGCTAGGACGAGATCGTAGGCAACGTCTACACTCGTAACCCGGTCTACTCCTTCTGGTAGTCTGGATGCAGCGTTATCGCTTAATTCAAAGGCGTGGCGTTCTGTGGCAGGCAAATCTTTTGTTATCCATCCCTCCCCGGCCCCTATGTCTAGTGCTCGGCTGAACAGTGGCCCAACATCTTCAAGCACTGCTAGATAGAAATTTTTCCGATACGTGTCGTCAGGGTGTGTTTCGTATCCCCAAGGGTCTTCTCTGTCGTACCACTCTTCAAGTTCGTCTGGTGTTTGCATAATCCTAGTCTACCGGTTTGTGTGTTTAGATATAGAACACCTACCCTATCGTGTGGAGGTTGACGCCGCCCCACGATAGCCTTAGGCCATCCCCGTAATGTATTATTAGTCCTGTTCACATCATGGACCCCAAACATCGCCTATTTTTTCAGCGATGCCCACTCTCCCTAGATATGGCTCTAGTAGCCCGTGTGCCGGAACTGCGTGGGCGCTTGCTTGTTCCGAATCTGTATCTCAAGTCTTGATGCTCTCCGTGCAGTGACTGGCATTCCGTCAAGAATGGTGTTCCAGTGTATCGTGCGATCCAAATCTTTACTCTGTGATACAGACGTGCCCGTCTTATCAGTAGTTAACCAGTTGCGTAACGAGTGTTACCCTCCGGTCCTTCAGTGAACGTTTATGTCATCGGGATTCCCCGGTTTCGGTCTTCTGGCAGATTTCTCCTTTGTAGGTGTGCTGATAGGGTAGTCGTCTGCGCTGTTGCTGTCAAGCGTCGGTTTTGGGTTGATACCTTGACACTGTGTTTATATAATATGAGCGTGATGAAGGATTTAGTATGTTAAACGTCAAAGCGCCCGATTGGTTTAAGGAGACTCCTTGTGTCGGAGAGAACAGGTTGTTCTTTTCCTCTAAGCCCACGTTACGTAGAGAGGCTATTTCTATGTGCGATAAAGTTTGTGGTGTTCGGGAACAGTGTTTACAGTTTGCATTAGACAATCAGTTAACAATTGGAGTTTGGGGAGGTCGAACGGGTCCTGATCTAGTTCGTTTGCTAGAGGGGTCTGACGATGTTCAGCGGGTATGATGACTTTGATCCCGATGTGTTAGCGGTTTTAAAACGTGGTAATATCAAGATTACGTTTGTTAATGCACCGAAGACAGGTATTGACGGTAAAGACTTCTCTGTTATTTCTTGGACTACGGATCATCTGACTATTGCTATTTCGGACCAGTATCTTAATAATGAAATAGATGAGTTTGTCGCTAGCGGTGTTTCTAAAATACTGGGGAGTGAAGCTTCTGATGATGAAATGCAAGAGGCCGTCAAAGATAACGCTATCCGGCTGTTTTCGGAGAAGCTGACGATGGTGTCGGAAGAGGCGATTTCGTCGGTTCAGAATCCTTTAGAGTTCAGTGTTGATTATGCCTTAGAACAACTGCTGATTGAACCAGAATCATAGCCTTGACCTGCGGTGTTAAATCGTGTAAACTAACCGTAGTTACTATTTATTAAGGAGATCAAATGTCAGATTTATCTGAACTTATGTTAACACTGCACGAGGTTCAGTCTTTGTTACGCACCCTTGAGGGTAGTATCATGAAACTCAGCGAGGACATTGAATCCGCTGACACCACTGACTTATTACAGTTCGCTACTGACCTGCACGCTGTTAAGTCGTTTGTTACCCTGCTGTTCAACGAGTTGCAGTCCAACGTTACGGAGCATGTTGGTAACCTGGCGATCCCCGTTGACGTAGATGGTGCAACGGTTGAGATTAAGTCGGGGTCACCTCGGAAGACGTGGGACCACAAGTCACTTATTGATGATGTTAGTAAGCGGCTTGTGGACAGTAGTGTCGATTTAACGACAGGCGAAGTTGTTAAGACTCCCACGGATATGATTCGTGAGGCGCTAGAGTTTGCAGGTATTTCTTATTGGAAGGTATCCAAGTTAAAGGAGCTTCACTTGGATGCTGATGATTATTGTGAAGTTGGCGAAGCCAAGAAGAGTCTAGTTATTAGGAGAAACAAATGACATTATTTGAACAGCTATCAGAGCCTTTTGATCCTGCGGTTGAGCGGCAATTGAAGAAGGGTGGGGCTAGTCTTACTTATATTCCCGTAAGCGAGGTTATTACTCGTTTGAATAGGGTTCTAGGTGTAGACATGTGGTCCTACGAGATTGTTTCGTGTGAGCGTGATAGTCTTGATCCCGATTTTATTGTTGCCCACGTTCGTCTTAGCGCTACGTTTGTTCCTACGAACGAAGCACCTACCCTAACCATCGTCAAGGACGGTATTGGTGGACAGAAGATTAAGCGTACTAAAGCTGGCGATATTCTTGATCTTGGTGATGAGATGAAGGGTGCTGTTTCAGATGCCTTGAAGAAGGCGGCGCAGCACTTTGGTGTCGGCTTGTATCTGGCTCGTTCTGAAGAGTCCATGAGTCTAGAGCATGAGCAGGACACAGCCGATCAGCCTATCTCACCGGAGCACTTTGAAAAACTCCGAGAAGTTCTAAACAATCAGGAGGATAATGTGATTGAGGCGTCTCGTGCGCATTGGGTGGAGGTTTCAGGAGGAGTTGAGTTCGCTAATGAACACGTGACTCGTGACTTGCTTAAGGAGATGTTGACCTTTGTTAAGTCGGTAGCAGCGCAGGACAAAGCTGATGACACAGAAGCAGAACTAGAAGCCGATGCAGGATAGCTTTGACTTGGGGCCACTCAAGTACGACTACCCAAAGTACATGTCCCCTAGTTCTATCAGCACGTTCCAGCAGTGCCCTTTGAAGTTCAAGTTTTACAAACTGGATAGGTTACCTACAGAGTCAACTGAAGCGCAACACTTGGGTTCGTTTGTTCACGAGGTGCTTGAAGAACTTTTTACTTATCCACGGGAAGAGAGAACAGAATCCACTGCTCGCAAGTTAGCCCGTGAGCAGTGGGACAACAAGTGGTCAGCAGAGTTTCATGCGCTTACAGAAAAGTGTGATGAAAACGAGTTCCGCTGGAAGGCGTGGTGGTGTATTGAGAACTATTTCGGTATGGAAGACCCTACGTCGTTTGATGCCGAAGGTATTGAAGCAAAGATGGACGGAGACATCGACGGAGTACCATTGTTCGGAATCATTGACCGCTACACAATTGAAAACGGAAAGCTAGTCATCTCTGATTACAAGACTGGCAAAAAGCCTCGCAAGCAGTACGAGTGGGAAAAGAAGATGCAGATTACTATCTACAGCATTCTTCTTAAGGCACAGACCGGGCTGGAAGTTGAGCGTGCAGAGTTGCTGTACGTTAAGTCGGGCAAGTTCGCACGTTACGATGTGGACGAGGAGCTTGAAAACGCTGTACGGGTAGAGGTCCGTAAAACGTGGGATCAAGTTAAGACGATGTGCGACTCTGGCGAGTTTGAAACTCGGACTGGTCCGCTTTGCAACTGGTGCGACTATCAGTCAATTTGTCCTGAATTTGGTGGGGGCTGATCTATGTCGCAGATGCATAACTTTGCAATTATCGTATCCGAGGATATCAAAAACAATGCTTCACAGCATGATAGGGATTTTATTCGCCTGCCTGAAAATCTTTCAATGTGGAAGGACTGCTTGTTAGAAATCATCAGTACTGTTTCAGAAAAGATTAACGAACTGGAAAGAGACATCAAGTCTTTGCGTTCCTCGTATCCAGATTTCGTTACTGATCCGGCTGCTAGTATGGAGGATCAAAAAACTAAGTCAGAGCGGTTCAGGTTCTATGCTGAAAAGCGGTTGGCAGAAGTAGACCGCTTGACGGCTCTGGGCCAGCCTGCTGACCCCTCTCTTTCGTTAGCCACGTTCTTACGAGATGCTATTTTGGCACATAAGCAACGACTTGAGACTAACGACTTGTCTACTTCAGAAGCCGACGACTGTCTGTATGCTGCGCTTGATGGAGAGTGGAAGTTCTAATGAAAATCGGATTCGCTTCTAATGACTGGTCCCGGTCTATGGTCACTCGTGATCAGACGCCGGTCATGGGCGGGTCAGGGCACATTCGGATTGGGCAGTACATTTTACCTTTGCGTAAAAAGGGCATTGAGGTTGCTGTGGGGATTCTGGCACACAACTCTATGACTGGAACGTTTGGGATTCATTCCTTTGATGCTTCTGGCGATCACTTTGATTGTGATGTGATTGTGATGCAGCGGTACATGCACAAGCAGGTTTTGCCTGATATGAAAAGGGCGCAGGATGCGGGTCAGATTATTATCAATGATGTTGACGACTGGTATTGGGGTTTAAGCGAAAAGAATGCAGCGTTTGCTGCGTCTAATCCTAAGTTGAATCCTGACGAAAACATTGAGTGGTACAAAACTATTTTACAAGAGTCTGATGCTATTTTTGCGTCTACTCCTTTTCTTGAGAAAAAGTTATTGGACTGGAATGACAATGTGTGGCTTCATACAAACTATGTCACTACTGCACAGTATAAGGATGTTCCTCCGTTTGAGTCACCGAACCCTCATAAACTGGTTGTAGGTTGGATGGGTTCGACTGCCCACAGAAGTGGTGACTTAGAGATACTTAAACCGTATAGTGATCATATAACTAAGTTTGCGACCTTTCATCACACGGGTGATATCAAAATTCCTAATGTTCCCCGCTTCAATAGGGAAATTGGTGTGAGCGCTGGTATTGTTTCAACAGCGCCATTTCTACCACCGTATCAGTTGCAGGATGGATTTTTATTTCAAGTTGGGATTGTCCCACTTACAGATATCCCGTTCAATCACGCCAAGTCCTATATTAAGGGGCTGGAGTACGCCGCAGCGGGTATTCCATTTGTGTGTTCTTACTCGCCACAGTACAAAGAGTTGACTTCAGAGCATGGGATAGGGTTGATGGTCAATGATCCGTCAGAGTACCCTGAGATGCTTGAGCGGTTCCGGGACGACGACTACCGCAAAGAGACTTCTAAAGATATCCGCAAAAGGGTAAAGAAGTTTGATATTAATGTTGGGGCGGAACACTTGTACAAAAAGATTCTGAAGATTCACAAGAACCATTGGCGTCATGAAAAGGGGTAAACCGCTTCGGCGCACTCCCCTCAAGCGAGGAGACAGTCAGTTGAAGCGCTCTCCTTTGAATAACCGTTCAAAGAAAATGAGCGATAAGTATGTGGAGCGTCGGTCACTAGTTAAAGAGTTATTGAGCGAGCAACCTTACTGTGAGGCGTGTTTAATCTTTGCAGTAAAAGATGGTAAGCCGGGGGTGGTGGGAGTCAATCATTCTATGGACATCCACGAGTTAATTAATCGTTCTCAAGGTGGAAGCATTCTACAGCGCACCAACCTACTAGCCGTGTGTCGGCTTTGTCATACTAGAATAACAGTTAGCCCCAAAGAGGCTGAGCTACTTGGCCTACATTTAGAAAGCTGGTGCAATACTGATCAGCACTTTCATGAAGCGAAAAGAGTGAGAAATGAATGGAAAAACGGAACTGCTACAAAACCTTATTGGTTCAGCGACTGAAACACATCCAGACTTATTAAATGATATTAACTTGTTGTCAGGCGGCTTTGCTGACAAGGACTTACCTTGGCTTGATAGAGAAAGCGTTGGCGACTCACTTTTAAGTCAGGTAGCGGAGACTTGGCGTACTGATGGAGTTTTGGTGTTGGAATCATTCATGCCTGATGATATTATCGACACGTACAAAGAGGCATGGGTTCAACATAACCGTATCAACTATGACAGGCCAATGGGCTATCCAGGGGAGTGTGCATACTATCAAGTCCCCAGCCTAATGGAGTTGGCTACTTACAAGCCACTTCACGACGTTCTAGAACAACTGATCGGTGACCCAATGGGGATTCATTTGAATCTTACCGGGTGGAAGTCTACTACTCGCAACTGGCATCAAGACGGATACCTGAACCCGGATTCTAACAACGATCATTATCTTGCAGTATGGGTTGCATTGGATGACATTCATGAAGACTCTGGTCCTTTTGAGTTTGTACGGGGCAGTCATGTGTTACCACGCATCACGCAAGAAGGGGCGAAGCAGAGAATTCCGGTTAGTTTACGTGACGATCCAGCGTGGCCGAGGTATTCAGAAGAGTTCCTTACTCCTATGTTTGAAGATATTCTGACTCGTGGTGAGTTAGAGAAAGAAAAGTTTATTGCTAGCAAGGGTGACGTTCTTATTTGGCACTCTCGTTTAATGCATCGTGGTACTGTTCCTAATAATCCTGATCTTTGGCGGGAGGCTGTCATTTTGCATTATTCTGGGATTTCTCATCGTCCAGATATGCCTGAGGCTGAACAGCATAACGACGGAGGCTGGTTCTTTCCCATTTATCAGGACATTGACTTTTAATGCCTGCGGACTATGGTAAGAGCGCAAAGGCAAAAGCTACTAAGCTGCATAGCCTGTATGTGCGTACTAGGGACAACTTTACTTGTCGTTGGTGTGGTGTTACTAAGGAGAGTGGAAAGCAGATTCAGTGCGCTCATATTATTTCTCGTAGTATTTCTGCGACTAGGACTGATGAGAGAAACGCCTTGGCGCTGTGCGCTTCGTGCCACTGGGCGCAGTCGAAGAATCCACTAGTTTGGGCACGGTGGTTGGAAAAAGAATTGGGGCGTAAGTTTTTAGACGAGTTACTTGAGCGAGGTGTTCCGGGTGTTAAGGTTGACTGGAATGATGAAGTTGACCGATTGAAAATCGCCCTTGACGCTTTGCCATATAGTCAGTAGACTACCCTTATGGATACTGTACGCAACAGGCCAATTACACCTGTAGAAGTGGAGAGCGAGTTATTGCGCTTGACAAGTGAAATTGAGTATGAGACAGAAGCGTTTGAAGTTCTAGCCAAGGACCACGCCCAGAAAGAGGCGGCATACAAGAAGCAATGGTTTAAAGAATACCTTGCGGCGGAAGGTGCAGTCAAACAGAAAGAAAGTTGGGCGGGGTACAAGACCAGTGAGCTATATTATGACGCAATGGTGGCCGAAGCACTCGTTAAGGCTAAACGAGAAAAGTTGCATTCACTACGTACTGCTTGTGATTCTCTACGCACGATTGCGGCAAACGTTAGATCACAGGCTAAGTTCTGAAGATGAGCGGCATAGTTCCTGACGGTAAGAAATACTTGAATGTGGGGTGTGGTACACACTACATTGATGGATGGGTAAACACCGATGTGTGGGAGGACCACGAGTCTAAGCACCAAACTACCCCTGATGTGCTGGTGGATATGGACGAGCCGTACCCTATGGAGGACGACACATTCGACGCCATCTACTTGGGTCACGTCTTAGAGCATATTCCGTGGCCGAAAGTAGGAGTGTTTCTTAATGACATGAAGCGCATTGCTAAGAACGGTGCCCCCATCTTCGCTGTAGGTCCTGACGTTCACAAGACTATTAAGCGCTGGGCACAGAATCAAGAGCCTTGGGATATGGTTGTTTCGACTATGGAGCATCAAGACATAGATTCTCAGATTCGCCACATGTCTCCTGACGGAAAGTTTCTAACGAAGTCACCTCCTGAGTGGTGGGACGGGGCAGCGCACCATTGGAATTGTTACGAAGAGCGTTTAGAGAATGTTATGCGTACACATTTCTCTAACGTGGAAGTGTATTCTAAGTACGTCGAACAAGGGTTACCCGGCAATCGGGTGAACTGGTACGATGATAGAACAAATATTCGTTGGCCTGTCGTGGGCTACTGGTGGTGGCAGTGTGCCGTTATGGGGTATGTAGAAAAATGATTCACAATATTACTGAAAACATTCAGGGACTTGCTGTAGACATCGAGTTACTTATTCCCTTGGAAAACAATGCAAGGCGAGGAGATGTAGACGCAATTATGGCGTCGTACTCTAAGTTCGGGCAGGTAAAACCTATTGTGGCTGTTACGGGTGACAACGGTGAACTTACGGTGATTGCGGGCAACCACCAACTAGAGGCAGCAAAGCGATTAGGCTGGCAACAGATTGCGGTGTCTGTTGTTGATATGTCAACAACAGATGCGTTGGCGTTTGCTCTGGCAGATAACCGGATTTCAGAGTTGGGTGTAACAGACAATGACTTGCTCTACGAAATGCTAACAGATGCTATCGGTGATCATGAAGACTTTTTTGAAGTTCTAGGATGGGACGACTTTTCAGTTGCTGCTATTGAAAACAGTGTAATTGCTGATCAGCTTGGAGAAGTGACCGATCCGAATGGGGGTTGGACTCCGCCCGAGATTGTTATTAATGATATTACTTCTACAGAACCAGTTCAGACTCCGACGAGTGTTGACCGTCCTGCGTCCGACCCGACTGTTTTAACTCCAACTGCATCGACAGAGAGCATTGTCACACAGGGCAGCACTGTCACAGGTAGTTCAGGTACAACGAACGCTGCCATTCAGTTCACTCTCGTGTTTGAGAATGCTGATCAGCAGTCAAAGTGGTATTCATTTTTACGGTGGTTAAAAGATCAGCCTGCATACGACGGTGACACCACTTCAGAGCGTCTTCTAGACTTTATTGCTCAACACTCCCCACGAGGCTGATATGGCACGGCGGCGCATGTTTCTAGACATCAATTGTGTTGAGGCTGCGAGAGAGCGTATGCGCCATGTCTATGACACATTTGATACAGTCTGCGTTCAGTTCAGTGGGGGCAAGGATTCTACTGCATGTTTGTATCTTGCAAAAGAGATTCATGAAGAACGTGGGCTTGGGCCAGTTAAAGTAATCTTCCGGGATGAAGAAATGCTTTCTCCTGCGGTAGAGGACTACGTGAAGCGTGTCAGCAACTACGACTGGGTTGACATGGAGTGGTATTGTTTACCGCAAGGTCAAGAGTTGTGGGTGTTGGGGCGCAGACAATATGTATTGTTGTGGTCAAAGAAGCGAGAGCGTAGTGGGCGGTTGTTCAGACCTTTTCCTGAAGGGTCACTTAGGGCAGAGCACTTTGGGTTAAACCCTGAGAAGGCAATTCCCCGCAAGATTGACGAGTATACCATGCACGGTAAGAAAGGACGAACGGCATTCATCACTGGAATCCGGGCTAATGAGTCTATGATCCGCTACCGGACAGTGACACAGAAGTTGAATGAAAACTATATCAATCGGCCTTTCAAACTTTCCAAGGCCATCCCAATGCGGTTCGCTAAGGTAATCTATGACTGGACATCTGACGATGTTCTGAAGTTCATCCACGAAGAGCATGACGGGGAGTACTGCGACTACTACGATTACGCAGCGATGAGTGGGGCTAATCAGCGGGTCGGTATTCCTCTTCATTCAGTTGCTGCTCGCCGTCTGTCGGATGTTTTGCGTACTGAGCCTGATTTCTATGATGAACTGTATAGATGCTTCCCTAGTATTGAGGCACAGCGTCAGTTGTGGGCAGAGTACGATATTGAAGCGGCTATCGACTTTTACGCTTCCGAAGGCTGGAAGGGCGTCAAGCACTGCGTTGATGATAATGTGTTAACACCAGGGCTTCATAGGGCTGCACTGGTGTATGCGAACAACTTTAAGAAGAAGCACGCCACAGATTCATACGGGTATCCAGTAGATCATTTGATCAGAACTTTGCTTTTAAACTCTTTCATGGGTTCCCCTAGTCCGGTTGGACCTAAAACAAAGGCGCACAATAAACGTGTTGCGCTATTAGACGAAGAGACTCAGCAGTTAATGGATGCGGACAGTCTTGACATTCAAGACGACACTCGGTAGAGTAACGGTAATGGATTATTGTAAAACCTCTGAGTTATCCCCTGCGAAGTGGTCGTCTGCGTGTTACATTGTTAAACCCGACTACAAGCGGCTGTTATCGTCTATAGACACATACGGCATTCTTAGTCCGATTGTAATTCAGAAAAATGGTACAATCATTGACGGGTACCATCGCTGGATTATTGCAAATGAGTTGAAGATTAAAAAGGTTCCTGTTGCTGTTGTAAATTGCGACGACGTGGAAGCTGTACTGCTACACATTGACATGAATAGATACCGTGGCATTGTTGTTGCTAAGTACCTCTCTAGGTTGATGCAGCGAATTATGCAGTCACAGCGGTACACCGAAGAAGAATTACGCACCAGGCTAGGCATGACCTACGATGAGTTTGATGTCTTGCTGGATGGCACACTGATCAAGATGCGTAAAATTAAACAGCATACGTATTCTCCGGCGTGGGTTCCTATTGAATCTAAAAACGGAGAAGACCTTCACATCGAACGACCCACGGGTCATTCCGAGCAAGCTTAGGAGACCGACATGGAAATGAATGCATATCAAGCGGCAGCAAGGGAAACAGCAGTGTTCCCCCCGGACCAGGGTATTGTGTATACTGCTTTGGGTCTAGCTAGCGAAGCGGGCGAAGTAGCCGACAAAGTTAAAAAGGCAATCCGAGATAATGATAGTGTTTTCTCTGAAGAGGTTCAGGGTAGCATCATGAAAGAACTGGGTGATGTGCTGTGGTACGTTTCTGGCCTTGCTTGGGAGCTTGGGTATACTCTGGATCAGGTAGCCGAGGCTAATATCGCAAAGTTGTCTAGCAGATATGACCGGGGTAAGATTGGTGGATCGGGAGATGACCGATAAGGCATGGTCCACCCTTGTAACTGGTAGGGCAGCGGGCGACGGTACATACGAAGTTGACGATATCTTACGGAAGGGGTTAGCCGACTACTTAGTAGTCACTAACCCTATTTTCGTGTATGACCGCTTTCAGGATACTTATGTACAAATCCCCAATCGCTTTGCTACTGGACGTGAAGTAGCGTGTGGTGAAACCTGCCGTTTAGACAGTTGGGAAGTTGTTAAAGACCGTTACGAGGTTGAGCAAAACCGTAAGATTTTGTCTCGGGCTATTTCCTTAGTCAACAAGTATGGTGACGCCGCTAAGTTGATGGGCTGCGGTGTGTTAGATGGTGGCCGTAAGTTTTTTGCGGTGGTACACACCGGGTCACTATCTATTACCACAGCTAGCAGTGAGACAGACGTAGTTGATTCATACGTGGTCGTCATGTCATCCCACGATGGCAGTATTCCAATCTGTTACTACAATCTTGACACCCGGCGCAACACTCATAGTGTCTACAGATTTAACGCCTCTAAAGAGTGCGAGTTCAGTGTGCGTAAGCGCCATACGCCTAGTGAAGCCGACTTAGACGGCGAAGCTAAAGAGGTATTGAACATGCGTGCTTCGTGGTCGCAGCATGTTGTGAACACTATTAGTAATATGTCTGTTCCAGTTTCAGAGACCTATATTGAAACCGCACTGGAAACCGTGTGGCCTCTTCAGACTGCAAATACAGAGAAGAAGCGGGAACACATCGAGTCAGTACACAGTAGGGTCAAAACGCTTTACTCGTCTTCGCACAACAGTGGTTCTTATGGGCCTAGTAAGTGGGCTTTATTTAACGCCATGACTGAGTATATTGATTTCCATAGAAACATCCCAGACAGGGAAGCGGCACAGCACGCCTTAGAGATTGACAACTTCAGTCATCGCCTAAAACTGGAGGTGCATAAGTGCTTGAGTTCCTAAGTGACGACTTTGCTTTAATTTATAATTTCTCGCCAGACTGTGAAAGCCTTTTGCATATGGTTCAAAATCCTCGTGACGGTGAGATTATGGAGATGCCTGACCGGTGCTACAATTTTTTTACTCGGCATCTTATCAATGGCGGCAGTGCTGATAGCGTGGAAGACCAGATCATCTTGACTTATTCGCAGTCTATAGCTGATGCGTTAAAAGAAGCGTTTGACTTTGATGCTGTAGTGAATAGCTCACTACCTGCTGTGATCTATCCTGAGGGATGTGATATGGGTTTACATGATGACTTGTATCATAACTCGGATGATCCTGAAAAGCGAGAAAACGTTCATGTATTTAGTTCGGTGCATTACTTGAACAGCGGCTACGACGGGGGAGAGTTAGTTTTCCCAGACATGGATATTGTCATTACCCCTGAGCAAAACCTATTGCTATTGTTTGCATGTCACTACAAGCACATGGGCAACCCGGCAACAAACGGCATCAAAATGTCGTCCACTAAATTTTGGAGAGATAAAAATGCAGAATCAGCAGTTTAGCCCTAGCGAGCAAGAGAACTTTGTTATCGCAGTGACCCAACTAAAGAAGGGTGGTCATTATGTTGAACTAGGTGCTTTTAATTCCCACGAGGGTAGTAACACCCGTATTCTTGAAGAGGATTTCAATTGGAACGGTGTGTCGTTTGAAATTGACTCTGAGCGTAAGGCGCAGTTTGTTTCCAATAGGAAGAACCCTTGTTTTGGTGATGCGCTGAGCTTTGACTATACAGAGTATTTCAAGGCGCAGGAGTGGCCTAAGCAGATTGACTTTCTGCAAGTTGATATTGACAACGGGTATGATCAAGCTATGCGGCCTGAGGGAAGTCCGTACACTTCTTTGCTTGGGCTGATCTCTTTACCTCTTACTGTTTATCGGTTTTCGGTTATCACGTTTGAGCATGATGCTAACATGTACTTTCGGAACGAATCTATTCGTGATGCACAACGAGAGATTCTAGACGCCTTAGGCTACACACTAGTGGTCAGGACTATACATGAAGACTGGTGGGTCGATCCTACTGTTATTGAGCCAGACACCTACCGGCAACAGTTGAGGTGGGAAGTTCTTTAGATGATGATTTCAATCTTACGTCGGATACCCATACCTAATCCGGCGCATAGGTTGAAGGCGTGGGTGGCGGCGTCAACTTGATCGTCGTGGACTCGTGCTTCGGGAAAGGACGACATTTCATCAATGAAGTCTGTGGTCCAGTCGCCTCGTACTAGCCGCACGTTTCCGTTAGCTACAGCCGCTGCAAATGGCTTTGCTCTCGTTACTTTGTCACCTGTGGCTCGTTGCCCTGAGAAGGTGTAACCGGGTAGGACGTACCGAGCGTATTGGTCCACTAAGTTTTTACCTGCTGATCCCGGTTCTTGCTCCATCTGGATTGTTATTTCGGGTCCGTCCTCTTCAGCAGTTTCTTTAATAAACTTTTCAACCTTCTCGCCTTTCGCACGAATGCGGCGTACATCTAGGATGTAAAAGACACCGTTATCAAATGCTCCGAGGCATCCAACGGTCCAGTCAGGGTCAGGATTAGAGCTAGACGGTTCGGTTCCGGCCAAGTCCCAGAAGCGTACTACAGTTGTGTCTTTACTTAAGTCAGGCATTTCGCTTGGCTCAATAATCTCAAAGCTACTACGATCAAACATTGATCCTAGTGTCGTTGCCCACCAGTCACCAAACTCTAGACGCTTTCGTTCGATGGGGTCTAGCTCTGCGAGCATGGTACGGTAGGAATCTGGGTCAATTCCGGGGTTGTCAGTCAGCATTGAGGGAATAAAGATACGCCCCTTGGTTTTACCTTCAACTAGGAAACGTTGACGGACCCAGTTAGGTGCAGGGTTAGTTGCACAGCGCATTCTGAGAGGGACCGAAGCTAGTGGGCCACTTGCAGGGCGGCGCAAACGTGAGAACATGTACCGATAATCTGCTTCTCTAATTTCGGTAACCTCATCCATTCCGATGAACTGAAACTCTGAACCCTTGTACCGCAAATAGTCGTTGACGTTATTTAGGTAACCGAATGTTATTCGTGCCCCATTGGGAAACGTTGCAGTGTAAGCATTTGCGTTCCAGTGTACATCGTCAAACTGCATAATCCATTCTCTGAAACGGTCCATTAGAGCGCCAGGTAGGGCAAGGTCAGCGTATGTACGCCTAAACAAAATAGCACTGTAGTTTGGAATGTCCACGTATTGTAGAGCGGCCATAATCAGTGCTGAGGATTTGCCTCCACCTGCGGCTCCACCAAACATTACTTCTTGTCCTTCTGATCGGAGAAAAACTTTTTGCGTTAGCGATGGTTCTTCAACCCAGTAATCAGATCGCTTTGGTTCCAAGTATGCTTTGATTTTTTCCCAGTCGGGAGTCTCTGTGGACATATCTGCTTGTCTCCTAGACAAATAAACGGTACAGTATACTTATGAAGAATCTTCTAAATCGTTCTGGCGCTGCTCATATCATGATGGGCGCTGGTATAGTATTAATAGGCTTTGGTATTAGTATACTCAGTTTGGGGTGGGGTCTGGCAAGCGCTGGCTTTGCTTGTGGAATTTACGGCTATCTCTTAGGGGCTGAATAATGGCGTGGAACTCAAGTTCAAATAAATCTCTTCAAGACGCAATCTCGGGGCAGCAAAAGGCTGCTTCTGTTTCTGTAGGCGCACCAGTCTCGTACAGCCCGTCGTTGACCGGTAATGATCGTGGGTATCACGATGGTTGGGATATCACTAAGGCTTATAAAGAGGGTGTGGCTAAGGTTACTTGGGTGTTCCGCTGTATTGATGTTATTTCATCGAACCAGGCACGTCTACCTATGATGTTCCGTAAAGACAACAATCCGTTTGGTGAGGTTGTCGGGGATCACTCTATGTTGAAATTGTTCAACAACACTGCAAATGACGGAGAGAATGCGTTTGCCTTCAGGTATCGTTTATCTGCGCAGTTGCTGATTAGTAGCCGTGGTGTCTTTGTTGAGATTGTTAGGGGACGTGGCGGTAAGCCTATTGCGTTACACCTGCTACCCCCACAGAACACTTCGCCTATTCCCGATGTAAACAAGTTTGTGAAGGGGTTTGAGGTTAAGATCAGTGCGATGGAAAAGCGTACTATTAAACCTGAGAACGTTATTTGGATTCGCCGCCCGCATCCACTAGACCCTTATCTGTCTATGACTCCGATGGAGGCAGCAGGTGTTGCTATTGAGTTAGAGAACTTGGCTAAGATTTATAACCGCAACTTCCTGATTAACGATGGACGACCGGGTGGGCTGTTGGTTCTCCGTAGCGAGATTGCTGACGAAGATAAAGAGGAACTTCGTTCCCGGTTCCGTGGTAATATTGGCCGTGCAGGATCGGTTGGTGTCATCTCATCGGATGACGGTGCCGATTTCGTAGACACTGCTGCCAGTCCACGAGATGCCGCTTACGTACAGATGCGTACTATTACAAAAGAAGAGATTCTTGCTGCGTTTGGTGTGCCTGAGTCTATCATTGGTAACTCGTCTGGTCGGACTTTCTCTAACGCTATGGAGGAAGGTAAGGTTTTCTGGATGGAAACCATGTCTCCGCACCTTGACTTGATTGCTCGTTCCTTTGATAAGATTGACGATTCTTTCTTTGTGGATTTTGATGTGAACAACGTTCCCATTCTTGTCCTCGCTAAGCAAGAGCGTGAGCGTCACCATCTTACAGAGTTTCAGACTGGCTTGATTAGTGCCAATGAATACCGTGAATCATCCGGCAGGAAAAAGGTTGTTTCCGACATTGCGGACTCTCTTCTTTCTAACCCGAACCAGACCCCAATTGCAAATACCGAAAAGCCCATGAATGATCAGGGTAATGTCGAAGAGGGTGTGCCGCTAGATGTTCAGGCACAGAATGCGCAGCAGTCAGTGGTCACAGAGTTTAGCCCAGAAGAGGGCGGCTTTGTTGAAGCCGGTACTGTAACAGGTACTGAAAATATTGAAGCTCCTGCATCCCAAGTTCCAAGCGAATTAGAGGGCGATGAAGCGGAGGGTAAGAAGAGTGTCCCTTTTCAGCAGGTCTAAAGTTTGGTGACCTAGGTAGATACACAACTTGGGAAGAAAAAGCTCTATATAGGATTGAGTCGTTAGAAGATCAACTGTCTAAGCAGTTAGACGCTATTATTGACGCTCAAGAGCAGACAGTTCTTGATGCCATTAGCACACAGGCCACATCGGCTTTACTGACATTAGGGGAAGACGCCAACTTCGCTTCAATTGTCCCTATGTCGGCTTTAGCTGTAAGTACCATCCCTCTCACAGACTCAATGAAAGACATTTACCAGCAGGCAATTTCTGACAATATAGAAGAAGGTTATGGGGAATCTGTAACCGCAGAGCAGGCAGATGCCGCAATCTCTGAGCACCTAGCTACGGTAAACAATTTCAACTCCACGACACAGGACCAAGTTGAAGTTTCCTTGGCCTCTGCATCGTTAGGGCGTGACAAGGACGGTAATGATCTAAACATTACTTTCAAGATTATTTTGGCTACGGTGCTTGTTAAAGCAGTTTTCAATAAATTGCGGAGTAATCGCAAGTCTATGATTGTAGACTCGGCTGTTCTTGGCCCATATAATCAGGGACTGTATGATTCTGCTGCTAATGCTGATATTGGTCTGAATAAAGAGTGGATTTCGTTGAAGGACGAGAGCGTGCGGATCAGTCACCGACAATTACACGGCGATAAAGTCCCTGTTAGTAGTGCCTTTTATGTGGATGGTACTCCGATCAGATTCCCGAAAGACCCTTTGGCCCCTCCGGGATTGACAATTAATTGCCGTTGCGTATTAAAGTTTACGAGATAATATATAAAACCTTCGCACACTTTTATATAAATGCTCTCTAATGGTTCAGTTACAGAGTGTACTATATGAGTGTCGCAGTATTCTTAAGGAGAGTCATGACCAATTTAATTGAGCAGTCAGATGTTGCTGAGAACACTGACCCCGATTTTGATTTTAAGTCAATTTCCGGCCAAATCGGCATTGACAAAGCACAGGGCGTTGTCGAAGCGTTTGTGTCTGGTATCGGAAACAAAGATTCAGTCGGTGACGTGGTGGTTTCCGGTGCGTTTAATGGCTCCCTTAAACGACGTAAGCCTCGTGTTGTGTGGGGCCACGATTGGAACCAGCCTA
>JGI20151J14362_10001143_pt1 | contig 19387 bp, 17 predicted proteins | sample COG_01_FD_14362 | JGI IMG/M metagenome (IMG submission 14362)
GGCGTAGGGGATTGGCTGTCTTGGTCCTGGTGGTTGGCCATCGGGCCTATTTTGGGTTTGCTCGCAACGCATTGGGTGGTGCAGAACTGGTTGGGTGGTGATCACCCGGGACCGGGCGTTCCAAGCATTTTGCACGCCTTGTCGCAACGGCATGGAAGGATCAAGCGGACGTGGATGTTCGCGCCGTTGATTACGAGTTCGCTTTCAGTGGGACTCGGTGGATCTGGCGGACTCGAAGGGCCATCGCTGCAATCGGCGGCGGCCGTTGGCTCCGAAATTGGCCGTCAAACCAAGCGCACTTTTAATCGGCGAATGTTGCTCATTGGCTGTGCAGCTTCCGCCTCTCTTGCGGCGTTGTTCAAAGCGCCTGTCGCCGCAATTATTTTTGCCGTAGAGGTTATCATGTTAGATCTCACAGCGGCGAGCCTTGTTCCCTTGCTTCTCGCTTCATTGACGTCTCTGATCACCGCGACTGTTTTGATGGGAGATGAGAATATTTTGAATACGCCCGTTTTGGATTCCTTTCGCATGATGAATTTGCCTTTGTACATGCTTTTGGGGGTCGTTTGTGGTGTGGGTTCGGTCATTTTTTCCAAGCTGTATTTAGGTTCAAGTCAGGCCATTGCGTGGCTGCCTTCGAAGCGGCTGCGGATTTGGATTGGTGGGCTATTGATTGGACTTGCATTGTTGCTGTTCCCGTCATTGTACGGAGAGGGTTATGAGGTGGTGAATGCCTTATTTGGAGGGCACTCCAAAATATTGGCCTCGGACATGACCATGCGGAATATGGATCCCGAAGGTTGGATGCTCATTGCATTTTTGATGATCGCATGGGTCCTGAAACCGATTGTTACAGGGGTTACACTTGGGGCTGGAGGCGTTGCAGGCGTGTTTGCACCCGCTATTTTTTGTGGTGCTTTATTGGGATATCAATTTGCCTTGGTCGCCGGTTGGATTGGCCCGACGTGGAGCTTGCCAATCGGCAATGCTGTGCTGGCTGGATTGGCGGGGTTGCTCGCTGGGGTTCTTCATGCGCCGCTCACTGCCATTCTGCTGGCAGCGGAGGTCAGCGGCGGGTATGCTCTTTTTGTTCCGGTCATGCTCACTGCGGGCATTAGCTTTCAGCTTTCCAAATGGTGGATGCGGCACAGCGTGTATACGAGAGAATTGGCCGAACGAGGAGAGTTGTTAACCCACGACAAGGATCAGTCCGTTTTGACTTTGATGCGTCTGCAGGACCAAATTGAATCGGATTACGAAATTCTTAACCCTCATTGGACTTTGGGGCAATTGATTCCCATTATTGAACGGAGTTCTCGTAATTTATTTCCGGTATTGGATCGTCACCGAAGTTTGCTCGGCGTGGTCGACTTGCAGGATGTCAGGGAGGTCATGTTTGATACGGAGGTGTATGGCACCATTAAGGTACATGACCTGATGGTTCTGCCTATAGCGACCATCAATTCAGGATCAAAAATGGACGATGTGATGAAGGCATTTGAGCGAACAGATGCGTCATTTCTGCCTGTTTTGAAAGATGGAGCCTACTGCGGTTTTGTCTCTCAAACCAAGCTTTTTGACACGTACCGGACTTGGTTGAAAGATGCCAGCATTCGCTGAACGATTCGCCTCGAACTATCCGTTTAAGAAATCGGAGACGACATCAAAAAACTCACGGGGATGGCTCGCATGGAGCCAATGGCCTGCCTCAGGAATTTTGTGGGTTTCCAATTGCAGACAGCGTTGATCAAACAATTGCAAATCAGCGGAACTGACATAATCGGATTGCCCCCCATGGATGAGCAGTGTAGGCAGGGTGTTGGTTTCCAATTCGACGCTTCCTACCACCTCGTTCAGAGACTCAGCTAACACATGCAGGTTCGGTCGCCAGGTGAAACCGCCGGATTTTTCTCGACGCAAATTTTTCATCAGAAAAGCGACCATTCCGGGCTCTTGAAGCCGCGCTAAAACATGCGATTCTATTTCTTTGCGTGACGTTGCATGAGCGATGGGAGCGGTAAGTAGCGCATCGAAGATCGGGGCGTGATGCGGCGTGTATGCGCGTGCTGCCATGTCCGCGATGACCAACCGATCGACCCGTTCGGGGTTTTCATGAGCGAATACCAGGGCCGTTTTCCCGCCCATGCTGTGGCCCAAAATAGCAGCGCTTCGCATGTTCTCGGCATCCATGTAGGCGCATAAATCAGACGCCATATCTCTGTAACGATGTGAAGCATGGTGAGGACTGCGGCCGTGATTGCGTTGATCAAGCAGGTGCACATAGTGGGTTTCTGCGAATTGTTTGCCGAGGGATTGCCAATTGTCAGAAGTTCCCAATAACCCATGCAGGATGATCAATGGCGGAGCAGCAGTGTCGCCAAGGTTTCGTGCAAAAAGAGGTGAGGGATTGATGTGTTCACTCATGAATGAGCCGGTTTCAAACAATCCAAATAGGTTTGCACCGTCCGTTCCAAACCGTTGTATAAAGCATCTGAAATTAGGGCATGTCCAATGCTCACTTCTGCCAAATAAGGCACGTTTGCAGCAAAGTGAGTCAGGTTTTGCGCGTCGAGGTCGTGTCCGGCATTTACCTCGATTCCGCAGCCGTGTGCAAATGCTGCTGCACGGGCAAAAGGAATGACAGCATCCAGGTTTCCTTGAGCGTAGCCTTGTGCATATGGTTCTGTGTATAATTCGATTCGGTCAGCTCCAATGTTTGCTGACGCCTCAATTTCTGCGTGGTCAGTGGACGTAAACAAGCTCACTCGCATTCCGTTTTCCTTCAATCGTCGGATGACTATTTCGAGCATCGCGCGTTCCTTGCGGACCGCCCAGCCTTGATTCGACGTCAATACATCAGGGCTATCAGGAACGAGCGTCACTTGTTCTGGTTTGACTTCACAGACCAAGGCTAAAAACCCTTCTGAGGGGTAACCTTCGATGTTGAACTCGGTCGAAACTATGGGCCTCAATCCGCGAACATCGGCGTAGGTTATGTGCCGCTCATCCGGTCTTGGGTGGACTGTAATCCCTTGAGCACCATATAGTTGAATGTTCTGCGCAGCAGCAATGACATCCGGGGCCTTTCCGCCACGGGCATTGCGCAATGTGGCAATTTTATTGACGTTGACGCTGAGTCTTGTCATCCTTACCTTTCGATTCCAACACCTCCGGTGCATTCCATCGGTGGATTGATGCAAAATTACACCATGTATGCACAGCGTATAATGAATTCAGATCTTCCGTGCGTTCGCCCGGACGATTCCGCCGGAAAAGTGCTCAGCCTGATGGACGAATACAAGGTTCGGCATTTGCCATTGGTCAATGGCGAAGACTTCCGGGGGCTGGTATATGAGGAAGATTTGATGGAGGCGGATGAGCAGGCACCTATGGCCACATTGGATGCTCGGCAAGTGGCTACTGCACCCAACTGTCATCTGTATGATTTAGTCGCTCAATGGGTCGACGCAGAGGTGGATGCTTTGCCCGTGGTCGATCAAGGAAACTACCTTGGGTGCGTCGACGCTTCATCCATTCTCCGGTTCCTTGCGCAAGAAACCCATTGGGCAGCAAAAGGAGCTGTTCTGGTGCTCGAAATCCCTGAGCGCGACTTATCCATTTCGGAAATCGCTCGTTTGGTAGAAGGAGCCGATACCAAAGTCGTGGCTTGCACAACAGCCCATGCACCGGATTCGAGCAATGTGGAGGTGACCCTCAAGGTTCAAACGGAGGATGTGGAGAAGGTGATTGCAACATTTCAGCGGTTTGGATANACGATCCAATCTTTTTTACATGCGCCAAAGCTCGAGGAAGAAATGAGGGAGCGATACGATGCTTTCATGCGATATCTAAAACAATGAGCGCCATGAAAATTGCCATTCACGGGAAGACGTTTGCACCTGAATTTGACGATGCGATCAAACGCATCCTTGCGCGCATTAAGGAATTAGATCCTGCCCCCATTGTTGAATCCAATTTTAAAAGAATCCTGGATGATCGCATGGCGCGCGCCAAAGACTGGTCGTCATTTGAAACGCCCGATGAATTGGTGGGCTACGATTTATTGGTGGCGATTGGCGGCGATGGTACTGTTCTGGAAGCGGCCATTTGGGTTCGCGATACGGAAATCCCGATCTTGGGAGTGAACACAGGGCGTCTGGGCTTCTTGTCCAATGTTGGGATTGAGGAAATTGATTTGGCGATGGATGCAGTGACCGCGGGGAAGGTGTGGTTTGAAAAGCGATTGATGTTGCAGGTGGAAGTGGAGGGCATGGAGTTGGGAGATTTCCCTTTCGCATTGAATGAGGTGGCCATCATGAAGCGGGACACATCCAGTATGGTGAACGTTGAGGTGCTGAGAGATGATGTATTTGTCAATAATTATTGGGCAGATGGACTGATTGTGTCCACTCCAACAGGTTCCACGGCTTATTCATTGAGTGCGGGAGGCCCCATTGTTATGCCCGGTTCGGAGGTGTTGTGCATCAATCCAGTTGCCCCGCACAACCTGAATAATCGGCCGCTGGTGATTCCAGCTGAAGGCGAGTTGCAATTGGTAGCGGAAGGGAGGGAGAATCAGTTTTTGCTGAGCCTCGATTCGAGAATGTTCATCTTGGATGGTGGGCGAAGAGTGAAGGTCACCAATGCGCCGTTTCGGTTGTTTTTGATGAACCTTGAGCACCAAGAATTTTTTGGCACCGTACGGGCCAAAATGCACTGGGGTGTGGATCCACGTGATCGATGAGCTTTCGTTGAAAAACTGTTGCCTTTGTTGGGGGTTTTTTTGATTTGGTTCGAACAATTCCGCTTAATTTCGTGCGTTATAGAAAGGTTCGTCTCATCGATTGGAACGCATTGCATTTTACATCATCTCATATTCGTTTGCTTTTAGCGGTCATTGCCATGACCTGCTTTACCATCACTGATCTTTGGTCTCAGCGTAGATTCGATCAATCGAAAGAAATTGGGCTCGCTGTCGGCACGGGATATTACATGGGAGACATCAATCCTGGAAAGCATTTGGCGGGGAGGCTTTCCGCAGGTTACGGGATGTATTACAGGCACAATTTCTCTTCGCGACTTTCATTGCGAGTGAACTATTTCAAAGGACGTGTGGAAGCTTGGGACGAAGACAGTTCCGATCCATGGCAAATCAACCGAAACCTGCATTTTCGCAACGACATAAGCGAATTAAGCGCCCTTGTTGAAATCAATTACCTCGATCATCAAGTCGGGAACTTGGGCGATAAGCTCACGGCGTTTTTGTTCACAGGACTCGGAGTGTACAATCACATGCCTGAGGCTGAGTTGGATGGACAATGGACGCCATTGCAGCCTCTTGGAACAGAAGGCCAAGGAACCACTTGGGCCGATGCGGTGGGATTGGAGGCATACGGGACATCGGGCATTTCCATGCCCATCGGGTTTGGCTTCAAATCCAATTTGGGTCCATTTACTACGTTTTGTTTCGATTGGGGCGTGCGCAAGACGTGGACGGATTACCTCGATGATGTGAGTGGAGTTTATGCAGATCGTGCTGTATTGATGCAAGAAAGAGGAGAAATGACGGTGCAGATGGCAGATCGGTCGACGGAGTCTGAAGGCGGCGCGATGAACCAGGCGGGCATTCAAAGAGGAGATCCATCTCGTTCTGATGTTTTCGGGTTTATTTCGGCATCACTCAGTTTCCGAATCAGCAAAAAACCAACGACCTGTTGGTCCGAGATATAATGGACAGCAACTCAGATCATCATCAGAACTGCGAGGCCTGGGGATTGGATTCATCCAGAATTCCGAAACACGTGGCTATCATCATGGATGGCAACGGGCGCTGGGCAAAGGAGCGCGGTGAGTCGAGGGTGTTCGGTCACATCAATGGCATTGATTCGGTGCGCTTGTCCGTCGAGTCGGCGCTTGAATTGGGAGTTAAGCACCTGACATTGTACGCCTTCAGCACAGAAAACTGGAACCGCCCGAAGGAAGAAGTCGATGCTTTAATGGACTTATTAGTCGACACATTGGTGAAGGAGGTCAGTGAATTGTCGAACAAAGGAGTGAGGTTGAGGACGATAGGAGATACGGCAGCATTGCCGGATTCCTGCCAAGCCCAGTTAAAAAAAGCCGCGGAAAGCACATCACATCAAAACCAACTTGAACTCATCCTCGCGCTGAGTTACAGTTCGAAGTGGGAAATGGTTGAAGCGGTCAAATCCATCATGGCATCGGGATGTAAAGCTGAAGACGTCACAGCGGAGGTGATTGCGGATCATCTTACCACGAAGGACGTGCCCGACCCAGAATTGATGATTCGAACCAGCGGAGAACATCGCATATCGAATTTTCTGCTCTGGCAAATGGCCTACACCGAGTTTCATTTTTCTTCGGTGTTATGGCCTGATTTTGGGAAAGAAGAGTTTATCGGGGCCATCCGAGATTATCAAAACCGGGAACGGAGGTTTGGTGGTGTATTGGATACCAATCACAATGTGCAAACAAAATGAGAAAGGCTGAGCGGATAGTGAATAACAGTTGCTTGAAAGGATGGGCTTTGGTGATGACATTGCTATGCTCTTCTGGTGTTTTTGCTCAAGAGCCGATGTCGCCGGATTTTGACAAGAAATACACCCTCGCAGGGCTGTCGGTAATGGGGGCGGAATACACCGATGTGCAAGCGGTGAAGTTATTCAGTGCGCTTCAAATTGGGCAAGAGCTGACCATTCCTGGGGAGGAGATTACCCGGGCCATTCGGAATTTGTGGGCGCAAGACTTATTCGAGGACATCAGCATTGAATTAGCTGAAGTTCGGGACAATCAGGTCTACTTGGTCATTCAAGTGGATGAATTGCCGCGTCTTACGCGGTATACGTTCGAAGGTGTTGGACGATCCGAGCAGGAATCCCTCAAAGGAAAGATTGAGTTGCTCACGGGGCGGGTTGTGAACGAAAACATCATGGTCACGGCTCGGAAGCGCTTGAGGGATTACTATTACGATAAGGGCTATTGGGACGCCGACATTTCCATTGTCCAGTCGCCTGACACCGCGTTTGAGAATGGCGCAAAGATCAATATCGTCATTCAGAAAGGCGAAAAAATCAAAGTGGGTGAAATTGTTGTGGATGGTACGGCTGAGTTGGAGGCAGAAAAAGTTCTGCGTGCGATGAAGGATTTAAAAGAGCGCAAATGGTACCGCATTTTTAAATCGAGCAAATTTGTAGAAGCGAATATTGCCCAAGCACGGGGTGAGATTTTGGCGCTATACAACAAGGAAGGCTACCGCAATGCCCGAATCTTAGGAGACTCGATTTACCGTTTGCCCGATGGCCTGGTGGGAATCAACTTTGAGATCAGTGAGGGAAACCGCTTTCATTTTGGTGAAATCAGTTTTACGGGCAATTCGAAATACCGCAGCACGCAGCTGGATTCCATTTTGGGCATCAAACGAGGGGAGATTTATAATTTGGAACGNCTGGAAACGAGGGTCTACATGGATCCAAAGGGCATGGACTTGAGCTCCTTGTACCAAGATGACGGATACTTGACATTCCAGGCCGTGCCGATTGAAACCCGCATAGAAAGCGACACCATTGACATCGAGGTGCGCATGATGGAGGGGAAGCAATTTCGGATTGGAAAGATTTTGGTTCAAGGAAACACCAAAACCAATGACCACGTCATCTACCGCGAGATTCGGACGCGCCCTGGAGATCTTTTTAGCCGAACGGATATTATTCGGACACAGCGTGAATTGGCTCAGTTGAATTATTTTAATCAAGAAGCGTTTGGTATCAATCCAATTCAGCACCCAGAAGACGGTACCGTGGACATTGAATACACAGTCGAGGAGAAACCGTCGGATCAAATTGAATTGTCAGGTGGTTGGGGCGGAGGACGCGTGGTGGGAACGCTCGGGGTCAGCTTCACAAATTTCAGCGCAAAGAACATGTTCAAGAAGGGCGCTTGGAAACCCATCCCTACGGGAGATGGCCAGCGCTTGTCCATTCGTGCCCAGTCCAATGGTTTGTTTTTTCAGAGCTACAATTTGAGCTTTATGGAGCCGTGGTTGGGTGGAAAAAAGCCGAATGCCCTGAGCTTTTCGGCATGGCGTTCTATTCAATCAAATGGTCAGCCTAAACGAATCGAGGGCGAAGTCAACGCTTCGCGGCAATCGCTTCAAATCACAGGTGTGCAGTTTGGATTTGGTCAACGGTGGAAGAAGCCGGATGATTGGTTTACCATGAACATGGCGCTGAGCTATCAGCACTTCAATTTGAACAATTACGGGGTGTTTTTCAGCTTCTCCAACGGCGTAGCCAACAACATCGCTGCCAATTTTACTGTAGCCCGAAATTCGATTTCAGATCCGATTTATCCGGTCTGGGGATCCAATATTTCGCTTTCGGTCAAGGCGACACCGCCATACAGCAAGTTCAGACCTGGCGATACAGATTACGCCAATATGACGGATCAGGAGCGGTTTAGATGGGTGGAGTATCACAAGTGGAAGTTGAAGGCTGAATGGTACACGCCACTTACGCAATCCGCTGGCGAAAACCCGAGAACCTTGGTCTTAAAAACGCATGCTGGAGTAGGTTTAATTGGTCAGTACAACCGCTCGGTAGGTCTTTCTCCTTTTGAACGATTCTACCTCGGTGGAGTTTTCTTGAGCGGCTTTGTTTTGGATGGTAGGGAAATCATCAACTTGCGTGGCTTTGATGATTTGTCCTTGACCATGCCCAACCAAAATACGGGTGCACCGGTGGTCGCAAAGTACGGTGCAGAGTTGCGTTACCCGCTGTCCACCAATCCCAGTGCGACGATTTTCATGCTCGGATTTTTGGATGCTGGCAAAACGTGGTCAGACGCACGAGAGTTCAACCCTTTTGAGGTTTACCGCTCTGCAGGAGTTGGTATGCGTATCTTCCTGCCCATGTTCGGCCTTTTGGGATTGGACTACGGTTGGCGATTGGATGATGTCCCGATGCAACCTAACATGTCTCGGGGTCAATTCCACTTCAGCATTGGGATGAACACGGGTGATTTGTAAAATGAAATTTGAAATGAAAAAGACTGCTTTTTTTCTGTTTTGTGCCATGACGATGTCTTGTGCGTGGACTGTTTTATCGGCCCAAAAGTTCGCTTATATCGATACGGACTACGTGTTGTTACACCTTCCAGAGTACTCCGCTGCACAAGGTGAATTGAACCAAATGGCGGTGGACTGGCAAGTTGAAATTGAAATGAAATTGGACGCTGTTGAGCGATTGGAATTGGCCTATCGTGCAGAACGTGTTTTGCTAACATCTGAGATGCGTTCAAAACGCGAAGAGGAGATCTCCACGAAGCGATTGGAAGCACGCGATTTGCAAAAGGAGAAATTTGGAGTGGAAGGAGAGCTGTTCGAAAAGCGCCAAGAACTTATTCAGCCGATCCAAGACATGGTCTTTGAGGAGCTAAAGGACATTGCGAGCGGAAGCGCTTACATGGTCATATTTGATAAAAGCAATCAGAGCAATATGCTTTACACGAACCCTAAATATGATATTTCGGATCGCCTCATTAAAGCCCTGGGATTTGTTCCAGGTGAGACGATTGAATCCGAGGGCAACGAAGGGGAGGAGGGCAAATCCATCCAAGACCGGGCGAAGGACGCTGTCAATAAAGGCAAGGATGCAGCTCAAGATCGAATTCAAGGTGCGGCAGCCGGTGTTCGTGGGGGTGGAAATACCGTCAACAGCCGGAGCAAGGATTGAATAGAATCGACTAATTTTACCCGAATAATTTATTTTTAAGAAAAAATTCATGAAGCAGTTTTCATTGGTTATCGCCTTGTTGGTATCGTTCTCCGTAGCAGGTTTGGCCCAGAAGTTTGGTCACTTGAATACCCAGGAAGTGTTACTGAACATGCCCGAGCGAACCCAGGCTCAGTCCACAATTGAAGATAGAGCAGGAGAATACGAATCAGAATTGACGCGTATGCAGCAAGACTTTCAAACGAAATTAGCTGAATACCAGAGCAAAGGGAGCACATGGCCTGCGGCGATTCTTCAGCAAAAAGAGCGAGAGCTTCAAGCTTTAGATCAAGGCATGCAAGAGTTCGGAACAACCGTCCAAAATGAACTAGCACAACTGGAGCAAGAATTGTTAATGCCCATGGTTGAGCGCGTGCAAGCGGCGATTGATGCGGTTGGAGCTGAGAACGGATTCCTTTACATATTCGACACCAGCTCGGGAGCTACCGTCTTTGCCGGTGGTGAGGATGTAGCGGGCATGGTGAGGGCTAAATTGGGCATGTAAGCAGCGGTCTGCCGCACATGAAACCCATAGGGATATTCGACTCTGGTATCGGAGGATTGACGGTCGCTCGTGCTGTTTCGGAGGCGATTCCTGGGCACCCCATTGTCTATTTTGGCGACACAGCGCATCTTCCTTATGGAGAAAAAAGCGCCGAATTAATTCAGCATTATTCAGTGCGAATCGCACGTGAATTATTGGATCTCGGTTGTGGCTCCCTTGTAGTGGCTTGTAATAGTGCATCATCCAATGCGTTGGATGCGATTCGCGAAACAGCNGGTCCGGGAATTCCCGTGATNGATGTCGTAACACCAGCGGTCAATTGGGTGAGCTCGAAGTATGATGAAGGGACCATTGGTGTTATTGGAACGCGAGCGACCATTGCCTCGGGTTGGTATCAAAGCCTCTTAACACAAGCGGGTTTGACCGCGCAAGCGAAGGCGACACCATTGCTCGCTTCGGCCATTGAGGAGGGTTTCCAGCACGGCCGGGTTTCTTCGGCGCTGATCGAAGCTTACTTGGGTCAAGGAGCATTTGACTCTGTTAAGGCCATTATCCTTGGTTGCACGCATTATCCATTGATTGCGAATCAGATAGCCGCACAATTACCATCGCATATTGAATTGGTGGACAGTGCCCATGTCGTCGCTCATGCCCTGAAATTGGCCATTCAAGAACAGTTGGCTAATCAAATTAGCGCACCCGCATCATCGTCATCCTTGTCTACACAGCGATTCCTCGTTTCAGATTTAACGGAGTCATTTGCCTTGGGCGCCCAGCGGTTTTATGGTTCACCTATTGCGTTGCAAGAGCGGAAACTTACGACTGCTCAGGATTGAACCATTTTGAATATTCAACATACCGAGCGGAAGTTGCGGCCAAATGCTGACTCAATTCAGCCTTGACTGCACCGCGTTGTTTGGCAGGAACTCCGGCCCAGAGGGTGTGGTCAGGGACGACAGTTTCAGCGAGCACCACCGCACCGGCAGCTACGACCGCTTGCTCTCCGATTACAGCCCCGTCCATCACGACTGCGCCCATCCCAATCAAGGCCCCACGTTTGATATGCGCACCGTGAACGACAGCCTGGTGGCCAATGCTCGCATCGTCTTCGATGATGGTTTCACTTTGTTCGAACGTGCCATGGATGATCGCTCCGTCTTGAATGTTGACTCGCTTTCCTATGTGGATGGGAGCAACGTCTCCCCGGATGACGGATTGAAACCAACAGGATGACTCAGGTCCGAGAGTCACTTGGCCTATAACGGTTGCATTAGGAGCCAGCCAACACGATGCATGAATTTGTGGAGCTTGACCTCTGCAGGTCATAATAAGGGGCTTTGGTTGTGGCATGTGTGGTATTGTTCAGGTGGTGGGGAGCTGGGAGCGGTCCATGTTCCACCAATTGGGTCGGTCAAAGATGCGCATTTGGCCGGCAAAGCGGACGTCTTTTGCCGTGATTTTTATAGCTGAACTCGTGCTGTTTTTCAAGGGTTGTTGGGAGAAATAATCGACCAATGCATGGACGGTAGCGATGGTCTCCAACTTTTGCCGGCCTCTCGGTGAAACACCATGGAGTTCAACGTGCTGTTGTAAGGTGATTTTGGCATTTGCGGACCAGGTCCATTTTGATCGGATTTGGAGTTCGTTCCTGCACCACTGTGTGCAAGTACGAGCTGAGGACAAGGAAAGAGGATGGGCTTCACAAATCAGCGGCTGATTTTGCGTTTCCAAGTGCAATGTGAATCGCTCCATTACGGGACCAGAGATTCGCTTGAGGTAGTTTTGAACGCGTCCTGGTGTGCACGAACAACGCTTCGTTCCTTCATGGTAATGACCACATGGGCATGGATTCGCCGTTGCTACAATCAAAGCATTGACCGAAACCGCTTGCCCACCATGCGCCCGTGATATGTTCAAGGTTCCAAACTCCATTGGCCCTCGCAGTGCTTCAATGCAATCGCGAGAAAATTCAGTAAACTCATCCAGGCACAATACCCCTCCCTCGGCGAGGCTCAATTCACCGGGAATCCATTCCTCGCTTCGTCGCCAACTGCCAATCAGTCCGTTAGAGCTGGAGCGGTGATGTGGGGATCGAAAAGGGGGTGTCTCCTGCAAGTCGTATGGTTCTCCTCTCAGGCGATGCAGGGACTGGAGGTGAGTCGATGACGACTCATCCAGCTTTGGGGTCAATTCATGGAGCGCCCGAGCCATTTGGGATTTTCCCGTGCCGGGAGAACCAATCATGATCATGGAAAGGTTACCTGCAGCGGCAACCAAAAGGGTTTTTCGTTGGTTTTCGCTGAGCTTCAAGGTCTCAAACATAGAATGGCTATGGAGATTCCATTTTAGTCGCGTATTCCAGGGCCTTTTTGTTCGAATGGTAGGAAGGGATATGCCGTTCTGAAAATGCAGGACGATTCGCTTAAGATGGGCCGCCAAATAAATGCGACGGGGATGCAGATCCAGATAACAATTCGAAGCGCTACCTGCAGGTAACAGGCAAACGCAGTCTTCCGCAGGCATTTGATGGGGTTCAGGGATGAGATGCGCCCAATGTGATTCAAACGGTCTGACGGTACCGTCCAATTCCATTTCGCCCATGGAAATCAAATTTTGAATTGCTTTGGCAGGAACTTGACCTGTGATGGCTAAAAATGCAAGGGCAATGGGTACATCAAGTGTAGCCATGCGGTCCAATTCATCCGTTGGGCTCACAAGGAGGGTGAATGCTCCGGTTGGACGCACATATCCGGCATGTTCAAATGCGGCAAAAATGCGCGAGAGTATGTTCCGGGTTTCCGACCATGGAATGCCCGAAACATGGAACCGAGCGCCCCGAGATTTATGCAATTGAACGGACACAACTTGCCCATTGCGATTGGCGAAGCCAATCCCATACGTGGTTACCAGCATGGTTTTAAGACTAGTGCGTGTGCTCGATGAGGTCGATCCAAGCGTGGATGACCTTAATGTGCACCTCTTGTACCCGGTCCGCATAACCCTCCCACGGCACATCGACCGCAACATCGCACAATGGCTTCAATTCTCCTCCACCTCTTCCGGTAAGCCCAATCACCTTCATGCCTCGTTCTTTAGCACGCTTCGCGGCTTCAATCACATTGGCGCTGTTTCCGCTCGTTGAAATACCCACCAAACAATCTCCTTCTTGACCAATGGCTTCAACGAATCGAGCAAAGATTTGGTCAAACCCGTAATCATTGCCCACGCATGTTATGTGGCTTGGATCACTGCAAGCAATGGCAGGAAGTCCCGGTCGGTCATCGCGGTACCGGCCACTCAATTCTTCGGCAAAGTGCATGGCATCGCTCATGCTTCCTCCATTCCCACATGAGATGATTTTCCCTCCTCCACGGATCACTGCACTCATGCATGTTCCGGCAGCCTCTACCGCATCCATGAAGTCCGGTTGATTGCGGAGAGACTCCAACAATTGCGCGGCCTCATCAAAATGGGCGTTCAGTCGATTCCTTTGATTCATGCGAGCAAGTTGTTTAAATATCCTGAGAGCGGCTGGGCTGTTTTGTAGTTGAGGGCAATCAATTTATTGCAGTTAGCGGCTAAAAGCAGCTAATCCTGACCGAAGGAATTGGACGAATTTATCAGCGTCTGGATCATAGCCTACGCCATCACCTAAGCGATTGCCTGAGTGATCAAGCATCACATAAAACGGCTGGGAATTGGTGTTGAATTCAGAGGCTTGGAGGTAGGACCATTTGTTCCCTACTGTCTTGATTTTGAAGGTTTTGCCCCCGTAACTCTCAACGCTTTGCTCTGATTCCGGCAGATCACGGCGCTCATCTACATACAGGGAAACCAAAACCACGTCATTGCGCAGCATATCGGCGACTTCTGCATTGGGCCAGACTTGTTCTTCCATTTTTCGGCAATTCACACATGCCCAGCCTGTGAAATCGAGAAGAATGGGCTTTCCTTCGGCCTTTGCCGCTGCCATGCCCTCTGCGTAATCTGTGAATTGGGCTTCGATGTGGCCTCCACTTTCGGATTCTCCGTGGCTTCCGCCACTCCACTCGCTGTAAAACATTGGAGGAGGGAATCCGCTGATGAGATTCACCGGGGCTCCCCACATACCAGGTAGGAGGTAAACACCCAAGGTGAAAAACAGCATGCCGATCGAAAATCGAAAAACTCCGATTCGTTCTGTTTTGGAATCATGCGGGAACAAGATCCATCCGAATAAGTAAAAAGCGATGCACATCGCAATGACTACCCAAATGGCAATGAACAGTTCCCTTTCCAGCAACCCAAGTTGCAGTACAAGGTCTGCGTTGGATAGGAATTTGAAGGCAAAACCAATCTCAAGCAAGCCCAAGACGACCTTAACACTATTCAGCCAACCTCCTGATTGGGGCAACGAATTAAGCCATCCCGGAAAGGCGGAGAAGAGCATGAATGGCAAGGCCAAAGCAAGCGAAAACCCGAACATAACAGCCGTGGGTGCTGCAAATGATCCCGTAGCTGCTCCGGCCAGCGCACTTCCCACTAAAGGCCCAGTGCATGAAAAGGAAACGATAGCGAGTGTCGCTGCCATGAAGAAGATGCCCAAAAGCCCTCCTTTATCTGCTGCTTCATCCGTTTTGTTGGCCCAGCTGGTGGGCAGTTGAATTTCAAACGCTCCAAGAAAGCTCGCTCCAAAAATGATCAGCAATAAGAAGAGGAATACATTGAAGAAGGGATCAGTGGAGATTACATTCAGGATGTCAACGCCAAAAACAGCCGTAAGCAACAAACCGAGACCGGTATAGATGAGGATGATAAAGAGTCCATAGATCAAGGCATTCCGGATTCCTTCGCGTCGGTTTTTGGATTGCTTCGTGAAGAAGCTCACAGTCATTGGAATCATAGGAAAAACGCACGGTGTAAGCAGGGCCGCAAAACCGAGCAACATGCCCAAAAGAAAAACCCCCATCAATCCTTCTTCAGAATTGTTGTCTTCATCTAACCCTTCGGCTCCTTGATCACACAGATGTTCAGAGGGAGGGCAGCGATCCGGCTGGGCTGAGGCTGGATTGACATTGCTCAGAGACACTTCGAACTCGAGGTCTGGCGGGAAGATGCACTTGGCGTCATCGCACGTCATGAAGGTGATCGCACCCGAAATCGTTCCCTCCAACGTTGAAGGGGAAGCTCGGAAGGACTGAACAAAAAACACCTCTTCTTCAAACATTTGGACATCCATATCGAAGCTTGGATCGAATTGGACCAATGGCTCACATTCGACTACGCTGCCGATGCCTTCGAAACCCGCAGGCCAGTCGATGCGAAACTCGGTTGCCATGGGTCCATCCAATCGGTCCAAAAATTGACTGTAGAGGTGCCAGCATGGCTCAACCGTCGCATGGAAAATCAGATCGTATGATGCGGCTTCAGTGGTCTCATAAATGCCAATGTCCCAGGTGACNGGCTCAAGCAAACCCTCTGAATCATGGCCTTCGCATAAGTGTTGAATGGGCGGACAATAAGTATCCAGTGCTGGTTCGACTGCGGTCAAATCAACGGCGAAATCAATGTCCTCGGGGGGCAAGCAGCGAGAGGCATCACATACCATAAAGCTCAAAAATCCTGAGACTGAACCGCCCTCGTTTTGATCCACTTTCACCCGTTGAACCCAGTACACTTCTTCTTCAAAGAACTTCAAATCCATCATGAAGTTGGGATCGTACTCGACGATCGGATCGCATTCGCGCACTTCTTGGATTTTTTCAACGCCTTCGGAGGTGTTGACTTCAAAATAGGTTGGCAAAGGGCCATTGGGGTCGTCTAGAAACTGGCTGTAGATATGCCAACAGGGCTCCACGGAGGCATGAAAAACGACGTCCACAAAATCAGGCTCGTCCGTTTCGTGCGCCGAAAAAGTCCATTGCACAGGGTCCAAGATTTGCGCATGAAGCGAAGTAAAACCACCAATTGCCTTGAGGCTCGCGAGCAGGATTAGAGCGGAAACGCTGGGAAGATTCAAACTTTTCATAGCAACGCGAATATAAAACCAAGAGGACCGGTTTCCGCCAGCGGATCGGCCAATGACTGTTAGAGTTCAATTTCTTCCCCCAAAGCTAAACCGAAAGGCCTCCGGATCAGCCAGCTACCGAGGTAAACTAGCGGTGTATCGACAAGGGCCACAATGACCTTAAAGAGGAAGCCATTGAGCAAAAGAGTGGTGAATAACGCCCATTCAATTTGCTCCAGTGAACACATAAGGAAGAGCACAGTTAACGTATCAATGAATTGAGATGGAATTGTACTCAGGTTGTTTCGGAGCCAAAGCTTTTTGCCCTGGGTCTTTTTTTTCCAGAAATGGAACAGCCTCACATCGAGGAATTGGGCGAGCAAATATGCCGCCATGGAAGCGCTGACCGCAACGATCGTTGAACCAAACACATGATCAAATTCGGCATCGCTGACCGGCGACCATGCCGCTGCTGGTACGGATTGGCTTACACTTACAATGACCAACGTAAAAGCACTTGCGAAAAGTCCACCGAGGACCACTTCATTTGCACGCCGGCGGCCGAAGCATTCTGAAATCAAGTCGGTGACCAAGAACGTTATGGGATAAGGCAACAATCCAACGCTTTGTTCAAAGGTCAGCCCTTCAATCGGACTCCAATGAAAGAATTTGCGGAAAATCAGATTGCAAGCGACCAGACTGGCCATAAAAAGTGCCGCAAGCACAAGGTAAATCCGCAGGGCACGTTGACGGTTTGGAGAGGGGGCGATGCTGTCCATGGGTTTCAAGGTAATTCAGTCCAATGCAAAGCTCTTTTTTTTCGCACCACCTTCATTTGCGCAGTTTGAAATGTTGCGCCGGATTCGACCGGGGGTTCTGTGATTGCAGCGATTTCTTGAACCGCTCGTGCGCTGGCTCCATGGGCCTGAGCCAAGTTGAAGAGCACTTCCATGCGCAACGGTTCATTCCACCAAGCTTCTAAATCAAGGATGCCTCCGTTTTCGTTTGGTTCCCAGCAGCGGTGAAGGGCTTGTTCGACACCGTGCTGCACATAATTTGCAATCGGCTGAAATCGCTCCGCCCATCGAGCAAGATGCTCCCGAGTGCCCTCCCGCAAGGAATCCAGTTGAGGCAGAGCTTCGTGGCGAATGCGGTTGCGCAAATAGTCGCGTTTGGCATTGGACGAGTCCTCGCGAAATGGGATGGCCCACTCTTCCGCGCACGCGATCAATTGATTCTTGGAAACCAAAAGAAATGGCCTCAGAAGATGGCGCTTTGCATCAAACGCTCGCATGCCAGACAAGGACATCGGATCCGCCGAACGCATCAATTGGAGAATCACCGTTTCTGCTTGATCATCCGCATGATGGGCTGTGACAATGCAAGTGCGCAATCCGTGTGTTTCTGACAATTGAATGCGCAGGGTTTCGAAAAAGGAATAGCGGATTTTTCGCGCCTCTGCTTGGATTCCATTGGAGGTGTGCTCGACCTTTGTTCGATGCGCATGGAACGGAACTCCTGCCTCATCGCACCAAGATTGAACAGCGGCGGCATCTCCGTCGGACTCCTCCCCCCGAAGGCCATAATTAACGTGTGCAACGTGCAAATTGCACCCTGCCCGCAGGCAGGTTTCAGCCAGTACCATGGAGTCCAAACCACCGCTTACAGCCACGACCAAAATGACATCCGGATCTACACGGTGAAGCTTCAGCCATGCTTTGAGGTGTTGAACGAGTCCGTGGCGGTTATCTCGCATCGCCTTGCAATGTTTGAAGCATGGCCTGGGCTTTGAGCAGGCATTCCTCGTATTCTTTTTCGGGATTGCTCAAGGATGTAATGGCTCCTCCTACGTGCATCGAAATGCGCGGCATGGCAGCGTTATAGAGTATGCTGCGAATGACAACGTTCAAATCAAAGTCGCCATTGGGGCGAAAAAACCCGACACTTCCTGAATAAACACCCCGCTGGCTTCCCTCCAATTCATCGATGATTTCCATGGCCCGGATTTTGGGTGCTCCAGTCATTGATCCCATTGGAAAGGTTGCCCTCAGGATCTCCTCCACCGTGCATTCGGAGCGCAGCTTGCACTGCACCGTAGAAATCATTTGGTGCACAGATCGGAAGCGATGGATGCCAAATAATTCTGGGACTTGAACCGATCCAGGTTGCGCAATCCGAGACAAATCGTTTCGAACCAAGTCGCAGATCATGACATTTTCGCCCCGTTCTTTTGGGTCATTTTGCAATTGACGTGCCAACGCATCATCTTCTTCTGGTGAATTGCCACGTCGAATGGTGCCTTTGATGGGGGAGGAAATCAGTGATTCCCCTCGTTTTTTCAAAAATAATTCGGGCGAGCCACAGAGCACATGATACTCACCGGCTTTGACCAGGGCAGCATAGGGCGGATCCGTGAATTGTTGCAGGCGCACAAAGGCCTCCCACGGGGAAGGCAATTCCCGATCTGCTGACCACTCTTGGCAGAGATTCATTTCATAAATGTCTCCAAGTTGAATGTGCTTTTTGACCCGATGAGCACGCTGTAAATAAGTGCTGGCCTCCCATCTGGGCAGGAGTGATATGCCGGGCGCTTCTGGGACATTCGGCTGGGGCCGGGCGATTTCATCAAGAAGCTGCGCTACCTCGGGTTCATCCGAGCCGTGCACCACTTCCGCTCGTTCCCGTTCTCCCCCCCATTCGATGACAATGCGAGGCTCAACCCAGTGCAAAGTGGGCATCTTTGTGGCATTGATGCGTTGCGACTTGAGGGCTTCAATTCCGTTTTTGAGGTCATATCCCAGCCATCCAAATGCCCACGTGGGCTTTCCATCCGCTTGCAAAAAGCGTTGCAGCGCCGATAAACAATCGGAGTCGGTGCCGTCCCACATGAATGACCGTTTCGCTCCTACGGCAAGAACACAGCGTCCTTCGGGATGGGCATCAAAATGCAAACTGACGTGCGACTCCCGTTCGAAGAGGGATTTCAAATCGGGAAGGGGGCGCGCCATGGTATCTGGCATGATTTACACGTGCAAAGCGCGATTGCCTGTGGCTGCCAAGGCGGCTTCCTTAATGGCTTCTGTGAATGTCGGGTGGGCGTGGGACATG
>JGI20151J14362_10001148_pt1 | contig 19344 bp, 8 predicted proteins | sample COG_01_FD_14362 | JGI IMG/M metagenome (IMG submission 14362)
CTTCGACGCGTTCAACAGAATCTTCACGACTTCCAATCCTTCCTTTGCAATCTCGTCGTTTTCGACGGTTTCTACCACGATGACCACGATACGGGGATTTGTTGTTGTTGTTGGTGTTGTTGTTGGTGTTCTCGTCCGCATCGCGTTCTCGTTATCTTCTTTGTCTTCATCTTTGTCTTCTTCTTCTTGGATGATTTCCCCTAATTTTAGCGGGGAAATGCGTCTGCGTGATGATGATGACGTTCGCGATGATGAAGAAGAAGAGAATAAATCGACGAGCTTTTGCGCGACAATCTCCGCGACTGGGCCGCAATACGCGACGTCAATTTCGTCGATATCGTTTTTCACGACGCAAAATGAATCTGAGCGAGTCGCTTTCGTTGTCGTTTCCATCATCGATCGTCAATTAAAATCTATCCTCTCGTGTAGTCTTGCGCTAAAAACCCCTAAAAATGTGCCGCTCAACGACGCTCCTTTTCTCTCTCTTCTCGGATGTCCAGAACTGCGGGATATGCGTTTTTTAACAGTCTCAAACTCTCTAAAGTCAACTCGAAGGAATGGACGGTATCTACGCCAGGCACGTCGTCAAAGTAGTGGTATTTCACGTCGTCTTTGTCCAAGCTTTTGTCTTTACTGTTACTCCCGCTCTTGGACCCGTTGTTGTCTTTTTTCCAGGCGCTAAAGCCGTAGAGCGTGACTTTGTCGCACTGCTGAGCGGCGGCGACGATGGCGAACCATCCGGAATTTGGTTTGCACGATTCCTCTTGGTTCATGGCGTTGGAGATGGAAATCGCGCCTCTGCGTTTGCGCCAATTTTCCTTCGCGTCCTTGGCTCTTTGCGCGGTTAACGCGCAGTTCGGCGTCTGTTCGCCTCTCTCGGCGGCTTCCGAGAGCGCGTCTTTACTCACCGAGTTCCAAAGCGCGTTGGCGCGAACGATAAAATCTGGAGAGAGCAAAGACGTCATCGGAGGCTTAAACCGACGGAGAATGAGTTGGATGAATTTTCTTCGCCACGCCATGCTCAAGGTGGTCTCGTAGAGGACTAACCGACTGTTTTCCGGCTTTTTCATCTTCTTGAGCATTTCGCGTCTGCGCCAGTTCGGGTCGGTTAAATCGATATCTTCCTCTTGCTTAAAAATGAGCGGCTCAGCGTGACATCCTTTCATTCGACACTTGATTAACGTGCCCAAACAAACTTTCGCGTCGCACACGTCTGGATCGTTAATCCGTAACGTCCTGGCGTCGTTGAATCCTAGGCGTTGCGCGTGGTGCATGTTCACGATGTCGTGCGTCGTTCGGCTGCCGACGTGCTTGGAGAATTTCTTCACTGGCGGGTAATTGATTCGGAAGACGCCGTCGTGTTGATCAATCTCTTCGCCGTATTCGTGTTTCAACATCAATCCTGAGTTGGCCACGACCGCACACGTTTTATACGGACGTTTCTTTGAAATCGTTTCGGATTGCGGTAAAAGCTTGACGAGCATCGGGTGGAAGAAGAATCTCCAAATGGCGTCGTTTCCGTTCGGTCCAGGGGCGACCGTAGTCACGTACGCGCGTTTGCGTTCTCCAGCACCAACGTTTCCGACGCACTCGAACGTATCTTTCGTAATTTCCAAGTTGACCAGTTGCGGATCGACTTTCAAAGCGGTGGCGTTTGGGAGCGGCCATCGCAAACGCATCGGGCTACTCGCCGATTTCGCCGTTTTCGCGTCGTCGTGCGCTTTGTGCGCGGCGACGAACCGTTCCGCGTACCCGTACGCGTCCGTGAGTTGGTCTACTAAACACTTCGTTTCGATGGCTGCTTTGTTGTTGCCAAAAATCACGTCCGCGTCTGCATCCAACGCGGCTTTGTTATTCGTAAAGAATAAATCCTTCCCTCCTCCTCCGTCGGATGAAGAAGATGAAGAAGAAGAAGAAGAAGAAGAAGAAGAGCAATCGCATCTCATCGTTTGCGGTTTCACCATGCAGTTGTTTACCTCTTCTGGTTTTGCAAAACCAAGGGATTCAATCATCTTCTCTCTGGACATCAAATCTACGTTCTTTTCTAATTTAAAGCACCGACCGAAATTTCTCGAGTGCGCGAACGTGCGCGTGCGTTGACACTCGTCGCCTGTCGCGCTTCCAGGTATTCGGACACACGCACCCCAATCCGACCATTCGCCGATAATACCAGCTGCGAATAATTGTTCCGACCGACGTTCGCTAATCATCGCTACTTCTGCTTTATCTAAAACCATCGCCGACGAGATCGATTGCGGCGACAAACCTTCGGTTAAATCTATGTTTTCTAAATTCTCGTCGTCGTTCATGTCCGAGTTACTCGTCGCGCGTTCCGCGTTCTTCAACTCCTCGACGGCCCCATGAATAGAGCTCTCTGCCGCGTTCTGTCTATCTTTAGCCGTTCTCGCGAGTTCTTCTAATTTGCCAAAAGAGGACGCAAATTCGGAATCAGGTTTATACTGCGCGGCCGGAGGCGGTCTCGTGCTCACTCTCGCCTGGACAATCGCCGCGTGCATCTCGTGCGCCAAATGTCTCAAAACGTCGTCTTTCGCCACATCCGCGGTTAAGCCCCTGTCCCCTTTTGCTTTCATGTACGCGTCTAACTTCTCTCTCGCTACGTCTACGTCGAATCGCTTCCCTCTCGCCTGCCTCTTCAAACTCGCAAACACATCCGACATGGAAATTTTCGTCAATCTATACCCAGCTTTCGCGAACATCTCAAATCGCGTGTGCGCGTCTTCAAACGTCGTCGCGCCTTCATTTATCGATCGAACGGCTTCTAAAACTTCCGCCGCCCACGTTGTCGCAGATATGATCACCTCATTGTTGTTTTTACTTCTACTACTACCATCGCCGTCTGCGTCGTCGTTGTTGTTGTTATTGTTCGATACCGCGGCAATATCCACCGCGTCTTCGTCTTCGCTACTCGACGTAAAACTACTGCTCTCCGCATCTTGGCTCCCACTCCCCATCACCATCGCTTTGTTGTTGTTGTTGTTGTTGTTGTTGTCATTGCTTCTATTTATCATCTCTCGTCTATTATCTTTAGTACTCTCACTCCTCGCGCCTCCTCCTTCACCTAAAAACGACGTTTTTGCCCTTTTGGTGGCAGCACTACCTGTAGTCACATCACCATTCTCATCATCATCATCATAAATATTATTATCAGTATTCGTTCGTTTCAATCGAGAGGAAGAACCACCAACAACGCGAAGGTGATATTGAGGACGATGATGCAGCATATCGTAATCCAAATGCACGTTCAAATGCGCGTGCAATTGCACCCACCGAACGGCAATAAACAAACCCCAAGAGACGACGATCAACGCGAAGAATTTAATTCTCATTTCGCGCGAGGTTTTATTGGAAAGTCTGTCTCGGGTCGTTTACGTCTTTATCGTCGTCGTCGGATACGGAAAGGATTATATTTATGAAGAAACAGACGACGAGAGAAAAGAGAAGAAAATTAATTGAACGAATTTAACAAAATACTACTCGATGAACGAATACTCTTTTCAATCACACATCATCATCCATTCTCCGTCTGTTATTGTCATCTCTTGAGTCTCTTTGGTTTCTCTTTCCCTTGCCTTTTCGGCAAGACTTCATCGAACGCTCGATGGAAACCACCCTTTTTTTCATCATCATCCTCTTGTCGTTCGTCCATCGTCCACGCCGAGCGCAAGATTTTAACCACCGTGTCGATGTTCAGAACGTCGTGCGTTTGGTCCGGTCGCAACGTTTTTACGGGCAATTTGCGACTTTGAACGCCTAAGGATGACGCTTTCTTTTTGCTCGTTTTCATTCCTCTGGTTTTTAGATCGACGATGCCACCGACGACGAAGATATTGGATGGGTCTCGCAGTTCGGAAAGCGAGAGCGGAGTTTCCGCGTCCGGCGAGAGGTAGATGACGTTGTTTTTGGTTTGACCTTCTTCTTGGCAGGCGACGACGTCGCACTCTTCGGCGGGGTCTGGGAGCATTTCGACGTGCTTGCTCCACGTGTCCGCGTTGAAGAAAGTTTCGGATTCGTATTTGATGTCGCCGGCGAACGAGGCGAAAGTTACTCGCAAATCGCCTTTGCTTTTTTTACCGACGGAGGTTATTTCGCAGAGTTGCTTCGCTACAGATCTTAAAGCTCTGGCGGAGTCGTGTTCGTACGATAAATCGACGATGACTTTTAACGCGTTTGGATTACTTCGTGCGATTTCAATGACTTTCTCATCTTCTTCTTTCTCATCGTTGTTCTTCCTCATCGCCGCGCGCTTCCTCGCGTTCGCTTGGCGAATCTCATCGAAAAGTAACGCTTCCTCGACGGTAAACCAAACGTGCTCGTCCGATACTTTGATGATGGTATCGTCGTCGTTACTAAAACTTATTGCGATGAACGTTTTTCCTCGTCTGTCCAACGCTATTTGACTGACGTTTTCGTAACCAAGCTTAATCATCTCCTCGCCAATTGGAACGCCCGATATAAACGCGTGCGTGCGAGCGAGCGGTTTGAGTGTTTCCAACGCCAACTGTAAATGCGACGTCGTCGACGACGAAGAAGAACGACGTTCATCCCCTGGCGGTGGTGCGACAAAATCAACGTTACGACCAAACGGAAGGTTCGAGACGACGACTGTTTTACTCGGGTCGGATGTAAACGAGGTTCGGATAAACGCGTTCGCTTGTTGAAATCTCGGGAAAGGACTTCCCGAGGACGAGGCCTGCTCCGAAGGTACCGCCTGCGCGCCGGAAGCGGCACCAAAAAACCAACGCGCATTTCTTTGACTCTTTTCAATCAAATGTCCCGTCGCGTCGCTCCCGATGACGATTCCAAATCCGAGCTGTTTCGCCGCGACGCACAGCGTGCCGGATCCGCAGAACGGATCCAAGAATGTAATCTCGGAAAGTTTCGTCGACGATTTTGGACTCGCTAACGTCGCCGCGACGGTATTCACTAAAGCTCTCGCGACTTCAAATCGCGTCCCGCTGCTATAATTGGCCGGTTTTTGCGCCCACGCCAAAGAGGATTTCACCACCGAGTGTGCTTCGCTCGTATCTGGCGCGTAGGAAGCGAGCGCAAACGTATACGCCGTTTCCGTTTCTAAAATAACAAAGCGCAAAGCGTGCTCCTTCGCTCGAACGACGTCTGGTTCGCGCGGGTCAACTCCAGCAAACGTCGCCCGAACGCCGTATTTATACCCAACATCAGCAGGCGATAACTGCTTCACTCGTTTCGTACAAAATTGCAACAGCTCGTCCGACGGTTTCCTTTGACTTTCTTCTCTTCGTTGAAATCTCGCCACGGTTTCGTAAATCAAAGCGATTGGCGGATTATAATCTTCTCCTTCCATTTCCATTCCCGGAAGAACCCCTTCGCTGCACGTCTTCTCTAACCTCTCCGCGAACGTCTCCCAACTCGTCTCGCTAAAAATCGGCTCGACTTTCGCCCGGAGCGACGCCGCGTTTCGCGTGAACGCGGAACCGTGCGAATCTTGAGCCATGAACAGACCAATCGAAAGCTGGTCGAAGAATACGAAATCATCTTCAACGTAGTCGTTTTTGTTGTCTTCTTTTCCTTCATCATCATCTGAAGTATTCATCCCGCCGGTGGTACTACACGCCATGGTTTCCATCGCGTACAAGTTGTACAAATTCTCGTTCTTCAGCGTCACGTACAAGCTTCTTCGCTTTCGTTGTCTTCTCCTCTCGTTTTTGTCCTCATCATCGCGCGCAGAAAGACGACGATGACTTCGACGCACTTCCTCGAACGCCGTTCGTTCTCTCTCAACGAGCGACAAACCTTCTTCAGATATTCCTCGTAAACTTCGCCGTCGTAATTCGTCTAAAACGGATTCAAAGTACTCGCACTTACGCGACGTTTTCCTCATCGGTACCGGAGGGAATCGCCCGAGCTTGGACGATTTCGACGACGCTTTGATACCGAGAGGTGTTGGAATGCTCCTGGGCGTCGTTTTTGCGCTCATCGTCCTCCTCGCGAGCGCGCACATCATCCGTATCTCATTCGTGCATTTCCTCAAAGTTGTGACGCGCGATAGAAACAAAAGGTTTGACTCACACATCATCACATCGCACCGAGAAAGGAAAGAAGAAGAGGAGCGCAAAAGACCTGCGAAAGACGACGACGACGTAAACGAGGCGTCGACCTGATGGAAGAAAAAGACAACGACAACAACGACAACGTCAAAGTAAACGCGATGCTTTTACGCGCGATGAAACATCTCGAATCGAACAGAAACGACGGCATGGATGTCCAAACGATGATGATCGAAACGACGACGACTTTGAACGCGAAAAGAGGAGGAAATCATCGTCTGCGGGNNAGGAAAGGCACTGCTGTTGATTCGTCCTCGTATTCTGCGTTCGCGTCTCAGAGCGCATCGAAGAAGACGAGCACGAAATCTCTCTCAAAAGTGACCTTGAACGAGTTGAAGCAAAGAGCGAGAAACGCGAGGGAAGGATACGCGTTGAGCGAAAAAGCAATCCTCGCGGGAGGCGATCGAGAGACTAAGTTCGGGTATTGCTTGATGTATTTGAACGCGATACAGAAATCGGTGAACGAGATGTGCTTGGGAGGGGTAGATTTTGAGGATGCGCGGCGGCGTCGGCGGCGGTATCGGTGGGAAGCGTTCGACGAGCGGGACGAGGAGGACGATTTGGAGAAGAAGAGAGTAAAGCGGAAGAAACAAAACGAGGAACGAGAGAGAGAGAAGAAGTTAAAGAAGAAGAAGGAGGAGACTACCTTGAATGGTAAGGAAGCGCGAGGAGGAGGAGTGATGATGAAAGTAGTAGAAGAAGAAGACGCGAAGGCGTTGGCGCCGTTGACGACGATGGCAAACGCGAAATCTCCGAGAAAGAGAGGCGCAGAAGGAGGAGAAGAAAACGTCGTCGTCGACGAGGAGAGGACGACGACGAACAAAAAACCATCGACGATGGCGGTTAAAATCATCAAACCGGGACGGTACCCGGGCGAATACTGTCAACTCTGCGGCGAACACGAGCACATGGTCCACGTGAAGTACGAGAGCCAAGTTTTAGGGGAAGGTAAGTTGGTGTGTTACGGTTGCCTCGTTAAGGAGAAGAAAGAGTTGGAGAAGAAGCAGAGAGAGTTGACGAGCGCAAAGGAGAGACAAAAACGGAAAGAATTGACGAAAGCGGCGAGGAGGAAAAGAGATGAAACGATCACGGTAACGAGTCCGACGACGACTCCGAATACTACTACTACGCATTCATACTCCTCGCCGGTATCGGGGGCGCCGAACGCCGTCGCGCTCCCGCAGCAGCAACAATCATCGTCGTCGCCAATTTCCGAAGCCGACGTTCTCGTCGTCGACGGCGAGACGGTTACCCCCACCGCTACTGCGCGTACTACAGATGTTGCTCTTCATACCGCGGAAAAAATTGAAGCCATTCACGATATTTCCATCGTTTGCGACCGGTGCGGTAAGGACAACTTCAGAGCAGCCGGAGAATTAGAACGCCACAAAACGACGCAGTGTATCATAGCAAAGACGAGTGAGGTGATAATAAGTGACTCGCTGATTGAAACAGCAGTAACGACGACGACGACGTCCGAAAATGAAAATGAAGCCAAACAAGGCGAACGCGACGGCGAGAACGTCGGTAAAATTATCGTCGCCAACGCCATCGCGAACATAATCTCGGAGGAAGGAGAAGCAAACGAAAAGCAGCAGCAAGATGATACGAGGGAAATCCGAGAAAAAGCTTTTGTTGAAAGATCGAGAGAAGAAAATCTATCGAGAGAAGAGGTCAAGAACGAAGAATCGATTGACGAAGAAGAAGAACGCGGCAAAGAGGAAACAACTGTTTTTGTTGATGTAAATACCGCAGCAGATGTTCCGCGCAAAGGTTGCCAGTCGTCGTCGCACAAAAGCGAAAAAAGAAGAGAGTTACCGCTCGCAGAAATTTTGCACATAGCAAAAGATGGCTTTCCATTCACGAAGCATGCGTCGTCGGGTAATATATCACCCCCATCTGTCGTCATTAGCGACAGCGTTCATGAGAACACACTCAACACCATCGAACCGGCAAATCTGGAACAAGAAGAACGACGCAGAAAAGCGCCTGTTTCTCCTCTGGATGAAAACAAAGAAGATAAAAAAAAACGACTCTCGGGCCCGTCGATGAAAGAGTCCGATGAAAGAGTTCGAGAGATGAAAGAGTGGAGGACGGAAAACGTGCACGCTCTGCATCACGGATACTAAAAGAGGACTTGTAATAATAAAATCAAACAATGCGGCGCTTAAAAAGAACGTAGAGATATGTTCTTCAGCTTCTATATAATTGTGTAAGGAGTTAAAAATCAATCTCAGAATCTGGATTTTGGACGCTTAACCCGCTCCTCGGCGTCGTCGGTAAACTCATTGGCGTTTCGTTTCCGTGCGTTGTCGCGTTCGTCGCGTTATCTTCCGTCATCCCAGATTGACTGTACGTCGACCCGGGACCGCCGGTCGATAAAGTCCTGTGCGGCGCTTTCCCGAGGCCGGTCGGGATATCCAAACTCTCTCTTTGCGACCCGGACTCGCTCGAAGGCTCTCCTTTTTCCTTCTTCTTTTTGTTGTTGTTGTTGTTGTTGTTATTATTATTAGTATTATGACTACTACTATTCTCTTTGCTGTGCGCCGCATACGCCCCGCGTTGCCAACTCGTGATAAAATCCCCTCGACTGCCGTGCCCCGCGCCTCGACTTCCCGGAGGGCCTACGCTCCCGTCCCTTGTCGTACTCGTCCCGCTTCTCGTGCTCCTCGGAGAGGAACTCAAATACGCCGCCCTGGCGGAATACGTCGACGAATATCCATCTTCGCTTTGCTCCGAATCACTCGTCGCCGCAAAATTCCCACCCTGTAAGCGATTCAGTTTACGTTCCAGCAGAACGTTTTGTTGCAACAGCTTCTGTATCTGCGCTTGAAGCTTGTTCACGATATTCTCCTCCTCGGTTTCCAGCGAGTGTTCGATGGCGACTTTTTCCCGTCTCAGTTTCTCTCCTTCCCCGTGTAATCTCTGTATTTTCTCTCTCAACCGTTCTCGCTCTTTCGCCAACGTTTTCTTCTCCTTCGCGAGTTGATCCACTTGTCGTTGTAAACGGTTCCCGACAAACTCCGTCTCGCTTTCCAACTGTCTCTCCAACTCAACTTTTTCCCGCATCACTTCGTCCAACTTCTTCTGCAACGCGTTCGAGATGTGTTCCTCTTCCTGGTCTATTTGTACCAACAGTTTATTCTTCTCCGCGTTCATCGTTTCGATTTTTCGCATGAGTGCGTTCGCGATTAACTCCTCTTCCTTTTCCATCTCCGAGACGACTTTCGTCGTCTGCGCTTTAATCGCGACGTTCTCCTCGAGCAATTTCGCGTTTTTTTCTTTCTCGCTTCGTAACTCGACCGCGAGTTTTTCCAACTGCGCTTGGAGTTCAATCACGTCCACCATTACTGAGTCTCTTCGTACGCGCGTGTGTGTGTGGTCTCTCTGAGTCGTGCGCTCGAGGAAGAGTGCGTGTCTTATAAAACCTGTGTGAGAGAAAGAGTGTATTCAAAGTGCGGAATAACCCAAAAAATCATGAAAGAAGAGAAAGCACAGAGAGAGAGAGAGAGAGTTAAGCATGTACTTTTAAGAACACCTCTGTCTGAAAAGAATTCGAGCAGAGAATAAAGGGTAAATGACGACGATGCGTCTTTTTAACGCGTAAACGCGAACACGAGCGCTATTTGTTTTATTATATAATATTTATCGCGATGTGGATTAAAATTTCTAGAAGCGCTATTATAATAACATGGTGGTGGTGGGTTTCATCGCGACGGTCTCCTGTTGTTGTTGTTGTTGTTGTTGTTTGGAGTGTTGTTGTTGTTGTTTGGAGGTTGCGCGTTCGCTAAACCTTGCGCGAACGCTTGGAGGCCGAAAGCGAGGAGAGGCGCCAAATCGTCGCCCCGAGTGTTCGGCGGCGGCAAAGTACTACTACTCGTCGCGCCCGCGTGACCTCCTAAAACCTCGCTTCGTCCTTCGCTAATCGCATCCGCGTCTTCGGCAAATACCGTTTGGCCTCTCGTGTTTCTCATTCTGTTTTCCATGACTTTGAGCATTGGCGTAATCGCTCGACCAAAGGGCGTATTCAAGACTTCGTTCGGTAAGTGAACGATGTGTTCGGGAATCTTCTTCCCGACTAAAAACTCGCAACACTCGTCCGAGAAGTTGTTGCAATTGTGTTCCAACAAATTATACGTGCCAACGTTAAACCGTGGGTGTATTTCGTCCAGAAACGTTTGGAATAACTCCTCGTCGACTTGCGTCTCGCCCATTTTTAAGATCTGTTTCGGAACGCCAAACTGCGTCTGCTTTGGAATTCCAACTTGCATTCCGTGGCCAAACCAGTACTCTTTCCCGAAAATATGCACGGACGTGTGCCACACGCCGTCGATTTTCTTCCCAAGGAGTTGCTCGGAAAGCGCAGAGGCTAAGCCGTCGCTGTTTTAATGATGATAATGCGTGCAAAGAGAGAGAGGTGTGAGTCTATCTAAAGAGAGAGAGAAGAAAACGAAACGTCGCGGAAAGTGAAAGCAAGCGCGCACCTCAAATCGTACACGAACAGTTCAACCGCCACAAACTTTAAGTGCGAAGAGGAGGTCATTTAGTACTACTACGCGCGTGTGTGTATATTTATATATTTATCGCGTGCGTGTTATCGTGCGCGTTTATTAAAAAGTGTTCTTTAATGACGAAAAGAAGAGAAGTTTACTTTTCTCTCACACGTGACAAACGCAGACACATTCTCGCGCTCCTTTATGAAGCTCTTGTTGTGCACAGTTTCTGCACCTACTACAGTACATCTAAATCTAAATCGCTATCTAATAACGACTCTGCTAAGTGTATATATGTTGTCAATCAAAGTCTGCAAAATTTTCTTCTGCCATCGACGCCTAATGGTGGTCGCGTAATAACGCGTTCGATAACGCAATAGTAGTATTCTTTGAATTAATGGGAGACGTACTCGCTGTACCGACTGGGTTTGAGTCTTTCGCGAGTGCACAGGCTCTCCCAATCCGCGACGCCCGGGGCTAACGCCTCCAACGCGAGCGCGAAGGAGAGGACGGGTTTGTCGCCGCCGCCGGCGCGCCTCGCGTGTTTGACGACGTTCCAAAACACCCTCGGCGACGCCATGGCCATTCTTTCCGGGGCTAAATTAACTCGATCTTGGTCGTTTTCGGCGACTATTTTAAGAAGCGCGATTAAAAACGGCAGAGGAATTTCCGGGAAGACGTCTTGGAGTTGCGATTTTTGGTGTTGCGTTTTCAGCGCCAGCTCTTTGGCGATTGCGTACGTCGCCAAAAGACGACCGGCTGGGTCATTCGGTAACGGTTGAATCGAGTATTGGTTGTTCAGAACCGCGGCAACTTTTTGCCTTCCTTGCGTTTCAATCATTCTTTCGTCGATGGCGTTGCGTAACTCGGTGCGTAACTCGGTAGTCGCGCCGCCTTGCGTCGCTCGGAGTAAAACAGCTGCGGATTGGGCCATACCTTCGCGTTGGCGCGAAAGGAAATCATCGTTGTCGTCCCTGCCATCCGGATCGTCAAGCATGCGAGCGGAGGCTATTTCCGAATCGGGCAGAATACCGTTGAGTTTTCTTCGGAGCTTTGCATCCGCGACGTCGTCGCGTCGTCGTCGTTTTTCTGTTGCTTGCGCTTCTTGCCGTGGTTGTTTTTCGCCGCAATTGGTTCTGGCGGAGGTATTTCCTCAGCAGCGACGACGTTGGTGGCAGTCATTAACGTTTCTTCTTCTTTCTTTAGTGTCAACGATGCTGCGGTTTCAACGCTCACAAAGTCGCGATTTCGCACGCCGAGTAAGCCGATGGCGCATGTTTTCGGTAAATCTTCGCAGCTTCGCATCGGAAAGCCGCACTCGATGATTGGTTTTTCCTCCGCTCGGATGCCGGTCGCTTCCAAGCACATCCGCTGAAGTTCGGCAACAGTCGTGTTTTCTCTGTTTGGTAGTCGTAATTCGTAAATGCTGCTTCTGTTACATTTCACGCGCACTCTCCATTCGTCGCTTGCATCGGCTTTGGTGATATTCTTGTGAATGTTGTTGACGACGTTCACCGCTTCTTCTTGTTGAATTTGTATCGTCGACGCGAAGTCTTCCTCTTCCTTCTCCGAAAAGAAATTCTCCTCGTGTGATTTCGGTTCTGCATTTTCCTCGATATCTACCAGCGACAACTTCTCCAAAACGCGCCTCCCCGATCGATTGACTTCTTCCGTGAGACTGTTCTCCATCTTCTCCGCCGACTGGTCGTTTTCTTCGTCCTTCCTCTCGTAGTTGTCGTGGGAGCGTTTTTCCTTCTCCGCCTTCTCCCATTTAATAAACGCCGCTCTCGCTTCGAGCATCGTTTCTTCCGCCGTACCTCGCGCGACGAGCACTTCCACGTGCACGATGCTTTGCTGTCCCATTCGGTGCGCTCGAGAAATTACTTGTTCCTCTAAACTCACATTTTCCAAAGGTTCCATCAAAAAGACGCGATTGACAAAGGAAAGATCCAAACCTTCCGCCGCAGATCGATCTAATAGTAAAACTGGACAGTCCGGATCGTCTCTAAACTGAGACAAAGCGGCATCTTTCTGTTCACGACTGTATCCTTGTCTGGAGAGCGATTGAAGCGGTACTCGACCTTCCGTTAAACACACGTCGACGACGTGTAAATGCGTCTTGAACGAGCTAAAGACGACAATCTTTGGCAACTTTTTTGTAGCGTCGAAAGACGCGTCAACCTCGCGTCTTAAGATGGGCAACTCAATTAATCCTTTCATTCGCGTGTCCGTTCTGTACCCGTATCTTAAATAGGGAACTTGATTCGCTAAGTGCTCCAAGTCAGCCTCGCTGAAATTTTCGCGATTGGCGTGCACTTCCACCAGATGCTCTTTGACTATTCTCTCCGTAGCTTCGACGCTTTCCAACTGCGTCTTAGTGACTGCTACGTTTAACTCGCGCAAACGGCTAAGCAAAAAATCAGCCTTGGAACTCTCGTGCGAAGAGCGCTCGTCGTTCATGTTTACCGTCCAACCTCTTTGCACGTACGAGCATTGTAACTCGATGAGATCCTGAGGTACTGGCTGACACGGCATCGGGTTGTCCTCGCGAGGCGTCGCCTCTTGCATTTTGTACGGAATTCCACACTTTGCGCATCCGCGAGGTGCCGGACGACGAACTCTCTTCGCATCATCATCATTATCATCATCGTTGCCGCCTTTCATCATCGTGCTCTTATTTTGTACGCACTCGACGCACAAAACGTGTGCGCACGGCGTGACCATCGGTAAATACGCCAAAATGCCGCAAACATCGCACACAAACTCGTACCGTGTCATCGCGGGAATCACGCGATTAATCATGCCTTGAATTTTCACGGCATCCGTCATATTCAGTTTCGCTTTCAAGTGCGCGGATAGATCTTGTTCTGCTTCATCGATTTCGTCGTTTGAATACGTCAAAGGCATATCGCCGATGACGCATGCAGCTTCGCGCAAGTTCACCACCGTCTGTCTCGCTTCTTTCGCGTTCTTTGAGCTGAGTAAACTTTGCTCGTGGTTTGGGTCGAACCAATCCGCGAGCAACATCGATCGTTGCACGTGCGAAACCATACGGTTGTAGGATAACGCGTGCTCTTTCGTGAAAGGTACGGAATGTGTAATTTTCCGAACCGGAGGTAACCTTATGTGCGATTTACACGTGCGAATCATTATGCGCTGCAAAAGCTCGAGTAAAATTCGCGCCGCTTCTGATCGCGCATAAATCATCGCGACGGATTTATCCGTATCGTTTTCTTCCTTCTTCTTCTTATTGTTATTCACGTTCCTTTGCTCGAGAGGTCTTGAGACTAACGTGGCAAAAAGTCTCGCGTTGGCGTCGAAAGGCGATTGCTTCAGAAAGCCGAGCAAAGGTTGCAAGTGCGTGACGGTTGCTCCGCGAAACGTTGCAGGCGTTGGCGTACCAGTCATGAGCCATTTTGCGTGACTTTTCAAGTTTGTAATGACGTGAAACCTGTTCGATAACGCCAAAGATGCACCGATTTGGTGGCCTTCGTCTAAGACGATGCGATTGAAATGAATCTGAAAAAACGCGGAATCCTTGTTTCCAAACTGCGACGAAAGCGCGGATAATGGCAAGATAATTATATCCTTATCCGCGAGTTCTTCCTTCCACTCTTCCATCCTCCCGTTCGTTCTCCATTCGTCCGTTCTATACGTGTCGCATTCGCAAATGTTTTCGAGCTTTTGTACGTACGAGCCTAAACCGTAATAATTGTTCCGCTCGGCTCTTCTTTCCGAGTCGTGCGTTTGATTGTGAATGACGCCAATTCTAGGAATACCGTCTTCGCGCTTTCGAGAGCCACAACAATAGGCTATCTGCTCGAGCCAATGCGCAACAAGCGGCTGCGGAACGATAATCAACGTCGTTTTCGCGAGATAAATTCTCTTGCCACCGATAATCGTCGGATTGTCCAATTTTTGCAACTGCGGCACTTTGAAGCCGCTCTCCTCTCTTTCGATTTCGAGCCAAGCATCGTGAAGAGCGCGCTTGTCGAGCACGAGAATATCACCGGGTTCTCTCCCATTTTTTTTTTCTTCTTCATCTTCTTGTTGTTGCTGCACCGCCGATAAAGATGGTGGACCAAACGCGTATCCAGATTGAGATTTTGAACTCGCTCGTCGAATGATGTTGAACGCGTCTAAAACCATCGGTTGATCGTCGTTTCTTCGGAACGGTGGAATGACGAGATACTTCTTCTCCGATATTTCGCCCGCGTTGCGCAAGACGAATTCAATCACATCGCGCGTTGGCTCTTTGCCGCTTCTTGCGTGAGAGAGTTTGAACGATTGCATAAAAAATCGCGTGTTTCGTTTCAAGCTTTCCCGGCCATCGTCGTTGGCGACATCTTTTGTATTCTTGTTCGCGTTGCGATAATAATACCCAGGCGGCGAGGACCACGTCGAAACGTCTTCATTGAAATATAAATCTTCGTAGTTTCTACCACGACCAGATTTATTTTCGTTGGTCGCGTACGAGGCGAGCGTCGGCAACGCACCAACGAGCATACCTTTTTTTTCAAGATTGGCGTAGAGACCTAGGGGTGTCGACGCGCTGCTTCGACGCGACCGGCGTAAATTTGAAGTTGGCGTTTTCGATGCTGCTACTAACTGGTTGTTCCGCTTTTTCTTTCCTGGTTGTTCGTGTTTCTTGCTGTTTATCTTTGCTTCAGATGATGGCGTTTTTGCGTCCTTGTCCTCTGCATCTTCTTCTTTTATATCTTCTTCCTCCTCGTCGGCGGCGTCGTCCGCTGGCGTTGCTACTTGTTCTTCTTCAAAGACCGGTTCGTCTACGTAATACGGAACCTTTTCTTCCATGTTCTCTTTCTCTGGATGTTCAAATTTTATCGTTAAGCCTTTCGGTGGCGGCGCGTAGCTCCCTCGAGTCGCTAATATTAAAGCGCACACCGTGACGGTTTTACCTAAACCTGGCTCGTCGCACAGAGCGCCTCCGCAGGAATCGCTGAAATAGTTTGGCGGCGTTCTCGAAAGAATCCCGGTACTCGTTTGCATGTAAAACGGAAACTCCTCCCGGTTACCGTTTTCATCATCTTCATCATTAGAAGCGAACAATTCCACCCATCCTGGTTCTAAAACCACCCCCAACGAATCCCTTCGCTCTCGCATTCTCATCCACGCCAACGCCGCTCTCTGATGCGGATGCAACGTCAACTTCAATCCGGGCGACGTCTGATCCATCACCGCTCGAAACCCTTTCGAAACGCACTGTAACCGTCCCGCGGATTTAGCATCTAAATTCTTCACGATTCTTTCCAACGCTAACGCCGGTAAATCCCCAGGACACGGAAACCTCTCGTCAAATCGATCAATCGTCGGCAACTTGGAATCCTTCCGCGCTTCCGGTCGAAGCTTTTCCAGTTGCGATTTTAACGTATCGTGTTCTCCCGCGCCTCGGTGCATCTGACACCCAATCACGCCGCAGAAACTCTTCTTTGTCTTCTTCTTCTCTCGTTTTGCTTCTTCTTTCCCTTGTTTTTGTTCTCGTTCTCGTTGTTCTCGTTGGTCCAAAAAATGTGTCAACACGAATGCTAAAGATTTCGGAAACTTTGCAATCCCATCCTCTCGTCGTTTCTCCGCCTCTTCCTTCTCTACCTCTTCCTCGTTCGTTTTAAAAAACAATCCTCGAGGAAGTTTCCCACGCACGGCGGCGACGAACAACTCCTTGTCTTCTTTTTTTTCTTCTTCTTCTTCTTCTTCCGTTGTTCCATTCACTTTCTCCACCAAACGAATCTCCACGACATCTCTCGAGAGTAAATCGAGCACGTGTTTCTCCAACACCGACGACGACGATACTCCTCCTCCTTTTTCAATCTCCCACTCCCCTCTCGCGTGCGCTTCCTCCGTGAGCAGCAGCAGGTGTTGTCGTCGTTTCAACGCGCCTCCTCGAGAAGAATGAGAAGAAGTACGCGCGCGCACGTGGACGCGAAACTCGCCTCTGATTCGCATTTTGAGAGTGAGGAGAAAAAGAGGAAACGAGACGATGGTCTTCAGTGTGCGAACGCGAGCGCGAACACAAAGGCACGCGAGCAACACCACCGGCAGCGATAATAATAAGAATAAGAACACGAACAACGCGGGAGGATACTACTAATAATAATAACAACAACAACAACAACAACAACAATAATGTTTTCGACGAAACTGATTCACCCGAACCAGGAAATCGAGTACGAAATCGCGCACTCCCCCGTGAGAGCGTTGAAACATTCCTACGGGAGCAACTTGCGAAGAGCGAAAAGTTTAGATTTACCTCGAGACGCGTTCGAGAGACGCGTGTCGGAGGAGAAATTTAGAAGTTTGAAAGAGCACTTGAAACGATTCGAGGAGGAGAACAACGAGGACGGGGAGGAAAAGGATGAGCATTCGTCATCTTCTGAAGATGACGACGAGGAGAGGAGAGACGAGGAGGAAGACGAGATATCGCTGGCGCGGAACGCGAGAAGAAGACTGAGGAGAAATAGTAGCAGGAAGAGCAGTAACAGAAGCGATGAACGACGCGATGGAAAACATCATCGACGAGCGCCGCAGACGAGTAGTAGTAGTAGTAAGAGCAGAAGAAAAAAGTATCGCTTCCCTTTAGCCTCTCTGATCGATTTCCGTAAACTTGGGAGGCACAAGCGGTACGCGGATTTAACCATGTCTCGACCGCTCATGCGAGGGTGGTTGCACTGTTTGTTAGCTTCAGTTGGGTACCCGATATTACTATACAACAACAAATCGGAATGGTTTCGAGTGCACCCGAGAACCTTTTGGTTGATGATGTGCACGCTGGTGCCGTATACGTGTTCGACGTTTTTACACTTCATTCCGTGGAAATCGAGGTTCGCGCACGACGTCGCGTTGAGCGCAGATTTTCTCGGGATATCCTTCGGGTTCACCTCACACACGGTGTTATTCTCCGGGGATTTATTTCAAGGCACAGAAGCGCGCGTCGCTGTATGCGCGACGTCGATTCTTTTCTTCATGCAAATCCTCGCGTTTCGCCAAAAGCAAACGTGCGTTATGAAATACATGCGAAGAGAACGGTTCCTCATTTTCGCGTTCAACATCGTCTTGTTGATGATCACCGAGACGAAATACATACACGGCGTCAGTTGGAAAACAAACGTAGCTATTCAGTTTACGAGTAAATTCCTATCGCCTTTTTACTTTGTCTATTGCACTCGCATGGATTGTAAACGACGAAGCCCTATGACGATTCCGGGCGTTTGGTGCGCGCACGAAAATTGGCATCTCATGATCTTTGCAAACCATTTGATGCAAATATACGCCATGATTCGGTTAGTCGGGGATTATTGTCCAGAAAACAGAGCGTGTAGCGACGTTTTGAGTAGCTGGTAGAAAAGTAGAGTAAGAGTTTTTTATCGTGTTCCAACGGGTACTCTTTCGTCGCATCGGTTTGCGAAACTTTGACTAATCTTTGCTCTGCGATTGCGTAGAGATTGGTTTGGTGGTTCCCATACTGCGTTCTCGACCCAAAACGCAGAGTGGTTGCGAGGAAAAGAAGGTGACTGTGGTGCCCGCATTAATCAGAGCGTCTTTCCGATGAGTTTTGCTTGCTTGAAATATTTGTCTGTTGATGAGCTAAAGATGTCTCACGTTTGACGTATTAATGAAGGCATTCATAACGTTTATTTTAGGGGTTAAAAGGGACGTGAACTAATTGGCGATCCGTATCTACCTAGGCACACACGAATTCGCCGGACCGGTGACGGCGTCGGTGCACTTAAATTTCGCTTCAAACGCAGAAGCGTCGAGAAACATGTCATATTGCGCCGTCGTCGCTGCGGNTCCNGTCCACGAGGAAATGTCGTGGTTGAACGCAGAAGCGAAATAAAACATATATCCCATATCAGTCACTTGCTCTGTGGTCCAACTCCCAATGTCTTGGTTGAACCCAGAAGCGTAATAAAACATATCTCTCATATCAGTCACTTGCGCCGTGTTCCACTCCCCAATGTCTTGGTTGAACGCAAAAGCATGATAAAACATTACCCGCATAGTAGTCACTTGCGATGTGTTCCAACTCCCAATGTCTTGGTTGAACGCAGAAGCGTAAGCAAACATAGCTCTCATAGTCATCACTTGCGCCGTGTTCCAACTTCCAATGTCTTGGTTGAACGCAGAAGCGGAACGAAACATTCTATACATAGTAGTCACTTTTTCTGTGTTCCACCTCCCAATGTCTTGGTTGAACGCAGAAGCTTCAAAAAACATATTTTCCATAGTAGTCACTTTTCCTGTGTTCCAACTCCCAATGTCTTGGTTGAACGCTCGAGCGCCAAAAAACATATTTTCCATATTAGTCACTTTTTCTGTGTTCCAATTCCCAATGGCTTGGTTGAACGCAGAAGCGGAAGAAAACATTCTATACATAGTAGTCACTTTTCCTGTGTCCCACTTCGAAATGTCGCCGTTGAATGTACTTTTATCACCAAAGCCTTGATAAGCACTTCCAGTATATCCACTCATATCTTCCACCAAACTCGTGTCCCAATTCGGCATCGTCCCGTAGTTATTACCAGACGCCCACTCAGTGCACTCGCCGGTACCTTCGGCACCTGATTCAGATAAACACGCTTCAACGAAAGCGTGCCAACTCGCGTTCGGGATACACTTGGTACACGCGCACGAATTCGCCGGACCGGTGACGGCGTCGGTGCAGGTAAATTTCGCTTGAAACGCAGTTGCGCCGGAAAACATCCACGGTTGCGCTGTTGTCGCTGCGG
>JGI20151J14362_10001160_pt1 | contig 19244 bp, 20 predicted proteins | sample COG_01_FD_14362 | JGI IMG/M metagenome (IMG submission 14362)
CTGGAAAATTAGCTGATATTTTGGTTTTTGATAATCTGAAATCATTTAAACCAAAACATGTTTTTGTTGGAGGAAAATTAGTTGTTTCAAATGGTTCATTTGTATCCCGTATTAGAAGAAATGTAATTTCTCCATGGATTAAAAAAACTGTTAAACTAAAAAAATTCTCTAAAAATGATTTTCTGATTAAATCTAAAAAAGATCATGTTAAAGCAAATACAATTTTTATGTTAAATGAAATTATTACTAAATTAGGTGAATCAGAGCTTAGTTGTAAGGATGGCTTTGTTTCTGCATCAATAGACAAAGATATTTGGAAAATTGCAGCATTTGACAGAATTCATGGAACAAGTCAACACTCTATAGGATTTCTTGAAAATTTTGGTGCTGAAATTGGTGCATTTGCTTCAACATGGAGTTTTCATGAAAATGATTTGATTGTACTAGGTTCTAATGATTCAGATATGGCAATTGCATCAAATCATTTAATCAAAAATCAAGGTGGATTAGTTGTCGTTAAATCTGGAAAAATTCTTGCCTCTTTACCCTTACAATTTGCAGGAATAGTTTCAACTGACTCTTTTGAGACTGTTTCATCTAATTTTGAACAGATCAATAATTCTATAGTGGATTTAGGTTGTAAATTTACAAGACCTCATCTGATCCCTCTATTCTTGCCGTTTCTAGCACTACCTTCTGTAAGAATTCTTTCAGGTGGAATTGTTGATGTTAAAAAACGATCTTACATATCGCCTATCAATTAGGCAATGTTAAAAAGGGGGATTTTGAGAATCGAAAATGAAACTAAATGGCATCAATTCAACAAGGACCAAATGGACCTGTACTAGTTCTTAAAGAAAGTGCATTACAACAAAAAGGTAAAGACGCACAACAAAACAATATTGCTGCAGCAAAATTAGTTGCAGAATTAGTTAAAAGTAGTCTTGGACCTCGTGGCCTTGATAAAATGTTAGTAGATTCCTTAGGTGACGTTACAATTACAAATGATGGTGCAACAATTCTCAAAGAAATTGATGTTCAACATCCAGCAGCCAAAATGATAGTTGAGATTTCTAAAACAGTAGATAATGAAGTAGGTGATGGAACAACTTCTTCTGTAGTTTTTGGTGGTGCATTATTAGCAAGAGCAGAAGATCTTTTGAAAAAAGATGTTCATTCATCAACTATTATCGAAGGTTTTCAAGCAGCATCTGAAAAAGTTCTTGAAATTTATTCACAATTATCTAAAAAAGTAGAACCTGATGACAAAGCATCACTTCTAAAAATTGCTTCAACAAGTATGCAATCAAAATTAATTTCTGAAGATAGTAGTAGCTTATCAAAAATTGTAGTAGATGCAATTCTTAGCATTGCAACCAAAAAAGGAGATGAATATTTTGTTGATCTTGAAAATATTAAAGTTGAAAAGAAACCAGGTGGTTCAATCGAAGATACACAAATTATCAAAGGAATTGTTTTAGATAAAGAAATTGTTCACAGTGGAATGCCAACTAGAATTGATAAGGCAAGTATCGCATTGATAAACTCTGCATTAGAAATTGAAAAAACTGAAATGAGTGCAGAAATTAGAATTACTGATCCAACTCAAATGCAAATGTTCTTAGAAGAAGAAAATAGAATGCTCAAAACTATGGTTGATAAATTACATGATGTTGGAGCTAATGTTTTGATTTGTCAAAAAGGAATTGATGATATTGCACAACATTATCTTGCAAAGCACGGCATCATGGCAATTCGTCGTGTTAAAGAAAGTGATATGATAAAACTTTCAAAAGCTACTGATGGACGTGTAATTAGTAATTTAGATGATTTAACTGAAAAAGATCTTGGCTCTGCAGATTTGGCTCACCAAAAGAAAGTTGAATCTGATAAATGGGTATTCATTGAAGGTTGTAAACATCCACAATCCGTTACATTGCTAATTCGTGGAGGAACTCAAAGAGTAATAGATGAAGTTGACCGTTCTATTCATGATTCACTAATGGTAGTAAAAGATGTAATTGAAAAACCAGAAATTGTTGCAGGTGGAGGAGCTCCTGAATCATTTGCAGCAGCACAACTAAAAGACTGGGCTGATAATTTTGATGGAAGAGAACAACTTGCAATTAAGAAATATGCTGAAGCATTAGAAATCATACCATTAACAATTGCCGAAAATGCAGGAATGGACCCTATTGACACTATGGCCACTTTAAGATCAAAACAAAACCAAGGTCAAAAATGGACAGGCATTGATGCAAAAAATACAAAAATTGCTGATATGATGGCAATTAATGTTGTAGAACCAATTGCAGTTAAAGAACAAATCATCAAATCTGCAACTGAAGCAGCATGCATGATACTAAGAATTGATGATGTTATTGCCATATCTGGTGGTCCAGGTGGCGGTGGCGGCATGCCTCCAATGGGATAAATTTAGTTAAAACTTAATCCTACTAGTAATCATAAATTATTGTTGCACAAAATTGGTATTGATTTAGGCGGTACTAAAACTGAAATTATTGTTTTGGATGAATCCCTGAATATTTTAGAAAGAAAAAGAGTTCCTACGCCTAAAGATAATTATGAAAAAATTATTCAAAATATTGTTAATTTGGTAAATGAGGTATCGCAAAATATTTCTAATTTTTCTATTGGAGTTTGTTGTCCTGGTGCAATTTCAAAAAATAGCGGTCTTATCAAAAATAGTAATACTCAATGTTTGATTGGTAAATCATTAAAAAAAGATCTTGAAAATAAATTAAAAAAAAATATTTCTATTGAAAATGATGCAAATTGTTTTGCTTTATCTGAATCTAAAATGGGTGCTGGGATTGGATTTGATTTTGTCTTTGGTGTAATTTTAGGTACTGGTGTAGGTGGTGGAATTGTAATTCGTGATTCCCTTCATTGTGGAAGAACCAATATTGCCGGTGAATGGGGTCATCATACTTTACATCAAAATGGAAATTCTTGTTACTGTGGAAAATCTGGTTGTGTAGAGACATATCTAAGTGGGCCTTCTTTAGAAAAACGTTGGAATCAACTAACTGGATTAACTCAATCTATGCCTGAAATAATAGATAATTTAGATTCTGAAATTGGCAAATCTTGGAAAAACGAATTTTTAGAAAATTTTGGTTATGGTCTTGCAAATGTTATTGATATCTTAGATCCTGATGCAATTATTCTTGGTGGAGGTTTATCAAATATTGATTTTTTGTACGATGAAGGAAAAAATTCCATATATTCAAAAGTATTTTCAGATATTGTTGAAACACCAATTTTGAAAAATAAACTTGGTGATTCTTCAGGTGTATTTGGAGCTGCACTTTTGGATTAATTATTGTGGACATCCTTCCATTTTTACAATAAAATAACCGTTTGTCATAATCTCAATCTCTATATCTTCTGAAACTGATTCTGAATGACAAAATTTACACTCTTCACTAGTTACTATGGAATCATTTTCATTAATTGATCTTAACCATTCTTTTGCAAACGCAATTGCTTCTTCATTATTTTTTTTATCAGTAATCACATCAAAGTGCATTGTATGACCATCATTTGCTTTTACATATGTGTCAAAGACATGAAAATCCATTTTTATCACTAATTTTCAATATGTGAATTTCTAATTTCAAGAGTCTTGTCTACAATTTGATTAACATCTACATCTATTTCTGTAGTAATCAAAATTAATCCTGCTCCTCCTATAGGTATCGTAATTCTGTAAATTTTTTCATATTTTGCTAATGCAAAAATTGGTGTTCCAATTTTATCCGCAGTTTTTTTTCTTGTTGACCAACGGTAAATTGCTTGTGATAATGATGTTTCAGTTTCTTCTCTTGATAAGTGAGATTTTACACCTGGTTTTATTTTATCATGTAATTCACCATAATCATAAACTGCTGCATATCTGATATTCTGACTCAACTCTAAAATTTCATCGCAGATTTTTTCATAATTCATAATATATCACTTATTGTGGCTCAATTGTTGCTGGTGGTTTACTTGAAATTGTATATGTTACCCAGGTAACATCCTCAATTTCATTAGTAATTCTATTACTCATTTTTTCTAATACTCCATGTGGCAGTCTAGTCCAATCAGCAGTCATTGCGTCAATAGAATCTACCACTCTAATCATAACTATGTTTCCATATTTTCTCTCATCTCCAACTACTCCTACAGCCTTATCGTCCCCAACTGCTGCATATGCCTGCCAAACTTTTGTATAGAATCCAGATTCCATTAACTCCTCTTCAACGATTTTACTAGCAATCTTTGAAATCTGTAGTTTTGTCTGAGTAATTTCTCCCATAATTCTAACTGATAATCCTGGACCTGGAAATGGATGTCTCATGAAAAGTTTTTCAGGAACACCTAAAATTTTAGCAATTTGTCTTACTTCATCTTTGTATAATTCTCTTAATGGTTCCAAAATTTCTAAATTTAACCAATCTGGTAATCCTCCAACATTATGATGCGATTTAATTACATCTGCTGGACCTTTTGAAACTCCACTTTCAATTACATCTGGATACAAAGTTCCTTGTGCTAACCATTTGAATGGACCCTCTTTTTCAGCAAAATTTGTAAAAACATGAATAAATTCTTCACCTACAATTTTTCTTTTTAGTTCCGGATCTTCTACTCCTTTTAATTTTTCAAGGAATTGATTTCCTGCATCAACTGATGTAAAATTCACTTTAAAATTATCTTTGAACATTTCTTCCACTTCTTTCTCTTCATTTAATCTTAACAAACCATTGTTGACAAAAACACACTTGAGTCTATCCCCAATGGCTTTGTCAATTAACAGTGCTACTACTGTAGAGTCTATACCTCCACTAACACCACATAATACATTTCCATCAATTTTTGAAATTTTTTCTATTGCTGAATCGATAAAACCTTCCATTGTCCATTCTTGTTTTGCTTTACAAACTTTTAGAACAAAATTCTTGAGAATTTCAGTACCTTGTTCTGTGTGCACTACCTCTGGATGAAATTGAATTCCATATACTGATTTTTCATCTGATGCAATTGCTGCAGCTTTAGCCCCTTCAGTATGCCCAATAATTTTGAACCCTGATGGTATTTCTTCTGCTTCATCACCATGACTCATCCATGCACGAACCGATTCACCAATACCATTTAACAAATCACTATCATTATCTATTGTTAAAAGTGAAGAGCCATATTCTTTGTTGGCTCTTTTTACTTTACCTCCAAATTTATCTACAATTAATTGGTGTCCGTAACAAATTCCTAAAAGCGGTAAATCCATCTCAAAAATTTTATTTTCTGGTACTGGAGCTTCTGAACTATAAACACTTGATGGTCCTCCTGAAAAAATTATTCCTTTTGGATTGTGTTTTTGTATTTCTTCATAACTAATATCAAATGGTACTAATTCTGCATAAACAGAAAACTCTCTAATTCTTCTACAAATTAAATGACTATACTGTGAACCAAAGTCTAAAACTAAAATTTTATCCATACAATCACTTACTAATATTTTCCAACATCCTAGTTAATGACCATCCTGCTGTATTGATTAATTCTGTTACTCTTTGTTTTTCTCTATAATTTTTAATTATTATTTCTCTTATATCAGTCCCATTTTTATTAATAATATAATCAATAATTGATTCTTTTTGGATTTTTCCATTTTCTGCTTCCACAAAATCTTTTTTCTTCATCTCTCCAATTATTCTATCTAAAAAGAATGATTTGAAAGGTGGTGTATCTGCATTAATCAAAATTTGTTCATCTAAAATAATTGAAACTTGTTCTGGTGTCACATATGCATTGGCAATGATTTTTCCATCATTTCCTCTTTTAATTGGAATTGAATTTTCTACTGGTTTTGACTTTTCTACTGGATTTGGTATTTTGATCTCTTCTTTAGGCTCAATTTTTGTATCTAATTTAGATGCCTTAACAAAACTAGAATCTTTTAGAAATCCATCTAATACTACAATATTTTTCTCTAACATCTCTATTCCTTCCTGATGTTTATCCACTTGTCTCATTAGATCTTCTCTTAGAGCAACTATTTCTTTTACTTGTTCTTCAGAAAATTTCATAATCTAATTAATCAGTAATGGGTATAAATGCATTCTAGGTAATTATGATATCCAAGTCTTTGTATGGTATTTTTTTAAATCCTTTAATTGGCATCGATGTAGTAAATAACTCTGATTTTGTGATCGATGATAACCAAATTAAAAGATCTTTGGCTATTTTCAATTTCTTTAATTTTATTTTTCTGTCAGATTTTTTTGTATTAGAAAATTTACCTATTCGCGTTCCAAAATCCATTCCAAAAAGAATAATTTTTTTTGCATCAAAATAACTTGCTAAAAAAACACCTCTGTCTCCATCTGTAAATCCTCCAAAATTTTGAATTTTATTAAATGGTTCTGTTTGAGTTGTCCCAATACAATTTTTAATTTTTTTTACCATTTGTAATTTTTCAATATTGTCTCCGTGTGCATGGACTACAAAAATTGATTTCTTCTTTGAAATTTTTTTGATAGCATTTTCATCTCCATCTAAATCTGTTACAATGATGTCTGGAATTATCCCATTATCTATTAATGGTTTTAAAGAACTATCAGCTGCAATTTTTATAGATTTTTTAAATTTCTTTAATTCAGGGATTGCAAATGATAATGATGGTCCAGAACCTATAACAAATACTGTATTTCCTTGAATTAATTTTTCAACTTTTTCTATATTCTTTGTTTTTTTTAAAATAGAGTCAAGTATTATGGTTGATTCCTTATCTTTTTTTTCAGAATATTTCAATTCTTTTAAAATTGATAGATATCTTGTTTTCCAACCTAAAATCATCATATAACTCAAATTGTATGAGGTTTTGATAAACTATATGGCAAAAATTGCAAATATTTCTGTTGGAGGACAAAACCCTGTTAGAATAATGGGAATTTTGAACACTAGTCCTGAATCATTTTATAAAAAATCCATTAATACTACTCGCTCAAAAATTAAAAATGCTGTTATCCAAATGGAAAATGACGGTGCAGATTTTATTGATGTAGGTGGAATGTCCACAGCACCTTATTTGTCAACCATGATTTCTGAAAAAGTAGAATCTAAAAGAGTTCTTGATGCAATTAAAATCATACAAAATACTACTAATCTTCCAATATCTGTCGATACTTGTAGATCTAGTGTAGCTAAAATTGCTTTAGAAAATGATGTCGAAATAATTAATGATATTTCAGGATTAAAATATGACAAAAATATGAAAGATGTAATTTCCAAATTTCAACCTTCGTTAATTTTATGTGCATATGATTCAAAAATAATATTGGGAAATTCAATTAATTCGACAAAAAAACTTCTTAAAAGTAGTTTAAAAATTGCAAAAGATTGTCATATACCAGATAAAAAAATTGTACTAGATCCAGCAATTGGCTTTTTTAGAAAAACAGGAAAAGGTAAATTTTTTACAAAAATTAAAACAGATTGGGTAGAAAGGGATATTTCTATTATTAAAAATCTTAATTCCTTTAAAATGAAATACCCTATTTTAATTTCAGTTTCAAATAAATCTCTAATTGGTAATCTTTTAGAAAAAGAAAATCCTTCTGATCGATTATTTGGATCTATTACTGCAGAAGCAATATGTGTTTTAAATGGAGCCAATATCATACGTACTCATAACGTAAAGGCTACTAGAGATGCCATAACAATAGCTACAAAATTATCAAAATAACGCAAAGGCTTATAATCAATTTTTAACTTTTGAAACAAGGTTTCATTGGAATTTAAAGAAGGATTAACATTTGACGACGTTCTTCTTGTACCCAAATATTCAGATATTACTAGTAGAACTCAAACTAATCTAACCACTCAACTATCTCGAAATATCTCTCTAAACATACCATTTGTCAGTGCAAATATGGATACTGTAACTGAATCATCTATGGCAGTCGCTATTGCTCGTGCAGGTGGAATTGGAATTATTCACAGGTTTTTAACAATTGAAGAACAAGCTGATGAAGTTCTTAAAGTTAAACGATCTGGAAGTGTCATTATCGAGAATCCTTATTCAATAACTGGAGATAAAACAATTGAAGATGCATTAGATTATGCTGAAAATCAAGATATTTCTGGATTATTAGTTGTTGATGATAACTCAAAATTAATTGGTATTGTCACTGAAAGGGATTTACTATTTGCAAATTCTAAAAACCTTATTCAAGATGTAATGACTAAAGACGTAATCACCGCAAAAGCTGGTGTATCAATTGATGATGCAAAAGAACTTTTACACAAACATAGAATTGAGAAATTACCTCTTATTGACGATTCAGGATTGGTAAAAGGTTTGATCACCAGTAAAGACATTACAAATAATGCTGATTATCCAAATGCATCAAAAGATAGTAAAGGCCGACCTTTGGTTGGAGCTGCAGTTGGAGTAAAAGGTGACTTTTTAGAAAGAAGTGAATCTCTTTTAGAAGCAGGAGCTGATACTTTGGTTGTTGATATTGCTCATGGTCATAGTGAAAATGCAATTAGTACTGTAAAACATATCAAAAAAGCATTTCCTGATTGTGAATTAATTGCAGGAAATATTGCAACTGCTCAAGGAGCTGAAGATTTAATGAAAGCAGGTGTTGATGCAGTAAAAGTTGGCGTTGGCTCAGGTTCAATTTGTATTACAAGAGTAATTACTGGTTCAGGAGTTCCACAATTGACTGCCGTAATGGATTGTGCAAAAATAGGACGTGATTATGGAATTCCAATTATTTCTGATGGAGGTACTAGAACTTCTGGTGATGCTACAAAAGCATTAGCAGCTGGTGCTTCAACTGTTATGGTTGGAAGTATGTTAGGTGGAACTGACGAATCTCCAGGAACCGTCCTAACAAAGAATGGTAAGCGTTTCAAAGTATATCGTGGAATGGCATCTTTAGCAGCATCAATTGGAAGAAAATCTAAAGAAACAGGCTCAACATCATTTGATGACGATCTTAATGATTATGTTGCAGAAGGAGTTGAAGCTATGGTTCCATACAAAGGAACTGTTGTTGATATTTTAAAACAATTAACTGGTGGAGTTCGCTCAGGTTTAAGTTATTGTGGTGCACATACAATTCCTCAAATGCAAACAAATGCAGAATTTATCAAAATGTCAAGAGCTGGATTTGCAGAAAGTCAGCCTCATGATGTTTCTTTAATGTAGATAATTTTTTAAGCAGTACATAAGGTCATTTTATTATGCTTGCAACAAGAACNCTCATTGGTATGATTGTAGGTGGTTTAATTATNGGGTTGGGAGGTTATTCTTTAGTTGATACTTTNGGTGCTTCNACAGTTTCTATGAATGAAAATTTTGTAATTGGTTCTGGAGATAATGCTTCTTTTTCTATTCCTGCACCTAAAGATGCACCACAGTATATGAAAATAGTCGGTGATGATTTTGATGTTAAACTTACTAGTCCTGGTGAAGGATTAACTATTCCAAATACATCTTACAAAAAAGAATTAGTTTTAGATTGGACTCACGTTAAAGAAGGTCAAACCATAATTGTAGTTCAAAATACGGGTGCAAGTGAATTAGAAATTGTTGCAAATACTAATCAAACACCTAATCCATTTGGAATCACATTTGACTTTATGGTTATTACATCTGGAGTAATAATTCTTGGATTTAGTTTAGGTTTTACATTAAGAAAACCAAAAGGTTTCTAGTTTATTTTTGCAGAAGGATAAGAACCTAAAATTTTCATGAAAAGTGTTTCTTTTTTAATTTCATCCAGCATTTCTAAAATCTTACTATTTTTTTGATGTCCTTCAAAATCTACATAGAAATTATATTCCCATGAATTGGTTTTAGTTGGTCTTGATTCTATTTTTGTCAAATTAACATTATTTTTGTTAAAATTTTCAATTATTCTAAATAGTGAACCAGGCTCATGCTTTATGGAAAAAATTATTGAAGTCTTATCATTTTCTGTTTCTTGAGTCTCTGTTTTTGATAATATTAGAAATCTTGTATAGTTATTCAGATTATTAGCAATATTTTCTTGAATTATTGATATGTTAGAAATTTCTGCAGCTTCTTTACTTGCTATACATGCACAATTTTTTTTTCAATTCTTTGATAATTTTTACACTGCCTGCAGTATCGTAAGTAGGAATTGTTTTCATTTTATATTTTTCAATAAATTCTCTGCATTGACCTAACGCTTGTGGATGTGAATACACTGTATCGACTTCTTCTAAATTACCTAATCCGATTAAACAGTGTTCTATTCTATGATATGTTTCCCCAGTAACATTTAGATCTGTTGAATTTAACAAATCATAACTTTCTCCAACACTTCCTTCCAAAGAATTCTCAACAGGTAAAATTGAAAATTCTGAAATATCCTTAGAGGTATTTTGCAAAATTTCTGAAAATGTTGGTAATGGAATTGTTTCAATATCATGATCAAAAAAAGATTTTGCTGCGGCTTCACTATATGCGCCTCGTTCACCTTGGAACGATACACTAGTCATTTTTTTACTCTCTCAATTTTACGAAATTGCTTTTTCCAAAATTTGAAGAAAGTTTTCTTTCATCAATCCATCCGCAATCTGTACATTTTATTGCATCTGAAGACTTGGCAACAACTTTTCCTACACATTTTCTACATTTTGTAAACATAATTCCTAAATCTGGTTCATTCATTACTGCATGAATTGTTCCATTTAGATGAGCAACAATCTTCAATGATGCAATATCATTAACAAGTGCTACATTTCTTATTCTCATATTTCGTGTACCACAAATACATTCTACTTTTGAAGTAGTTGGATTTCCATTAATGTAATCAATTGTGACTGCAATCATTGACGACATTACAGCTGCAACTGTGCCGATAATTACATCTCCAACTTTTGGAACTGATAATAATTTTGGATGATTAATGTCAACTACTCGTGTTTCTTTATCCATATTTTTCTCCCCTACTGTGGCTGCTCTTACCATATCTCCATCATCAAACGTGTTATTTCCAGCCTCGTATTCTTCAATTGATGCTATTTTATCACCGGGAAAAACTGAATTATCTGACATAATCTAATTTTTCTTCCTATGATTATAATTGTTTTTGGTACAAAAGATCTTGATAAATCATATATCTGGAAAAATTAGAGAGTAATCATGAGGGCATTAGTATATGATGAATATACAACTGATGATGATTTTTCTAAAATTCTAAAAATCAAAAATCTTCCTATTCCTGAACCACGTTCTAATGAAGTAATTTTCAAAGTAATTTCTGCTGCATGTAATTATGATGATATTTGGGGAATGAGGGGCAAACCTTTGGCAATACCATTACCTCACATTTCTGGAACTGACGCAGCAGGTATTGTTACAGCTGTAGGAAATGATGTAAAAAATATCAAAGTTGGAGACAGAGTTGTTTCTCATGGTAATATGTCATGCAGAGTTTGTAAGGCATGTACAGATGGACGAGAATTTGATTGTAAAAAAAGAACAATTTGGGGTTTTGAAACTGGTCCTCTATGGGGAGGATATTGTGAATATACACATTTACCTGAAGTTAACGTATTGAAAATTCCTGAAGGAGTTTCATATGATGACGCAGCAGCTGCATCAATGACATTACTAACTTCATGGCACATGTTAGTTGGCAGAGCAAAGATTCAACCAGGACAATTAGTTCTCATTATGGGTGGAAGTTCTGGTGTTGGAAGTTTTGGAATTCAAATTGCAAAATTATTTGGTTGTACAGTTATTGCAACTGCTAGTCCAGACAAATTAGAAAAATGTCTAGAACTTGGAGCAGACTATGCAGTTGATCATAGAAAAGATGATTGGCATAAGGAAGTAAGATCAATTACTAAAAAAATTCCAAAACCCTTTGGTGGTGTTCCAAGTATAGATGTAATTTTTGAACATATTGGTGGTTCCCACTGGAATAAGGAATTGACTTTGTTAAATTACGGTGGAACTATTGTCACAACAGGTGCTACAACTGGATACAACGCTAAAACTGATTTAAGACATATTTTCTTCAAAGGAATTAATATTTTAGGCTCAACTCAAGGTACTAGATCTGAATTAGAAGAGTGCTTTTATTGGATGTCAAAGGGCAAAATCAAATCTATTATTGATTCAGTTTACTCTTTGGAAAATGCCGTTGAGGCTCATAATAAAATGCTAAAGGGTAAAGGACTATTTGGAAAAATTTTGATAAAACCTAATTTAGATTAATTATGACAGATCCTAAAATAAATTCATTATTAGATGAAGGTAATCGATTATTTTTACAAAAAAAATTCCAACAGGCAATTACATATTATGATAAAATACTAGATGAAGATCCAAAAAATGTTAGTTCATTAAATAATAAAGGCTATGCATTAAGTAAACTCAAAGATTTTACTAATGCAATGAAATGTTATAAAATTGCGTTAGAAATATCCCCAAATGATTTATCCGTACTTACTAACATTATTTCATCACTTCGAAAACAAGGAAATTTAATTGAAGCATTATCTTGTTGTGATGAAATCTTAGAAAATAATCCCAAGTATAATATTGTTTTATATCATAAAGAGAGGATTTTATTTTCTTTAAAAAAATTTCATGAATCAATTTCTTGCTGTGATAAAATTTTAGAGGATTATCCAAATAATGGGGATGTTCTTTTTGATAAAGCGTCTAGTCTTTCTATGTTGTCTAACTTTGATAACGCATTAAATTTACTTGAGCGTGCTATTTTTCAGGGTGTCCAATTTAAAATTAAAGCTAAAAAATCAAAATCATTTGCAAATTTATCTGAAAACCCTAAATTTCAAAATTTAATTTCTTAATTATAGCCAATGTGGGATTTCTAGATATTCATCAATACTTTCTTTTCGTAAAACTTTCAAAAGTGCATTTGCTTGGGGTGTTGACAATACTGGTTTGTCAAATTGATTATCTGTGGAAATTCTGGGGCATGCAACTTGAATAAATGCATCTATTCCTCTAAGGTTATTCAATCGTTCATTTGTAATATCAGTCAATGCAAATAATTGAACCCTTTTACCTTCCTTTTCTAATTCTTTTTTAAATTTTAATCCAAATACTTTTGATAATTGTCCTTCTTTTAATCCAATTATTATTCCAAAAGATTTTGCTTCAGCAGCTTTGAAAATTGCAAGTGTTGCTTTCTTTTTTAGAGAACGCGCAAAATCAGTTACCTCTCTTACTTCATTAAAATATGGATCTAATACAAAAGTTGGTAAATTTGTTGATAATGCAATACCTGCTGCATGAAAATTACTCTGACCTAAAAATACATAGGCATCTACTTCTTTTTTTAATTCTGTTGCTGGATAGAATTCACAACCAAATACCTGACCATCGTTTAACTGTCCTTTACCTTTTCCAATTTTAACATTAATTCCATTTTTTGTTAGAATTTTTTCAACTTTATCCATTTGATGTAGATGTTGACTATCTGTGACAAGCGAAATTAATTTTCCTTTTAACAATTTTGTACATTTTTCTGCAACGCTTTCAAATCCCACATCGTCAAATGCATCAATTAAAACTAAATTTTTTTCTAGCGATTCTGTATTAATCGTATGTCCTATATTGAATTGGATATCTGCTCCTAATATTTTTGATCCTGTAGTATTCAAATCACAAGTTCCCCATGTGGTATCTGCTAGAACATATGCTGGAATTTCATATTTTTCTGTAATTTTCATAGCCATATCTTGTACTTGTGGTAACATTCCATCTGGACCGTTTAATGAAACTGAAGCTGGTTGTTTTTCTTCTATTTCTTTGAAAATTCTTGCTTCATCAATTATAATCAATTTAGCTTCGAATATTATGTTATTAATTTAAACCAACTGTAATTTTCAACAACTAAAAATGTATGAATTAATTAGATAAGTTGTGGATACCGAATCTGTTTTAAATATTGGATTTGATGATACTGATTCTCCTACTGGAATGTGTACTACTTTTCTAGCCTACAAAATTGTTGATTTACTACAAAAACAAAAAACAGAATTTCTTGATTTTCCAAAATTAATTAGATTTAATCCTAATATTCCATGGAAAACTCGTGGAAATGGAGCTGTTTCTTTAAAAATTAAGACCAATCAGCCTTCAAAAATAAAAAAACAGATTAAAAATTTAGTTTCAAAATATTCTGATACCAAAAATGGTGCTAATCCTGGTTTGGTATTTTTTGAAAGTGATTCAATTCCTTCTGAATTTACAAAATTTAGTAATTTAGCTTTATGGCAATTAATTAATCGAAATAATGCTAAAAAATTTGTCAAAAAAAATAATCTTGATTTTTACTATGAGGGTAATGGTCAGGGATTAATTGGTGCAATTAGTGCAATTGGATATGATTTTTCTGATCATACTTTAGAATTATTAAGTTATAGAAAAAAAAGAAAGTTTGGAAAAGAAAGAATAATTTCTGCAGATAGTGTAAAAAAAATGCAAGAAAATACTTTTCCACATACATTCAATAGTTTTGATACAAAAAAAAGCCGAGTTTTAATTATGCCTCATGGACCCGATCCTGTTTTTTATGGAGTAAGAGGTGAGAACGTAAATTCGTTGGTTACTGCAACTAAAATTCTGCAAAGTAATGAAAAATTAGATGGATACATGATTTTCAAATCTAATCAAGGCACTGGTGATCATTTAAAAAATGAATTAAATTCTAAAACTATGAAGCCTTATGCATCTGGGACATTAATTGGAATTGTTTCCAATACCCAAAAATCGCAAAAGGTGGACATGTCTTTTTTACAGTCACTTCTAAAAATCATGAATTTTGGTGTGCTGTGTATAAGGAAACAGGAATTTCTACAATTGCTTCTAATTTGATAATTGGTGATAAAATTTCAGTTGGTGGAGGAGTTAGAAAAGCATCAAAAAATTTTCCACGAATAATTAATCTTGAATTTATCAAAATCATCTCTCTCGAAAAAAATCTATCAAAAACTAATCCCATTTGTAAAAAATGTGATAAAAAAATGAAATCAAAAGGCCGTAATCAAGGATTTCAATGTATAAAATGTGGTGCTAAAAATTTGAAAAAAACAACCATAGAAATTCCTAGAAAAATCAAAAAACAACTGTATATTCCTAAAATTTCTGCTCATAGACATTTAACACGACCTTCACAGAGAACTGGAAAAATCAACAAAACTATTGCCTTTGATAATTCTCAATCTTGGTTTTGTGTTTATGAAAAATAAGTAGCGGGGAGTAGATTTGAACTACTGAACTGCGGGTTATGAGCCCGCCGGGATGACCTGGCTTCCCCACCCCGCTGAACCTAAATAAAGTTCAACGGTATATACGCTTTATCCAATCTTTGAAAGTAATTAATAGGATTTTAAAAGATAATTTTTTATGAATAAAAAAATTCAAATCGCTGCAATTAGTGGTGCTATTTTATTTTCAATATTTGTTTTAACTTCTTCAGATAATGAAACATCAATTCCATTACCAAAACCAAATTCATATTCGGAAAATGATTCTGTAATGATTTTAGCTGAAAATCTTGATAAACCTCGTGCAATAGCTGTTTACGATAATAGAATTTTTGTAACTGAAAAAGGTGGTACAATTAGAGTAATTGAAAACGATCAATTATTGGAATCACCTTTAGCTACATTTCGCACACCTAATGTATTTGATGGAGGTTTATTGGGAATCGCAGCACATCCAAATTTTTCTAATAATAATTTTCTATATGTCTTTTTGACATATGAAGAAAATGGAAATTTGTGGAATAAAGTTTTGAGAATTACTGAAGAAAACAATAAGTTAAAAGATGTTGAAATAATAATTGATAAAATTCCTGGTTCCTCATTCTATAATGGTGGTTTTTTAAAATTTGGACCTGATGGAAAATTATATGTTGGAACAGGTACTGTTTCAGATGATTCACATTTGCCCCAAGATATCAATTCCTTAGCAGGAAAAATCTTAAGATTGAATGATGATGGTACAATTCCAAGCGATAATCCATTTACAAATTCACCAGTTTATTCATTAGGACATAGACATACCCAGGGAATGACTTGGGATGATCAAAATAATTTGTATGTTGCAGAATTTGGACCTGAAAAAAATGATGAAATAAATCTAATAAAATCTGGAAAAAATTATGGATGGCCTGAACAACAATGTTCTGGAAGTGATGATTTTGAAAATGCAATCTTATGTTATGATCCTAGCATAGAGCCTGGAGGAATTTTATTTTATTCTGGAGACAAAATAAATTTTGAATCCAAATTTATCTTGGCTTCAATGCGAGCTTCTAATCTTTACCAAGTTGATTTTGAAGAAGGATTAAGCTCTCAAAAATCAATTCTTAGCGGAAATGGAAGAATTCGTGATGTAGTTGAAGGTCCAGACGGTAGTATCTATGTAATTACTTCAAATACTGATGGAAAAGGTTTTCCAGATAGATTGGATGATAGATTATTGAGGATATTGAAATAAAATGCCTGATTCATCTATTTCCAAATTTTTTGAAAAATCTCGAAAAGATAGATTAAAAATAATTGGAAATTTTGCAAATTTATCTGAAGATGAATTAATTACCTTGGAAAACATGAATGGTGGAATTTCTTTTGATAAAGCTGATAAAATGATAGAAAATGCAATTGGAACTTTTTCATTGCCTTTGGGTATTGCAACAAATTTTAAAATTAATAACAAAGATTACGTGGTTCCCATGGTTATTGAGGAACCCTCTGTAATTGCAGCTGCATCAAAGGGTGCTAAAATTGCACGAATTAAAGGAGGGTTTGAAGTAACTGCAGATGAATCGTATAGTATTGGCCAAATCCAAATTTTGAATACTGATGCAAATATTGCAATCAAAAAAATTAATGAACAAACTAATGAAATTTTAAAATTAGCAAATTCAAAGAGTAATACTTTATCAAAAATGAATAAGGGTGCAAAAGAAATCATGTGTAAAGAAATTGATACGCCATCTGGTAGTATGTTAATTGTAGAATTGTTAATTGATGTTGGGGATGCAATGGGTGCAAATGTTACAAATACAATGTGTGAAGCAGTTTCACCTCTTATAGAAAAAATTACTGGGGGAAAAGCATTACTTAGAATTTTATCAAATTATTCTACTAGACGTATGGTAAAAGCAAAAGCTATTTTTGAAAAAGAATCTGTAGGTGGTGAAAATGTTGTAGATAATATCATTTTAGCATATGAATTTGCAGATAATGATGTCTATCGTGCAGTTACTCATAATAAAGGAATTATGAATGGAATTATTTCAGTAGCAAATGCTGTTGGTCAAGATAGTAGAGCAATTGAAGCTGCTGCAAATGCATATGCTGCAATTTCAGGAAAATATCGTTCATTAAGTAAATGGAGTAAAGACGATGATGGTAATTTGGTTGGCGTTTTAGAAATCCCACTTTCTGTTGGTATTGTTGGTGGAATTGCTAACGTACATCCAGTAGCTAAAATTTGTGCAAAAATTCTCAACGTGGAATCTGCTCAAGAACTTGCATGTGTAATGACTGCAACAGGATTGGCACAAAATTATAGTGCAATTAGAGCTCTTTCTACAGAAGGAATTCAAAAGGGTCACATGAGGCTGCATGCACGAAATCTAGCAGCAGCAGCAGGTGCTACTCCTGAACAAATTGATCTTATTGTTGAAAAAATGGTTCAAGCTAATTCAATTTCACTTGATAAAGCTAAAGAATTGCTTCATCAAATTTAAACATCCTATTATATAGCTAAAAAGTGAAAACTAATGAAAATGTCTGATGTGAAATTTGCTATACCTAAAGGAAGTTTAGAAGATGCTACATTCAAACTTCTTGAAAAGTCTTGGACAAAAGTAAATAGAAAAAGTAGAACTTATCGGTTTATCTAGACGATCCTACAATTACTATGAAAATGCTACGTCCACAAGAAATCCCCACTCTGTTTCTGAAGGATTGTATGATGTTGGAATAACTGGAAAAGATTGGGTTGGTGAAACAAATTCTGACGTTGAACCTATTCTTGATTTAGAATATGGAAAAATTAGACTTGTAATTGCGTTTCCTGACAAATATAGTTACAAAAATCTTGATTCTATGATTGCTGATTATGGTAAAAAGAAAAAAACTCTAAGAATATCCTCTGAATATTTGACAACAGCTTCAAAATTTATCAAAAGTTTAAAATCTTATCAAAAATATTATGGTAAAAAAGATCCATTAATTGTTACACCCTGGATGAGATTAGGAAATAACAAAGATGTTCAAATTCATTTATCATTTGGAGCAACAGAAGCAAAACCTCCAGAGGATGTGGATGCAATCATGGATGTAACTGAAACCGGAACAACTCTAAAACAAAATAAATTAAAAATTGTTGATGAAGTATTGACTTCCACTGCACATTTGATAATTAATAAAAAATCGTTAAAAGATCCAAAAAAACGTGAAAAGATTTTTGATATTATTACTCTAATGAGAGGTGCAGTAAATGGAAGAAAATATTTACACATCTATCTTAATGTTGAAGAAAAAAATCTGAAAAAACTTTTATCTCAAATGCCTTCTTTAAAGAGACCTACAATTAGTCCTCTTAGTGAAGATGGTTGGTTTGGAGTTAATACTGTAATTAAAAAAGAAGAATTTCACAAACTTGTTCCTAAATTGAGAAAAATTGCTCAAGGATTAGTTGTTCATGAACCTCGTCAAATATTAGAACTAGAAGAAATTAAACGCGACGAAGAAAATTGATGAAAATCCATAAAGTAACAAATGTTGAACAATTTGTTACAAAAATCATTCCAAAACAGGCTCAAAAAAATAAAACTATAGTTGAAACCATAATAAAAAATGTTCAAAAAAATGGTGATTCTTCAGTAAAAAAATATGAAAAAAAATTTACTGGTGCAACTATTTCTAACTTACGAGTTTCAAAAAATGAAATTAAAAATGCATACTCTAATGTATCAAAAAATGAAATTACTGCATTAAAGTTATCAAAAAATAAGGTTGAGAAAACTGAATCTGTAATTAAAAATATTTTCAAAGATAAAAAAATTAATCAAGATGGAGTTCAAATATTAAAAAAATTTATTGCTATTCAAAGTACTGGTTGTTATATTCCAGGTGGTCTTGCAAGATATCCTAGCTCTGTGATTATGTCTGTTATTCCTGCAAAAGTTGCT
>JGI20151J14362_10001161_pt1 | contig 19221 bp, 16 predicted proteins | sample COG_01_FD_14362 | JGI IMG/M metagenome (IMG submission 14362)
GCCATGCGTTCCTTCATTCGGCTGATATCGAACAAATCAAAGATGGCCACCATGCCCAAGGCGCCGAAAAACACCAGGATGGTAACTACCCAATGGAGTGAGTAGTGGTGTGCAATCTGTTCGTTTGCCAGGCCATCTGTAAAGAGGGATATGCCAGCATTATTAAAGGCAGACACGGAATGAAATATGGAGTAGAACCACTGTTTTCCAATGTTTAGATCGGTAAGTGTGTCACCCCAAGAGATATGCATGGCCGCCGCTCCAAGCCCTTCAATGGCGAGACACCAAAGGATCACTTTTCCTAACAGCCCTGAGCTTGCGTTAAACGTGTCACGGTTTACAAAGTCCTCAATCACATCGTGCTGGCGAATCCCCAGTCCAAATTTCGAAGCGAGTACCAGAAAAGAGCCAAATGCAATGAGGTTGAGGCCGCCAAGTTGAATGAGCATCAACAAGACAACTTGCCCTTTAAAACTGAAGAAGGTCACCGTGTCGACGACCATCAGTCCAGTGACACATGTAGCGCTGGTCGAGGTAAACAAGGCATCCAAAAAATTCATGCTTCCCAATTGCACAGTCATTTCTGGCAACATTAAGAGCACAGTCCCGATGGAAATCAGACCGAGAAAGCTGATAATGAAAATCACCGCAGGGTTGAGTCTGATGCGAGGTAATACCCTTCCTCCACGAAGCAGTTCTGTTGCAACGATGGTGAAGAAATACCCTTGGATGAATATTGTATAAAAATCTGACATAGAGTCAAATCCAATTGATTGAGTAAAGCGACCTATAAGTAATTTCCCAGTCAATAAATCGCTTGTTCCTTCAATGAGGAGCACCGCCATGACAGCTGCCTCAAACCACGTTTTTCGAATGAATTCTCCAGGCTGAAAATCATACAGGATGCGCATGATATAGTGGAAGACATAAAAGCCAAAGCTAAATTTCACGAAGCCTAATAGCTGGGCTGCGGTATCGGATTCATTCGGGAATCCATAATAAATCGCAAGAACGAACAGCGCAGAGGCCGAGACCAAAAGATTCAGCCGTTTGAGCAATCGCAGGACACGGTCCTTGGAACCGTACAAAATTACATTGGCTCGTTCTCGAAATTCTTGAATGCTCATTTGCTGGACATCAGGGATTCCATCGCTTCTCGGTGGGTTTCCCATTCCGATTGAAGTCTTTCAAGCTCCACAGGGACGACTCCTACTTTTTCACAAACGAGTCCGCCAGCTAAGTTTGCGACAGCGGCAATCTGCCAAACTGGAACATCGGAGGCCAAGAGGACCGATGCGACCGCGATGACGGCGTCTCCGGCTCCGCTCACATCCGTGATTTCCCTTTCAAACGCTGGAATGCGCTGAAATGCTTGATCCTGATGCTTATCGGAAACGCACACACCGCGTTCACTCAATGTTACCATGGCCACATCCGGATCGAGTTGCTCCATTAACCTGTTGACCGCTTGTTGCAAGCTCGCATCGGAATTTTTGTGGATNGCGATGCCCAGTCCTTCNTGCAATTCTTTGAAATTGGGTTTGAACAGGGTGACGCCCTGATACGCATTGAAGTTTCTAAACTTGGGGTCGACGGTAGTCTTGATTCCGCGTGCCTGACATGCTCGAATCAAGCGCTGAATCCCATATTCGGTCAAGGTTCCTTTGTTGTAGTCTTCGAAAATGACGACGTCAATGGACTCTGCATCGAGCAGGGCCTCGCATTGCTCGCAAAGCGCCAAGGCAGTGGCCTCCTCCAGGTCGTTGGTATGTTCTTCGTCCACGCGGAGCAATTGTTGACCGTTGCTAATAACGCGGGTTTTCACCGTAGTGGGTCGGCTATCTGATCGGAGCAATGCGCGTGTGCCGACGTTCAGTTCATCAAATAAATGTGCGATGTCTTCGCCAGCGGCATCATTTCCAATCACTGCAGCGATATGGACCTTGGCGCCCAAGGCAATGAGGTTTTTAGCAACATTCGCGGCGCCTCCCAATCTGCGATCGCGCTTGTGAACGTCCACAATGGGAACCGGTGCCTCCGGTGAAATACGATTGACGTGGCCCACGAGGTATGCATCGAGCATGACATCTCCCACGACTAGCGCCGTGACGTGATTTGCGTTTTGCAAGGCTGCTTGAGCATCCATGTTACGAAGGTAACGCACCCAAGCCTATTGCAGGGCAGCGACTGCTTTTGAAATCCGAGACAAGGCTTCTTTCAGTTGAGATTCGGACGCGGCATAAGACAGTCGAATGCACTCAGGAGTTCCAAAAGCATTTCCCCCGACCGTGGCTACGTGGGCTTCTTCGAGCAAGTACATCGAGAAGTCTTCTGCATTTTGGATTGTTCTAGGCCCGGCGGTTTTTCCAAATAAGGCGCTGACATCTGGGAACAGATAAAACGCACCCATGGGCTTGTTCACTTTTAAGCCCGGGATGGAACTCAACCCCTCAATCATGAGGTCGCGCCGAACCAGAAAAGCCGATCGCATGGTTTCAGCGATGCGGGGATCGGCAGAAACAGCAGCTCCAGCGGCGACTTGTGCGATACTGCAGGGCGCTGAGGTGACTTGGCCTTGAATTTTAGAGCATGCCTTGGCAATCCACTCTGGAGCGCCAATGTAGCCCAAGCGCCATCCGGTCATGGCAAATCCTTTGGACACTCCATTCACGGTGATGACCCGATCTTTCAACTCGTCGATGGTTCCTATGCTGCAATGCTTTCCTGTGAAATTAATCAACTCATAAATTTCATCGCTGATGATGTAAACCTGCGGATGCCGCTTCAGCACGGCCGCGAGTGCTTCAATCTCCTGCACCGTATAAACCGAACCGGAAGGGTTGCAGGGAGAAGAATAGATCAACAAGCGTGTTTTCTCTGTGATCGCAGCTTCCAATTCGTCCGGTTGGATTTTAAAGTCGTGTTCAATAGACGTGGGAAGCACACGGTGTGTTCCGCCGGCAAATGCCACCATGTCCGCATAGCTTACCCAATAAGGAGCGGGCAAGATGACCTCTTCTCCAGGATCAACCAAGGACAAGACCACGTTGGTAATGCTTTGCTTTGCACCATTCGAAACGACGATTTGACTAGGCGCATAATCCAAACCATTGTCCCGCTTGAATTTTGCGCTAATGGCTTCTCTCACATCCGGTAAGCCAGGAACCGGTGTGTAGTGCGTGATGTTGTTTTTGATCGCTTCTATGCCCGCATCCTTGATCAATTCCGGCGTGTCAAAATCCGGCTCTCCGAGCGAAAGGGATATGACGTCGACGCCGGCACTTTTAAGTTCGTTGGCCTTGCGCGCCATGGCGATGGTGGCCGATTCGGAAAGCCGATTTAAAAGTTGGGAAGTGCGTTGCTGCATGTCAAGTGGGTTGATCCTCTGTAGAAAGCACAAAAATACTTCCCGTGGACAATGCCCAAGCCGTCCGCGGTAGAAAAAATCAGCCTTTTTTTGAAATAGCCCACAGCCCCAAGAAGCTAATCAGTCCATTGACGGGCAGCAAGGCGAATCCAAAACTGAAATCCCAAAGGGCGTTCAAGCTGGTTTCGAGTCCATAACAGCAAGCCGGGCTGAGCAATGCAACTGCAGGAATCCAACGATCTCGCGGCTTGCAGGTGGTCGCCAATCCAAAAGCAAAGAGGCCAAGCAACGGTCCATAGGTGTAGTTCGCGGCGGTGAAAATCGCGGAGACCACGCTGGTGTCACTGACGCTGGAAAAGAGCATGATGACGACAAACAGCGCAATAGCGACTCCAATATGGACGCGCTTTCGCATGCGCGTTGCATATTCATTGGACTGTCGCTCAGTTTTCAATACGTCTACGCAAATTGAAGTGGTTAGCGCGGTCATGGCACTGTCTGCGCTGCTAAAGGCCGAAGCGAGTAAGCCAATTAAAAAGACCAATCCCAATCCCCAGCCCAGTGTTCCGCCTAGGGCGACGGTAGGGTAAAGAGAGTCTGCGCGCGCAATCGTCAGGGCTTGTGCATCGGCCCATGTGTAGAGCAAGACGCCAAGTCCCAAAAACAGGATGTTGACGAACACAAGGACAACGGAGAAGGAGCCCATGTTCAAACGGGCTTCCCGCAAATTGCGGCACGCCAGATTTTTTTGCATCATGTCCTGGTCCATTCCCGTCATGGCGGTGGCCACAAATGCCCCGGCTAGGAAGTGTTTTACAAAGTGGTTGGGGGCTTTCCAATCGTCCCACACCCACCAATTACTCATGGAGCTACCTCGAACCTGATCAATCATTTCCCAACCTGTCCAATCCAGCGCTTGGGCGATGGCACATGCAGAGGCGATGACGGCAATCATCATCGCAGCAGTTTGAAGGGTATCGGTCCAGACAATGGTTCCCAGTCCGCCTTGGCGTGTATACGCCCATATGACTCCGAGAATCGCCAGTATAGAGAGGGCATATCCACCTGTGAAATCCCACCCCAGCGGTTCCAAAACAAACATTTTTAGAACGAGCGCCACCAAAAAAAGACGAAAAGCGGCGCCAATGGTTCGCGATAAAATGAAAAATCCCGCACCAGTGAGGTAGGCACGCGGGCCAAAACGCTCCTCGAAGTAACCATAAATGCTGGTTAAGCCCAATCGGTAGTACAGGGGCAACAAGACGGCCATGATGAAACCGTATCCCACGAGGTAGCCCAGGACCATCTGCATGTAGCTAAACCCTTGCGATGCTACCCACCCAGGCACGCTGATGAACGTGACTCCGCTTAAGGAGGCTCCCAACATACCAAAGGCGACCGCGTACCATGGGGCAGATTTCCCAGCCACATAAAAATGCTCATTGCCTCCCAATTCACGTGATTTTTGGGACGTGAGCCGAGCAATGACTAGCAAAAGAGTCGCGTAGCCCAAAAAGACGCAAAGAACCAAAGCAGGATTCATGCACCAAAGATGGGTCAGCGCCTGTAGATTTGCACCATGGAACTTCCTTCAAAATTGATTGAAGCTGCTGTGGATCAAATGTCCTCTCTACCCGGTGTGGGTCGCAAAACGGCTTTGCGGCTTGTTCTGAACATGTTGGGAAGGTCGGAAGAACAGGTGGAGGCTTTTTCGGAGGCCTTTCTGCATATGAAACGAGGGATTCATGCATGCAACCAGTGCCATAATCTGACAGAGATGGAGGTCTGTTCGATTTGCCTGGACCCGGCTCGGCAAGGTAATTTGGTTTGCATCGTAGAAGATATTCGAGACTTGTTGGCGCTGGAGGCGACAGGACAATACCGCGGTAAATACCACGTTTTGGGGGGTGTGATCAGTCCCATGGATGGAATCGGACCGAATGATTTGAACATTGCTTCCTTGGCGGTGCGCTTGGAGACATTGACGGGTTCATCGGACAAAGTTGAAGTCATTTTTGCCTTGCCCGCCACGATGGAAGGCGAGACGACCGCGTTTTACATTTTTCGCAAACTCGCTCCCTTGGCCGTTGAGGTTACTGCAATTGCTCGCGGGCTGGCGGTGGGAGAAGATTTGCAGCATGCCGATGAAGCGACGTTGGTGCAGAGCCTCCGTCAACGCTTGCCTTACACATCTTAACCTGTTACTGTGGACGTATCCGTCATCATTGTCAATTACAACGTAGAGCATTTCTTGGCTCAATGCTTGCAATCGGTTCGACAAGGGATGGAGGTGTTGAAGCGTTCGGGATATTCGGGAGAAACGTTCGTCGTTGACAACCATTCGGTGGATGGGTCTTGCGCCATGGTTCGGGCGCAATTCCCTGAAGTGGAATTGCTCGCATTGGAAGAAAATCTAGGATTTTCTAAGGCCAATAATTTGGCGATCCTCCAGGCCCAAGGCCGGTGGGTGCTGCTGTTGAATCCGGATACAGTGATTCAGGAAGACACCTTGATCAAATGCCTGGAATATGCCGATAACCAACCTAAACTTGGAGGTATGGGGGTTCCCATGGTGGATGGGAACGGGGTATACTTGCCCGAGTCCAAGCGCGGAATTCCCACGCCCAGCGCGGCATTTTGGAAAATTTCAGGATTGTATCGTTTAGCTCCACGATCGGCAAAAATCAACCGCTATTACCAGGGTCATCTCTCCCAAGATGAGACACATTGCATTGAAATTCTCAGCGGTGCCTTCATGTGGATGCGCAAGGAATCCTTGGATGCCGTGGGCGTCCTCGACGAGACCTATTTCATGTATGGTGAAGACATTGACTTGAGTTGGCGGTTGATCAAAGGCGGCTGGGAAAACCATTATTTTGCCGAGACCTCGATCATTCATTACAAGGGAGAAAGCACGAAAAAAGGTTCGCTCAATTACGTTCTGGTGTTTTATCGTGCGATGCAAATCTTTGCAAAGACTCATTTTTCTGGTCCCGGCGGGCAGGTGATGCACGCGGTCATTCAATGGGCCATTTATGTGCGGGCGGCGCTCGCCATAGGGTCAAGGATTTGGAAAGCCATATCGCTCCCGCTTATCGAGTGTGCTTTAATGTGGGGCGGTTTAGTCGGATTGCTGCAGGCGTATGGAGCATGGAAGTCGATTGTTTACGACTGGAGCTGGGCCTTGCCGGCGATGGCGGTGTATGCTTTGGTTTGGACGGGTGTGATCAAATTACAAGGTGGCTACGATCCTCCTTGGCGGTGGAATTCGATTTTAAAGGGCGTCGCTCTGGGATCGCTGGTGCTTTTTGCTTCTTACGGATTGTTGCCAGAGGACGTGCGTTTTAGCCGGGCCATTTTGGTGTTGGGGACGGCAATGGTTCCCCTTATTTTGGTCTGTACTCGCTTCGTTGCAGGGAAATTGACGGGATCCTCTGGTGGGGGACAAGTGAAACGGCTTTACGTTTCAGGCCCAGAAGATTTGGACCGGATCAAAGACTTGATTCGTTCTATGGACGTTCTCGAGCCCGTTGAATTTGGCGTTGTTCATGCGATTTGTCCCTATCCACAGGTGGCCAGTCAAACCGCTTCGGACGTTCAGTGGCTCGGGGGCATGGCAGAATTGGACGAGGCGATTCGGGTGCACGGATTCAATCAAATCATCATGAGCGGCAGGGATGTTACAGCATCTATGATGATTCAAGCCATGACGCGGGTAACGCAAAGTGCTGTTCGCTTTCGCATTGCATGGACCGATGACGGACAGATTGTCGGAGCCGGTGGGCCTGAGCGGGGTGCTATAACCGATCTCAACGGGGCGATTTTTAAGCCGCGAGCGCGCCGGTCCAAGCGGGTCTTTGATGTCGTTGCATCGCTTCTGGTCCTGGTGATTTTCCCAGTTTTCTTGGTCAGGAGACAAAGCAGATGGCTTGGGGCTGCCCTTTCCGTAATGGCGGGTCAAACAACGTGGGTCGGATTTACTAATATTGGTCCATCGCAGGTTCCTTATACCCATCGATTTGTTTTTCAACGTGTTGAAGATGTGTCAGATAGAGTCGGACAGCGGACGCTATTAACGTACGTTCGTGATTATCGTTGGACAATGGACCTTCAAGTCATCTGGGAAGCCTTAATTTCGTATCGCGCAATACACCGCCATGGCCATTATTGAAATTCTATTACCGAAGATGGGTGAGAGCGTGGCAGAAGCCACGATCACCAAGTTTGTAGTGAATACAGGGGAACAAACTGAAGCGGATGAGCCGCTCGTTGAAATAGCCACCGATAAGGTGGACAGCGAAGTTCCTGCCCCAGAAGACGGTACACTGATCGAATGGTTGGTGGGAGAGGGCGATGTGGTAGCTGTAGGGCAAGCAATTGCGAGGTTTGAAGTGGCGGGCGGAGACCAGTCTGCTTCGGCAGCTCCTGCGGCGGCGGCTCCAGCTCCAGTCCCAACTCCAGAGGCTGCGTCAGTTCCAGAGGCCATGGATCCGGCGGTTGTTGAGGCGCTCGAGGCTCCCTTGCATGTTCCGTTTGCTTCTTCTGAAGATACCGAACCTTTAGCTGACGCGCCGGGCCGGACGGGAGCAAATGGTCGCTTTTATTCCCCGCTCGTTCGAAGCATCGCTCAATCTGAAGGAGAGTGACATCAGCTGAATTGGATCAACTCCCTGGTTCGGGTGCAGAGGGTCGCGTGACCAAAAAAGATATTCTCGGATACATCGCTCAACGCAGCGGAACAACCAAGGCCCCCGCTGCCGCAAAAGTGGCTAGTGCATCGTCCGTGCAAGTATCTTCTCGACCAACAGTTTCTGTTTCAGGTGAGGATGAAATCATTGAGATGGACCGCATGCGCAAGCTCATAGCGGATCATATGGTTCGCTCTGTGCAAACGAGTCCACATGTGACGAGTTTTGTAGAGGCGGATATGACACCCATCGTTGAATGGCGCAAGCGCAACAAGGATGCGTTTGAAAAGGTGCATGGGACCAAACTTACTTTTACCCCACTTATTGCGGAGGCCATCATCAAAGCCCTGAAGGATTTTCCGGGTGTCAATGCCAGTGTCGATGGCGATAGAATCATCATCAAAAAGCAGATTAACTTGGGCATGGCTGCTGCTTTGCCCTCTGGAAATTTGATTGTCCCGGTGATCCACAATGCAGATCAGCTGAGCTTGGCGGGGTTGGCCCACCATGTCAATGATCTCGCAGGGCGAGCTCGCGAAGGCAAGCTCAAGCCAGACGATACGGCGGGAGGTACCTACACGATGTCCAACGTAGGAACGTTTGGCAATGTCATGGGCACGCCGATCATCAACCAACCTCAAGTTGGAATTTTGGCATTGGGTGCCATCCGCAAGAAGCCAGCAGTCATTGAGACGGAGCATGGAGACCTTATTGGGATTCGGCACATGATGTTCTTAAGCCACAGCTATGACCACCGGGTTGTCGACGGCATGATGGGAGGCAGCTTTGTGAAGCGCGTTGCAACGTATTTGGAGGAATTTGACATCAATAGATCCATGGTTTAACCTATGAACACATCAGCCCTTCACCTCAAGCGACCGCTGGTCATTTTTGATCTTGAAACCACGGGGACAGATCTCTCCAAGGACCGCATCGTTGAAATTGCCATGATTAAGGTTCATCCGAATGGTACGGTAGAAAAAAAACCAGAACACCGTGGAGCGGCTCACCGTCTCTTGGTCAACCCGGGCATACCTATTCCGCTTGAAACGAGTCTGATACACGGAATCTACGATGAAGACGTGCAAGACAAGCCGACGTTCAAACAGTATGCGAAGAGCATGGCCGAGTTTCTGGAAGGCTGTGACTTAGGAGGGTACAATTCCAATCGGTTTGACGTTCCTTTTCTGGCGGAGGAATTTTTGCGTGCAGGGACGGAATTTGAGTTGGAAAGCCGAAACCTCATTGATGTGCAGAATATTTTCCACAAGATGGAGCAGCGCACGTTGCGTGCAGCCTATTCATTCTATTGTGGTAAAACTTTGGAGGGAGCGCATGAGGCGTTGCCAGATACCGAAGCCACATTGGAAGTGCTGCTGGCGCAGTTAGAGCGCTATGAGGAGACTGTAGTCCCGGTGTCAGATAAGGAAACGGTTGGACCTGTGCCGAAGGATATGGAGGCATTGAGCGCCTTTTGCCAACGCCAACCTTTTGCCGATCCTGCGGGTCGCTTTATTTATGGGGAAGACAACGAAGTGCAATTCAATTTTGGACAGCACAAAGGAAAGTCAGTCAAGGAAGTGCTGGGGCAAAATCCCGGTTACTATGGCTGGATGATGGGGGCGGACTTTCCCGCATACACAAAGAAAGTTCTGCAGCGCGTTCAAGAATCCATGAACGGCTAACCTGACGTTGAGATGGGGAAGCGCATTGCGGTCTTGGTCTCCAACGATTTAAACCACGATCAGCGGGTCCTAAAAACGTGCGAAACGCTGGCCTCACTGGGGTGGGAGCCTTACATAATCGGAAGAGAAATGCGTGATTCTGCGGAACTGCAGATTCCTTTTAAAGGGCATCGGGTCCGCTTACCTTTTGAACGCGGGTTGGGGTTTTATGCAACGCTCCAATTGGCGCTTGTCCGAACCCTCTCCGGCCAGTCATTTGATGCTATTTGGTCCAATGACCTGGACACCCTGCTTCCAGGATACCTCGTGAGCCGCTCCAAGAAGATTCCGCTGGTATACGATAGTCACGAATACTTCACAGAGGCTGCGGGCTTGACAGGTCGTCCTTTCCAACGAGGAGTTTGGTTGATGCTGGAACGTGTTTTATTCCCTCGGGTCCGATCGGTCATTACCGTGAATCATGGCATCGCGGAAGCATACGCTGATCGTTATCCCACAGCACTGGGTGGCACGCCATTTGTTGTGCGAAACATGCCTCGCCAGCAGGTGCCGGCCGTCGCTGAACGAGCGAAATGGAGGAGCCGATTGGGTGTTTCGGAAAGTCAATCTTTGTTGATTTTACAAGGTGCCTTTTTAGATAAAGACCGCGGAGTGAAACTGGCTGTCGACACCCTTCGGCTCCATCCCAGTTGGTCTTTGGTCGTCGTTGGTGCAGGTTCGGAGTGGGAATGGGCCAAGGATCAGGTTGATTCCTTATCAGGTCGATTGATTTGTTTGCCTAAAATGGCATTCGAAGAGTTGCGAATCTTGACGGCGTCTGCAGATATCGGGCTCAGTTTGGATCAAGGCAATCACGGAAATTATTGGATGAGTCTGCCGAACAAGCTCTTTGATTATATCCATGCGGGCATTCCCGTTGTGGCGAGCCCCATGCCTGAAGTAGCGAAAGTGGTGAACCACTATGGGGTGGGGTCGGTAGTGGAGTCCATGGATGTAGAAGGAATTGGCAGGGCAATTCAACACGTGTTGCAACCCGGAGCAGCGGATTGGAAAAAGCGGTGTCAACAAGCAGCATTGGAGCTCAATTGGGAAGCCGAAGAAAGCCAAGTTCGCGCAGCGCTGCTACAGGCTGAAAAACCTTAACGGTTAATCCCCGATTTTTTGAAGCTGTATTTTAAGATCAACCAAAAAGGTTGAACCCACAATCGCCAGCCCCTCAGCACGCTCCGCTTAAAGCGCCATTCCTCGAAGTAGAGGGACGAAGTAAATGCACGGGAGATACCGCCAGATGCTACTTGGGCCCAGGGTGCATGGTTCAACTTGGCTGCGTTTCCATTGGACCAAAGTTTGAGGTGCAACGCATAATCTGCGAGAACATTGATGTTGGCGTCGAAGTGTTCTGATTGAATCAACTCCCGAGGGTACAAAACACCTTGGTGATGGGTGGTGTTTCTCCAGCACATGGAGGCATCCCAGCGGGCTGGGTATTGATCCGGTACTCCAGTTTCTCGGGTCTTGTCCAGCATAACTTGAAAAACGTGTAACTCGTCAGGTTCATCAGAATTCTCGACCTCCAACTCGTCGGAATTCAGCCAATCCTGCCAAGTGGAAGCAATCGGCAGATCGCCAGCTCCTGCGAACCAGACCCAATCTCCGTTTGCACAGGATTTCCCATAATTCATGGCGCTATAAATGCCCTGGTCATCGCTTGAGCGGATGTGGTCGATATGTTCTTGGTTCTCCAGCAACCAGCGCTTGGTGGCTTTGCAACCTCCTCCATCCACCACAATGATCTCGATGCGGTGAGGATCAATGGATTGAAGTTGCGTGACAGTCGCTTTCAATCCGTTCAAGTTGGCTTTGACCGGAATGACAGCGCTGATGCGAGGTCGCTTAGCTTGCTTCATTGCGTAAGGACGGAGTCGCGTTCGGAGATGCGGCCGCTTTCACAAAGCAAGACCCTTCCAGGATAGCGTTCAAACGATCGGTGGTCGTGAGTTGCCATGATGACAGACCGATCGTTTCGAACCAGGTCGTGCAGGAGTTGCATGATTCCGTCGGTCGTCTCGGGATCTAGGTTTCCTGTCGGCTCATCGGCTACAATGAGGGGGGGCTCATTCAACAATGCACGAGCAATGGCCAAGCGTTGCTGCTCGCCACCGGATAGTGCATGAGGCATTTTATAGCCTTTGGTGCCCAGCCCCACAGACTCCAGGCAGCTCTTGATCCGACTTTGCCGCGCCGCCCCCTTACTCCATCCGGTGGCATTTAGAACAAAGTCCAAGTTGTCGTGAGCGGTCCGGTCTTGAAGCAAGGCAAAATCCTGAAAAACAATCCCGAGATCACGTCGCAGTTCATGGACGTTTGCGCGATGGGTTTTTTGAAGGTCATGTCCGCAAACTATTCCCTCTCCACTTTTCAATGGCAAGTCACCATATAAAGCGCGCAACAGAGAACTTTTTCCGGACCCCGTCTTTCCGATGAGGTAGACCAATTCACCAGGTAAAACTTCCAGGTTGACATCTTGAACGATGAGGTGCTCCTCCTGGGCTACAGCTGCTTTGTTCAGGTAAATCAGGGCGTCTGGATTCATTCCCATGAGTAAATGGATTGATCGATTCGAGGATTTAGGTCAATGGATTCTATGGTAAAATCCATTCGTTGGTTGTTCGAGCGTCTTGCAATTTGCGTTGGAAATGTCAACCCACCAAAGGTTCGGTAATCTTCGTATTCGATGGTTAGGATGATGGGTCCCGTGGGGCCTGTGCGTTCTTCCGTTGTGCTCATAAGCAAATGAGTTTGTGTATCGAAGAACAACGTTTGTTCGAGCTTGCCATTGCGGCGGAGTTCCAAGACGAGCAACTCTGCTCCATTGCGCTGCGCTGTTCCGACCACTTCACACGCAAGGCCGAGGTCTTCGAGATGGAGTAAATACCCCGCATAAAGCCCTTGTTCATAGCGGCGATATTCGGATGAATTCATAGGACGTTGTTGGCCCATTTGGATGGATACGCCTTGGCCTGGACGCAGGATGTACTCCATCATGGCTTGACCTTCAATGGAATAACTGGTTCTATTTCCTACACCATACGTCTCCGAGATTTTCACGTTCATCTGCATGGCTCCGCCGGCGACCATCGTACCCTCGCGAATCGCGGAGCGAAGGCTCTCAAAGGAAGCTACACCGCCGCAGGCTTCATAGAAGCTATCAATAACATCGGCCGCTAGCAATCCTGCGGGCACCGGACCATAATTGCTCATTTGGCGTCCCTGAGGATTGAAAAATAGAAGTTCATCCTCTGGACTGAATTCACGAGCGACGGCCTCTAAATCACTTCGGTTACCATCTAAGATGAGGTGCAAGTTTTTTGGCCTTAGATAATTAATTGCTACACGCTGGAGATCGCTTGNTTGAATCGTTTGGACTATCGAATCCAGGTCATTCACGTTTTGAACCCAAGTCACATCTTGGGGAGCCATATCATGGACGGATTGNTTAGGCCAATNGAGATTGAGCGCAGTTTGACTCAGTANATANGAAGCGCGTAATGAGTCCATGGCGCCTTCGCTCAGCGAACCATTTACCCTTTCTCGCATCGCATTCAATACGCCACGCACTTCACGGGCTGCCACCGATGGAGTTGAATTCCATGCAATAGAGAATGAACCCATCAAGGGGTCAGCGTCGATTTCTACCTCGGTTGTGGTGGATTGACTTAAGAGGTGTCGAATCATATCCAGTGCGGTCGCATCCGGGTGATCGGGTTTCATCCTCAAAATGTGAGCTAGGCAAACGCCGACAGAATCTGAATTTCGATCGATGATGGCCGACTTGATGCTCCGAGGTCGGCCTGGAGCAGTGACAGCCGATGGTTGTACTTCACGGGATTTCCAGCTCTCAAGTTGGGTCACCCAACTGCTGGGAATGTCTTCAACTTCCATCGGAGTAAACCAATAAAATTGACTGTTATTTGGATGCCAGTAGTCCGTGTGATAAGCTCGGATTTCCGAGGCGGAGATCGCTTCTATGGTGCGTGGAAAGTGAAGTTCACCATAGGGGTGCTGTGGGCCGAACAGCAGGTGTGATTTCACCCGGGCAATAGCGGGCATGACAGGGGTGTTTTCTGCATCCCATTTTTCCAACCAGTGTTCTTGGACCGCAGGCCAAATTGCTTCGAGTGGAGGGTGCATAATGGCATCTAAAAAGTCTTGATTCCAGCCGGACAAAGTGGAATCCATCGGCCCTTGAATTACAGCACCGTCAGGATGGATCTGCCAAGTGGCCGCTTCTTCCCATGCCACGCTGTCCAAGGAGAGTTTTTCAGAAATGCACCGGGCTAGACCATGGCCCTTTCCTGCTAATTCTAACTCAAGCGCTGGTTTGAACGACCACCGGGCCACGAGCGTAGAAGCAGTGAATGCTTCCGACCGGACGTGGATCAACTCGAGGTCGTTGGCCAACGTTCTGTATTCAGTAAGAACATGGGGTGAGCTAGTAACGACCGGAGACGCCTGCATATCGTGGTTTTGCCCTCGTGTAACGGAGATGGATACGAGCGTGAAAAAGACGAAGAAAAGGACCAAGAATTCGAGCCTCATGAGGGGAAGTGCTATTAAGCTTCGAAGATAAGGTGAGTGGAACGGAGGCAAGCGCATTATATTCGGGAAGTGAAATCATTTCAATTATCAAAAAACCGATGGGACGTCCAGGAGGTTTGGCGCTTGGTGCGTCAATCACCGCCCATCTCATTGGCTTCGGATACGGAGACGGCCATTGCAGATTGTAGATCGTTTTTGGATGGTCTTTTGGATTCGGACCAGGCGCGCGTCATCTATGGGGTGAACACCGGATTTGGAGATTTGGCCCATGCACGCGTGGGAGCATCTGACCTCGGGGAATTGCAGCGAAACTTGCTAATTTCTCATGCCTGTGGCGTCGGTGAAGATGTTCCAGATGCTGTGGTTAAAGCCATGCTTCTCCTAAAAATAAAGGCGCTAAGCCAAGGGCATAGCGGTGTGAGACTCGAAACGGTGCACCGATTGATTGCGCACTGGAATGATCGATTGTATCCGGTGGTTCCCTCTCAAGGGTCCCTTGGAGCGAGCGGAGACCTTGCACCATTGAGTCACATGGTTTTACCGCTTATTGGGTATGGCGAAGTGCGGGTAGACGGAGTGCCTGTTCCCGCCAAGGATGTGCTTCAAGCAAAGGGCTGGGAACCGCTGAAGTTAGAAGCCAAAGAAGGATTGGCGCTAATCAACGGAACGCAATTAATGCTGGGTTATGGCGTGATGGCGATGGAACGCTTGGAGCGCATTGCCGATTGGGCGGATGCCCTTTGCGCATGGTCCTTGGAGGCTTGGCACGGTCGGTTGGACGCATTTGACGCGGACATTCACCGCATTCGAAAACAACCCAATGCAGAAGCGGTCGCGCGAAACGTGACTGATTGGTTGAAGGATAGCGAATGGCAGCAAATTCCCCGGGTGCAGGTGCAGGATCCGTATTCATTTCGATGCACGCCGCAAGTCCACGGGGCCAGTCGAAACTCACTGGATGCCGCCCGTGGTGTATTGGAAAATGAAATCAACGCGGTTACAGACAACCCCTTGATTTTTCCAGCATCTCAGAAAATTGTGAGTGGGGGAAATTTCCACGGACAACCGCTGGCGATGCAATTGGAGGCTTTGGCGCTGGCCGCCCATGAGTGGGGGAGTATTTCCGAGCGCAGAACCTTCAAGATGTTGTCCGGTAAACAAGGTCTCCCACCATTTTTGGTGGCCAACCCAGGGTTGAACAGCGGGTTTATGATTCCGCAATACACCGCTGCTTCGCTGGTATCGCAGAATAAGCAACTATGCACCCCCAGTGTGGTAGATACGATTGATAGCAGCAATGGGCAGGAAGATCATGTGAGCATGGGCGCTAATGCCGCTCTCAAATTGTGGAAGATTTTGGACAACGTTGAGCAAGTGCTGGCCGTGGAATGCATGACGGCGGCGCAGGCCTGTGATTTCCGTGATGCACAGGGGATGGCACCAGCGCTAGCAGCAATGCAACGTTCATTGCGCAGAGTTGTGCCTTTTCTCGAACGAGATGACTTTCTCCAACCGCATATGTTGGCGACTCGGGACTGGATGTTTTCACAGGATTTGTCGGATTCAAGCGCTTCCGAGGCCTAAGTCTCGCGTATCTTTCCAACGTGATTGAATTACACGGTATCCGGAAGTCTTATCAGTCTGGTGCCCAGACACTGGAGGTGTTGAAAGGCATCGATTGCACAATCAACAAAGGAGAGCTGGTGGCGATTATGGGGTCAAGTGGCTCAGGAAAATCAACGCTGCTCAATGTTTTGGGTCTGCTCGATGATTTTGACGGTGGTTCATATCACTTGGATGGAAATGACATGGGAGGGCTCGGTGAAAAACAAGCCGCTCGGTACCGCAGTGAGTTCTTAGGTTTCGTGTTTCAGAGTTTTAATCTGATTGGGTATAAAACCGCCTTGGAGAATGCAGCCTTGCCGCTTTACTACCAGGGAGTGAGTCGAAAAGAAAGGCAAAAGCAAGCCTTGCACTACCTCACGAAGGTGGGCATCGCGGATTGGGCAGAACACTTGCCAAACCAAATGAGCGGCGGACAAAAACAACGCGTAGCCATTGCACGTGCACTGATTGCGAACCCCCGCGTGATTTTGGCGGATGAGCCAACCGGTGCGCTCGATTCGGTGACGTCGGATGAGGTCATGGGGTTGTTGAAAGAGATCAACCGCGAGGGCATTACCATTGTTGTCGTGACCCACGAAAATGAAATCGCGGCACAGTGCGATCGAATAATTCGCCTTAAAGATGGTCGGATAGAAAATCCCCAAGCTCAGCACCATGTTTGATCGCGATGCCTGGCTGGAGATTTTTCATACGGTACTCAGTAACCCACTCCGCACGGGGCTTACGGGTTTAAGTATTGCGCTGGGAATTTTCATCTTGGTCGTAATGCAAGGCCTCGGCGCGGGATTGGAGGCCGGTGTGGCAAATACGTTTGGTGATAAAGCCTCGAATGTGATGGAAGTGCGCACTGGAAATGCACAATTGGCCTTTCGCGGACGCAAGCCAAACCGACGGGTAGCACTTCATAATCCGGATGAACAGGCAATGAAGGAGCAGTTAGACACGATCCCAGCGTGGAGCCGATTGGTTTTTCGGTGGGGGTCTACGGTGCGCTATGGAAATCAGCAAGGCTCGTATAACGTTCGGGGAGTAGATCCGGACCAGCGAGAAATAGGTCAAGTTTCGCTTACGTCCGGCCGGTTTCTATCCCCCCGAGACCTTGCACAGAATCGGAAAGTAGCCGTCTTGGGTGCGCAATTGGTACAGGACCTTTTTCCCAAAGGAACCAAGCCGTCTGACGTGGTTGGGGAGTTCATTCAGCTCAGGGGCATTCAGTTTGCTGTTGTCGGGACATTTAATCAAGCGGGCTCCCGGTGGGAAAATCGCAGCGTTTACGTGCCTTTTTCTACCGCGCAAAAGCTGTTTCAAAACGACGATGTCGTAGGGAGGGTAACCATTGGAACAGGCGACGCAGCCATCGAGGATACGCGGGAAGCGTCGACGGGTTTGCTTTTTTGGCTCAAGGACCGATTGGTGGTGCATCCAGATGATGCCGAGGGTGTATGGGTGAATAACGAGAATGAAGAAGCAGAGATGTTCCGGCAAATTTTCAGCGGAATTCGACTCTTTGTGTGGTTTGTGGGTTTGATGACCTTGCTCGCGGGAGCGATGGGTGTGGCCAACATCATGGCCATTGTTGTGCGTGAGCGAACCAAAGAAATTGGCGTGCGCAAGGCCTTGGGTGCCACCAGCCATGCGATTGTGGGGCAGATTATTCAGGAGGCGGTGTTTTTGATGTTGGTGTCGGGATGCGTTGGTCTCCTCGCTGGAACGTGGTTGTTGCATGGCATTGCACCGCTGGTTGAGCACGATTTTTTTAGTAATCCTCGGGTTGATTTTTATTCTGCCTTGCTCGCATTGGGTATCTTGATTTTAGTTGGAGTTGCCAGTGCCATTGGTCCTGCTGTGCGAGCGGTCACGATTCGTCCAGTTGAAGCCTTGAGAGATGAATAAGAGGCAAGAAAATATCCGCTGGCGCCCCGATTGGGATGGGTTCTTGGAATTGGTTCAAGTCCTGGTCCAAAGGCCGTTGCGCACGGCGCTGAGTGGCTTGGGGGTGGGATGGGGGCTTTTCATGATCATCATAACCATCGGTTCGGCCAATGGATTGCAAAATGGAGTTTCCCAAGACTTGGGAGACCGGGCCAAGAATTCCATGTTTATGTGGACCCAATCGACGAGCAAGGCCTATAAGGGTTTTCAGCGTGGACGTCCTATTGATTTAACCATTGGCGATGTTGAATACCTCGCAGCCAATAGCCAGACACTTGATGCGGTGGCGCCACAGAATCAATTGGGTGGGTGGCGAGGTTCAAATAATGTTACGCGCGGAATTAAAACGGGTGCGTTCACGGTGTTTGGTGAATTCCCTGCGCAACTTAAGATTGAGGCGCGGCCCCTGCGTTCCGGACGTCACATCAATGATCGCGACATCGAAGAGAACCGCAAAATAGCCGTCATTGGAGAACGTGTTCGAGAAATTCTGTTTACCTCGGATGAGAACCCCATTGGGGGCTCGGTTCGAATTAACGGTGTGAATTTCACTGTGGTAGGCGTTTTCGGGTCTTGCGTTCTGGTGAAGATGCGGAAGAGGACTTGCAGAGCATCCGGATTCCGTTTACGGCATTCAATCAAGCATTTCATCGAGGAGATGATGTCGGATGGCTTTGCCTGCTATTCAATGAATCAGTGCATGCGGATTCAGCAGCTGCGGAGGTGATGTCCATCTTGAAGTCGAGGTTGTCCATCCATCCGGATGACGATCGTGCGTTTGGTCATTGGACGGTAGCGAAGGAATTCGAAGAGATTCAGACGGTGTTCTCAGCTATTCGTGGAGTGAGCTTTGTTTTTGGTGGGTTGGCGCTCTTGGCGGGCATCATCGGAATCATGAATATCATGCTCATCACGGTGCGGGAACGAACAAATGAACTCGGAGTGCGCCGTGCATTGGGAGCAACTCCCGGTGTGATCATCCGGCAGATTATGGGAGAAACCCTGTTGCTTACGGTTTTATTTGGATTGGTCGGAGCGATTTTGGGTGTAGCGAGCATCGAGGCGATTGATGCGTTGTTGGAGTCCATGCCTGCAATGGACGGCGGGAGTTTCCGGAACCCGGAGGTGTCAATTGAAATTGTTGTGCAATCTTTGGTTATCATGATCGCAATGGGTGCAATTGCTGGTGTTTTGCCGGCATTTCGTGCGGTGTCCATTCGACCTGTAGAAGCCATACGAACTGAATGATGCGATGAAAAAAGGACGTGTATATGTGCTAATTGCTGTAATTGTAGCCATCCTTTCGGGTGCGGCCTACACCTTG
>JGI20151J14362_10001162_pt1 | contig 19213 bp, 9 predicted proteins | sample COG_01_FD_14362 | JGI IMG/M metagenome (IMG submission 14362)
GCTCCGGCCCGTCTGGTCCAGCTGCCCCGCGGAGAAGAGAGGCCGGGAGTCGCCCGCGTGTCTCTCGAGCGCCGCCGACGCTGCTTCCGCCAAACGCGGTCCCAGGGCGTCGTCCACGACCGCCGCGCCGCGCGCCACGAGCCCCGCCGCCGCCTCCCTCGCGGCGACGCGGATGCGGTCGGAGGCGAACAACTCCCACGGCGTCGCCGCCTTGGGGGTGGCCAGGTTCCAGCCCGGTTCGCGTTCGCCCTCCTCGCCGTTCAGGACGTTGTACATCTTGTTGTACTCGGGATCGACCCTGTCGCAGCGGAGCACGCCGAGCCTGGCGAGCTGCCCGTGCGCCGAGCGCATCGCCTGGAAAGGCACGAGCCCGTGCTCGGCGGCGATGACCCCGAGGTTGAAGATGGCCCGCAGCGCCGGCGGATGCGCCGCGGCGAAGCCCAGCTCGTGCCCGAAGGCCATCGCGAAGAACTGGGCGCCCCAGAACCTGTGCTCCAGGCGCACCGGCGCGTCGTCCCTGAGCGCGCGCATCTTCTGGGTCAGCGCCGGATCGGTCAGGTCGTCGTGCTCCGCGAGGATCCCCCTGAGACCCACCGCGTAGTGCTCCAGCAGACGCTGTTGCTGGTCCTCCGTGATCGAGCTCATCGGGCGGGTTCCTCGATGTCGCGCGGCTACTAGAGGCGCGACGCGCGACGTCCCCGGCGCGACCTCCCGGCTGACCGAGGCGCGGACCGCGCGAGCGAAGGCATACGCGGCGGCGCGTCTCATCTCCGAACCCGAGATTGGGCGACGCCGTCGGAACCCGGTGTGTGAAGAGGCGCACTGTTGTGGAGCTAAAACGTCGGAACGTTATCGTTTTATTTCAAGTGCGAGGACGCCACGGGCTTTCGCGTGGGTCGTGCTGTAATCTAGTTCGAGGGCGGAGCCCTGGGCGGTCGCACCGGCGCGGGCGACCCCGGCAGCCCGAGCGGCGTCTCCGGGGACACCGGCCGGCCAATTGGATCACCCGGCGACGCGTCCACCGGTTCATCCAAAGGCACGGCTTCAAACCCGTCGCCGCCGCCGTTCGCGTCCCTTTGTCCATACGCGTCCCCGCCGCCACCCGCGTCTCCTCCTCCGCCGCCGTTCGCGGTCCTGGACGGCGGCCGTGACCGTTCCGGCGACGCCCGCCTGCTCCCCGCGCGTGACCCGTTGATCGTGAGGTACGGACGGAGGAACCGCGCGTCGATGTCGGACATGACGCTCGCGGCGTCCGTCACCGCGGCCACCTTGCCCAGCGCCTTAGCCGCGGCTCGCACCCTGCCCCCGTAGTTGTTAGTTTCCTGGCCCCGCATAGCCTCGCCGATCTCAGCCTTGGCCGCCGCGTACCCTTCCTCGAACGTCTCCACCCTGAACTCCGGCATGAGCTCCTCGTGCGGTCCGTCGCGGGCGGCGTGGACGTCGCCCGTTAAGGCACCCGAGCCGCCCTGTCCCTCGCCTTCAGACCCCCTCTCTTTTCCTCCCCGTCTCGATCCGCGTTCGCCGTCTTCGTCGCCCAGGGTGGCCCACGCGCTGTCCGCGCCGAGGTCCCACCGCGCCGACAGGTAGTGGCACGAGCCGCCCACGAAGATGACGGTGAAGATGACGATGCACAGCGTCGCCGTGCGAATCACCTTGCCGCTAGCCTCGCCCAAGTCCCGAATCGTCGTGCTCGCCAGCGCAAAGGCGATGGCGCCTCTTAAACCGCTGACGAAGAGCATCTTCGTGTGGTTCTCCGGGACGCGTCGCGCGGGCCGGCGCTTCTCGTTCACCCACCGTATGACCGGGAACACGTTCAACGCGCGCCCGCCCGCGCACGCCACCATGGCCACCGCGACGAAGGGAACCATCGACCACTTCTCCTCCTCCAGGAACATCGCGACGCCCATGTATATGAACACGAACGTCTCCGCGAGGGTGGCGAGAACCTTGAACACAACCTTGGAGTTCGTCGCAGTCTCCGGGCTCAGGTTCGGCACCGTGTAGTGCGCCATGACCATACCGCAGAACAGGATGGCGACTATACCCGAGAGGCTCATCGACTCGCCGCCGCGTACGCCGCGTAAGGCGCGATCATCACCAGCGCCATCTCCACGTGCGAGTACTTCTGCAGCAACGTGACGTGCCCGTCGTGCGCGCCGTGCCTGTTGAGCAGCTTGAAGAAGAGCGTGGCGCTCACCGCGAACAGCACCCCCACCGCGAGGGACCCGACGAAGATGACCAAAAAGAAACCGGCGGATTCGATCAGCGACACGAACGTGACCCCTTTGTTGTTGAAGTTGACGAGGGTCCTGTACAGCACGATGGCCACCGCGTCGTTCAGGACGGACTCGCCGAACACCAGCGAGTACAGCTCCGTGTTGACGCCCAGCTCCTGGAAGATGGCGAGCACGGTGACGGGATCCGTGGCGGAGATGAGCGCTCCGAAGACCAGCGCGTGGAGCAAAGGCAAGCCGTAGCAGATGCCCATGCCGCCGCATATCCAGACGAAGAAGCCTATCGCGAACGTGGATATCGTCGTGCCCGCGAACGCCAGGCCGCAAATCGCGCCGAAGTTGGACAGAAAGGGTTTAGTGCGCAGCGAGTATCCCCCCTCGAAGATGATGGGCGGGAGGAGGAGGAAGAAGAACACGCTCTCGTCAAAGTCCAGCCAGTCGGTGATCTCGTCGGACACCGACGACCCGCTGATCATCAGACCGACGAGCACGCCGAGCAGAATCGTGGCGCCAGCCTCGTGTATCCAGTGGATGTTCAGGTGCTTGATCCCCAGCCCGATGACGAACGCGGTGGCCAGCGTGAAGAGCTGCAGCAGGAACGCCGCGTTCTGCAGCGCAAAGGCTCGCTCCGCATCGTCGTGGTCTTCCGCCTGGGTGTCCTCGGCGATGGACATCTTTCGAGTCTTCGGCGTGGACTCGAGTGACCGGTTCCTCGCGCTGAACCCGAAACCGCTCCACTCCGAAACCCTACGACGCCCGCCGTTCACTACTGAAGCGGACACCGAGCGGACGTCGCGACCCCTAAACACTCGGCAACGCCTGTCGGCAAGAAAACGTGCCTTTTTTCAACGTCAACCCGGAAAATCGCGTTTGAGTGAGCAAACAGACATTCTCGAATTAGCAAATAGACATTCTCTGAAACTCCCTCTCGATCACTGTCTTTCCTTCCTGAGTCAGCACAATCAAAATTTCAGCGTTCTCATTCGCTCCGATCGTATCGAAAAGTGCGCTGGGTAAATCTTGGTCGGTGCGATTTGAAAAAAATATCGCGATTCAAACCGCTATTTCGAAATTTGTGTCCTATTTGCCCATACGCGCACGAAAACGTCCGAAAACGACGGTTCGATCGGGATATTTTTTTCGCGCGGCCTCTCAACTTCAAAGCGGCGGCTCATTCCGTCGTTCGACCACTCGCGACGGCACCTCAACCCGTCGTCGACGTTTGCGGAGTCACACACTTCGCGAAGTATCCCTCGCACTCGTACAAGAGCTCGAGGCCCACCCCTTTTCGCTCCGCGTAAGGCGCGGCGATGGCGGCTACCGCGATGGGCGGAGCCAGTGTCGTGGGGGCGCCGAAGTTCTATGCCGCGGGATCCAGGACCGCGCGCGGCGCCTCCGCGCTGCGCGCCTCTGTCCGCCCCGTCGCGGCGAGGCGTTCCATCGCGACCGTTACCCGCGCGCAGGGCGGCCAGACCGCCGAAGGTACGAACCCCGCGAGGCGTGAACCCCCGCCCCGACGGCTGACCCGCGCCCCGAGAACCGATCTCCCCCATCTTTTCGTTTTTTCCCGTACGGCCCTTTTCTGACCCACGATCCCCCGAACCCCTTTCCACAGGCGATCGTATCGCCGACGTCTCCCAGATCGTCGTCCCCGAGGAGCTCATCGGCATCCGCGCGTACGTGCGCTGGGAGGAAGCCGGCATGCCCGAGGACACGCCCCCCGAGTGGCAAGCCGCCGAGTACGCCAAGGCCCGACTGGATCTCCAGCTCGAGGTTCTCAACGGCGTCAGCCTCAACGACATCCGCCGCAAATACAACCAGGACACCGTGGAGGGCGACGACGAGCCCATGAACGTGGGCGACGCCAACGTCATGCTCGACGACGCCGCGGAGAAGTTCAGCGACGGGGTCACGTCCACCGTCACGTCCAACGTCGTCCCCATGGAGACGAGACCCACGCCCCTCGAGGACTTCGCGCCCACGATTGACATCCCCGGGACATCGCAGGACAAGAAGGCCGTGGCGCCGCCGCCCGCAAAGGAGAAGGAGATCGAGCCCGAGGAGTGGATCGAGCCCCCGCCCGAGCAGGTTGGCGAGTTCCACTCGGACGCCTTCGCGCATCGCGACTTACGAGCGCTCGTCGCTCGCGGACCCGGCGGCGACGAGGTGGAGCAGCCGACGTACAGCGCCAAGACGTTCATGTCGCGGTGGGCCAGCTTCGACGCCCCGGACACGCTCGTGAACCAGCGTCTGTACAAGCTCGGGGATGATTCCGAGATGCTGGTGCAGATGTACCAGAACGTGGTGGAGGATGAGTCGGCGTCGAGCGGCCCGCGCAAACGGGTGGTGAGNCGCAGCGTGGTCATCACCACCGACGTGCTGGACGACGTGGTGCTTCACTGGGGCGTCGCCAAGGACGAGCCCGGGGAGTGGATCTTACCCGAGGCGTCCGTGTGGCCCGCCATGACGGAGGTTGTGAGCGACATGAGCGTCGAGACCATGTTTGTCTCTGGCCAAGGGTGCCTCCCCGCCGAGGCTTTCGACGCCGAGGACGAGATCGAGGATGATCTCTGCTACCCGATCCAGCAGCTCTCCATCGAGCTCCCGGGTGAGGGTGCGGACGAGCTCATGGGTCTGCAGTTTGTCGTCAGGAACGCGGACGGCGACGTCTGGTTCAGGGATGAGAAGAACGGCAACTCCAACTTTCACGCCAACTACGCGACCACCCAGCACTCCAAGGCTGCCGACGAGCTCCTCGAGACCATCATCCGATCAGAAGCTGGCAACGGCTGGTGGACCCTGATGCACCGCTTCAACCTCGCGTCCACCATGCTCGAGCAGAAGTGCGCGCCGGGCGCCTCGGAGAAGTCAATCGCCAAGGCTGTCGCCGCGGCTGCTAAGATTTACGTCTGGCTCAGGTACTCGTCCAACCGCAAGCTCACGTGGCAGCGCAACTACAACGTCAAGCCCCGCGAGCTGTCCTCCGCGCAGTCCAAGCTCACCAGGGTCATCGCCAAGCTCTTCTGCGACGCGCCCCATCTGAGGGACGTGACCAGGCTGATGCTCGGCACCGTCGGCAAGGGTGGCGAGGGCGGCCAGGGTCAGCAGATTCGCGACGAGATTCTCAACATCATGCACCGCAACAACATCAAGGAGATGAAGGGTATCTGGATGGAGGAGTGGCACCAGAAGCTCCACAACAACACCACCCCGGATGACATCGTCATCTGCGAGGCTTACCTCGCCTTCCTCAAGTCCGACATGGACATCTCCGAGTACTGGCGCGTTCTCACCGAGGGCGGCATCGACCGCGCTCGCCTCGAGTCCTACGAACGCCCCATCAAGCAGGAGCCCACCCCGCGTCCCGGCCAGAAGGTTGCCCTCATCAAGGATTTCCAAAACTACCTGAAGATTCTCAAGTCGGTTCACTCCGGCGCGGACCTCATCGAGTGCATCAAGACGGCCAACAAGGGTCTCGGCGGCGTCAGCGCCGCGCTCAACTACGCGAGGGTCGCCCAGAACGGCGGCGGCGACGCCATCCAGCTCCTCTCCGCGTGCGTCGACGCCAGGCACGAGCTCCGCGGCGCCGGCCTCGCCAACCCCACCGACCAGGAGTGGACCCGCGAGCTCCTCTACCTCGACCTCTCCCTCGACGACGTCGCCAGGCGCGCCGTCGAGCGCGCCGGCGAGGCCAACTACGGCATCGAGGACCAGATGAAGCTCTCCGGTCTCGTCATGGAGAACCTCGCGCTCTCCCTCCCAACCTCGAACGAGGACATCGTCCTCGCGCTCATCGAGTGGCGCAGGGTTGAGGAGGCTAGGCGCGACGGCGACGCTCAGTGGGCTCTCCGCGCCAAGGCTGTGGTGGACCGCGTGCGACTCGCCGTGGCGCTCCACGCCGACGACGTCGCGGCGAAGATGCAGCCCGCGGCGACTGAGATTGGCGTCGCGTGCGGCATCGAGCACTGGGCGGTGGACCTCTTCGCCGAGGAGGTGATTCGCGGCGGCCCCGCGTTTGCGCTGTCGCTGGTGCTCTCCCGCCTCGACCCGCTGCTCCGCGCGGAGGCTGACATGGGCGCGTGGCAGATCATCTCGCCCGTCCCCGCCGTCGGCTACGTCAAGCACGTGCACTCGCTCAGGGAGGTTATGAACGAGAAGTTCACCAAGCCCACCGTGCTGGTGGCGAGTAAGGTTGGCGGCGACGAGGAGATCCCCGCGGGCGCCGTCGCCGTGCTCACCACCTGCTCCGTCGACGTCCTCTCCCACTCGGCGGTTCGCGCCAGGAACATGAACGTGCTCTTCGCCACCTGCTACGACGAGGACGTCCTGAACGGCCTCGCCGAGCTCGACGGCGAGGCGGTGTCCGCCTCCGTCGCGGGTGGCGACGACGTGGTGTGGGACATCGTGGACGCCTCCGCGGTGGCCGTGGGCACCGGCGCCTCGGCATCGACATCCAACGTCCCCAAGGGGCTCAAGCTCGCCAAGATTCCGTTCTGCGGCGCGTTCACCGTCCCTCTCGACGAGTTCAAGAAGGGTGTCGTGGGCGCCAAGGCTATCAACACCCTCGCGCTCAACGAGAGCCTCGGCGGCGGGGTGATCCCGTCCTGGATCAACCTCCCCAAGTCCATGGTCATCCCCTTCGGTACCATGGAGCACATCCTCGACGACGCGATCAACGCGGACGTCAAAACTGACCTCGCGTCTCTCGTCGCGGCGATCGACGATTCCTCCGAAACGGCGCTCGAGCGGTCCCTCTCCGCGTGCCGCGTTTGCGTGAAGCGCATCGCGCGCCCGCGGGTATGCTCGACGAGATCCAGGCTGCGATGGTTGACGCGGGTATCCCGCCGCCCGAGGATGAAGACCGCTGGGACATGGCGTGGAGCGCGCTCACCGACGTGTGGGCGTCCAAGTGGAACGATCGCGCGTTTGTGTCCCTGCGCAACGTCGGCATCGACCACGCCGACCTTCGCATGAGCGTCTTGGTGCAGCCCGTCGTGGATGCGGATTACGCGTTCGTCATCCACACCGTCAACCCATCCTCCAAGGATAAGGCCGACGAGCTCTACGCCGAGGTCGTGATGGGTCTGGGCGAGGCGCTCGTGGGCAACTACCCCGGCCGCGCTCTCTCCTTTTCGATTAAAAAGGCTAAGGGCCAGACGCCCAAGGTTATCGGCTTCCCCAGCAAGAGCGTGATGCTCAAGATCCCACGGCAGACCCTCATCTTCAGGTCCGACTCCAACGGCGAGGACCTCGAGGGCTACGCCGGCGCGGGTCTGTACGAGTCGGTACCGATGGACGAGGAGGAGACGATCCACGCGGATTACGCCACCGACCCGTTGGTTTGGGACGAGGGCTTCAGGACCGAGCTCCTGTCCAAGATTGCCGAGGCTGGCGTGGCGATCGAGGCGGCGCTGGACGGTGTGCCGCAGGACATCGAGGGTGTCGTCAAGGATGGGGAGATTTACGTGGTGCAGACCCGGCCGCAGGTGTGAGTGAAATTTTTCTCCACGACTCCCTACTATCATAATTATTCGTGTTTGAATCGCTCGCCCATACGGGGCGGGCTCGCCGCTGCCTGTCTGTTATCATCGTAAGTAATATCAACGTTAGAACCACAAGATCGACTACGCTTCCTCCGCGATCTCCTCAGCCTGCATCATCACCTCCTCCAGCCGTTCCCACTCGGCGTAGTACAGAGCCGCCTTCTCCGTCTTTGCGTCCTTCTCAACCTGAATCTCCTGAGCCGCCGCCACGTCGGAGCCGCACTCCATCAACCGCGCGTCGATGGCCGCGATGTCGTCGTCCAGCACCGCCAACGCGCGCTCGATCTTATCGATCGTCTTCGGCGCGTTCCTCGCCTCCCGAAGCACCTTCTCCCGCGCCGCCTTGGCCTCCTTGGCCGCCGCCTCGGCAGCCGCGATTTCCTCCTGCGACATTTGCGGTTGATTTCCCTTGGCGCCGCTCTCCGCCGGCTTCCTCGGCTTGGCCACCGCGCCCGCCACCCCGCCCGTGGCCACCGCGTTCGGCGAGAAATCCTTCTTGGACAGCGTCCCACCCGTGACCATCCTCGTCTTCATGGACCCGTTCTCGACCCTCGCCACGAACGTCGGCTCGAGGGCGTCCGCGAACGTCTCGTTGTGGGTGACGGCGACGACGGCGCCCTGCCATCCCCGCAGAGCTCCGGTGAGGGCGTCGATCGCCGCGGTGTCCAGGTGGTTGGACGCCTCGTCCAGGAGGAGGACGTTGACCGGGCGCAGCACGAACGCGGCGAGGGCGACTCGCGCCTTTTCGCCGCCGCTGAGGTCCCCGATCCTTCGTTCCTTCGCGGCGCCGCCCGAGAGACCGAGCGCGCCGAGCACGCTTCGAGCGGTGAGCTCCGTGACTGTCGGATCCGCGGCTCTGGCCACCGTCAACACGTGCGCCAGCGGCGTCGCGTCGATTGGGAGCTCCTGCGCGAGGTCCTGCGAGAAGTAACCCACGCGCGTGCCCTCGCCGTGCGCCAGCGTGCCACCCTGCAGCCGAAGGTTACCGCCGAGCGTTCGAAGCAGCGTGGACTTGCCCGCGCCGTTGGGCCCGACGATGAGCCAGCGATCGCCGCGGCTCACCTTGATGCCGGCGTTCGTGATGAGCGGCTCGAGCCCCGTGCCGTACCCGACCACCGCTTTGTCCAGGATGAGAGCCTCCTTGGCGCCGTCGGGCGGGTCGGGGAGACGGAACGTGACGCGCTTGGCGTCCCCGGGGCCCGACCCGAGTTCTTTCCCTCCCCCCGTAGCCTCTTCCAGCTCCTCCAAATTTTCTAGGACACCCTGGAGCTGTTTCGCCTTGCTCTTCGCAGCCTTCGCGGTGGACGCTCGAGCGCTGTTCTTGGCGACGAACTGCTCCAGCTTCGCCGCTTTGGCCGCCTCCTTCGACGCGGCTCTCGCGGCGACTTCTCGGTTTTTTTTCCTCTCCTCGAGAAACTTTTGATAGTTGCCGCTGTACCCGTGGAGCCTCGACCCGCGAACCTCCACGAGCCTGTCCACGCCCCGGTCTAAGAGCGCCTCGTCGTGCGACACGAGCAGCACCGTCCCGGTGTACGCCCTGAGCCACCCCGCGAGCCACTCCTTGGCCTGCGCGTCCAGGTGGTTCGTCGGTTCGTCCAGGAGGAGGAAGCCGCCGGTGATGCCCGAATTTTGCGAGTCACCCGCCGGGGACAGGAGAAGCCTGGCGAGTGCGACGCGCATCTGCCACCCGCCGCTGAGCGCCGCGCACGGCCTGTCCCACGCCTCTTTCGCGAACCCGAGGCCGGTGAGTACGTCCGATACCCGTCTCTCCACCGTGTTGCCTCCCACGGCTTCGAACGCGTCGTTGGCGGCGACGAGCGTCGCCGCGGCGTTCGGGTCACCCTTCTCCATCGCGTCTTCCGCCGCTCGCACGGCATCCTGCGCCGCCTTGACGTGTGTCATGCGGCTGCGGGCCTCCTCGGCGACGGTGAGCTTGGATCCGCTCACCGCGGTCTGCTCGAGGTAACCCACGTCGGCTCGTTGCGCCACCCGTAGTTCCCCCGCGTCGTGGCTGCGGATCCCCGAGACGCACCTGAGCAAGGTGGACTTCCCGCACCCGTTCGCGCCGACCAAGCCCACCGTCTCGCCGGGCTCGACCCGCAGGTTGGCGTTGACGAGCAAATCCCGGTCGCCGACGGTGACGCGGNCGTCGGTGAGCGTCATCATCGCGCCCGCGGTGTCCCCCCTGGGCACCTCGGCGCACACGAGCCGAGACGAGCACGCGGTCTCGGCGGTGGACGATGACGATGACGCACGGCACCTTATCGAAGGGTCTTTCGGCGACGGGGAACCCGCGCGCGGCGCGGTCCTCGATCGAACCCGCGCGCTCGGGGCCGGCCGAGCGACATGCCCGATGGCGCGATACGCCGGCGACGTCGCGACGGAAGCCATGACGGATCACGCGCTGCTCGCAGTGCGCCAGAGTCGCGGCGCCCCAGGGGGCTAACCTCGAAACGCGGCGACGTGTGAGTCAGAGCTGCAGAGGGTTTCCAAAATTTCCAAAGAGGGTTTTGGAAACTTCCATTTTGATCCCGAACCAAGAATACGTTAACGCGAAGAACAGAGCCACGGGCGCTGGCACGCCACCGTCGCGTCTCCGGGGAGGAACTGGACTCGCCCACGAGACTCGGCTAGCTCGTCGAGCGAGTCTCGCGGCGTAGCGACCGGCGTGGGGCCCGGGGATCATCGCCGAAGGGGACCTTCGTCTGATAGGTCTGACACGAAATTAACCCCACGCGCAAGTGAGGCTCGAAAGAGATGGCCGGCCTGTGGAGGGACCCGTGCTTCGACCCTTCGGATCTGTCGTCCAAGCGTGAGTGGACGCAGATCGGTGACGGCAGCTTCGGGAACGTGTACAAGGCGTCGCTGCTCGGCACGAACGTCGCGGTGAAGGAAATCGGAAAGTGAGTGCCGTCGTCGCCGCCCTCCCGCGACCCCGCCCGCGAGCCCCGAAATCATAACCCCTACTTTAATCCCACCCTCCTCCCCGCGCCCCGTTGACCGGTCCCCGTCCACTTAAACCGAACCCCACAGCCTGAAACCCGACCGCGTGGCCGGACTTAAGCGCGATATGTTCTACCTCAGACGGTTTCCCCACCCGAACATCGTCACCGTGTTCGGAGGGTACGAAGAGGACGGCAAGCTGTACATGGTCATGGAGTACATGGCCCACTCACTTCGCTCCCGGAGCGTGGTGAACAGGGTGGACGTCGTCCGGGTGCTGAGCGACGTGGCGCGGGCGCTGGTGAGGCTGCACGCGGCGGGCCACGTGCACAGGGACGTCAAGGCGAGGAACGTGTTGATAACTCGCGGGTACGAGACGGCCAAGCTCTGCGACTTTGGCCTGGCGAGGACAATGCCGGATGAGTCGAGGGACGACGTGAACCCCGAGCTCACGCCGCGGATAGGACCGCCGAAGTATCGCGCCCCGGAGGTTGTCAAGCGACGCGACTACGGTACCAGCTCTGACATGTACGGCTTCGGGATCATGTGCCAGCAGCTGGTGAAGGAGCTCAAGAAGAAGCGGCGCCGCGCGATTGGCGAGGAGGAGGTGGAGTTCATCCTGAACCTCGCGTCCGAGTGCCTGCGAAAGGACCCGGGGACCCGGCCCACCGCGGGGGAGTGCCTCAAGCGGCTCCTCGAGTACCGCGGCAAGTCTCTACAGCTGTGCAGCAGGGAGACGGCGAAGAAGCGAGTCGGGTACTGGATCGACGCGCCCATGGACGTGGGCACGTTTAAGCACGCGGGCAAAGAACCGACCGTCTCCAGCGACCCGTCATCGTCGGACACGCCCAGCGACGACGCGAACGGGGGCGGCGGGGAGGACAGTGACGTGCTACGGGTTCGGGAAGGTGGGACGGAGCACGGAGACGAGGAGGATGAGGTCACGGGCGGCGGTGCTCACAAGCGGCGCAGAGTCGACGACGACGGCGGTGATTCCGTGAGGGCCCCGCATCGGGAAAAGTCTCCTCGGGAGCGTTCGCGGGACCGGAACGACGGCGGCGGAGACGCGTGATGAGTTGCGAGTTGTTTGTTTCTTAAAGGGTGTCGTCGGTCGGGAAGGTCCCGCCCCTTTAGTTCGCCTTTAGCTCGCGTCGGTGATGAAGTGACGAGAGATGAAGTGACGGCGAGAACACAAATCCAATCGAATACGAAGGTACAATATTACAAAGACCCGGGTCATCCGGCCCCGATCGACGACGCGGTTACTTCTTCTTCTTGTTAGCCTCCTCCGCAGCCTCGCGCATGCCGGCGCGCAGGGTTCCGATCTCGGACCTGAGGGACTTGATCTCCGCGGTGAGCGCGTCCATGTCCGCGGGCAGGGGCTTGCCGTCGGCCTCGGCCATGGCTGCCGCCGCAGCAGCGGGAAGGGCCGCGTCCACCTTAGCCATGTCAACCTTGACATCCTCCTTGTGGTCATGCGCCGCCTCGGCGTGCGAATGGTACTTGTGGTGGAAGTAGTGCTCCATGCCGAAGGCCATGACGAACACGCCAGCCTGTCGCGTGAAGAAGCGGGTCGCCGAGCGTCAGCGAGGGACGAAAACCAAATTAACCGTGGGAGTTCAGGTGGGAGTTCATCGGGGCGATTTCGCGCGCGGGTTCGGGGCGGGCGACGCACCATGACGTGCTTGAGCGGGGCCAGGCTCCCGGTCTGGATGAAAGCGCGGCGGTAGGCTTCCATGGTGCCGACTGTCAAGCTCACTCGGCGCGGCTGACACTGGCGACGGAGGATAGCTGAGGTTTGCCCTAATAATAAGTGACTCGTCAGCGCGCGTGGCGCTTCCGGTTTGAGGCCCGCTTCAGGCAACTGCCATCGCACCCAACGTCACACACGTTGGTCCGCATCCGAGGGCGCAGACGCGACTCGGCGACCACCGGCTCGAAGACCGATCGAGCGGTGACCGGCTCGGCAGCGGAGAGGAGGAGACACAGGCGCGGAGTCCACCGACGATGACGTCCGCTCTCGCGAGCCAGCTGCAGGTGGTCGCGGCGGGGCGCCCACAGGAGGAGCGGCTGCGGGGCAAGGCGTCGCTGCTGTACGACATACGGGATGCCGGCGACATCGACCTGCAGACGATCTACTCGGTTGGCCTTCAAGGTACGCGCGGATCGCATCCGACCCGCACCCGGCCCAGCGCGTCACCCCGCACCGCGACGCGAGACGCACCAAACATCCACCCCCGAAACCGCCGCCGCCGCCCACTTTTCGAGGGATTGCGCTTTTCGCGTCCCGCCGCCGTGGGCCGAGTATCTAACCCACAGACCGCCGTTTCGATGCGGGACCCGCCGCTGACGCGTTCTCACCACTCCCACCTACCAGGATTCAACGAGCTGACGCGCCTCGACGGCCGGTTCGAGCAGTTCAGCAAGTCCCTGTTCAGTCGCGCGGCGAGCGAGGAGAACCGCGAGCTGTTGGACAAGGAGGCGAACAAGAAACTGGATCAACAGATCGAGTCGTACCTGCGTCTGCTGAGCGGGTTCTACCTCAACCCGGCGGCGACGAAGACGCTCGAGTACCTCATCAGGCGGTATAAGATCCACGTGCACAACGTCGACGCGGCGGTGACGTGCGCGCTGCCCTACCACAGCACCCCCGAGTTCGTCAAGCTCGTCCAGCTGTGCGTGCTGGAGAACACCTTCTTCTACTTCCTCAAAGGGGTGAAGGAGACGGGCGCGGCGCCGCCGAGGGATCGGCTCGTGCAGCGATGTTTGAGGGACATGGCGTTCTTTTCGTTCGTCGCCGACACCGCCGCCACCGCGGCTTCGCAGAAGGTACGCACTCCTAACCCGATACCGGTACCAAACGGAACCCGATTCACGATTTGACACCGACCCGACCCGACGTCCACCGCATTTTCTTCCGTCTGATGCGGCTGCCATTCGTGGCTCACACCACGCCGCGACAGACTAGCCTCGCGGTGGGAGATGACGATACACACGATGAGATAGCCTGTCGGCGCTCCACCGCCTCCGCTCGCAACGTACTGCGCGAATAGCAATGGCTGGAGTCGTCTCGAGTGCTCTCTCTCATTTTTCCCCGGAACTTTTCACCCGGCTCTTCTTCTCTTTGTGCCTTGTTCCCGGTACGATGTGTCTTCTTCTCACGTACGAACCGCTGACGTCGACGATGACTCCGATCCCAAACCCACGCAGGGCGTTCCCGGTTCCGCGTCGGCGTTCTACGCCGTGTTACTCTGCGAGACTCTCGGCGAGATGAAAAGGGTGGAGGCCTCCGCCGTCCCGCGGCTGCTCCCTTACCTCGAGGCTGGCCTCGCTCCCGCCGCGAGCGCGGAGCAATACGCGGGCGCTCTCATGGTCGCGTGCCAGCTCAGCATGGGCGCTAATATGGCGATGCCCCTGACGGAGGCTGTGTTGGAGGGTGTGGCGAAGGGTGCGAGGGCGCCCCTTCACGCGCAGGCGCTTCAGGCGCTCCTCGTCATCTGCGGGTCCCAGATGGTCCGCGAGCTGCCGTCGAGGGCGTTCAAGCACCTCGTCAAGATGCCGGATCTCCCATCCAGGGTGGCGGACATGTGCGAGAAGTACGAGTCGGATTCGTTCATCGTTCCGCTCGTCAAGGCGTTGGCGCAGTCCGCGACGCAGCACGCCAATTACGAACGCGTGTTGGGGGGAATCGTCGACGAGGTCAAGCTGTCGGAGCTGGCGGTCAGGGCGCTCGTCGGCGAGCTCGTGACGCTCGGCTCGGGTAGCGGCGCGGACTCCGCGGCGGCGACGCCCGCGGGCGCGGAGCACGGCCGCGAGGTTGCCGCGAGGTCGATCCGGCTGGTCGACTTGAAGCATCCCACGGCGTGCTCCTCCGCGGTGGACTCGCTCCTCCACAACTTTTCCAAACCCACTGGGTCAAAGGATGGCGACGAGGGAACTAACGATGAGAAAAAGGCGGCTAACGAGGAGAAAAAGGCGGCGACCTTGTTTCTGCGGGAGGCGCTCGCGGGGTCCGCGGCGGGTCCGCTCCCCGGGCACGCCGCGTCCCTCGGAGCCGCTCTGGACCATCCCACGGCTGGTTTGAGAGAGGCGGCGCTCCGGGAACTTCGCAACAGCGGCGCCGCGTCCAAGGTTATGTCCGGCGGCGCCCGGAAGTCGTCCAACGCGCCCCCCGCGCCGGGCGTCATATCCGGCGCCTTGCTCCGGAGGGTCACGGACGACGTGCCGAGGGTGGCGTCGCTCGCCGCGGCGCTCCCGGGGCTCAGAATCGCCGTTGGTGATGACGAGGCGCTATTCGCCGCCGCCGTCGAGCGCCTTCGCGTCGCATCCGCGCAGTTCGTCGGTAAAAATGAAACCGCCGAGCTGGAGCGCGGGGTGGCCAAGAAGCTGGTGAAGCTCGCGTGCGGGACCCTATCGCTGCCGTTCCCGCGGGCGTCCCAGGATGGAACGAACGCGGATGCCGCGCGGGAAGAGTCCGATTCCGAGGCTGAGGAATCCGACTCGGAGGCGGATCCGGTGGATGCGCCCGCGGCGGTCGAGGACCGCGGCGCGCTCGGCAACCTCGCCGGCCGTGCCGCCGGTCTCGCCCTCGGACACATGGTATTCTCCCCCGCGACGCGAGCCGTGGCGCGCGCCACCATCGCGGCGGCTAAGCGGAACCTCCACCCGTCGCTCGCCGAGCTCAGGACGAACGCCTTCGACGAGGCTCTCGCTCGCGCGCAGGACGCGCCAGAGCCGCCCGCGAAAGGAAAGAAGGGTAAAAAGGCGGAGACGTCCAAGGGCGATACGGACTCCGCCGCGCTCAAGGAGGCGCGCGCGAGGAGCGACGCGGCTGCCAACGCGGTGGTACTGAGCGCCGTCGCGAAGGGCGTCGCCGGCGGCGTGAAGGTTTGGGGCGAGGGTGAGCTCACGCTGTGGGCGCTCGAGGCGTGGCGGGACGGATCTTCCGGCGCCCGTGCGAACCTTCTGCTCGTGATGCGCGAGGCTGTGGAGCTGGACGCGGACGGTAGCGTGCGTCAGGCGCTGTGGGCGGTTCTCAGGGACAGCTGGCGCGAGGAGGGCGGCGCGGCTGACTTTTCAGACGCGGGCGCCTCGGATGAGAACCTCGACGTCCCAATCACCGCGGACGTCGTCCGCGCGATCGCCCGCAACAACCCACGCGTCACCCCGCCGCTCGCACGCTCCGCGCTGCATCGGCTGATGCAGACGATGAACGGCGTGAAGAACGGCAAGAAGATCGTGGGCGTGCCCGCGTCGGACGCCTCCGCCGGGGTCATTCACGAAGCTTTCGCCAAGATGTCAATCGCCGACGGCGCGGGGGGTAAAGGCCGGTTCGCCGCATCCTTCGACGCCCTCCTCGGCGCGGTGGAGCGCGGCGGCGGCTCCCCCGTCGGGTTCCTCGCCACCCGCGCCGCGAGCGACCCGTCCGTCGATTCCACCGAGGTGCCGCAGACGGCGCTCGAGCTCCTCGCCACCCGCGGCGCCGACAAGTTGGCCAACGGCGTCGGCGTCCTCGCGGTGCTCACCGTCGCGTGCACCGCCTCGGAGCCCACGGTCCGTTCCGCGGCTGCGAACGCGATTCGCGCGCTCGCNCCGAGCGGGACGAAGGGCACGGGCGCCGTGTGGAAGTCGTTGAAGAACGCGGCGAACGACGTGGGCAGCGTGACCAAGAGCGTGGACGCCTCCGCCGCGCTCTGCGACGCCCTCGCCGCCGGCGTCGCCGCCGCGGGGTCCAAGGATGAATCCGACGCCGCGCTGCGCGAGATCCTCGCGCCCCTCGCGTCACTCGGTATCTCCGACGATGTATCTCACACGACGGGTGACGAGCCGAGGCTGGGCGCGTACGGCGGTCGCAGGCTCGTAGCCGCGCTCAAGGATGCCGGGAGCGCCGCCGGGAAAGCCGACGCCCTAGCGCCGGCGCTGCGGTGGTGCCTCGCCGCGTCCGCCTCGTCCATCGACGCCGCGGAGCTCGCGGTGGAGATCCTGGAGACGTTCACCGTCGAGTACGCGGNNAAGTTGAAAGGTGGAGGTCTCGCCGAGAGCTGGAAGGTGTTNACGTCCGCGCTCGTGGCTCCGTCGCCGGCGCCCGCGCGAGTCGCCGCGATTTGCCGAGCGACGCCGGATTTCGTCGACGCGTTACCCGCGGACAAGAGGATCGAGATTCTTCGCGTGTTGTTCACCGCCGTGGGTGCCGACAACGACGCGGGCGCCCGGGCCGCGGCGAGGGACGCGATCGATGCGGTGAAGCTACACGCGAACGACGTGGTGCACATGGTTCGCGCGGCGGCGGCGGCGGCGGAAAAATCGGCGTCTCCGTCCAAACGTGTAAAGGGTTCGTCCGCGGGTGCCGTGAACGACGACGTGGACTTGGATGCGATCCCGGCGGCGATCGCGGCGCTCGAGGTGGTCGGGTGGAAGTCATCGGGCGACGTCGAGTCCCGCGCGGACCTCGCGGGTCCGTGCCAGGAGCTGCTCGTTTCCCTCCTGGACGCGTCGGTCGCCGCGCGGGAGGCGTCGTCTGGCGGCCGAGGCGAAGAGGACGAGGACGACGTCGCGCCATCCCCGTCGGGCGGCGCGGCGAGCGGCTACTCGCAGGCTGTCGTGTTGTCCACGCTGGACATGCTCGCGCGCCATGCGCTCGGCCCGGACTCNGCNCCGTTCAACAAGAGCCAAGGCAAGAAGAAGGGTGCCGAGTCGAGTAACTCGGGTTCAACCTTCGACGTGGGACTCGTCGTCAGAGCCGTGACCGAGGCGGAGGCTGGCCCCGCTCGTGAAGCCGCGCTCGCGCTCCTCGCCGCCGTCGCCAAGAACGACGCGAGGGGCGTGATGGACCACGTGCTCGAGGTGAGCGCCGCGCTGGCGCACAGGGCGTCCAACGCGAGCGACGATCCCACCGCGCAGAGGGCGCTCGAGCAGGCGCTCGAAGCAGTCGTCCCCGCGTGGATCGAAGGGGGCTTCGGGGTGTCCGCCGCCGCCGAGCAGGTGGTCAACGCGCTCCCGAACGCGCCCGAGCATAGGCGCGCGCCGCTGTGCCTCGCGTTGCTTCGCGCGTGCCCCGAGGGTGAGGGCCTTCCCGTGGTGCTGCTCCTGCTGCTCGGTCAACTCAAAAAGTTGGAAGAGGCGGCGGCGGCTTCGGCGGCGAAGCGGGCCAAGAAGGCTGCCAAGGCTGCGGAGAAGGCTGGCGGTCGCATCGCCGCGGCCATCGCCGATTTCGAGGAGGATAACACGTTCGCCGAGTCCGCGGCGTGGGTGCTGGATCTCGCGGGCATGTTGCTGTCGCGTGAGACCGCATCCGGCGCCGTGGATGCCCTCGTGGCGACCATGAAGGTTCGAATTTCCCCCCGGCATTTTNCGCCCGGTTATTTTCCAGGTTTTGGTTTCGCCCCCGCCGCGGGGCTCGTCTCGCTGATGATACATTCCTAATCTTGTGTCAGGATTCTGACGCGCTCCTTTTTGTTGAGCGCCGTGTTGAGACAACAAGCTCTGCTGCTTTCCTACTGAGAGACGAGCCCGCGGGTTTTATCGCCCCGACCCGACACCCCGGTCCACCCGCTCTACCACAAACCGCTGACTCGATTCAATATCCAATCGCACCCGTGTCACAGGGCGCCGTGGACGAAGGCGGCAGGATCGTCTGGCTCTCCGCCGAGGTCACCGCCAAGCACCTCTCGTCGCGTGCGTTCCTCCAGGCTGCGCGTCGCGAGACCGCCGCCGCCGTCGCCTCGGTCGAGGAGAACGCGGATGGCGCGGAGGAGGAGGACGTCATCGCCGAGGCGGAGGCTGCCGCGGCGGTCATCGCCGCTCGGCTCCAGGAGGGATACGCCGACCTCGCCGAGTGCGCCCTGCTCCTCCTCCAGGCGGGAACCACCGCCGCCGCCGACGAATCCCCCAAGGCTAAGGCCAAGGGGAAGACGTCTGGCAAAAGCGCGGGTGGGCTTCAGCCCGGGGATACAAAGTCCGCGGCGAGGATGGAGCGGGGAGGGAGGCTGGTCCTGTCCGCGCTCGACGGTCTCCTCGCGCCCGGCCCTTACCTACGCGCGCTCGCGCCCTTACTCGAGCACGAGGACGGCCGCGTGCGTCGCAAGGCGCTCCGTCTCATCGCGCACAGGCTCCACGCCGCCGCCGCCGCCGACGCGTCGAGTGCGAACAAGTACGAGAAACGAAAGGGTGAAAAGTCGAGGGACGCGCGGAGCAGGGCACGAGCCAAGGACCGCAAGTGGAAGGGTGCCAAGAAGGGTGCCAGGTCGACGGAGGACGAAGACGCGGAGGCGGAGGAGATGGAGGAGGAGCGCGCCGAGGAGGTGGAAGCGGGAGTGGCGCTGATTGAGAAACTAGCCGAGCTGGCGGGCGCGGGTGCCAACGCGACGCGGTCCGCCGCGCTCGCCGCGCTCGACGCCGCCGCGTCCAGGTTCTCCGGCGTCGCGAATGCGCACAAGCCGATCATCGACGCGGCACCCGCCGCGGTGGAATCGCTCGCGTGCTCCTCCCGCGCCG
>JGI20151J14362_10001171_pt1 | contig 19141 bp, 16 predicted proteins | sample COG_01_FD_14362 | JGI IMG/M metagenome (IMG submission 14362)
TGGATCTATCCTTTTTGCCGTAGCAAGGTACTCGGTTAAGAGGTCATCAGGGTTATCGAAATAGAACTGTGGATCTGTTCTCAAAAACTCTAAAAAATCTCTAAACGAACCTTCCCATTTCACATCCTTAATAATTTTTTCCATTTCATTTTTTATTCTACTAACTTCACTTAGACCTATTTCATGAATCTGATTTGGATTTAAGTTAGTTGTAGTAAATTGTCTTGCTAAAGCTTCATAATATTCATCACCATTTGGAATTTGATTAATCCCAATAGTTTCTCTGCATTGAGGAAGATACTCATTTTTAAAAAAATTATAAAAATTTAAGTACGATGGAATGACTATCTCTTCTATTACATTAAGAGCTTTATTTTGAAGTTCAATTTGAATATCTTCTGGAATTGAAGAGGGCATTTCTATAAAAGCTTTGTAAAATGGACTTTCTTTAGATGTTACGAATGCTTGTTTCTCAATTTGATCAAGCACTCTTTCCATTAGTATGCGAGGAGGCATAATATCATTTTTAATACCTTCTTTAGCCACCTGAATATGACCATCGATATATTTATCTATTTTTGATAATCTGGTTATCCAATCTTCAAAATGAGTTGCTGTTCTAAGAGGTAGCGTTTCAGCTGATTCGTGCTGAAGTTGAATTCCGCCTCTATGACTGAAAGGAACTAAAAAGGATTTAAATTCATATAATTCCAATGATTTCTCATATCGCTCTTTAAATAACTTAATATTTAATAAATTATCAGAGCTAAAGTTTTGAGTATCTAGATTATTAAGAGTTAATAAAATATTTTTTTCGTGAGAATGATCTAACCTGATTTTCTCTAATGAATATACTGGCCATTGATCATTTTTTTCCAATTTACCCATACTAGATGCGTATAAAGGATTTTCATCAATACCACGCTCCCATTCAGAGCTCATGAGTTCTAAAAAAATAGTTTCATCTGATGTTTTTGAGCAAGACGCTAAAACTAATAAGGACGATAGCAGATATACAAAATGCTTCAATTTACATATTTGGATAATTTGGACCACCAGGACCTTCTGGAGAAACCCATTTAATATTCTGAGATGGATCTTTGATATCACATGTTTTGCAATGAACACAATTCTGAGCATTTATAACAAACTTTTTCTCTCCCTCTTTTTCTACAACTTCATAAACCCCAGCTGGACAGTACCTTTGCGCTGGCTCATCATATAAAGGAAGATTTTTTAGTATAGGTATAGTTGGATCTTTTAACTGGAGATGACACGGTTGATCTTCTTCATGATTTGTATTTGATAGATAAACAGAGCTAAGTTTATCAAATGAAAAAACTCCATCTGGTTTTGGATAATCAATTTTTTTAGCTTTATCTGCTGTTATCAATGACTCATGATCTGGAGTAGGGTTGTTTAATGTAAAGGGTAAATTACCTCTAAAAATAAACTGATCAATTGCATTTAATCCAGCACCAATAAGAGCACCAAATTTGTGGAAAATTGGACCAAAATTTCTTGATTTATGAAGCTCACTATAGATCCATGAATTTTGAATCAATTCATCATAACCAAAGTTATCANCAGAGTTTATTAATTTATTATGAATATATTCACCTGCGATCATTCCTGATTTCATAGCTGTATGTGAACCTTTAATCTTTGAGAATACAAGAGTTCCAGCATTATCTCCAACAATCAGGCCGCCTGAAAATTCCATCTTTGGTAATGACTGGAGACCGCCTTTTATTAATGCTCTTGCACCATATGTAATTCTTTGACCACCTTTTAATTGCGACGATATTGAGGGATGAGTTTTCCAGGTTTGAAATTCATCAAATGGACTTAGATANGGATTTTTGTAATCAAGGGGCACTACAAANCCTAAATATACTTCTTCATTTTCTCCATGATAAAGATAAGATCCAGCAGGAGTATCATAGTTTGTTGGCCAACCATTAGTATGCATTACTAGCCCTGGTTTATGTTGGTCCTTTGGTATCTTCCAAACCTCTTTAAAACCTATCCCGTAATGTTGTGGATCTTTACCATCATCTAGATTAAATCTTGAAATTAGCTCTTTTCCAAGATGGCCTCGACAGCCTTCAGCAAAAATTGTGTGTTTTGCTCGTATTTCTATACCAGGCTCAAAACCACTTTTTTCAGATCCATCCATGGCAACACCCATATCACCAGTTTGAATACCTACAACTTTATCATCTTCATAAACTATAGTACTTGCAGGGAAACCTGGAAAAATTTCTACACCTAAATTCTCAGCATGTTCACCAAGCCATCTACAAAGATTCCCTAGACTTAAAACATAATTTCCATGATTGTTCATTGGAGGCATTACAAATGCAGGAATAGGTATAGCAAAACTTTTTAATAAAAATTTAAGTTTATCTTTTGTAACGGGTGTATTAAGAGGCGCACCTAACTCTTTCCAATTTGGAATAAGTTCATTTAATGCTGTTGGTTGAAAAACATTTCCTGACAGGATGTGAGCACCTATTTCAGAACCTTTTTCTAATAAACAAATACTAAAGTTAGTATTATTTTCCTGATTCAATTGAGCAAAACGTATTGCTGTTGCAAGACCAGCAGGCCCTCCACCAACTACAACTACGTCGTATTCCATTATTTCTCGTTCCATATCTAAATTCCCTTATATATGTACTTAATTTATATCTATTAATATCCCCTATATATATCTTTAGATAATTTATAAAAAACATTACAATTATACAGTTTTTTAAAATCATCGATAACACATACTGAGGAAAAAATGAAAATCTTAGTTCCAATCAAAAGAGTAGTTGATTATAACGTAAAAGTTAGACCGCTATCAGATCAATCCAATGTTGATCTTAATAATGTAAAAATGTCTGTAAACCCATTTTGTGAAATTGCTTTAGAAGAAGCTGTTAGGCTTAAAGAAACTGGAGCCGCTACTGAAGTTGTTGCTGTCACAGTAGGTAAACAAGATTCACAAGAGCAATTAAGAACAGCTCTAGCATTGGGTGCAGATAGAGCTATTCTTGTTGAGTCAGATTCAATTGTTGAGCCATTAGTTATTGCCAAAGCTCTTGCAAAGATATGTGAAGACGAGAATCCTAATTTAATAATCTTAGGTAAGCAGGCTATAGATGGTGATAATAATCAAACAGGGCAAATGCTCTCAGCTTTAATGGGGTACTCTCAGGCTACAAATGCTTCTGAAGTTAATTTATCAGATGATTCGGCCGAAGTAACTCGAGAAATAGACGGAGGGTTGCAAACTATTAAAATTAGCCTGCCCGCAATTGTTACTACTGATTTAAGACTCAACGAGCCTAGATATGCATCTTTACCAAATATTATGAAAGCAAAGAAAAAAGAACTCAATGTTGTTAGTTTATCAGAAATGGGATTTGATACATCTGCAAGAACCGAACTGCTTTCAGTTGAACTACCCGCTCAAAGAGCTGCAGGAATAATAGTTGAATCAGTTGATGATCTAATAGACAAACTTAAAAATGAAGCAAAGGTAATATCATGAAAATATTAGTAATAGCAGAACACGACAATTCCACTCTTAAAGGGTCAACCAATTCTACCATCGCTGCTGCAAAAGAAATAAGCACAGATATTAGCGTTCTAGTGGCAGGTAATTCATGTTCTAGTGTTTCATCTGAAGTTGCAAGTTTAGATGGTGTGACAAGTGTTATGGTTGCTGATAGCTCTATCTATGAAAACTTTTTAGCTGAAGATATAGCAAATCTAATTGTGTCTTTATCAGACCCTTTCGACTATATATTAGCTCCGGCTACAACATTTGGAAAAAACTTCTTACCTAGAGTTGCTGCAATACTTGATTCTCAGCAGATCTCTGAGATCACAGAAGTTGTTAGTGCTGATACATTTAAAAGACCAATTTATGCGGGAAGCTGTATAGCAACCGTTAAAACACTTGAATCAAAGAAAATTATTTCTGTAAGATCAACTGCATTTGATGGAGTTTCTGCAGGAGAGTCACAAGCTCCAATTTCTGAAGTCTCGTCTACAGATGCATTAAATGTATCATCATTTGTTAAGGAAGATCTCGCTGTTAGTGATAGACCTGAATTAACTGCTGCAGATATTGTTGTTTCAGGTGGAAGAGGGATGCAATCCGGTGACAATTTTCATTTGTTGGACAGTATTGCAGATAAATTAGGTGCTGCAGTTGGAGCATCTAGAGCCGCGGTCGATGCAGGTTTTGTACCTAATGACTATCAGGTAGGTCAAACTGGAAAAATTGTTGCTCCTGATCTCTACATAGCTGTAGGTATTTCAGGTGCCATTCAGCATCTCGCTGGTATGAAGGATTCAAAGGTAATTGTTGCTATCAATAAAGATGAAGATGCACCAATATTTCAAGTAGCAGACTATGGTTTAATAGCTGATTTATTTGAAGCATTGCCAGAACTAGACTCTAAACTTTAGTATTATATTTTAGATATTAAGGCTATCAATTCTAAGTGAGGGGTATTTGAGAATTGATCAAATACTTCCAGCTTATCAATTTTGTAATCTTTTAAATATTCTATATCTCTTACAAAAGTTTCTGGATTACATGAAATATAAATAATATTTTCAAACCTTTTTAAGATATCAATAACATTTTTGTTTAAACCTGACCTAGGCGGATCAACTAGCACGTGACTAAAATCATAGTCATTTAAATTAATATCATTCATTCTTCTGAATAATCTTCCATCAAAAGCTTCAGTTATCTCAGTGTCAGATAGTCTGGAATGGGAGATATTTGAAATATTATTTTTAATTATAGATTTCTTTAGATAACCTATTGAAGCACGGTTATTTTCTGTAGCAAATATTTTATTAAAGTACCTACTCATAGGAATGGTAAATGTTCCAGATCCACAATATAACTCCAAAAGGTCCCTTGGGTTATTAATAAGTGACAAGCTAAATTCAATCATTTTAGGCATAAGGAATTTATTTGGTTGATAGAAGGTCTTATCATCTTGGTATAAATAAAAATTATCTTTTACATTTACAAGTTCCTTGAGTTCAATCAACCCGGTACTTAAGATTTTTTTTCTAGATCTACCTATTAGATTTATATTTAGATTAGATGCAACAATTTTTGCTTCATTCAGCCATTGATCATCTATATCTTTATGATAAATAAGTGTTGCTAAAATATTATCTTTGATTGATCTAAAATTAATTTGAAACAGTTTTCTTTCAAGGGCTGAGTTGTCTTTAATTAAATTTAATAATGGCTTCCATTACGCTTTGAATTGAAGAGCTTGGGAGAATATGAGTTTTTAAGAATATTTTTTTATCGTTATTAATCATTGTGTAGTAGTTATTTTTATAACCATATTCACATCTAGATCTATAACCACTTGCAGGACTTAAATTAAAATGTACTGGCTTCTGATAGTATTTAGATAGTGTTTTTATTAGTTTAGTAAACTTATTCATTAGAGAAGAATGCGAGTTATTGTTATGATGATTGAAATAAACACAATATTAAGAAGGAAAAATAATATTAATACTTTTGGAACAGAGAGGCTTGAAAGGTCTTCTTCAAGATCTTTTTTAGATCTAATGCCTAACAAGGACCATATTATTCTTTTTATCCACATGAGCGCATTATGTCAAAAATAATTAATATTACTAAGTCAGCTGAGGAATATTTAGCTAAATTAGTCGCTGATAAAGATGATGAAAGTATCGGTATAAGAATTTTTATATCAGATCCTGGAACTCCTAAGGCAGAAACCTGCTTGGCATACTGTAAGTCAAATGAAGCAGACCCTTCTGACGAACTCATTCAATTAGATACATTAGATGCATTTATTGATAAAAGAAGTATCCCATTTCTAAAAGATGCAGAAGTTAATTTTGACCACGATAATTTTGGAGGTCAATTAACAATAAAAGCACCCAATGCAAGGTTTCCAAACATTTCAGCTGATAGCCCTGTTGAGGATAGAATCAACTATGTTATTTATAATGAAATAAACCCAATGCTTGAATCACATGGTGGCGAAGTAAGCTTAGTTAAGTTCACAGAATCTAAAGAAGCTGTTCTTCAATTTGGTGGAGGTTGCCAAGGATGTGGCATGGTTGATGTAACATTAAAAGACGGTATTGAAAAAACTCTCATAGAGCAGATTCCTGAGCTAAAGAGTGTTGTTGATATAACAGATCACTCTGATAGCGAAAATGCCTTTTATAAGCCTTAAGGTTTATCTTTTATAGAAATAACAACCCCAAATTTAGGATGGTCAAAATAGTAGATTTCATTTGGGAATACTCTTATATCTTGATCAATAAAAAAATCTCTTAATTTATTATTTGCAGTAAATTTTTTGTCCTATTGATTCAGGACTATTAAAATTATTTTCAAGATAGCCTTTAACATCAAGATGTAAATATCTAGATTTATATGTCTTTACATACAATCCATATTTATCATTATGTAAGTAAACATACGGGCTCTTCTCAATATCTGCAGCACCTTGGTGCCAAGTAAAGTGATCCAAGAGAACGTAGTCCTTTCTTCTTAGAATTCTTCTTTTTAAAGTATTTAAAGTATTTCCTTCCTTCAATTCTCTGAACCAAAAACCACTATTATTGGAAAAACTTTCTTTTTCTATTTTCTCAGTATTTATAAATAAAATATTTTTAAAAATATCTGTAAACTTAGATTCATATTTAAATGATTCATTCATAGCTTTTAAGTTTATAGTTTTATCAGGAGATGAAAGTGAGATTAGATTATCTTCATCAATTGAGAAAGTATTTTTTATATTGAATATCTCTTCAGTTTCAAAGTTTGGAGTTGAATAAATCATTACTTCTATTTCATAAGTTACAACATCGTCAACTTCCTCTGAATGAACCAGCATTGAAATAAATATAGGTATTATTAAAAATTGTTTAAGAAATTTCATTTATAAAGTTTCTCACAAATAAGCGTCTTTGATTACTATTTTTAGAATCTTCAATAGATATATTTAATTTACCTGAAGGCTCCATTTGGTATATTTTAGAATTAGATCTTATGATACTTAGAATTTTATTTAAAACATCCTCATCAAGCTTAGGGTGAAACTGAATGCTAGTTTTATCTTCATGAGATGATATTTTTGATATACCTATTTCTCCTGAAAGAATAAGTAATTCAGCATTACTAAATAAAGCATCAACCTCATTAATATATTTACCACACCTGTCAATAAGCTCTATCTTTAATTTAAATAAATCTGAGATCTTTGTAATTTCATTGATACGTCTGTAAATTTTAAGACGCTCTGTTGGGGAGGGTAGATATATATCAGGTATAAATGCATCATCAAAAAAATTGATCTCACTAGTAACTGATTTATATTCATATTGTGGATTTTTAATACCTTCAATTGAATCCTTTAGCATAGAAAGATACAAAGAAATTCCAATTGCATCCACATGACCACTTTGTTTCTGCCCTAAAATTTCTCCACCACCTCGTAACTCTAAATCTTCTTGAGCAATAAAAAAACCTGACCCAAGCTCAGATAGTCTAATTATTGAGTCCAATCTTTCTCTTGAGCTTTTCGGAATATCAGGAGTTGGTATTAAAAAATAACAATATCCTTGTTTACTTGATCTACCAACGCGACCTCTTAATTGGTGGAGTTGAGCAAGTCCAAAATTATATGCATCTAAGATGATCATTGTATTTGCATTTGGTATATCTAATCCCATTTCTACAATTGTTGTGCAGAGCAAAACATCAATTTTGCCAATCTGAAAAAGGTTCATAGTTTTAGTTATTTCAGCTTTTTTAAGCTGCCCATGTGCAATTTCAATTGTTAAATCAGGTAGTAACATCAGTAAGCGATCTTTTAGGTTAGCAAGTTTCTTAATATCATTTTGTATTACAAAACATTGTCCATCTCTAGAATTTTCTCGTTTAATAGCTTCAACCATGAGGTTATCAGTTTCAACTTTCAGAAATGACTTAATACTAAGTCTGCTTGTGGGCGGAGTATGTAGAAAAGAAAAATCTTTTAACCCAGCAAAAATAAAGTTCATTGTTCTTGGAATTGGTGTAGCTGACAAATATAAAACATGAACATCAGGCTTTTTCGCTTTAATTATATCTTTTTGTTTTGTACCAAATCTATGCTCCTCATCAATTACTAATAAACCCATATTTTTAAAATTTAATGCTTGGCTAAATAAGGCATGTGTTCCGATTAAGATATCAATCTTTCCTTTATTAAAATCATTAATAATCTCATTTTTTTCAGAATTATTAGAATGTCTGTTTAGTGATTTTATATAAATTCCAAACTTCTTAAATCTATCAACAAATGATTGGTAGTGTTGAGATACCAATACCGTACTTGGAGCCAGAATAACGACTTGTTTATTAGCATTCACACTTATAAAAGCAGCTCGCATTGCTATTTCTGTTTTACCAAATCCAACATCACCACATAACAATCTATTCATTGGTTTTACCAGGGATAAATCTTTTTCTATAGCTTCTATAGCAACTATCTGATCAAGAGTTTCTTGATATGGAAATTCTTTTACAAAATCCTCATAGCTGGAATCTTCGACTCTTAGAGATGGGGCATGTGAAGAAAGCCTTCTGGATTCTATGTCTAATATTTCAGCCGCATGATCATATGCTCTTTTTTCTGCACGTTGTTTTTTTTGAGACCACTTATTGTTTGATAATGAATCTAAAGGTGTTTCAATTTTTTCACTGTTTTTATGATATTTCGAAATTAAAAAAGCTTTCGCTAGCGGCACATAAAGATTTTCATCATTAGCATAAGAAATTTTTAAGTACTCATTTTTAATGCCTTTTGATTCAACTACTTCCAATCCCTTATATACACCAAGTCCATAATTTTCATGAATTACATAATCATTAAAATTAAAATGAATATTTGTGTCTATTCTAATATCAATTGAAGATTTTAAATTATTGTGCAAAGGCACATCATCTATAAAGAACTCTCTGTGCAAGAAAATTGTTTTTAAATTTAAATTGTATAAAGGCCTATAAATATCAATACTAATAAGATTAAGCCCATTAGTTGCATCATTTATATTGGTTATTTCATTAATTGAGGACAAATTTAGTTTTTTTATATTTTCATATTCACTAGGCACTAAACTAGAAATAATAATTTTATCAATACTACCTTCTCTTAAGAGCTGCTTAGCAATATTTAAATTTTCATTAAAACCAATTTCATTATTAAGTATTTTATATGCGCGCTCATCAATCTCTAATTTATCACTTAAGTTTAAAAAATCTTTTACATCATCAAGGTTAAAGAATAATTTTTCTGGCTTCAGAAGAGGTCTGGATGAATCAATATTTTCTTCATCAAATCGTTTATTTATTTCATTCCAATAATCTACATTCTTATCTTCAATTACATCTGATTTAATAAAATCATAGTCATTAAATAGATTCCCAAATGACTCAGTTTTATTAAAAAAGAGTGGAAGGTATATTTCATAACCTTCAACAAGATGTCTGTTATTAAGATCTTTAAAAAGATCACAAACTCTTTCGTCATTATTAGGAAAGTAATCTCTCCAACTATCTCTAAATTTCTTAATAGATTCATCATCTAGTGGAACATTGGATCCAGTAGTAAGATTAAATTGCTTAAGTTGTTTTACTGTAAGTTGGGAGGATGGATTAAAACTTCTAATAGATTCGATTTCTTCATCAAAGAATTCTATTCTTATGGGGTTTTTATAAATAGAGGGCCATATATCTAAAACACCCCCGCGTGAGGAAAATGTATTGATACTATCTACTCTATCTGTATGAAGAAAATAATTATCTGTTAAAATTTTTTTAAACTTATCTAGAGCTATAGAATCACCCAAATTAAAGCTCTGCAGCGAACGAAAAAATGATTTTGGTGGGTAACGTTCAAATAAATTTTTTGCGCTTGTAATTAGTATATTAGGTGCATTATTTGTTTGATTGAGAACTTTAAATCTTTGTTTAATTATTGATTCAGGAGACGAAAAGTGATCATAAGGGAGTGTTTCTTTCTCAGGAAAGAAATTGATTAAACTTGGGCTTATATAAAGACTAAGTTCGGTACTTAATATTCTTGCTTCTTTATTATTTGAGGCTACATAACAAATAGATTTATTTTTTTTAATGAAGGTATCAGCAAGAGCCGCAGCAATAATATGATTATCTGTTTGTAACATTTTTTAAATTAATGACATATTTATTGCCATAATACATTTCAATTATTAATATTGTTTTATTAGTTAAAGAATTTTATTAAGATTTAATATAGTTTCTTGTATAATACGCACACATTTTAGCAACCCAATTTATAAAAAAGGTAAGAATATGGAAATTAATTTCACTGATTCAGATTTAAAATTTAGAGATGAAGTAAGAGCATTTTTAAAAGACGAATATCCATCTCATGTTAAGCATAAGCAAGACAATGGAATTGAACTTACAAAGCAAGACATGATTGATTTTCATAAATCAGTATCTGCTAAAGGCTGGATGGGATATAACTGGCCAGTAGAATATGGTGGAACAGGTTGGACTACAACTCAAATTTATATATTCCAAACGGAATTTGGCTTAGCTGGTTGCCCACCACTATTAGCATTTGGTGTAAGCATGGTCGGTCCGGTAATTTACACTTTTGGTAATGAAGAGCAAAAAGCAAAATTCTTACCTGATATTCTTAATTTTGATACATGGTGGTGCCAGGGGTATTCAGAGCCTGGATCAGGTTCAGACCTTGCATCATTGAAAACCAAAGCCGTTAAAGATGGTGATGAATATATTATAAATGGTTCAAAAACATGGACTACATTAGCTCAAAATGCTGATTGGATTTTTTGTTTAGTTAGAACTGAAACAACTGGCATTAAACAAGAAGGTATATCTTTTATTCTCATTGATATGGATAACCCAGGTATTGAAGTTAAGCCTATTATTACAATTGATGGAGAGCATGAGGTTAATTCTGTTTTCTTCACAGATGTCAGAGTTCCTGCTGAGAATTTAATTGGTGAAGAGGGCAAGGGGTGGACATATGCTAAATTCCTTTTAGCTCATGAGAGATTTGGGATAGCTGCTGTTGGAGGTTCAAAAAGGTCTTTAGCTAGATTAAAAGAAATTGTTAGTGAACTAGATAATCCAATTCTATCCAGAAAAGTAGCTCAATTAGAAATTAATCTTAGCTCTTTAGAAATGACAGAGCTTCGCCTATTGTCTGCCTTAGAAAATGGAGGTCATCCTGGTGCTGAATCTTCTATTCTAAAAATTAGAGGTACAGAAATTCAACAAGAGCTCACTGAGCTATTTGTAGAGGCTGCTGGAGAATATGCCTTAATATATCCTGGCCCTCACGGACATGGTGATAACGCAATGCCAGCAGGACCAGAGCATGCTCCTCACTCTGTATCAAGATATTTAAATATGAGAAAAACTTCCATTTATGGTGGAAGTAATGAGATTCAAAAAAATATTATTTCGAAGCACGTACTAGGAGTATAAGAATGAACCTTAATTTTTCAGATGAGCAACAGATGCTTAGAGACCAAGTGCAGAAATTTTGTGAATCAGATTATTCATTTAATAAAAGAGAAGAAATCCTTAAATCAGATTTAGGTTATGACGCTGATTTGTGGAAATTATTTTCTGAGCTTGGATGGCTTTCTTTGCCTTTTGCAGAAGAAAATGGTGGTTTTGGTTATGGACCAATAGAATTATCAGTCCTTTTTGAAGAATTTGGTAAAGTTTTAATTGTCGAACCATATTTGAGCACTATAGTTCTTTCAGGCTCTGTCTTAGATAAATCTTCCTATGATGGACGTGCAGATTTAATTGAATCTATTACTTCTGGTGAATCTCATATTTCTTTGGCTTATTTAGAAGAAGGCTCAAAAAATAATCCTGCTTTTGCAAATACAACAATAGCAAATTCAGCAGGCAGCTTAGCCTTAAATGGAACAAAAACCCTTGTTTTAAATGGTGGAAACGCTTCAAAACTCATTGTATCTGCCATGATGGATGATGAACTTGTTCTGGCTATTGTTGATGCGGATGCAGAGGGATTATCAAAAATTACATATCCAACTATTGATGCTCAGTCCTGTGCAGAAATTTCATTTGAAAATGTCCAACTCAATAATGCCGCAATTATTTCAAAAGGATCTGAATCAATTGATTTACTAAATAATGCTATCAATATTGCAACTTTATGTATCAGTGCTGAGAGCATAGGATGCATGACAGCTTGTTATGTTAAAACTGTAGAATATACAAAGAGCAGAGAGCAATTTGGTCAACCAATAAGTAATTTTCAAGTTCTACAACATAAGATGGTAGACATGTTTATTGAAAGTGAGGTTTGTAAATCACTCTTATTTAAGGCAATGCTCGAATGTGAATCAAACGAAGATACAAAAAATAAATCTGTTTCTGCACTAAAAGCTCAGATAGGTCTTTCAGGTAAATTGGTAGCTCAAGATGCAGTTCAACTTCACGGTGGTATGGGGGTAAGTGATGAAATGTCCATAGGACATTACTTGAAAAAACTTATTGCTGTTGATGCCTTGTTTGGTAATTCTAATTATCACTTAAATAAGTATAGTCAGTTATAAATTAATTATGAGTGAAAAAGATATAACTTTTAATTCAACCAAAAGGCAAACTAGAGTTCTTCCAGAAGACTCATTTGGTGATTGGCGGTGGCGTGAAGCTTTAGCTGAATTAATGGTTCCTATCATAGGCACACTTTATAGAGATGGAGTTCGTGTTTTGATGTATGGACAGTCCTTAATAAATGAATCTCCAGTATCTATAATGAAAGCACATAGATTTATAAGACAAGTTGAGGGTAATGAGCTAAGTGAGCAAGAAACATATCCTATGCTTGAGGCTATATCTAAATTAGATATAGCTGACTGTGAAATTGATCTTGGTGAATTAACAGTAAATTACCCAGATTTTAATAAATTACCAGATGACATTGCTGGTATAGATGAATATCTTCAAAAAGAACTTTCATCGGTAATTAATTTAAATGCAGTGAGACCTGAAACTCCCCAAGACATAGTCTTGTATGGTTTTGGACGAGTTGGAAGACTTGTAGCCAGAATGCTTGTTGAAAGTACAGGACCTGGTAATTATTTCAGACTGAAGGCCGTCGTAGTTAGAAAAACGAACTCTGACGATTTATCCAAACGCGCAAGTTTATTGCAACGAGACTCAGTGCACGGAAAATTTAGTGGCACTATCAGAGTCGATGATGAGAATAGTTCTTTGGTAGTTAACGGTAATCCCATTAAGTTTATCTATGCTTCTGGCCCTAATGACTTTAAATATAAAGATCATGGAATCATAAATCCTATTGTTATTGATAACACAGGCATATGGAGAGATGAAAAAGGTCTAGGTAGGCACTTAAATGGCGGCGCATCAAAAGTAATATTAACAGCTCCAGGTAAAGACAGTATTAAGAATATTGTTTTTGGAGTTAATGATTCCGAACTAGATTCATCAGATTCAATTATTTCTGCTGCATCTTGTACAACCAATGCAATAGTACCTGTCTTGAAGCTTATTAATGACAAATACAAAATAACATCTGGTCATATTGAAACTGTGCATTCATATACTAATGATCAAAATTTAATTGATAATTATCATAGTGGTGATAGAAGAGGTCGAAGTGCTGCATTAAATATGGTAATTACTAGTACTGGAGCAGTTTCTGCTGTTGCAAAGGCTATCCCTGAATTAAAAGGAGTTTTGACAGGTAATGCCATTAGAGTTCCAACTCCAAATGTAAGTTTGGCAGTTATGTCATTGATGTTAAATCAGGAAACAACAAAAGAAAGTGTAAATGAATTTTTAAAATCTAATGCTTTCCATTCTAAATATAGAGAAATCATCGGTTATGTAAATTCACCTGAGATAGTATCAACTGACTTTTACTCTAGTCCCTTTGCTTCAATTATTGATTCGCAAGCAACTATATCTTCAGGCAAACAGATAACTTTGTATTGTTGGTATGATAATGAATATGGTTATTCTAAGCAGGTGGTTAGTCTTACTAAGAAAGTTGCTAATATTCAGATGCCAAGATTACCTTTACCAAAAGATAATTAGTCCTAGAAACATCATTTTTTTAGTTTATAATTACCTCGCTTTAGAGGCATTAAATGCATAATACAAGGGATTTGTGTACATTATAAAAAAAGGTCTAGATTTACCAATTTCAGGCATACCTTCGCCTGAAATAGAGAACTCCTCTAAAATATCCTCGGTCGCTATTCTGGGTTCTGACTATGTTGGATTAAAACCAACAATGTTAGTAAAAGTTGGTGATTTTGTCCAAGCAGGCCAAAAAATTATTGAAGACAAAAAGAATCCAGGTGTATTTCTAACAGCTCCAAGTTCTGGAACTATTAGCTCTGTTAATAGAGGAGATAAAAGAAAGTTTATATCTTTAGAAATTGATTTAAGCGAAGTTGATGATTTCAAGATATTTAACAAAACTTCTACTAAAAATGAAATTATTGATTTGCTATATGAATCTGGGCTATGGAGTTCTTTTAGAACAAGACCTTTTAATAGAACGCCTAAATTAGGAACATCTCCTGATGCTATTTTTATTAATGCTTGTGATACAAACCCTTTATCTGCAGATCCTTATAATATAATTAAAGAAGATCAAGATTTGTTTAATTTAGGTCTTTTAACTCTATGCGAAGCTTTTAATTTACCAATTCATTGCTGTTACCAAAATGATAATTTTAATACTGCGATTGATTCAGTTGAATATCACCAATTCTCTGGTCCTCACCCTGCAGGACTCTCATCAACGCATATTCATAACATCTATCCTGTAGGACAAGACAGGTTAGTCTGGACGCTTAATTACCAAGAATGTATTTCCCTTGGCTACTTAATTAAAAACCAAACCCTAAGAACATCAAAGATTATAGCTTTAAGCGGAGAAGGTGTTATTGATCCAAAACTTATCAGAACAAGATATGGAGCAAATATTTCTTCATTAACAGCTGGTAAGGTTGATGATAAATCTAGATTAATTTCAGGTTCAGTCCTATACGGACACTCAGCAGAGTCTGCTATGAATTATATAGGGGCTTTTCATAATCAGGTTTCGGTTATCCCAAATGAATATGATGAGCCTTTTATGAGCTGGCTAATGCCTGGATCAAAAATACATTCNAAACTAAATGTTTTTATTTCATCTTTCATAAAACCCAAAAACTTTACTTTTAATACAGCTATGAATGGAAGTGATAGAGCCATTGTCCCAATATGTTCATACGAAGAGGTAATGCCTATGAATATACTGGTTGTTCAGCTTCTAAAAGCTCTTGCTACCTATGATCTGGAGATGCTAATTGATCTAGGTGTGCTGGAATTATCTGATGAAGATATGGCTTTATGTAGCTATGTGTGTCCAAGTAAATATGATTATTCAAGCTTACTTTCAAAAAATCTTGAAATGATTTATAACGAAATATAATGAAATTTTTAAGAACATTTTTTAATGATATTAAACCTAGCTTTGTAGAGGGTGGAAAATATAATAAATGGTTTCCCTTATTTGATGCTTTGGAAAACTTATTTTTCACAACCAGCGGTAAAACTTCAAATCCAATTCATGTCAGAGATGGACTAGATATTCAAAAATTAATGGTTACTGTTTGGCTTGCTACATTTCCAGCAATGTTTTTTGGAATGTATAACTTAGGAAATCAATCACTTGATTACCTTAATCAAATTGATTCTTTAAATACTGGTGATTGGCACCACTATCTAGTTTCAATGGTTGGCTATGACCATACAAGTTTTTTTAATAAAATTTGGTTTGGTGCTGTTTATTTTTTACCTATATATTTTGTTGTATTTGTAGTTGCAATAGCATGGGAAACATTGTTCGCCAGTATTAGAAAACATGAAATTAATGAGGGAGCTTTTGTTACAACAATTTTATTTTCATTGAGCTGCCCTCCAGATTTACCTTTATGGCAGGCTGCAATGGGTATAACCTTTGGTATTGTTATCGGTAAAGAGATTTTTGGTGGCACTGGTAAGAATTTTTTAAATCCAGCTTTGACTGGTAGGGCATTTATCTACTTTGCTTATCCAACTCAATTATCTGGAGATAAGGTATGGATAGCTGGAATTACTGATAATTTAGTTATGCCTTCTGGATACAGTGGCGCTACTCCACTTGGTGTTGCTGCTGAACAAGGAATTCCAGGTCTAACTTCTTCCTTTAGTTGGTTTGATGCATTTGTTGGAAATATTCCTGGCTCTGTTGGTGAAACTTCTGTCATAGCTATTTCTATAGGTTTATTTATTCTTCTAGTAACAAAAGTTGCTTCTTTTAGAATAGTTCTAGGTACTCTTGCAGGCATGATTTTTATGAGCTCAATGTTAAATATCATTGGTTCAGATACTAATCCAATGTTTCTCGTCCCTTGGTATTGGCATTTAGTAGTTGGCAGTTTTGCATTTGGTTTAGTTTTCATGGCTACAGAGCCAGTATCAGGTTCTGGTACAAATCTTGGAAGATGGATCTACGGAGGCCTTATTGGAATTATGGTTGTTCTTATTAGGGTTGTTAATCCAGCTTTCCCTGAGGGGATGATGTTAGCTATTTTATTTGCTAATCTTATAGCGCCAGTTATAGATCATATGGTTGTATCTTCAAATATTAACAAAAGAAAAAGAGTATTAGCAAATGAATGAGTCTGTTATAAAAACTTTAATCGTGTCCTTTGTAATATGCCTATTATGTTCATTGGTTGTGTCTTTTGCAGCTGTTGGATTGAGAGATATTCAGGTTGAAAATAAACTTAATGATCAACGCATTAAAATTCTACAAGCTGGAAAAATCTACAATGCTAAACTTGACGTCAAAACACAATTTAAAGATCTCGAGGTCAAGTTCATCAACTTTGAAACAGGAAAATTATCTTCTGAATATAACAACCTTTCTCTTGATACATATGATCAAATACTTGCTACAAAAGATACCTCACTTTCAACCAAAGTTCCTCAAGACAAAGATATCGCCATTATTAAAAATAGAGAAAATATTGGCAAAGTTTACATAGTCAGGGATACAGAAGGCATAATTTCAAAACTAATACTTCCTATTCGTGGTTTTGGTCTTTGGGGTACTATGTACGGCTANATATCTTTAGAAAATGATTTTAATACTGTAGCTGGAATTGAGTTTTATCAACATAAAGAAACACCAGGTCTTGGAGCTGAAGTTGATAACCCTAAATGGAAAGCTTTATGGCCAGGTAAACAAATATATCAAAATAATGATGTTGCATTAAAAGTCATTAAAGGCAAAGTTGAATCTGATGATGCTATGGTCACATATAAGGTAGATGGACTTTCTGGGGCTACCCTTACAAGTAGAGGTGTTTCGAATATGATCGAGTACTGGTTTAGTGAATCAGGATATTCATCAATGTTAAAGGAGCTAGATTATGAGTCTTAAAAGATATCAAGAAGTCATCATAAGACCTTTAATTGATGAGAATCCTATTGCATTACAAATTTTAGGAATATGTTCAGCTCTAGCTGTTACAAATAGTCTCACAGTTACCTTAGTTATGTGTATAGCTTTAACAACAGTTGTATCATTTTCAAACTTGTTTATTTCAATAATTAGGAATCATATACCTACAAGTATTAGGATTATTGTTCAAATGACAATTATCGCCTCATTGGTGATAGTTGTAGATCAAGTTTTGCAAGCTTATGATTATGAAACAAGTAAAAAACTATCTGTTTTTGTTGGCCTTATCATTACCAATTGCATAGTTATGGGAAGAGCAGAAGCATTTGCTATGAAAGAGAAGCCGCTATTAAGTTTTTTTGATGGTCTTGGAAATGGTTTAGGCTACAGTCTTATTTTAATAGCTGTAGCTGTTATCAGAGAATTATTTGGTTCAGGCACTTTAATGGGTTATGTAATTTTGCCATTAGAATCTAATGGTGGGTGGTATGTTGGAAATAACTTGCTTTTACTTCCTCCAAGTTCATTTATTATAATTGGATTATTTATATGGGCCATCCGTTCAATTAGACCTGAGCAAGTTGAAGAGCCTGACTTTAAACTAGCCAAACATTCAACAGCGCCAGATTTAACCAAGAGAGAATTAAATGTTTGAGCACTATTTAAGTCTTTTTGTTACAACAGTCTTTATTGAGAATATAGCTCTATCTGTATTTTTAGGAATGTGTACATTTATAGCTATTTCAAAAAAAATAGATGCTGCTTTTGGACTTGGTATAGCTGTAATCGTTGTCTGTTTAATAACCGTACCCCTTAATAACTTTTTATATAATTTTGTTATCAGAGATGGGGCTCTTGAATGGCTAGGATCATCATTTGCTGATGTTAATCTAGAATTTGTTGGGTTGATTAGTTATATAGGTGTTATCGCAGCTGTTGTGCAAATACTCGAAATGTTTTTAGACAGGTATGTACCAGCTTTATATAATGCTCTTGGGGTATTTTTACCCTTAATCACTGTTAATTGTGCAATATTGGGTGCTTCTTTATTTATGGTAGAAAAAGATTTAATGTTTGGTGAGAGTGTTGTATATGGTTTTGGTGCTGGGTTTGGTTGGGCACTTGCTATAGTTATATTGGCAGGTATTCGTGAAAAATTAAAATATTCTGATATACCTGAAGGTCTTCAAGGTCTTGGTGCAACTTTTATTATTGTTGGTTTAATGAGTTTTGGTTTTATGTCATTTGGAGGAATTTCTCTTTAAAAGGATTTTATTTATATGGATATATTAGATTTAATTTTAGGAGTTGTTGGTTTTACAGCAATTGTTCTCGTTTTAGTTTTAATAATTCTTGCCGCTAGATCACAATTAGTTAGCACAGGAGCAGTATCAATTGAAATTAATGGAGACTCTGACAATCCAATAACTGTTCCGTCTGGGTCTAAACTTTTACAAACTCTTGCAGAGAACAAAATATTTCTGTCATCAGCTTGCGGAGGGGGTGGAACATGTAGCCAGTGCAAGTGCCAAGTACTAGAGGGAGGT
>JGI20151J14362_10001173_pt1 | contig 19097 bp, 18 predicted proteins | sample COG_01_FD_14362 | JGI IMG/M metagenome (IMG submission 14362)
TTGTAATAATCCAAACGCCAAGGTGCTGGAGAGGTTTAAGGAGTTTAAGATTAAAACAGTATTGTTTTCTAAAACAGATTTTGAAGGCACAAAATTTATAAAAGGCTTAAACAAAATTGCACCAGATCTTATTGTTTTGGCTGGATTTTTATTAAAAGTGCCTAAAAATATTACCAGTTTTTTTCAAAATAAAATTATTAACATCCATCCAGCCCTTCTTCCTTTATACGGTGGCAAAGGAATGTATGGTCTCAAGATTCATCAGGCTGTTATAAAAAACAAGGAAAAGATTTCTGGTTTAACAATTCACTATGTTAACGAAAAATATGATGAAGGAAAGATAATTTTTCAAAAAACAATTGAAATTGAGAAAAAAGAAACAGCGCTCTCGCTTTCAAAAAAAATACTTAGACAAGAACATTTAAACTATCCGATTGAAATTGAAAAACTCTTAACTAAATGAACAATAACGATGTAATCATTTATACCGACGGATCTTCTAGGGGAAATCCAGGCCCAGGAGGCTACGGAATTGTAATGGAAGATTGTAAAACAGGGTTTGCAAAACAGTATTCTCAAGGTTTTAGAAAAACAACAAACAACAGAATGGAGCTATTAGCAGTTATAGAAGCGCTGAAAAAACTAAAAAAAAGCGGGCTCAAAATCTCTGTTTATACAGATTCAAAATACGTTGTTGACTCCGTTGAAAAAAAGTGGGTTTTTAATTGGCAAAAAAAAGGATTTAAAAACAAAAAAAATATAGATTTGTGGCTTGAATTTTTAAAAATATATGAGTTAAACAATATTTCTTTTAAATGGATAAAAGGACACAACAATCATCCACAAAATGAAGTTTGCGATAAACTTGCTTTTAACGCTTCAGAAAACAAACCTTTATTAGCTGACAAAGGATATGAAAACAATTTAAATAAATTATTTTGAAAAAAACATTAATCGTTGGAACTGTTGCTTTTGACGAAATAGAAACCCCAAAAGAAAGTTCAGGAAAAATATTAGGAGGAGCGGCAACATATATTGGCTTGAGCACAGCTATATTTGAATCTAAGGCCTCAATAATTTCAGTTGTTGGTGGAGATTTTGATCAAAAATATCTTGACCTACTTAATTCAAAAGGCTTAGACACTAGTTCAATTGAAATAATTACTAAAGGCAAAACTTTTTATTGGAAGGGGAAATATCATAAGGATTGGAATAAAAGAGATACCCTAAGTACTCAACTTAACGTTTTAGCAGATTTTAACCCAATATTAGACAAGTACAACTCAAGAGCAGAAATTATAGTTTTAGGAAATCTACATCCAGTAGTGCAGAGCACAGTTTTAAATCAAATTAGTTCAAAAAACAGATGCGTTATTCTCGACACGATGAATTTTTGGATGGATAATTCCCTTGAAGAGCTTTTAAATGTTATAAAAAAAGCAAACATTGTTATTATAAACGATGAGGAGGCTTTACAGCTTTCTGGGAAAAACACTCTTTTTAATGCTGCAGACGAAATATTAAAAATGGGACCAGAACATGTTGTTATTAAAAAAGGAGAGCATGGAGCAATGTTGTTTAACAAAAGCGAGTTCTTTACAACTCCCGCTTATCCGGTTAAAAAAGTTAAAGACCCAACTGGTGCTGGAGATACTTTTGCNGGTGGGTTTGCAGGNTTTTTATCTCAAAATAACGACTTGAGTTTTGAAACACTAAAGCTTGCGGTGGTTCATGGAACGGTTATGGCATCATTTTGCGTTGAAGGGTTTGGNACTTCACAAATGGAAAAACTAAACAAAGAAGCNTTNCAANGCCGATTGAAAGAATTCAAGAAATACACAAGGTATTAAAGAAATTTAAGTATTTTTATTGCGAAGTATTAAGCGTCAATGAGCGATCAAATTAAACACGAATGCGGAATAGCTCTAATAAGACTACTTAAGCCCCTGGAATTTTATCAAAAAAAATACGGCTCAAAATCATACGGAGCTAATAAAATGTATTTGATGATGGAAAAGCAACATAACAGAGGACAAGATGGAGCAGGGCTTGCAACTGTAAAAATTGGCGCCAAACCAGGAGAAAAATATATTTTTAGGGAAAGGTCTTCTGCCAAACAGCCAATTCAAGAGGTTTTCACTAGAGTAAATGAAAGAATAAATGACTCGAAAGATCGGAAGGAAATGTTCCTTTTCAGGCAGAGCTTTTGTTGGGACATGTTAGGTATGGAACGTTTGGCAAAAACAATATTGAAAGCGTTCATCCCTTTTTAAGACAAAATAACTGGACCCATAGAAATCTAATTGTTGCCGGAAATTTTAATATGACCAACAATCAAGAATTGTTTGACAACCTGGTTAAGTTAGGACAGCATCCAAAAAGCAAAGTAGATTCAGTTACTGTCATGGAAAAAATAGGACACTTTTTAGATGACGCGGTACACAAAATTTACAAAGACTTAAAAAAAGAAGGATTCAATAAACAGGAAGCGTCTCCTTTAATCGAAAAAAGACTTAAGGTAAGCAAGGTTTTAAAAAAAGCCTCAAGAGACTGGGATGGAGGATATGCAATGGCGGGCCTATTGGGCCATGGAGATGCCTTTGTTTTAAGAGATCCCTCTGCAATTCGACCAGCATATTATTACAAAGACGACGAGGTTGTTGTTGTTGCTTCAGAAAGACCGGTGATTCAAACAGTTTTTGACACAACTTTTGAAGAAATTAAAGAACTTGAAGCAGGAAACAGTATCATTATTAAAAAATCAGGAAAAACTTTAGTTGTTCCTATTCTTGAGAAAAGAGAACGAAAAGCATGTTCTTTTGAAAGAATATATTTTTCCAGAGGAAGCGATAAAGAAATATATTTAGAACGAAAAAAACTAGGAGAATTGCTTTTCCCAAAAATCCTACAATCAATAAACAGTGATTTAAAAAACACTGTTTTCTCTTATATTCCAAACACAGCGGAAACCTCTTTTTTTGGATTGGTTCAAGAAGCTCAAAAATACATAAGTAGCCAAGCCATTGTAAAATTGCTTGAAGAAAAGCAAGAAATATCAAAAGAAAATCTAGAAAAACTTTTTTCGTTGAAGCCCAGAATTGAAAAAGTTGCAATTAAAGACGCTAAGCTCAGAACATTTATTGCTGATGACGCAAACAGAGATGAATTAGTTGCTCACGTATACGACATAACATATGGTTCCATAAAAAAAACAGATACACTTGTTATTATTGACGATAGCATTGTAAGAGGAACCACGTTGCAAAAAAGTATTTTAAAAATCTTAGACAGGTTAAACCCAAAGAAAATAGTTGTGGTTTCTAGTGCCCCCCAGATTAGATATCCAGATTGTTATGGAATAGATATGGCAAAAATGGAAGACTTTATTGCTTTTAGAGCTGCCATTATACTTCTTAAATCACAAGGAAAAGAAGACGTTATTGACCAGACCTATAAAGATTGTTTAAAAGAGCTTAAGCTACCCTCTTCAAAAATGAAAAACAGGGTTTCAAAAATTTATGCTGACTACTCAAACGAGGATATTTCTGATCAAATTTCAAAAATTTTGAAAGAAAAAGAAATAAAAACAAATGTTGAAGTAATTTTTCAGACCGTAGAAAGCCTCCATTCTGCGTGCCCAAAAAACTTAGGGGATTGGTATTTTACAGGGGACTATCCTACACCTGGAGGGAATAAAGTGGTTAATCAGTCTTTCGTTAATTACTATGAGGGCGTTAAAAAAAGAGCTTATTAAACCCTTTCGTTAAACCTTTTTGACACCTCTTCCCAATTAATTACATTAAAAAATCCGGAAACATAATCAGGGCGTCTGTTTTGATAATTTAAATAATAAGCATGTTCCCAGACGTCTAAACCTAAAACAGGATATCCTCCACAACCAATACCATTCATTAGCGGATTGTCTTGGTTAGCCGTTGAACAAATTTCGAGCTTTCCTCCTTTATAAGCACATAGCCAAGCCCATCCAGACCCAAATCTAGTTCCTGCAGCTTTAGAGAAAAGTGTTTTAAATTCTGAAAAACTTCCAAATGAAGATTCAATTGCGCTGGCCAAGGCACCACTTGGCTCACCCCCTCCGTTCGGGCTCATGACACTCCAAAAAAGGGTGTGATTAAAATATCCGCCACCATTATTTCTAACAGCAGAATTGTTTAAGTCTAACCCTGTTAAAATGTCTTCTATTGAGCTACCTTCTAAGCTTGTACCATTAATAGCATTGTTTAGGTTGTTTGTATATCCCGCATGGTGTTTGCCATGATGAATTTCCATTGTTCTAGCGTCAATGTGAGGCTCAAGAGCGTCTGTGTTATATTTTAATGCAGGTAGTTCAAAAGACATATTGTATAGTTTTAAATTAAAAAATAGATATCATAAAAATAATTAATAATCGCGTATTTTTACTAGTAACTAACATTTTTTTTTGATTTCTAAATTTGACATAATAAACGCTTCTGCTGGATCAGGTAAAACATTTGCCTTAACTAAAAGAATTTTAGTTAAAATTCTTAAATCCAAAGACGAAAATTATTTTAAAAGAATACTTGCTTTAACCTTTACAAATAGGGCGGCGGCTGAAATGAAAAGTCGGGTTTTAAAGAATTTAAAAGATTTTTCAGAATCTAAAATTACAGATGATAAAACAGAAATGTTTGAGCAAGTAAAAAAAGAATTGGGCTTTTCAAGTGAGAAAATTTCCATACTAGCTAAAGAAAGGCTTAATCTGTTATTACATAACTATTCTTTTTTTCAAATAGAAACTCTAGACGGTTTTAATCATCACATCATTAGGTCATTTTATAAAGAACTTAATTTAGAACCAGATTTTCGAGTGGTAATTGAAGCCGAAGATATTTTAGAGGAATCTGTTTCAAGAATTTTCGAAAACATAGAAAACGACGAGAAAATTAGCAACTTAATTAAAGCTTTTTCTATTAAAAAAATATCAGAAGGAAAATCTTGGGATGTTGAATTTGATTTAAAAGAGTTTGCAAAATCTGTATTAAAAGAGAATGAAATTGGAGATGTTGAACAAATAGAAAAAGGCTCTATAAAGGATTTTAAATTATTAAAAGAGAGTATCGAGGCAAAAACAAACCTTTTAAACGCCGAGCTAGAGGAGATAATAATAAACATTGAAAAAAACATTTCAAATCAAGAAACGGAAATTGTTTTTTCAAGAAATTCTTTTCCAAAATTTATAACTTCTGTAAAAAACAACTCGTTTACGTGGAGCTCCATGAAAAGCATCTTAACCCTTTTTGAAAAAAATACGTTAATAAATAAAAGTTGTTTAAAAAAGAACCCTGACCAGCTAAATGTTTTTGTGGCAAATCTTTTTGAGTTGTTTTTAGAATTAAAAGAGCGCTTGATAAAAACAAAGGTTTTGGACTCTTTTTTATATTCACTAACCCCGTCAATTCTTCTCAAGATTATAAAATCAAATTCTGAAGATATTCAAAAAGAAAACAATGAGCTTTTCATATCAAAATTTAATAAGCTTATTAACAAAGAAGTTGCAAATCAGCCTACTCCATACATATATGAAAAATTAGGATTAAAGTTTAACGACTATTTAATAGATGAATTTCAAGACACTTCTGATTTACAATGGAAAAATTTAATGCCATTAATTTCTCATTCCATTGAGTCTTTTCAAGAAAACGAACCCCAAGGCTCTCTTTTTTTGGTTGGAGATCCAAAACAATCGGTATATAGATGGAGAGGCGCAGACCCCAAAATATTTGTGTCACTTCTTTTAAACGAAAAATCCCCTTTTAGCGTACAGAAAAACATAGCCAATCTTCCTGTAAACTTTAGAAGCAGAAGCGAAATAATAAACTTTAATAATTCACTGTTTAAGTATGCTTCAAGGCTATTGACATCAAGTTCTCATAAAAAAATATTTTTACAGGGTTCGGTTCAAAAACAAAATAATTTGTTAGAAGGACACGTGTCAATAACTTTTATAAATAAAGATTTTAAAAAGGGACAACAATTAGAAGGCGTATTAAAAGAAACACTATTTCAAATAGAGAATTGTCTTTTTAGAGGCTTTGAAAAGTCAGAAATTGCAGTTTTAGTCAGAGACAATAAACAGTCCTCTCTGATTTCTGAGTGGTTAATTGAAAATAATGTTTCGGTATTATCTCAAGATTCGCTGTCAATTAATAACTCTAAAAAAATAGAATTGTTAATTAACTTAATTAAACTAAAGGTTAATAACAGCAATCAAGAAGCTAGAGCTGTAATAATTGATAATTTTGCTGCTTTGGTTAAACCAAAAGATATGTTTGTTTTTTATAAAGAAAACTTAAAGAACGAATTCGAAAACTTTCTTGAAAACTTAAAGATTTTTAGACTTTACAAGGCTTTTGAAATGTCTTTTTTAGAATCAGTAGATTTTTTTATTAAGGAGCTTCGGATAGATCTTAGCAATACAGATCCATATGTGTTGTTTTTTAGAGAAATTATTTTCGAACAAGTTTCTCAGAACAAAAACAACGAAAAGGAGTTTCTGAGTTTTTGGCAAAAAAGCAATCTAAAAATTAAAATACCATCTGGCAGTTCGAAAAACGCAATACAAGTTTTAACTATCCATAAAGCAAAAGGGCTGGAATTTCCAGTCGTAATTTATCCTTTTGTTGACTCCGTGACTCACAAAAACTCAGGAAAAAGAAACTGGCTACCTGTTTTCGAAGAAAATTTTTCAAAAAACATTTTAATTCCTTTCAACGAAAACTTCAGAGAGTATTCCGATTCTTTCAAAAAGAAATTTGACAGCATTCACTCAAACGAAGAGTTAGACAATCTAAATTTATTATATGTAGCCCTGACAAGAGCGGTAGACGAGCTTCATTTGATATCAGAATATCCCAGATCAAAATCAATTAATTCTCACAACCAAATAATCAGAGCTTTTTTAGAAAACTCGGCAGAGTGGAGAGAGGATTGTAATAAATTTACTTGGGGCAAGCCTTTAATCAAAGAAATAGTCAAAAAAAATGACCCAGTTTCTGATGCTAAAGCGTATGAAACTAAATATTTCCATCCTAGTCTTGGATCAAATTTTTTAAATGACAAAATTATTTTTGGGAATGTTTTTCATGAATTCATGTCCAACATTCAATTCGAAAACGATTATATCAATGAAAAAAATCAGCTAAAGCTCTCAAGGTCAGTTAATAAAAGCATTAAAAACGAGGTTATAAAACTATCAAAAACCGTTATTGAGCACCCTGACTTAAAAGAATATTTTTCAACAAATAATTCGGTTTATTGCGAACAAGAAATTTTTATTGAATCCAACAAAATAATTAAGCCAGACAGACTTGTTTTTTTAAGCTCCAACAGAGTAGTAATTATGGATTATAAAACGGGAGAGAAAAACAAAAAAGATGAAAAACAGATTTTGAAATATCAAAAAACTTTAATAAATATGGGCTACGAATTAGAAGCTTCAATTTTGGTTTACGTTGAAAAATCAATAGACATTGTTAAGTTACTATAGAACAATTTTTTTTTTTAAATGCCTATATCCTATAAATTCATTAAGTTTGCACTACAGAATTATAAAAAAAAGTATTCAATGAAAAAATTAGTTAAAGTATTATCAGTTTTTGTTATGATTTTTTCAGTTAGCACTATGCTAGCTCAAGACAAAAACAATAAATGGCAGTTCGGCATTGGAGTCAATGCAATTGACTTTCATCCCGTAGGAACAGATTCCTCTGACAACCCAACCGGACATCTGTTTAGCGAATATTTCAATTTTGATGAAAATTGGAACAATCCGTCAACACCTGTCAATACAGTAAGTTTAATGAGATATGGTACAGAAAACGTTTCATACGGTTTTAGAGCATCATTAAATTCTATAACTCGACTTGGAGACGAGAGAGCAAGGATTAGCCCTACCTTTTTAGCGAGTGTAGACGCTGTTGTGAATTATAATTTGCCATTATCTTTAAAGATTGGAAGTGTTAAAATGAACACCTTTATTGAAGGAGGAACTGGTTACACTTGGTTTGGAAAAGAAAGATCACACACTTTAAACGGAGGATATGGAGTAAATATTCCTGTTTCTGAAAAAATGTCAATTAAAATTAATACAACTTACAAGCATGCTTTCAACGACATGCAGGCTTTAAAAGCGCATTTTCAACATAATGTTGGTGTAGCTATTAATTTTGGAGGGAAAGATTCAGATAGAGATGGTGTTTATGACCAATATGATGATTGTCCAAATACCGCTGGTTTACCAGCTTTTAACGGATGTCCTGACAATGATGGGGATGGGATAGAAAACAGCAAGGATTCTTGTCCTGATGTTGCAGGGTTAGCTCAATTTGACGGCTGTCCTGACTCAGACGGAGACGGAGTTCCTGACACTAAAGACGCTTGCATTAATGAAGCAGGTTCTGTTGAAATGAATGGATGTCCTGATTCTGACGGAGATGGTGTTTCTGACAATGTTGACAATTGTGCAGATGTTGCAGGTCCTGCAGCAAACAATGGTTGTCCATGGCCTGATTCTGATTCTGATGGTGTTTTAGATAAAGATGATAAGTGCCCGAATACAGCGGGATTAACAGCTTACAACGGCTGTCCAGTACCAACTGAAGAAATTATGGCACAACTTAATGAAGTTGGAGCAATGATTCCTTTTCAGCTAAACAAAGCAGAATTAGGCTCAAAAGTTAAAGACATGTTAGGTGATGTTTTAGGAGTTATGAATAGCTATCCTAAAATTCCATTTATGATAGAAGGTCATACTGATTCGTCAGGACCAAAAGCTTTCAATCAAAAACTTTCAGAGCTAAGAGCGATGTCTGTAAAAGAATATTTAGTTGATAACGGAATAACTTCCTCAAGATTAATGACTGTTGGCTATGGAGAAGACAAGCCAGCGGCTTCAAATAATACAAGAAAAGGAAGAATTGAAAACAGAAGAGTTGAATTCAAAGTAATTCCACCACCTTCTAAATAAATTCTAAATTTCTTTTTTAATATTAAAAAGCGTCTGAAAATCAGACGCTTTTTTTATTTTTAACAAATGACTCCTTTTTTAAAAAAAGTAATAAACGATATTGATTTTAATGAATCAGAGTTAAAATCAATTTGTTTTGTACTTCCTAATAAAAGGGCTTCATATGAGTTTAAAAAAATCTTATCCAAATCAATAACTAAACCTGTTTTTGCCCCAAAGATTGACTCCATTGATTCGTTCATTAAAAAAATTTCAGGACTAAAAGAAATAAAAAAAAGCTATTTAGAGAATGAAATGTACCAGTTATATAATCAAACAAAAAAAGCTAGTGTTGATGAATTAAATTATGATATTTCGGTAGTAAACGCTTTTTTGAAAGATTCATCAGAAATCGAACAGAATCTTTTAAAAGTAGAAGATGTTATGAGCGAATTAATTGAACTAAACAAAATAAGACACTGGGGAGAAAACAATTCAATTATAAATTCAAAGCAAAATTTTTTAAAAACTATTACAGGTGCTTATAAGGAATTTAAACAAAAATTAAACACTCAAGGGCTTGGCTCAAAGGAATGTGTTACAGCGAAGCGGTTGTTAACCTTGAACACTACAAAAAAGCAAACACTAATAAAACATTTTTTTTTATTGGCCTTAATGCGCTTTCAAAAGCAGAAGAAATTATAATTAAAGAACTAATTGAGATTAATTCTAGTGACATATTTTGGGATATTGATTCAACATGCTTTAAAAACAGTAATCACAGCGCTTCTTTTCATATTAGAAAATACAGAAAAGAATGGAGCTTTTATTCTAAAAATAAATTCAAATGGTTAAACAATGATTTTGATTCTGAAAAAAAGATAAACATAATTGAAGCTCAAGGCGACATAGGACAAGCTAGAGAAGTGGGAAGAATACTTTCAAAAGTGAAGAATTACTCGACAGGAAAAACAGCTGTTGTTTTAGGTGATGAAAACTTAATAAGACCCATCTTACAATATTTTCCTAAAAATCTAGATGATAACATAGTCGATTTTTCAGTCCCTGTAAAAGAATTTGGAATAAAACATTTAATTTTTAGTTTATTAGATTTAAAAACAGAAAAAAGAAATTTCAAATCAATTAAGCTAATTAATAAAATTTTATGTTCAGATGTTTTAAAAAAAGCATTAAGCAATAAAGCTTTAGAATTCACTAGGCAAACCTTATCACAAAAAAAGTTTTCTACAAATACAATAACAGATAAAGTTATTTATAGTATTTCCCGCAAGAAATGGGGAAGTAGTAGTGAAATTTTATTTGAGCTAAACAGTGTATTACAATTTTTGGTTCATAAAGGAAAGCTTAATGAATTTGAAACTCAAGAACTTGCTTTAGTTTTATTAGAGCTTAAAGAAATAGAGCATTTAAACACTAATGGAATAATTAGCATTCCTAGGCTTAAACAACTCATAAATTCTTTTATTAAAGAAATTAGCGTAAGCTATAAGTCAAAAAAAGATTCTAAAATTAATTTCATGGGGCTTTTAGAGTCGAGGGCACTTGATTTTGAAACGGTAATTTTAACCTCTGTTAATGAAGGCGTAATGCCTAAAGCAAGAAGCTATGAGTCGCTACTTCCTTATGATCTGAAAGCTAAGCACAATCTGCAAACACACAACGAAAAAGACAGAGTTTATAGTTATCATTTTTATAGACTAATTCAAAGAGCAAAAAATATTTTTTTGATTTATAATTCTCAGGAAGAAGGATTGAAAAAAGCTGAAAAAAGCAGGTTTATACATCAGCTTGAACTCGAAAAAAACAGGAAACACAAAATAGAGTATTATAAGTCTGAATCTAATTTCGAAAGTGAAGAGATTGATAATTACTTAGAAAAAACCCCTTCAACCTTAAAAAGAATTAAAGAAATTTCTCTGAAAGGATTTTCCCCATCTTCTTTAGAAACGTATATTAAAAATCCAAAAGAGTATTATTTTCAAAAACTTCTGAATTTAAAAAAAGAAAAAATTAGCGCAGGGTCAGCAGATCATAAAACAATTGGGTTGATTTTTCACGAAACAATTGAAGCTCTTTACAAACCTTTTGTTGGCAAATATTTAGAAAAAAATGATTTAAAAGACGCTTTGTTAAACATTAACAAAACTCTTAAACACACATTTTCTGTAAACAATGAAATGTTTAACTCTGGAAAGAATTTTATACTTTTTGAAGTAATTAAAAGCGCTTTACAGACCTTAATTCAAAACGAAAAAGAGGAACTAAACAAAGGAAATAAGATAAAAATAATAGCTCTTGAAAAGCCAATAAAAAAGGAATTAAGACTAAATAATAACACAAAGGTTTTTATTAAAGGAGTTATTGATAGAATTGACGAAAAAAATGGAGTAATTCGAATTATTGATTACAAAACAGGACTGGTTAGCTCCAGTAATTTGACAATTCAAGACATGACTTTAATATGTAAGGACACTTTGAGGACTAAAGCAATGCAATTAATGTGCTACGCCTGGATGTATTATAAAATCACTAAATGTGAAAAAATTTTAGCTGGAATAATTTCCTTTAGAAATTTAAGCAAAGGAATTATGAGATTAAAAATTAAAAACTCTCAAACAGATTTAATCGACAATTTAAGCATAGATAGTTTTGAGAAAGAACTTAAAGGTTTAATTAGCGAAATTATGGATCCGAAAATAACTTTTAAAGACTCAGAAGCTTAAAACTCAACTTCAACTAAAACTTCGTTTCTCCTGTTGAAAACTTTATAAGGGCTATTGTAAGAAAGAACCACAGGTTGACTGTCCAAAATCTTTAGATTTTCAGCCTGAAGCGTTTTTAACAAACTTGAATGATTTTTTTTAACTTTTTCTGTGTTGGAATAACCGCCAAATGTTATTGCTGCATAATAACCAGGTTTAGAATTATAGACTTCAATGTTCTTATCGTTTGGGGCCGCAACATTATCTAAAGAATATTTGGAAGGCAATACAAACTCCATAGTTGATTTGTTGTTTTTGCTAGACATATGAACAGGCGTTGTCATGGCCATTTTTTGGTTTTTATCATTTTTACCGCTGATATATTGAAATAATTTCGAAAACCCTCCTCCAGAATTAACTTTTGCCATCAGCGAGGGCGGATAGAAGCGGATTTCGATATTTTCTATTTGTTTGACGACTTCATATTTTTGGGTTTCGTATCCTTGAGAAAACATAGTGATTGATAATAATAAAAATAAATATTTGACCATAATTAGACTCTTGTTAATTTGATTGGAAATATTTTACCCGAATTCCATTGGGGGACATAAACATTCCAATCATTATCAATACAAACATCGTGCGGATTTCTAAAACTCACATTATCATACGCTGGTCGTTGAAGTAAATTGTCAATATATTTTGGAGAGTTTCCACCAGGCATAGAAACAACCTTATAGTTGTTGTCTAGAACAGCTAACATTCCGTCATAACTTCCCCAATCTTTTGTAACTATAACAGCAAAAGCCAAATGATCGTCTTTAATTACGGGCCTGCAAATATAGCACCCAGGCATCTTAATTGTTTCCAGCCATTTTCCATCCATAGTAAACCTCTTAAACTCATTTTTTGATCTTGAGGTGATCAGTAAAAAAGGATTTTTAGAATCTCTGGTGTCAATAGTTACACCATGGCAACAATCAAATTGATTATCGTTGTTTCCGCGCCCTCCAAAATGACGAATGTATTTACCCGAATAATCATATTGAATAATAAAATCCAAGCCATATCCATCTGCTACATAGAAATCTCCATTTGCAGCTACTGTAATTTCCGTTGGCTTAAACATCGAGCTTGATGTATATTCTGAGATTTCTTTAGGAGCTTCAAATTCAAATATTTTTTCTCCTTTTAAAGTTGTTTTACAAAATTTATTATTGTCAGGATCGGTGACATATAAAAATTCATCCCCCCCTTCGTTTGAAAGCGTTAAGCCATGAGCGCCAGGCAGATTTAGGTTATAAGAGTCTAAAACCCTACCGTCTCTGTTGTAGACTAAAATATTGTTTTTAACATGAGTAGTAGTCATGTAAAGCTTGTTTCCGACTGTCAATTACCATTTCATGACAATGATTAACAGGATGTTTATAGATGTCTTGAGAGCTCCACTTTTTATCTAATTTAAATTTAAAGTCTCCGTGGCCAATAATTTTATTATTTAAAAAGCCACTAGTAAAAGAGAGTGAAGATGTTGAAGCAACACTTGCTAGAACACTTTTTTTTATAAAATTTCGTCTTGAGTTTTTTAGAGGCATGATTAAAGGTACAAGATTTAAACAACAAAAAATAAAACAAAAAAGAAGTGAGTGGCGCTACCTCCAAGAACAAATAAATGCCAAATGGCGTGCGAATATTTTATTGTTTTTGAAGAATAAAAAAAAGTTCCAAAAGTATAAAGCAATCCGCTTGCCACTATTAATACCAAGCCATTAAATTCTATTAAATCAATAAGTGTATTAATTTTAAAAATTATCAACCATCCCATTGCTAGGTATAAAATAAGAGAAAACTTTTCATATTTACCAGTATAGAATAACTTAAAAAAGGTACCTATAAACATTATTGCTAAAACCGCTATAAAAACCCCAATCCCAGAATCATTGTAGAGAGTAATTAGGCAAATAGGGGCGTAGGAACCTGCGATTAAATAAAAAATACTTATGTGGTCTAATGTTCTTAATTTTTTTTTAAGCTCGACGTTGTCTACATAATGATAAAGGGTAGACGAAGTATAAACAAACAATAAACCAAATTCAAAAAACAAAATACTAGCAAGACTAAAAGAAGATAAATTGTTATTAGCTAAGATTAATAACGGTAGGCCAACAAGACTTAAAATTATTCCTATAAAGTGAGTTAATGTATTCCAAAACTCTTCTCTTTTAGTTTGACCCATATGATTTTAATATTTTTGTAATAATTTTTCTTCTCAAAATCTTGTTATTATTTCTTGGAAAAACATCCAAATTAAAAACTTTTTTTGGCTTCTCAAAAAAGTCTAGACCCTCAATCAAATCTTTAAAATTATGCGGAGCTTCTCCTTCAAATACAATTGTAATTTTCTCTCCAAATTTTTCATCAGGAATCCCCATAATAACAAAGGGCACTGAAATCGCTTTGCTTAGTTTTTTTTCCAATTCTTCAGGGTGAATTTTTATCGCCCCAGAATTAATAACAAAATCTGCTCTTCCTTTCCAAACAAACCTTTCTTTAGAAATTAGGTCTACAATATCAGTGGTTAAAACAGGGCTTGTTAAAATTGAATCACAAAATATTTTAAGACAATTATTTTCTGTTTCAAAACGAACACCTTTGAGCGCCTTAAACTCGTCCTCTCCTTGACTAATATGTTTTAAAGCAACATGAGATACAGTTTCAGTCATCCCGTAAGTTTCGTAAATATCGGTTTCGTTTTTATAAAGAATTTTTTTAGTTATTTCGTTTATTGGACTTCCTCCTACAAGAAGAGTTTTAACTTTGCTTAAGTGATCTATAGAGTGCTCTAATTGATATGGAGTGAATGCTACAAAATCAAATTTAATGCTAAATGTTTTCAAAGGATTCTTAGATGGCGTTGTCAGGTAAAGATCTAATCCTAATACAAGAGCCCTTATCACCATCATTTTTCCTCCAATATAGTCCAAAGGCAAGCAACAAAGAGCCTTGTCTCCAGTTTGTAAATTTAAAAACGCACCTGTTCTTTGGGCTGAAAGAATCATTTTGCTTTTAGACATCTGTAGTTTTTTTGGAAGGCCTGTAGATCCGGAAGTTTGTAACGTTATAGCTGAACTTTTATCAGTCCATTCTTTCAAAAACTCGAAAAGAGTATAATGGACAGCTTTAGCGGTTGACAACAAGGATTCTAAAGAGTAAGAAACGCCGTTTAATTTAAAATCATTATTGTAAAAACCTGAGCTCATTATAGCAATAATTGTTTTTGTTGATCAAACAACGAAAGATCCCATTTGTTTTTTGTAACTGTATTTTAACCGACCTTTTTCAATAATGTATGGAGAAGGAATGTTGTTAGAAAAAAGTTTCCCCGTACCAAGCCCTTGCTTCATATTTGCGTGTTTTTCATAAACCCATTGAGCAATTGCATTAAGCCCAATATTACTTTCCAGAGCACTAGTCGCCCACCATTTTACATTATTCCTTACAGCAATATCAATCCAATCTTCGCATTTTTTCAACCCCCCAATAAGGCTTGGTTTTAATATTATATATTTTGGATCAATTATTTCAATCATTTTCTCCTTTTCAGAGCTTGAAAGGTTTATTAATTCCTCGTCCAAAGCAATTGCAAGGGGGGATTTTTCGCATAAAAAAGCCATGTTTTCCCATTGCCGAGTTTGTATTGGTTGTTCTATAGAATGGATAGAAAAGTCAGATAATTTTTTTAGTTTTTCTAGAGATTCTGAAAAAGAAAAAGCACAATTAGCATCTACTCTAATTTCCAAATCTTTCAAAGAATATTCTTTTCTAATGTTTTTAATTAGATCAATTTCTGTATCAAAATCAAGAGAGCCTATCTTAATTTTTACACAATCAAACCCCGAATTAATTTTTTCTTTGATTTGGCTTATCATGAATTTTTTTGCCCCATCCATATTAATCCATTTATTGGAATAGAGTCTTGATTTTTTGTAAATTCAGAACTGAAAAGCGTAACAGAATCCGAGGATTCTAACGAACGAAAGGCAGTTTCTAGTCCAAACAATATTGAAGGATAAGAATTTAATCTAGACGACAAATTGTCAAATCCGTCAGAAATATTATCACATACTTTTTTTAGCGTTTGCTCATAGTTGTTTTCAGGATCAGGGCTTAATCCTTTTATTAAACTACACTCTCCGACACCAGTTTTATTTTCTCGATAAATAATAATAAACCAGCTTTCTTTTTGGTTTAAAACCCCTCTGGAAGTTCCGCTAGGGTAGTGAAAATTTAAAATATGTTTGAAATAAAAAGCTTTCATTAGACTACAATTTTAAAAAAATAAAAAGAAATCAAAACGGAAAAAAGAAATGCATGAAAAGCCAAAACTTTAAGATATTTATCATATTCTTTTGGACTTAGACACTTTGTAAACCTGAAATAAATGAAAAAAAAGCCCTAATGAATTCATGATTAAAAAGAAGTTAAGATAATTAGAAGAAATATTTAATTCGTATTGAAAATTGCAAATTAACACCAGAGAAAAACTAATAATAAAAAAATGGTAAAGTTTTGCTTTTTGCGCACCCAATACCACAGCAAGTGTTTTTTTACCACACTCAGCATCATTTTTTATATCCCTCATATTGTTTAAGTTTAAAACCCCAACACTTAATAGACCTAGCACAATTGCAGGGTTTATAAGTTTGAATTCCAAAATTGAGTCAAATAAAAAATTTGATCCTAAAACGCTTATTAATCCAAAAAAAACGAAAACAAACAAATCACCTAGCCCAAAATATCCATATGCAAATTTCCCAACAGTATATTTAATGGCTGAGAAAATTGCTAGCCCACCTAAAGCAGCAAAAATTAAAATATAAAAAGAGTTTAATCCAAAAGCGAGAATGATAAGTGCCAGTGTTAAAAATGAAGAGGTTAAGGATAAAATAACCATACCTTTTTTCATTAAAACACGAGATATTAGTCCAGATTGTACGGTTCTTTTTGGGCCTATTCTATTGTCGTCAGTGCCTTTTATGCCATCTCCGTAGTCATTTGCAAAATTTGAGAGTAATTGATATGAGATGGTAGTTAGAATAGCAATAATAAAAATAGAAAAACTAAATTTTCCTAAAAAATAGGCATAAGATGAGCCTATTAAAATTCCTGAAACAGAAAGCGGAAGCGTTCTTATTCTTGCCGCAGATATCCAAGCTTTTAGTAACGAAGTGTTTTTTAAAAACAATATTTAATTATTAAGGAAATTTAGGATATTTTTTAAAGTCAGGACTTCTCTTTTCAAGAAATGCGGTTTTACCTTCTTGAGCTTCTTCTGTTAAATAATATAAAAGGGTAGCATCACCTGCTAACTGCATTAGCCCGTGTTGTCCGTCTAGCTCTGCATTTAAACTTCTTTTAATCATTCTTAACGCAAGCGGACTTCTTTTTTGCATTATAGAACACCATTCCAACACAGTATTTTCTAAATCTTTTAACGGCACAACCTTGTTTACCATACCCATTTCTTGAGCTTCTTTGGCAGAGTATTGTTCACACAAAAACCATATTTCTCTAGCCTTTTTTTGTCCCACGTGACGAGCTAAATACGATGAACCAAATCCACCGTCAAAGCTACCAACCTTAGGTCCTGTTTGTCCAAAAACTGCATTTTCACTGGCGATTGTAAGGTCACAAACAACATGCAGCACATGGCCACCTCCTATTGCAAAACCGTTAACCATTGCAATCACTGGCTTTGGAATTTCTCTAATTTTTTTATGTAAATCCAAAACGTTTAACCTAGGCACACCATCTGTTCCAATATACCCTCCAGAACCCTTTACGTTTTGATCTCCTCCACTGCAAAAAGCCTTTTCACCCTCTCCTGTAAAAACTACAATGTCTATATCATTCCTTTCTCTGCAAATATCAATAGCCTCAAGCATCTGAATATTTGTTTCTGGCCTAAAAGCATTGTATACTTTTGGTCTATTGATTGTGATTTTAGCCACGCCGTTGTATAATTCAAATTTAATATCTGAATAACTTTTGATTTTCTCCCAGACTACTTTCATAGTAAAAATTTATTAAATATAATGCTTTCTTAATCCATAGAACTTATGTTTATTTCAAATTAATAAAATATTTTTTTAGTAAATCTGAACTTAAATCAGAGTTTGTCAAAATTTCTAAAATTTTGGGTTTAGAAGACTTTTTAAAAAACCTTAATAGATGCCATTTTAATCCAATTTCAGACCTTGCTTTTAGATAATCAAAACCATGCATTTTAGCCAAGTGTTTTGTTGTCAATTTATGCCTTGTTTCTATAAACTCAGAAGTAATTAAATTGTTTTTATAGCCTGGTAAAATTTTAAAAATTCCACCTCCTTTATTGTTTATTACAATAATTCTAAAACTTGACTTTATATATGAGTTCCACAATCCGTTAGCATCATAGAAAAAGCTTAAGTCTCCAGTTATTAAAAGAGTAGGAGATGTTGATTTAACGGAAGCACCTACAGCGGTGGATGAGCTTCCATCAATTCCACTAGTTCCTCTGTTACAATTAACTTTCGAAAAACGATTATAGTCAAATAATTGCATGTAACGTATAGTGGAACTGTTAGAAACTTGAATGTTATAATTTGAAGGAATTGTAGGCTGAAGCACAGAAAAAACTTTTAGATCACTAAATGGAGAGTTTTTAATAAATTTTTCGTGAGCGAACTCTCTTTTTTTTGAGATATTATTCCAAAGTTGCTTGTAATTATAATTTGAGACAAGTTTCTTAAGACTTGTTGTTAAAAATAAGCTAGGATCAATCTTATAATGTCTACGCCACAATAAAACGTGTCTTTAGCATCGTTATGTCCTAAATGAATGTGAGCTGTTGGCCTGTAGGCTCTTAACATTGTTTTTATCTTTTTAGAGATAACCATTCCTCCAATTGTAATCAACAATTCGGGTTTTATTTCATTGAACAAATCAGAACTGTTTTTAGAAAGCTCAATAGGCGCAATAAGTTGATCTATTTTTCCAAAAAAAGAAACGTTGTTTATGTTTGAAGTAGTTTCTTTTAGCACTACTATATTATTACAATTTGAAAGCTCATTTATCACATTAGCACTTAATAACCCATTGTTGGCACAACCTAAAAGAATCATTATTTTATTATAACTCTTGACAAGAGGGCTGTTAAAAACACTAAGGTCATTATTTTCTGAAGTATATTTTATTTTGTTTTGAACCTGAAAAGATGGCTGATTTATAAAATCAGTTAGTGGTTCCTCTAGGGGAACATTAAGATGGACAGGCTTTAAAAACGCTAAAGTTTTTGTAAATAATTCAGTGATTATTTTTTCGTTAGAGCTTTGAATTTTTTTTTGAAG
>JGI20151J14362_10001176_pt1 | contig 19045 bp, 16 predicted proteins | sample COG_01_FD_14362 | JGI IMG/M metagenome (IMG submission 14362)
ACAACACCAAAGGTTCTTCTTTCTCTCCCTTCAAAACCGTCCTCGCGTTCACCGCTCTTTTCGGATGTGGATTCTTTCTTCGTCCCATGGTATTATCAGTGTGCGAGACTTTATGAGGGAGTCGTCGCGTGAGGTTGAAGAATAACGCATCGCATGTGTGATGTGATCAGAGAGGAAGAGGAAAAAAAAGTAAAGAAATTGAAAAAATGGCAGTCAAGCACAAAACAAAAAATATCTAAAATCCATCCATCTCTCCTGTGACTGTAACAGAAGATACCAAAAACTACAGAAAAAGAATAAAACTGTCGCACTCCTGAAAAAGAAACCTTTGCGCGGAAGTATCGCGCTACGAAAAGAGCGCGCGAAAGACCAGACGCGAATTTGCGCTGTCGTTGTTCAAACAGAGCGCACCAAGTCGTCGTCCGAAAGACGCGGTAAAGTTTTTCGCGTTCGGGAGAAGAGATTTCAGTGCAAAATCTCTCTGCTGACGAAAAAAAAGTCAGAGATCGAGAGATATGTTCGCGTCGTCGCGTAAAGCTTTACCTTTGCTCTCGTGGTTTTTGTTCATCTTCATCGCGTTTCATCACGTGTGTCAGAAAGCACACGCGATGAAAGAATCCACCACGATTTCTCTCTCCTCGCAAACGCAGAAGCACGATATGTTTGACACCTTTGGATTCGACTCGAAATCGAGCTCGATGACGTTTCAGAAATTAAAAATGAAAATTTTAGGCGGAGAAGACTCCGCGACGCCCGCGCGGCTTCCAAAAGTCTACCTGAGTTTGTGTCCTTTGAATGAAAACGCAAACTTGGCGAACGAGGCATCTGCAAGCGATGCGAACGGCGCTTGGTGCGAAGTGAGCGTGGGGAAGTTGAACGAGACGAACGCGTGTCGATTCGTGGCGTTCGCCGGAGAGGAGGAGGAGGAGGAGGAGGAAGAAGAAGAGGAGGCGATAGGAGAACGACGAAGGAGAAGCGGTAGGAGAAGAAGTTTACTCACTGGCGGCGCGTATGGCGATGGTGATGACGGGAATGTGGTGTTTGAAAAAGAATACGCGCCGATGCAAATCAAAGTGAACGAAAAGAAAGTGTACGACATCGCCTTTTTCACGTGCGATTCAAAAGGTACAACGATTGAAATAGACGTCGCATACGAGACTTTAAACGGTGGGAAACACCACTTAAGCACCGAGTGGCAACCAGTAGTGAGCGTCTTTTTGTACATTTTGTTGTGTTACGTGATTTTCTTCATGTTGCAATTGACGCACACGATGTCGATGTGCGCTATATATCGCAGTCAATCCGTCATATCCGCGTTGCACTACGCAATGTGGACGACACAAGTTATGCGAATGATACATGTGAGTATATCCTTTAATCATTTCAATTACATCGACGTAAATGGGACTGTAAATGATTCTTTTTATCATGGCGTTATCATCTGTTCGAGTTTGAAGGAAATGACGTTTTGGACGTTGTTACTCGCCATCGGCGGCGGTTGGCGAGTGACGTCAAATCGAGCGTCGAGAGAGCGGAAGATCATCGGTGGTGTGACTATGTTTATGATATTCACAACTAATCTAGTCGGTCAGATGAATTTAGGCATACGAACGGTCTATTTCGTTTACGCTTTGACGTATTGTGGCGTCATATCAATGACATTGTATGTGAGCTCGAAAACCATACGAACGTTGCACGAGCAACTCGAGATTTTTCGACGATCTGGGGCAACCGAGGAAGAAGTTGCCAGAGCGCCCGTGAGAACGAAAGAACGAATGTACCAGACATTTTACGTCGCGTTTATTGTGTTTTGTGGACTCAAAATTATGAACCAGATTCTTTCCACGTATTTCGAACGCGACCACGCTTGGGTGCAATTATTCTTCTCGGAGTTTATCGATATGATGCTGTGGTGTTTCTTGCTCATTCTCTTCAGGCCAAAAGACCAGACGTACACGACGTCTTTCCCGGCGAATGGGTTCGATCCTTTTGGGTTCGATGCTTCAGTTCGAGCCGCAGAAATGGGCGTTCATCCGCGAGAAGGTCTCACGTATCTTCCTGACATTTACGTCGCCGAGGTATCGGCGGCTTCAAAAATCGAAAGAGAATTTCTTCACCGAACTAGAAATGATGATGACGTCGTGGTCGCCGGAATAGCATCGGACCAATCGTCCGACTCTGGCGGAGCCTCTCGATCGTCCACATCTGTGGATTCTATCGAATTATCCGCTCGAGGCGTGATGTCAAAATCCGCCCCCGCGGAGGAATCTTCCACCTCCACTCTGAGTTCTCTCGCCGACGGTGGGGCCGACGTCGAACAAGGCCTCGCATCCCAACAACATCAGAGCATCAGAGCTCGAATGAACGTCTACGTCATCGAAAACCCACCGACGACAAAAGGAGACGGTGCCCCGCTTTCAGAATCCATCGCTTTAGCCATTAAAATCGACGACATCGAAGCGCACCGCGCGCTAGAGAAACGAGAGAGAAGCGTAAATGAAGCCTCCGCCGCCGCCGCGGTATTAGATGAACAAGAAGAAGGGCACGCAGCAGCCGAGTAGAAGTCAAAACGAGAAAACGATCAAAATGTACTGTTATTTATATTTGTAGATTCTAACTGTTGTATTTACGTGCTATTTATTATTTAGATGGTTGTGAAGATGATTTCCCCTCTTAAAAAGCTCGCACGATTTTCCCTACTACACTAGAAAAAAGACTTTCACCTCACGAAGAAGTAAAGAGCGAGGGAGCGCGCGTAAGAGAGAGAGATTGGCATCATGAATTCGCGAGGGAGGGAAGACGACAAGAACAACGGCGAGAAGGACTCATCCTCCGTCCACTGGGGGAAAAGAAGGTTCGAGAACGGGGAAGAAAAAATCACGCAAAATCACAAACGAAAATTACGCAAAGAAACGCCGTCGTACCACGGCGGCGTGGACGATGTCACGCGACAACGCATCGAAGACCGAAAGAAGAAACAACCCGGACACAACAGAGGGATCGAATCTTTAAACGAAAAACGGCACGGACGAGGAGGAAAAGGAGAAGGGCGGTTTGATAATAGGAACAGAAAGAGCGGCGGGAACGGTTTACGAGGATTCGAAGACGAAGAAGACGACGGAGAGTGGGAAGAGACGCCGGCGAGACGAGCAAGGGATAGCGGGAACGAGACGCCGTCTTTGAGGCACCTCGACGATTCCAACGAAGACGACGATTCTTGGACGAATAAAGCAAAGATGGGATCGATTAGCCAACCGAGCGGCGGCGGGAATAGAAGGAGCGGGAATAGCAACAGTTCGCATAAGTTTTCCATGCGCTTCGAGGCGGACGACGACGACGACGACGATTCGGTCGCAAAGAACGTGGTAAAAGCGACGCCTTTGACGGCGACGCCGTCTTGGAAGTCCAACGAGTGGATGATGGAGAAGATTACGAAGAATCAAAATCAATTCGTCAAAGAAGGAGATAAACTCACGGTTGTCGAAAACGAAGACTCGCTGGACGTGCTGGAGAATCAACGGATGGAAGAAGAGGCGAGGGAGGAGAATCGATTAGGGAATACAAACAAAGATTTAGATCGCGCGTGGTACGACGACGACGAAGGTGGGGGTGGACACGGCGACGCCTTCGATCCGTTCGGAGAAAAAACAGACGTGAAGTCAAAAGAACGCTTCGAGAGGAAACAGTTGGAGTACGCGAAACGGTTAACCAGAGCGGACGGGTCGTTGATGACGCTGGCAAATTCCGCGCGATTTTCACAAATTCATAAAGACCACGCGACGTGGGAAGAAAACAGAATGTTAACGTCTGGCGTCGCTCGCGTGAAAGAAATCGATTTGATGGCGCAAGACGAAGATTTCGGCGAAGAGAAGGCGATTTTGTTAGTGCACGATACGAAGCCGCCGTTTTTGCAAGGGAAAAGAGCCTTCGCGAAAGCGCAAGAGGCGTCGTTGCCAGTGAAAGATCAAACGAGCGACATGGCGATGATTGCGAGGAAAGGGTCCAACTTAGTTAAAGAAGTTCGAATGAAAAGGGACGAGAATAAAAGTCGCGATCGGTTTTGGGACGTGAAAAACTCGAAAATCGGCGACATCACCGGAACGACAAACGAAGAAGACAAAATCGCGGAAGAACAAAAGATGAAAGAAGATGAGGAAATGCGCAAGCGTGGGGAGAAGAATGACGTCGTTGGTAAAGACGGCGAGATTGATTTCAAAGCGGATTCAAAGTTTGCGGACGCGATGAAGGAAAAATCTGAAGCCCAATCGGATTTCGCCAAGTCAAAAACGATGAAAGAACAGAGAGAATTTTTACCCGTGTATAAGTGTAAAGCAGATTTAATGTCGGTGATTCGCGAGAATCAAATTGTTGTCGTCGTTGGTGAGACTGGATCGGGGAAAACCACGCAAATGACGCAGTACATGCACGAGGCCGGGTACACCACGTTTGGTATGGTTGGGTGCACGCAGCCGAGACGAGTAGCCGCGATGTCTGTAGCGAAGAGAGTTTCCGAGGAATTCGGGTGCGAACTAGGTCGAGAAGTTGGGTACGCGATTCGTTTTGAAGATTGCACGAGTTCAGATACAATTATCAAGTACATGACTGATGGCGTCTTGCTGAGAGAAACGCTCAGAGATTCCGATTTGGACGAGTATTCCGCGATTATCATGGACGAAGCGCACGAGAGAAGTTTGCACACGGATGTACTTTTCGGTATTTTGAAGAAAGTTGTCGCGAGGCGAAGAGATTTCAAGTTAATTGTTACGTCAGCAACGCTAAACGCATCGAGATTTTCGGATTTTTTCGGTAACGTTCCAGTATTTAACATTCCTGGCCGAACGTTTCCAGTTGAAATCATGTACAGTAAAACGCCCGTGGAAGATTACGTGGAAGGCGCCGTGAAACAAGCGTTGGCTATTCACATGTCTTACCCTCCCGGTGACATTTTGCTTTTCATGACTGGCCAAGAAGAAATTGAAACCGCATGTTACGCGTTGGAGGAACGTATCGCTGAGCTCGAAGCAGACGCCGAAGGGCAGACGAAAATCCCTCCGTTGGCTGTGTTGCCGATTTATTCGCAACTGCCTTCGGATTTACAAGCAAAGATTTTTCAGTCCGCGGAGAAAGGGCATCGTAAGTGCATCGTTTCTACGAATATTGCGGAAACGTCGTTGACGCTAGATGGCGTGAAATACGTCGTCGATACGGGTTACTGTAAGTTGAGTGTGTATAATCCTCGAGTAGGTATGAACGCGTTGCAAGTGTTCCCGTGTTCTCAAGCGGCGGTGAATCAACGTTCGGGAAGAGCCGGGAGAACCGGTCCCGGAATAACCTATCGCTTATACACGGAAATGGCGTACAAATACGAGCTCTTGTCGACGACTGTTCCGGAAATTCAACGGACGAACCTCGGCAACGTCGTTTTGCTCTTGAAATCGCTCAACATTGAAAATCTGTTAGATTTCGATTTCATGGATCCGCCGCCGAAGGAAAACATTTTGAACTCAATGTACCAGCTATGGATTCTCGGTGCGTTGGATAACGTCGGCGGCTTGACAAAACTTGGTTCGAAAATGGTCGAGTTCCCCGTCGATCCTCCGTTAGCCGCGACTTTGTTGAAAGCCGAATCACTCGGGTGTTCCAACGAAATCTTAACCGTCATTTCAATGCTCTCCGTCCCTTCCGTTTTCTTTCGCCCGAAAGATCGCGAAGAAGAGTCCGACGCCATGCGCGAAAAATTTTTCGTTCCAGAAAGCGACCATTTAACGCTTTTAAACGTCTATCAGCAATGGAAAACGAACGGTTATCGCAACGATTGGTGCAACAAGCATTACATTCAAGGTAAAGGCATGAAGAAAGCGAGAGAAGTACGCGCGCAGCTCGCGGATATCATGAAGTCGCAAAAGGTGCAGTTGACCACGTGCGGCTCGGATTGGGATGTCTGCCGACGCGCTTTGTGCGCGTCGTATTTCCATCAAGCCGGTCGTTTACGTGGTATCGGCGAATATGTGAACTGCCGAAACGGTATGCCGTGTCATTTGCACCCTTCCTCTGCGTTGTACGGATTAGGTTACACTCCCGATTACGTGTGCTACCATGAAATCGTAATGACGAGTAAGGAATACATGCAATGCGTGACGGCGGTGGAGCCAGAGTGGTTGGGAGAATTCGGGCCCATGTTTTACACGCTGAAGAAATCACACTCGTCGTTGGCGCAATCGAAAGCGAAGCAAAGAGAAGAGAAGGAGAAGATGAAGATGGAAATGAAGCAGAAAAAAGAGCTCGAAAACGCAGAGAAGAGGAAAATCCAGGAGAAGATGGAGGCGAAGATTGAGAGAGAGTCGAGAAAGATCGTCACGCCAGGAGGAACTGGTTTACGCGCGAGTGGTGCGTCGTCTGTTTCCGGTGGTGGCGGCTCGAAGTTTCGAACGCCGTCCTCGAAACGGCCCGGGACGGGTGGGAAGACGCCGAGACGTTTCGGGTTGTAACGCATTGACGCATTCGTATAAATAATTAGAAATTGTAGAAAGCAGTAGTAGTTAAAAGTTTTAGTAGAAAAAGTAAACAACGCTGAAGCTAAATATTATATATATATATCTATGCGGAAACGCTCAACCGTTTCAAGTGTTCCATGAACACTTGCAAACTCACGTCGTCGGTGAAGATTACATCGCTTCCACCGGCGTGTCCGTACGGCGAGCCTTGCGAATTGTGCGTCGCGGACGGGTTCAATTTAGCTAACAAAAATCTCGCCTGCGACCCGTTTTGATCGCAATCGACCAATCTAGGTACCGGGAACCGTTGGTTTAAGATGTAATTCGCATCTTCTTGCGGCATTTTTAACAACTCTGCGAACGCTTTGTGTTCTTCTTGTTCTTGATATTTCGCCTTGCGCCATTGCGCGATGGTGGAGCCGTGGAAAACGACGACGGAGAAGTACGCGTCTAAGAGTAAGATTCTATCCGGCGCGACCGAACAGACGTCCAACAATACCGGTTCAGGAGGCCCATTGAAGGAATACGCGGTCAATGTCGGTTGAATCATGACTAAAGAATTCAACACGTTTTCGCGCCATAACACTACTCGAAAATACGCGGTTTCGTCCGGCGAGTTGTTGAACACTTGCACGAATTGCGATCGACGCAAGTTGAACATAAACTGCGGAAATAAAGAGAACTGCGGAGCTAACTGGAAAGAGTGCGGATCTTCTTTCCTATACTCGCCAAAGCGTTGACACGCGCCTATTAATTTTCTATCTAACCACCTCGTCGCAGCTGGGCCGTCCATCTCGTCGTCTTGTTCCATTTTCCACGTCAATTGTCGAGCGATCAACACAGCCGCGGCTTCTTGGTCGAAACCCATGGAGATTTCCGGAATGTTTTGCCCGCTCGTCCATCTGCGAGTGGTGGTGATGACTCTCAATCGAGTTTCACCGGTCGGTAACGTTGACGTGCAGTGAAACTGTAAGAAAAACTGAGGCGCGCTTTGATATTGTTGCTGCTGACCGTAGGGGTTTTGACCGTACCCGCCTCCACTAGCTCCGTCTGGCTTCTCTTTCGCGACCTCAAAAAACACCGCCAAAGTCGTGTTCCTAGTCAGCGCGCACATCTTCCAAGCGGTTGTTCCTCCATACCCAATGCTCACATCCGCGACATTTCCTAAATGTCGTCTCGCCGTATCCAACGCCGCGCACGGACCGACGCATCCCGCAACCTTCACGTCTCTCGAGGTGATCACTTCGAAAATTCCATTCGAATGCACTTTTAGCGGCGTCACTTCGTCCGAGGACGACGAAACGCTTTCTGGACTTGGTTCTGGTTTGTTTTGACTCCCGTATAATTTCACAAACGATTTCTTGAACACCACGTGCGAGAACGATTCGGCTAAAACAACCGCCCCGCCGGTTTTTTGCGCGCACCCTTTCATTTCGGCTAATCCAACCTGATCGAGCGCGCACGCAAACACGTCTAAAGAGTGGCCATTCGCGCACAACTGAGTCGCAATCGCGTCGTATTTTTTCTTTGCTTTTGTAAATAAAGGCGCTTTATCTTGCGCGATATCTTTGTGCGATCGAGTCGCATTTTCCAAAGCTTTCGGCACGATGTTACCCGGACCCTCTGTACACGGCCCGCCAACGAACAAGCACGCGCGTGCCGGGTGACCGGAAGGACATCCTAAAGACAACAACGTAGATGCGACGGCTAACGCGGTCCCCGTGGCACGATTATGTCGACTTTGTGGCAACGGCGCGAACGGGTCTCTCGCCAACTCTTCTAAAATCGCCGAGAACGTAAACTCGCACTCAGACAAAGGCACTAAAAACGACGAAGCTGGATTCGTTTGTTGATACGGTTGTTGTTGTTGTTGTTGTTGTTGTTGCGTGTTTGGATTTTGATTCTGACTCTGATATTGTTGTTGTTGCGGTCCACCCCCACCTCTCGAAAATGTCAACTGATCCCTAATCTGCGCGGACGTGTGCTCCTTCCCGCCTCTAAACACGTACGATTTCGGACAGTCCGCAAACTGCAGCTCGTGCACGTGCACGTGCGTCCCGAACGATATCAACCCGACTAAAGAATCTTCCGGCAGCAAACTCAGCGCTTGCGTCAAGCTCGCTTTTAAACTCGCCAACTCTTCATCCGACACGCACACGTCCACCAGGAACAAATACGCCGGCGGCGGCGTCACTTTGTTCGGGTTGATCGTATAATCAATCACCAGATAATTCGGAAACAACTCCGCGGGTAAGTTCTGCTCGGTAATCCCCGCGTAATGCGGCGGAAAATTGTTCCTCGCGTGGCAAAACGGGCACACGAACAGTTTCGAGTTGAAGTCGATTTGCGCGTAGGGGTTCAAACACGCCGCGCACGCTTTACACCGCACCGGTTCGTAAGGCACAACCTAAAGCGTATCGAGAGAAGACGAATTGTATAAAGTCAGAAAAGAACAGAAACGTACGCGTTACGACCAAAAATATGCGCGAGAAAGAGAGAAAGAGAGAGGTATTCATCGGATGTCGATGCGCGCTCTTTTTGCTCTTTTTGTCCGTTTCCTCCCTCTTCTTGGAGGAAATTGGATCCAATTCAATCCGCTCTTGAGTTGTTCTCATAGAGTGAGAGACAGAGAGAGAGCGAGCGCGAGAAGACCGAAACACGAAACGACGGAGCGTCGTCGGCGGCACTGCCCTCTCGCGGGAATAAAGAAATACCGATCTTGATATTCTCATCGTCTTAAAAATGTCTTAAAAACGTACCGGCACGTCCTCGATGTGTTTCAGCGGCGTCACGAGCGCGCCTAAAGGGACGACGCATTTCTGCGCCGATTGGCGATCGTCCGGCCACGCGTTCAGGGAGAATCGAACGCCGTCTTTGTTTTCCAGGTCCGACCAACTCGTCGTCATTATTATTACGCGTCTTCTCTTTGATACGTCTTCTTTAAGTTGTCTTTATTCGTGCAACGATTAATTTTGAAGCTTCACTCGAGAAACAGGTGCCTTAATTAAACGGACCAAAAATGAGCAAAAAACGGTTCAATTTACAGACAGAAAAAAAATACACCAAGAGTTGGTTGACATTAAGAAGAAGAAGAAGAAGAAGAATGGGGAAAAAGTTATCTGGAGCGCAGAAGAGGAAGAAGAAGAGGGAAAAGGAAGAGGCTGTTGAACGGGCGAGAGCGGATGTGGAGCGTTTGAAGCTCGGGCCGACGAAGATATGGACGGGATTGGTGGTGCATCACAAGGATGTGTTTGTATCGCATGTGCTTCCGAAATTGAATAGGAACGATCGGTTTTTCTTTTCAAAGGTGAATAGTGAGAGTGAAGATGTGCTTGCGTACGCCGGGGTAGACGTATCGGGAGTTAATGTTACGGAATGTTCATCCATCTCGACGTTGGAATGGGCGTGGAATCACTATCCCTGGGGAAAGAAAGATGGAAGAGTGATAGATCAAACCTTGTTTTGCGTGCAAGTTGCTGCAACGAACAAACTCGAGTTCCTCAAGTGGGCGAGAGAAGAGAAACATTGCGAGTGGGATAAGTGGACGATTAAAGTGGCAGTAGTTATAGATAATCTCGAGATGCTGAAATACTGCTTCTCTAATAATTGCCCGTATGATGAAGAAGAGTCGTGCATTCACGCTGCTGCAGATGGAAAGCTAGACTGTGTTCGATTTCTTTTCGACAAAGTGAAACCTTCAAGAGAGACGGAAGAAAAAGCGGCACGTCAGGCAGCAGGAAAGGGTCGCATAGACATCTTGAGATATTTCGTTGAAGAACGAAAGATACCTGATGTGGTAATGATCGCCTGTGTGGCAACTGTTATGCAAAGTGAGGCCGAATCGATTGCCTCAAATACTTAGTCGAAGAGGCGAAAGTGCCTATTGACTACTGGCAACTCGTCGCGGGAGCTCGTTGCTACGAACACCTCGAGTGCTTACACTACTTGCAAGAAAAAGGGTGCCCAGAACCAACGGACGAACAATACGCCATGATTGTCGAGATCATAGAAAGGAAGCAAGGCTCTTAGAAGAATTGAGGCAGCAATACCGGCGGAAGACTGATACAGAGAGAGAGAGTATGTCATACATTTTTACCTCAAAGTCCTCAACAGACCACACAAAATAAAACACAACAAATCATGCCTGCACACTCGTCGTAAACGCGAAGATTCGTTTTGATCGTCATCATGAGACGACGACGACAGTTGCTGTTCGCGGACTCGATAAAATCTGCGTTCATGCGACGCGTTTCTGAGACTGTGTCGTCGTCGTTACCATCGAGGAGCATCGACGTCGTTTTAGACGCGAGACAGGAGGAAGTCGTCGAGCGTTTATCGAGTTTGTGCGACGACGACGAGAACGACGAGAGTGATAACAACAACAACAACAACAACAACAACAACAGTACCAGCGGAAAAAGAAGAAGTAAGAAGAGCGGCGTGTATTTGTACGGATCGCCGGGCCGAGGAAAGACGGTACTCGTGGACAGTTTCAAAGATGCGTTCACGAACGAAGAGAAGAAAAAAATCAAGTCGCTTTCGTTTCGCTCGCTCATGGACGAGATGCACGAGAACTTGATGAAGATACGAAACGTGCGAAATCCAGTGCGAGAGATTGGGAGTCGGTATAAGAAAGCGCACGAGGTTTTAATCGTGGACGAGGTGGAGGTGACCGACGTCGCCGACGCGCGGATCTGGAAAGCGTTCGTGGAGAGTTACTTAACGGAAGACGACTTGGAAAGCGAGAAGAAGAACACGAAGAAGCGGGAGAAGAACGCGAAGAAGAGAAACATATTAGTGTGCACGTCGAATTTTAAGCCGAAACAGTTGTATAAAGGTGGGTTGAATTGGAAGAGTTTGTTGGTGTCGGAGGTTTTGAGCGAACGTTTGGATGCGGTGTCGTTGGACGGCGAGGAGCACGAGTCGCCAGAGAAATTTCGAGACTATCGAAAAGCTTCGTTCGCCGCAGAAGAAGCATCGGCACGTAAAATCGAGGGAGAGACGTCGTCGTTGTTGTCGTCGTCGTCGTCGATGATTTTCGGGGACGATGCCGACGCCAGTTTACGACTACACTGGGAAAAATTGATGCTTTCTTCGAAGAATAGGTCGAAAAGACACCATCATGCTCTTTCAGATCGATTGGAAAAAGATATACAAAGTGCAGCGACGAGCATCGAGGCGAACGCGAAAGCGGCGTACTTTGATTTCGCCGCTTTGTGTGGCGCGAACGCGAAATGGTCTCCGAGAGATTACGAGAATCTTTCTAAAGCGTACGAATTTGTGTTTTTGGAATCGATACCGGTATTAGACGTCGCCATTCTCGGTGAAGACGTCGTCCGGCGCTTCGTGATGGTCATCGACGCTTTATACGCGAACAAAACGAAGCTTTACTGTTCATCGCCATCGACGAAGAGCATAGCCGATTTGTTCCCGCAATCATCATCAACACCGTCGCGCGAAAACTCTTCCTCCTCAACAGCAACGGCAACGACAACGTTCGTATCCAAAACAGGAGGCGCCTCCGGGCGAAACGCGACCATGCTTTCCGAAAATATCGAATGGTCCGCCACCGGTTTAACCAAAGCCTCCCTAGCTGCGTTGTCCTCGGGGAGTTTCACGGACAAATCCAAGCCGAGATGCCAGTCGCGTTTGTACGAGATGAAAACCGAGGCGTACAAAAGAGACCGCCCGGCGTAGTACTAGTAGTAATAGTAGTAATAGTAGTAATAGTAATAGTTGTAGTAGTACGCGAGAAGAGCCAACAACAACACACACAAATCGTGCGTGATGGTAGAAAAAAAAAGGGAGTTGGCGGCAAAGGGTTTGTCGTCGCGCGTGTGTTATTAGACAAAAGCTGCCTCTTTCCTGCTTAGAAAAGATGACGTGGAATCGCTGGATTTTCCTCCACAAAATCACTCTCGTTTTTTATCAGAACTCCACACACACGTACACCATGTTTGCCGTTACCACGACTCCCACTTCGCTTTCATCCTCCGCGACGAGAAGCTTGAAGAATAACAAGGCGTCGTCTCTTTCGAAGCGCGCGAAGTGTTCCTCGATTGTTGTTTCTTCTTCTTCTTCTTCTTCTTCTTCTTCTTCTTCTAAGATGGATGAGAAATTCGATCGCCGGGAAATGTTAAAGAACGCGTTGGTCGCCTCGGTTGGCGTCGTCGCGGCGACTCCGATGCCGGTACGTTCGTTCGTTCGTTTGGTTTTACCGATGATCAGTAAACGCGTTTTTATGTGCTTCGTTGTCTTTCGTCTCGATCATCAAAAGGCGGAGAAGGAAACCCGACGCGAAAGCGCGTTTGTGGGTTTGATCTCTCACTTTTCTCTCTCGTCTCGCGCACTCGAAAGGTGAGAAAACGGAGCAAAAATGTACTGACGAAACGTTTTTTTTTAAATCTAATCTAACGACCACCAGGCGCTCGCGTTGTTCGGTATCGGCGAAAAGTCGGACGCGAAGTACGAAGAGGACACCAAGGAAGTCATCAACCAAGTTCGCGAAGTTTTGGACTTTCCGATGGGCGCCGACGGGAGAGAACAGTCCATCGAAAAGACGAGAGCGTTGACGAACGAGTGGGTCGCGAGGTACAGAAGATCTGGGGATTATTCCGGCAGACCGTCGTATGGTCTCACGTATTCCGCGTTGAACGCGGTGTCTGGGCACTTTAATAACTTCGGGACGAAATATCCGTTTCCGGCGAAGAGAAAGGATCGAGTTTTTGAGGAGTTGACGAGTGCGGAAACCCAAATTTCCCGAGGTCGCTAAATAGAGAGAGAGAGAGAGAGAGAGAGAGAGAGAGAGAGATTTATATATTATTATAGAAATGAGATGAAGAAAGAGGGAAGAGAGGTTCTTTGCATTTGCGCTTATAACAACATGTAGCATGTGTTTTATTATTCATTATACCATCTATGCGTGTCATTGTTAAAACCTGACGCTTACGCCACCTGTCTTTCGAACCTTTTTCGATGTGCGTTGCGCGCGAAACTGTCCTCGTACCGCTCTCCTATTTTTAATCGTTGGCTTTTTCAGCCAGTTTTTGCTCTAAATGTTCGCACGCACCCGTCACAAACCCTTTCAAATCTTTCATGAATAACTCGCAATCTTCTTTCAGCGCTTTCCTCTCGTTCTCGTCTTCCACTTCCTTCGGTTCCTTCGCTTTCGCGTCGCGAATCTCAAACTCGTCGTCGGCGATAGTTTCGATGCTAATTTCCGGCACCGTGAACGTCCCGTCTACCTCAACGTAACCATCGTCGTAATCAAAATCTTCGCCTTTCGTGTACGTCGCTTTTATCTCAAATTCCGTCGTTTCCAAATCTAATCCGTGTTTCATTTTTCCTCTCGACAAGACTATCGAACAGTTCCCAGTGAGCTTTTTCACACTCAACAACAAGAATCTTCTCCTCCATCCACCTCGAACCTCCTTCGATTTGATGTGCTCTTTTTCGCTCGCGAACCATAACTCATCTTTACACTGTCTCCTCAAAATTTCGTTCAACGTCGTTTCTGCCCACGATAAGTACGAGCGCTCCTCGAACGTTTGCGCCGCGTTCCATTTGCTTCCTTTCACTTTCTGGCTTTCTTCCTCCAATCTCAGAGACTCCTCCCGAGTGAGTTGTTTGTTGTTGTTGTTGTTGTTGTCGTTGCCGCCTCCTCCGTCTCCTCCTCCGGGGACGTTGTCCCACCAGTAATGGTAGCCTTTCTTGCTGTTGCATTCAAGGCCGGACATGTTTTCTCGAGTGCGTCAAAGTGTGGCGTTTTATGCGTACTCGAAGAGAAAAATTCTTCTTTTTGCTTAAATATCTAAATATACATACGAGTATTCTACGCTCTAATCCTACTAAAGCCCGGTGCGTTGCCTTAACCGTTCCCGCGCGTTCCCAACCGAGGAAGCCGCGAAGTTTCCCCACGGCCCTCGTCCAAAACCTCTCGTGCTCGTGTTGTGTCTGCTCTCNATCGGCGGNAAGTGCTCGAAACTGGAGTGCTCCGCGTGTATCGGTTCTCGATGTTCGCATTTCTTATCCCAACACGTTTCACATAAGATGTAATTTTTGTCCACNCATTGAGAACATTTGAAGGAGTATTGACCTTTCGGAGCGAGCGGGTCGGTCGTCCATAATCGTCGAGCGCCGGATTCGATTTCGTTTTGGCAGTGGCTACATTTTTTGTTCGGCGCGAGGTGGCGTCGGTTCACGCCGGAATCGGTCTCCGACTCTTTCGCCAGGCGAACGTGAGCATCTCTCGCTTTAATCGCCGGCTCTAATCTTTGCAGCAAGACTCTGCACTTTGTCAACAACTTTGCGTTCACTTCTGGTCTCTGCGTGTCCATCGTTAACTCCACCGCGTCCGCGGTTTCCGTAAATCCGCACGCCAACAAACACTCTCTCGCGAATCTCTTCGACCACACTTTCTCTACAAACGACCCCCCAGATTTCTTCGTCAATTTTCTGTACTTCCCTTCGTTCGGTTGTTCGCTGATATTCCTCAAAATCTTATATAAAACGTCTCTCGCGTCCACCCACTCCTTGCACTCGCGAGCGCTTTCGCACCGCGTCAAATACCGCAAAGGCTTCAAAATCAGCAAAATCTCTTCTCTGGTCACCCCGTCTCTCTCAAACAAGTCCACGTCTAATTGCAACTGAAACGTTTGAAACTGCTCCGGTTCCGTCCATCTAGTCTCGTTCGTCTCTCTATTTACGTAATACGCCCGGCCTCTCGTTCGTGCGTCTGCTTCGTCGTCCGAACAGAAATATTGTTCCCAATTGGACATGTTCCGTTTCTTCTTTTATCAATTCGGCAACAGAGGCGCTTTCTTCTTCCTCTTCCTCCCGAACAAAGAGGCGCACGGATTGCAGCAGTAGCAGTATAAACTCGTAAAGCACAAGGAGAGGAAAATCGGGTACCAAAACGCCAGGAGGAATGCAATCGAGAGTTTCATCGTTTGTTTGGTGCACGTTTTTGTGTGAATTTCCACTCCTTTTTCCTCGTTTGAATTTAAGGATAGACCACACAATTATACACAAACTTCTTCATTAAAGAGTTCGAATGTACATCAGCGCATCATCATCTCTGCTTCCGATATCGACGACGAACACCGAAACTCGGATTTTATCCAGCGCGTTCGCGACGTCTTCCTGTTCGGGAAGGAGGCGCTTTAGTGGGAATAAAAATGTACCGAAATCGAATTTCCGGGACGACCCCCGAGGCTCGAAGTCTCCTCGAAGATGTTTTCCGACGAGCGCGAGCGCGTCGTCGTCGTCGTCTCAGGATTCGACGATGACGCCGATTCAGTTGCAAGACGTGGCGAGGAAACAGTTCGAGAACCGAGAGCGAAGTCGAGCGCAAATGGTACGTCATCCTCGTTTACTTTTTCTTTCTTCTCGGTGTGTTTGACCGAGAGAGGGTGTTTGGGAAAATTGTCTGACTCAGCACGAAAATTCTTTTTAAATACAGGTGGAACGGCGGTTACAAGCGTTTCGATCGGGAACTTTCGAACCGCCGAGACGAGAGAAAACGCCGTTTAATAAACCAACGCCGCATTTTTTTAGCGCAGGAGTGATGACGCCGAGAAGAACGGCGTTTTTGGAGTTTGAACGGTTGGAGACGTGTTGATGAGGCTCTCTGCTCTTTCTTTCTTCTCGCCGGAGGGAAGCCGAACGAACCGGAAGCCGAGCGAAAACGAAAATGTTGTACCAATACAGGAGTATATATTATTATTATTATTATTATTATTATTTAATGCACAGAATGCGACGATGTACGTTATGTGAGGAGCGTGTGTGTGTGTGTGTGTCAGTTTTAGATGCGAGCTTATAAAAAGCATCGAGGCGCGCTTTGAACGCGTCGTTGAATCATTTTTAATAGAGAAATCTAAAATACAAATACAAAAGCTAAAAAGAACTACTCAAACCCCCTCTCTGCTACTTCTATCTCGGCCCTAAATACGTCACCTTTCTCACGAACTCCTCCGTGGTATCTTTTGCTCCGACCCCGGTCCCTCTCGGCGTCTTCCTCTCCAAAAGTTGATCCGGTCTCGGCACGAACGTTTGCGAACTCAATCGGCCTTTCGTCACTCTCACTTTCGTCCCGTCGTCTAAATAGCTCGATTGAATCCGAACTCTCCCTCCGGTATTCGGATCGACTAAGCTCACGTTCGAGTAATGTATCGGTTGTTCGACCGATAAAATCTGTCCCGGTGGATTCGGCTCCCCAGGTTGCGGTTGCGGCTTCACGTGTTTCTTCACCAAGTTTAACCCTCCCACGATCAGTTTGTTTTCTTTCCTGAACACTTTCGTGACTTGGCCAATCTGGCCTTTATCTTTCCCCGAGGTGACGATCACTCGATCGCCGGTGAAGATTTTCCACTTGTTGATGAGTTTGTTCGAGCACGCCTTGACGTGTTTGGTGACGTGTTTCGCCGAGCGGCGGAACGCGGAGGCGGAGGACGACGCGGACATGACGATGTTTTACTCCCCCAAAAATCAAAGCAGGGCTGAAATGTGACGATGATGATGAGAGAGAGATCCTTTCACGAATAAACCGCCAAACTTTTGCGACGACAAAGACGACAGTGAACGAAAACCGAACTAACGCGCTCGCTTTTTCTCAAACGCAAGAGCGTGTATCCGTTTCCCTCTCTCTTTCCGATGTACTATTCTTCTTCGTATTTATAGAGAATTTAATGAGGAAATGTCTTCATTTTTTCCCCAACACAAAGAGGGAAAAGAGCGAAGGAGTGAAGGAGCGAGCGCGCTTCGTCGTCTTCTTTTGAGAACGATGGAGGCAGAGGAGGAGGATGAAGGAGAAGAGGAGCGCGAAAGAGGGGTAAAGTCGGAAATGGTGGTGGTTTCGCCGCCGTTTGCCGCGTCGGAGGACTCTTCTTCCAAATCGCGAGAAGAACAACAACAACAACAACAACAACGAGAGGAGACAAAGCCGTTCGAGCGGATCGAGTGGCCTCGACCGAACAAAACGAAACAACCCGGGGATATTTTATTCTGGCCGAGGACGGACCAACCGATAGCGTACACGCACTGGGCGGTATACATTGGTCGGAGGAAACCGATGGGGAATAAATTCGTGGAAAATGAAAGTTTTCCCGAGGCGGTGGTGCACTTGTGGGGCGCAGCGGACGCGAAGGATCGATCGATGTCCAAGGACGCGGCGGTGATTTACAGCGAATTGAGCGAGGTGAATTGCGAGAAGGATGCGCCGAGACCTTTTTGTGGGAATTATAAGTACGATTCGTTGTATACGCCGATGCGACCGAGTCAGATTTTGCATCGAACGTTTGTCGCTTTGGAGCATAAGTTTTACGAAAACGAATTCGGAGGGTACTCGGTGACTCTGAATAATTGCGAGCATTTCGCGACGTGGGCCAGGTACGGGTTTCAGCACTCGAGTCAGGTTGGGGACGTGTTGACGACTGGGTTGAGCGCGTTGGGGACGTTCATGATGGGCCCTCCGGGATTAGCGTTGGGGTACATCGCGGGCAACTTGGTCCAAGACGAAACCAGGAAAGCGAGGAGGCACAAGAATAACCAATTAGACGAGGCTATTAGATCCAGTTATCGGAACGAAAAGAAACAGATGAAACCAGGAATGACAGCGGAGGACAAAGAAGGAGAATCCTCGACGATATACGAAATTCTCGACGAAGAGGCCACTCACGACTTTTCGGACGAGAAAGAAGTCGACTGGACAGTTGACTGCCTCCTAGATTACGTGGAAACGTCAAACGTTCAATTTAGCCAAGAGAAACACGATAAATACGAGCAACACGATAAACACAGGGACGACAACCGGCCGTTTCGTGTGTCTCTGAAAGCCGCGGATGAAAACTCGGCGTTGTACAAGGACCGAAAATCCTCAGCCGGCCAAACGAACATCATCGACGTAGATTCGCGAGGTGAAGTCCGACTCGGCGGCAAAGCGCAACCCAAACCGGAGACCGACTTGAAAGAACTCGCCAAAGACTTGGGTAAAATAGGAAAAGAAGTAGGTAAAGGCATGCTCAGCATGCTCGGCTGGGTCGCCCACGAAGCGCTCGAAGGGGCCAAGAAGAGACAAGAAGCGAGAGTAAAGAGAGAAAAAGAGGCGTTGGAAAAGTTGGAAAAATTAAAACTCCCTTCTTCTTCTTCTGCTCCTGCTGCTCCATCGAATACTGCAAACGACGAGAATAACCAACCGTCTGCTTCCAACAGTAACGAAGACCGTTTTTGATGTTGTCGTTGTAAAAATACTATCATCGCACGCGCTGTAAATAAATTACTACCCAAACTGGCAAACGCTCTAATTTTCACTCGTGCACAAAAAAAAGGGGAAAGAAAATTCTTCATTGCAAACACCTCTTCTTTTCGCGCGGCGAGTACTACTACTACATGCCTACCAAAGAGTACCGCATTCCAAAAAGGATCGAGAACGAGAATACCATGTCTGCGACATTAAACGATACGAACGGGGAGGACCCGAACCCGCGCACGGCGACGAAAATGCCCGCGCAAATCAAAAGTAAATTTGGTTTTTCCCGGAGCAACAAAACTAT